>Ga0207705_10000128_pt1 | contig 83519 bp, 73 predicted proteins | sample KBSC13metaG_FD_184314 | JGI IMG/M metagenome (GOLD analysis project Ga0207705, IMG submission 184314) | Corn rhizosphere microbial communities from Kellogg Biological Station, Michigan, USA - KBS C1-3 metaG (SPAdes) (version 2) | ecosystem: Host-associated > Plants > Roots > Rhizosphere > Soil ... | reverse complement strand
AAGTGCGCAAGGCCTTGGCGGAAGCCGAGGGGTTGCATGCCCAAGGCCGCCGCAGCGTGCTGTTCGTGGACGAGGTGCACCGCTTCAACAAGGCCCAGCAGGACGCGTTCCTGCCGCACATCGAACGTGGCGTGATCGTGTTCGTCGGCGCGACCACGGAAAATCCGTCGTTCGAATTGAACTCCGCGCTGCTGTCGCGCTGCCGCGTGCACGTGATGGATGCGGTGGGTCCCGATGCCATCGTCGTCGCATTGAAACGCGCATTGGCCGACGACGCACGCGGGCTCGGCGCGCTGCAGCTGCAGGTCGATGACGAAGCGTTGTCGTTGATGGCCAAAGCCGCCGACGGCGACGTGCGTCGCGCGCTGACGTTCCTCGAAATCGCGGCGGAGCTTGCGCACGAAAACCGTATCGACGAATCCACGCTGCAGCAGGTATTGGCCGATCGCACCCGCCGCTTCGACAAGGGCGGTGAGCAGTTCTACGACCAGATTTCGGCGCTGCACAAGTCGGTGCGCTCGTCCGATCCCGACGCTGCGTTGTATTGGCTGGTGCGGATGCTCGATGGCGGCTGCGAGCCGCTTTATCTCGCGCGGCGGATGGTCCGCATGGCGGTCGAGGACGTGGGCCTCGCCGACCCGCGCGCGTGGCAGCTTGCATTGCAAGGCTGGGACACCTACGAAAGACTGGGTTCACCCGAGGGCGAACTGGCACTGGCCGAAGCGGCGCTGTATCTCGCGATGGCGCCCAAGAGCAACGCGGCCTACGTCGCGTACGGCGCGGCCCGTTCGACGGTGCGCGAAACCGGCACGCTGGACGTGCCGTTGCACCTTCGCAATGCGCCGACAAAATTGATGAAGGGACTCGGGTACGGCAAGGGTTACCAATACGATCCCGACATCGAAGGTGGCATCGCGCTGGACCAGCAGTGCCTGCCGGACGCGCTGGTCGGTACCGAGTTCTACGCGCCGACCGCGAACGGCATCGAGGCGAAGATCAGGGAAAAGCTCGAAACGTTGCGGCGTGCGCGGGTCACAGCACGCGGGCGCTGAATGCTCCTGCTGCCACCGCATTTGTGCGGCCGTGCGGTGACGCCGGTTCCACGCGACTGCCGTGCTGCGATGCAGCTTGACGCCTGCCGGGCCCGCTTCTAGCGTGCCCAAAACTTCACGGGAGGTGTGCCATGCGTATCGCGGTCGCGGCGCTGTTCGGCGCCATCGTGATTTTCCTCTGGCAGTTCGTCTCGCACATGCTGCTGCCGATTGGCGAAATGGGTTTTCGCGCGCCGCAGAACGAGAGTGCGGTGCTTCAGGCGGCCAGCAGCGGCCTGCCGGATTCGGGCGTATATTTGCTGCCTTACCTGGCCCCCGAAAAAATGAACGACGCCACGGCGGTGCAGGACTGGACCAGGCGTGCGCAGAAGAACCCATTCCTGTTCGTGGTGGTCAGCCCCACCAATACGATCGGCGCGGGCATGCTGCCCGAACTCGGCAGGCAATTCGTGATCAACTTGCTGGGTGCGCTGCTGGTCGCGTTCGTGCTTGCCGGTACTGCTTGGGGCTTCGGCATGCGCGTGCTGGTGGCCGTGGGTTTCGGCGTGTTCGGCTGGCTGCTCGACATCGTGCCGCTGTGGAACTGGTACAAGTTTCCGGCCGATTACGTGGTCGGCAATCTGCTCGACCAGGGGATCGGCTGGCTACTGGCAGGCATCGTGATCGCGTGGTGGCTGGGTCGCCGCAGTGCAAGGCGCGCGGTCGCGTTCTGACCGCCTCTGATTGACATCGTCCCCCTCCGTGCCGGCGTGCCGTACCGGCACGCGGGCGTGTGTTCGGCGATAATGTGCGTTTTCCTTGGTTCCACGAGGGTCGAAGATGTTGGATCCGGCACTGCTGCGCGCGCACCTCGCCGACACCGCGGCGCGCCTGAAGACGCGCGGCTACGAGCTCGATGTTGCGTCGATCGAATCGCTGGAAGCCGACCGCAAGCGGCTCGCCACCGAAACGCAGGAACTGCAGGCGCAGCGCAACGCGCGTTCCAAGGCGATCGGACAGGCCAAGGCAAAAGGCGAAGATGTCGCGCCGATCATGGCCGAAGTGGCGGGCATAGGCGACAAGCTGAAGGCCAATGAAGCCGCGCTTGCAGACGTGCAGCAGAAACTGGCGATGATCGCGCTGGGGATTCCCAACCTGCCGCACGAATCCACGCCGGTCGGTAAGGACGAAACCGGAAACGTCGAAGTGTCGCGCTGGGGCACGCCGCGCGCTTTCGATTTCGCCGTGAAGGATCACGTCGAACTGGGCGAACGCCACGGTTGGCTGGATGGCGAGGCAGGCGCGAAGCTCTCCGGCGCGCGCTTTACCGTGCTGCGCGGGCAGCTCGCGCACCTGCACCGCGCGCTCGCGCAATTCATGCTCGACCTGCACACGCGCGAACATGGCTACACCGAGTGCAACGTGCCGTTGATCGTGAGTGCGGACAGCATGCAGGGCACGGGGCAGCTCCCCAAGTTCGAGGAGGACCTGTTTGCCACGGCCGTGGGTGATGCCAGGAGATATTTGATCCCCACCGCGGAAGTTTCGCTGACCAACCTGGTGCGCGATTCCATCGTTGAAGCCGACGATCTGCCGATGCGAGTGACAGCGCACACGCCTTGCTTCCGCGCGGAGGCCGGAAGCTACGGCAAGGACGTCAAGGGCATGATCCGCCAGCACCAGTTCGAAAAAGTGGAGCTGGTGCAGATCGTCGAGCCCACCACATCGTTTGCGGCGCTGGAGGAACTGACCGGCCACGCCGAAAAAGTGCTGCAGAGGCTCCAACTGCCGTATCGCAAGATGGCGCTGTGCACCGGTGACATGGGGTTCACCGCGACCAAGACGTATGACCTGGAAGTCTGGCTGCCGTCGCAGCAGACGTATCGCGAAATTTCGTCGTGCTCCAACTGCACCGACTTTCAGGCCCGCCGGATGCAGGCGCGCTGGCGCAACCCCATCACCGGCAAGCCGGAACTGGTGCACACCCTGAATGGCTCAGGGCTGGCGGTCGGTCGCTGCCTGATCGCGGTGATGGAGAATTATCAAAACGACGATGGTTCCATCACGGTCCCGGGAGTGCTGCGGCCGTACATGGGCGGCGTGAATCGAATCGCATAGCGGGCGCCGTTCATCAGTTGGCAAAGGACGTCATAGAATCCTTCATTCCGGAGAACGCCGGACTGCGGAGGCAGGATGCCGGAGCGAACATCGGCGCAAGCCGGTGGCCCGCAGGGCGGGACGCGGTGAATGCCGAGTCAATCCGGCGTTCGTGCTTGAAGTTGTGGAGAGGTGGCTGAGTGGTCTAAAGCACCGGACTTGAAATCCGGCGTACGGCTTGCCGTACCGTGGGTTCGAATCCCACCCTCTCCGCCACGCCCGATCGTTCTACACTGCCCCGTATCTCCATGTACGGAGTGCGTGATGGCCCACGAGCGCGACACGAAGATTGAACCGTACGAAGGACCCGCCGGCGGCTGGGGTTCGGCCAAGTCGGTCGTCGAAATCCTGAAGCGCGAGAAGGTGCCGCTTCCCTCGACGGTCCGGGAACTCTGGCGTCAGAACAAGCCGCGCGGCTTCACCTGCGTGTCATGCGCGTGGCCGCAACCTGCCAAGCCCGCGAAGTTCGAATTTTGCGAGAACGGTGCCAAGGCCAGCGCATGGGAATTGACTTCACTGCGCACCACGCCGGAATTTTTCGCGCAACACACCTGCACCGAATTGCTCGGATGGTCCGATCACGATCTCGAGCAGCAGGGCAGGCTGACGCATCCGATGCGCTACGACCACGCAACGGACAAGTACGTGCCTTGCGAATGGAACGACGCTTTCCGCGCCATCGCCGCCGAACTCAAGCAACTCGATCCAAAATCCGTGGTGTTTTACGCTTCGGGTCGCGCGTCGCTGGAGACGAGTTACCTGTATGCGCTGTTCGCCCGACTGTACGGCAACAACAATTTGCCGGACAGCTCCAACATGTGCCACGAGGCCACCGGCGTCGCGCTGCGCAAGAGCGTGGGCTCGGCGGTCGGTACTGTCGTGCTGGAAGACTTCGCCAAGACGGACTGCATCCTGTTCTTCGGCCAGAATGCGGGTGTCAACAGTCCGCGCATGCTGCACGACCTGCAGAAGGCGGCGAAACGTGGCGTACCGATCATCGTGTTCAATCCGTTGCGCGAACGCGGCCTGGAACGCTTCACCAACCCGCAGAGCCCGATCGAAATGTTGGCGAAGAAGGAAACGCCGCTGGCGACGCAGTACCACCAGGTGAAAGCGGGCGGCGACATCGCAGCCATCGCCGGATTGTGCAAGGCGCTGCTGGCATGGGAGGACGAGGCACGGAAGGACGGCAGTGAACCCATTCTCGATCAAGTATTTATCGCACAACACTGCCACGGGTTCGACGCGTTCGCGGACTTCGTGCGGGCACAAACGTGGGCTGAAATCGAGGCGGCGTCAGGCCTCGCCCGTGACGCGCTGGAACGCGCTGCCTCGGTGTATGCGAAGGCGAATGCGGTGATCGGCGTATACGGCATGGGTCTCACCCAGCACGTGCTCGGCGAATACAACATCCACATGGTGGCGAACCTGTTGCTGATGCGCGGCAACATCGGCAAACCGGGCGCGGGGTTGTGCCCGGTGCGCGGGCATTCCAACGTGCAGGGCCAGCGCACGGTCGGCATTGCCGACGATCCGGCGCTGGTGCCGCTGGATCGCCTGGCCGAACAATACGGCTTCGAGCCGCCGCGCGAGAAGGGCCTCAACACCGTCGAATGCTGTGAAGGCGTGCTGGAGGGCAGCGTACACGGCTTCATCGGGCTGGGCGGCAATTTCCTGCGCGCGATTCCAGAACAGGAACGCGTGAATGCCGCGTGGGGGAAGTTGCGCCTTACAGTTCAGATCGCGACCAAGCTCAACCGCTCGCACCTTGTCAATGGCGAGGCCGCGTATCTGCTCCCTTGCCTCGGGCGCATCGAGCGCGTGGTCGAGAACGGCAAGGAACAGGTGCTTTCGACCGAGGATTCGACAAGCTGCATCCACGCCTCGGTGGGCAAGGCGGCGCCCGCGAGTCCGGAGCTTAAATCCGAAACGCGCATCGTGGTGGAACTTGCCAAGGCCACGCTGCCGCCGAATCCGAAGGTGCCGTGGAATACGTGGGCCGATGATTTCGCGACGATCCGAGACGCGATCGAGCAGACGTATCCCGAGCAGTTCAAGGATTTCAACACGCGCATGTGGCAACCGGGTGGTTTCCATCGGCCGAATCCGGCGCGCGAACGAAAGTGGAAGACCTCAACGGGAAGGGCCAACTTCATCGTGCCGCCTTTGCTCACCGCCACCGGCTTCGAGGATGCGCCGGACCGGTTCCGACTGATGACGATGCGCTCCAACGACCAGTTCAATACCACGGTGTATGGCTACGATGACCGTTTCCGCGGCATCGAAGGAACCCGCGAGGTGGTGCTGATGAACAAGGACGACATCGCGCGCCTCGGTTTGCACGACGGCCAAGTCGTGAAGCTGGTGTCGGATGCGGGCGACGGCGTGGATCGCGAAGTCGGTGGCTTGCGCGTGGTCGCGTTCGACATCCCGCGCGGTTGCGTCGGCGGCTACTACCCGGAATGCAACCCGCTGATTCCGCTGTCGCACCATGCTATGTACAGCAAGACGCCCGCGGCGAAATCAGTTCCGGTCCGCATCGTTGCCTGAGTTCCTTCTCCCTTCGGGAAGAGAGGCTTCAATGTGTTACGCCGCGATCGACATTTCGTCGGCGATCCGCTCGTGGGCGTGGGCCAACGCGGCTTCGCGTTGCCCGGCACCCAGGTTCAAGCCTTCCGCGCGCACGAACTCGAGGTCCTGGATGCCGATGAAGCCGAACACCTGCTTCAGGTAGGTTTCCTGGAAATCGACCGTCGCCGCGGGACCCTCGCTGTAGATGCCGCCGCGCGCAGATGCGATGATCACGCGCTTGCCGCCGGCCAGGCCTTCCGGTCCGTGCTCGGTGTAGCGAAAGGTCCTGCCCACGGTGAGGATGCGGTCGATCCACGCCTTGAGTTGCGTCGGGATCGTGAAGTTGTACATCGGCGCGCCGATTACCACGACGTCGGCGGCGAGGAACTCGTCGAGGACCTCCGCATTTCGTGCGACGCACGGATGGCCTTCTTTCAGCACCGGTGTGAAGTGCGGCAAGGTTTGCGCAGCAAGATCGCGATGGATCAACTCGATGCCGGCGTGTTTGGCGCGCAGGCGCGCGACGATCGCGGCGGTCAGGCTGCGCGAGGCGGAATTTTCGCCGAGTACGCTGGAATCGATGTGCAGCAGTTTCATGATCGTCTCCGGTTGGAGCCGCAAGGCGCGGCGACCCGCAAACCATAAGGACGCGGCGCCGCTTCGATAAGATGGGGCAACCCGAACGCATCGTTCATCGTGGAGAACAACGTGTCCACCGCCTACGGGACCTTGCCGGACCTCAACGACCTGTACTTCTTCGCGGCCGTGGTCGAGCATGGCGGTTTCTCCTCCGCCAGCCGCGCGATCGGCGTGCCCAAATCGCGGCTGAGCAAGCGCGTGTCGCAACTCGAGGACGGCTTGGGCGTTCGCCTGTTGCAGCGGACTACCCGCAAGTTCGTGGTCACCGAAGCCGGCGAGCGTTTCTATCGCCACTGCCAGGCGATGCTGGCCGAAGCGCATGCGGCGACCGAGGACGCGGTGTCGCTGGGCGGTGAACCGCGCGGGCTGGTGCGGCTGAGTTGCCCGGTGTCGTTGACGCAGAGCTTGCTGACGCCGCTGCTGCCGGCGTTTCTTGCGCGCCATCCGCAGGTGCAATTGCGGGTGTTGTCCAGCAACCGGCGCGTGGACGTGATCGGTGAGGGTTTCGACGTGGCCATCCGGGTGCGCGACAAACTGGACACGGATGCCGAACTGGTGGCGCGCAGCTTCGGGCCGAAGCGCGTGGTGCTGGTCGCGAGTCCCGCGTTTGTCGAGCAATACGGCGAGCCGCGCGCGCCGCAGGACCTCGCTGTGCTGCCGGTATTGAGCATCTTCGAACACGAAGGCGAACAAACCTGGGAGCTGTACGACCGCGCTTGCGCCAGGACGGCTGTCACGGTGCGGCCACGACTGCTCACGGGCGAATTCCCGTTGCTGATCGAGGCGGCGGTGCGGGGCGTCGGCATCGCATGGGTTCCGGAATCGGCCTGCACGCAGGAATTGCGCAGCGGCAAGTTGCAGGTGGTCCTGCCGGACTGGGGCCTTCCGCAGGGCATCCTGCACTTCGTGTACCCGAGTCGTCGCGGCATGTTGCCGGCGGTGCGCGCGCTGGTGGAATTCCTTGCCGACGCTTTCGAACATCGTGCCGACGAGTTGTTGAATGGGACCAACTGACAGCGTGCTACCATCGCCGAAGTTCGGCCATCCAAACGGAATACCACGGATGCAAATCGAAACCAAACTGCCCAAGGTCGGCACCACCATCTTCACGGTGATGAGCCAGCTTGCGCTGGAACACAAGGCGGTGAACCTGGGGCAGGGATTTCCCGATTTCGAGACGCCGCAGAACCTGCGCGATGCATTGACGCGCGCGATGAACGATGGGCGCAATCAATATGCGCCGATGAGCGGCATTCCGAAACTGCGCGAGCAGATCGCGCTGCAGGTCGATCGCTTGTATGGTCGCCGCATCAGCGCGGATACCGAAGTAACCGTCACGTCGGGCGCGACCGAAGCGATCTTCGCCGCGATCGCCTGCGCGGTGCACGCCGGCGACGAAGTGATTGTGCTCGATCCCTGCTACGACTGCTATGAACCCGCGATCGCGCTGGCCGGCGGGCGTGCCGTGCACATTCCCCTCAAGTTGCCGGATTTTTCCGTGGATTGGCAACGCGTGCGCGACGAGATCACGCCGAAGACACGAATGATCATGGTCAACAGTCCGCACAATCCTTCGGGCGCAGTGTTCGCGGAATCCGATCTGGACGCGTTGGCCGAAATCGCCACGCAGCACGGCTTGCTGGTGATTTCCGACGAGGTGTACGAACACATCATCTACGACGGCCGCACGCATCTCAGCGTATCGCGCCGTCCCGAGCTGGCCGAACGCAGCTTCGTGATTTCGTCGTTCGGCAAGACCTGGCACTGCACCGGCTGGAAGGTCGGCTATTGCGTGGCGCCCAAGCCGCTCACTGCGGAATTCCGCAAGGTGCACCAGTACCTGACCTTCTGCACGTTCCATCCGGCCCAGTGCGCATTCGCCGACGTGATGGAAAGCGACCCGCAACACGCGCGGGATCTGGCCGGTTTTTATCAAACCAAGCGTGATCGATTTCGCGAATTGCTGGCGGGTTCGCGCTTCATGCTGCCCGAGGTCAATGGCGGATATTTCCAGTTGGCCGACTATTCCGCGATCCGCGATACCGACGATCTGAATTTCTGCGAGTGGATGGTGCGCGAGGCGGGGGTGGCCGCGATTCCGGTGTCGGCATTTTACGAAACCGCGCCGGATGCGAAACTCGTGCGATTCTGTTTCGCGAAGAACGACGAAACGTTGTCGACTGCGGCCGAACGGTTGGGTAAATTGTGACCCGTGTGGTGGCCCCGTTTTGAAGCCTCGCTCACCCCCGGCTCTCTCCCGCGATGGCGAGGCTGTGTAGGAGAAAGGGAATCATAAGTGAATCGCAGTGGAGCGTTCATGCAACGAGCATTGAGAGTTTCGCTGGTCCAGGGCGCCACGCGTTGGCATGACCCGGTTGGCAACCGGGAATACTACGGATCGCTGATCGCACCGCTCGCAGGGCATACTGATCTGGTGGTGTTGCCCGAGACTTTCACCAGCGGCTTTTCCAACGAAGCGATCCACAATGCCGAAACCATGGGCGGCCCGAGCGTTGCGTGGCTGCGCGAAAAGGCGAAGGAACTCGACGCCGCCATCACCGGCAGCGTGCAGTTGCGCGCAAGCGAGGGGGTGTTCAATCGCCTGCTGTTCGTAACGCCGGACGGCGAGGTGCGGCACTACGACAAGCGGCATTTGTTCCGTTACGCCGACGAGCACAAGCGTTACGCATCGGGCCGCGACAAGCTGATCGTGGAGTGGAAGGGCTGGAGGATCTGCCCGCTGGTCTGCTACGACTTGCGCTTCCCGGTGTTTTCGCGCAACGGTCATGATCCGCAACGCGGATTCAATTACGATCTCGTGTTGTTCGTCGCCAATTGGCCGGCCGCGCGCGCGCACGCCTGGCGCACGTTGCTGCGTGCCCGCGCCATCGAAAACCTGAGCTATTGCCTCGGCGTCAACCGAGTCGGTACCGACGGCAACCAGTTGCCGTATTCAGGCGACAGCGGAGTGCTGGATTACCTTGGCCAGGCGATGGTCGATCTCGGCGCCCAGGAGCAAACCGTCACGGTCACGCTCGATCCGGCAGCACTCGCTGCGTTTCGCGAAAAGTTTCCGGCGTGGATGGACGCGGACGCGTTCGAGTTGAAGTGACGTCCCGGTGCTTCTGTAAGTTGGGCTGAGCTCCGCGAAGCCCCACGCGCACGTGCCACATTGTTGGGCTTCACCGTGTTCAGTCCAACCTACAGTGGCGTTTCGCGAAGTTTGGTGTTGATGGGCCGGGCATGCGCGAGTTTTTGTAGGAGCGACCCGGTGCGATCTACAGGATCGCGAGCACGTTTTCCGGCGGGCGACCAATCGCGGCTTTGCCGTTCGCGAACACGATCGGACGTTCGATCAGGATCGGGTGTGCTGCCATGGCATCGACGAGTTGTTGGCGAGTCAAACCGGGATTTTCGAGCCCCAGCTCGACGTACGCGGCCTCGCCCTTGCGAAGCAGGTCACGCGGTTGGACGCCCAGCAACTGCAGCGCACGCTCGATGTCGGCGGCGCCGGGCGGATTCTTCTGGTAATCGACCACCGCGGGTTCGATGCCGCGCTCCTGCAGCAGTTCGAGCGTGCCGCGTGATTTGGAACAGCGCGGGTTGTGCCAGATGATGACCTTGGTGTTCGCAGGCATGGCGCGGTTCCTCCGTGGAATGATCAACCGTTGGATGGGCCGTTGCCGCCTCGGTTGCCGCCGTGGCCACCGCCGTCGCGCCGCGCGCCGCTGCCGTTCCGACCACTCGAACCGCCGCGATTCTGGGCACCCCGTCCGGGGCCGCCGCGATTCGGGCCGCCGCGATTCGGGCCGCTGCGATTCGGACCGCTGCGATTCGGGCCGCCGCGGTTCGGGCCTCCACGATTTTGTCCGCCAGCGGGACGCTTGTCACCGGCAAACCATGTGCGCACCGACGGCAGTTCCTGGCCCGGCGCAACACCGCGGCCCTTGCGACGTTTCTTGTTTGCGGGCTTGTCGGGCTTCAGCACGTTGCCGTTGACATCACCGCGCGGCGGGCCACGACGGCGCTTGCCCCGGCTGGGAAAATCATCCGGACGGATGCGATCGAACACGGTGAGCTCGCGCGCCTCGTCGTGGCGCACACCGGTCCACGCATGCGGAGTGTTGCTGGCCGGGCGGATTTCGGTGACGCCACGCGCGGCATTGCGCTGGTGCAGCACCGGCTTCAGGGTCAACGTCGGTTGCTCCGAGCCAGCGCCTGCCAGTTCCCGCAGCGACTTCACCACGTCTTCCGGCAACGCCTCGTGCTGGCCCGGGCGCAAGCCGCGCGGCAGTTCGATGCTGCCGTAGCGGATGCGTTTCAGGCGACTGACCAGCAGCCCCTGTGAATCCCACAGGCGGCGCACCTCGCGGTTGCGGCCTTCGTGCAGCACCACCCGGAACCAGCAATGACTGCCGCCACGGCTGACCACGTGGATTTCATCGAAGCGTGCCGGGCCGTCTTCCAGCTCCACGCCGGCCTTCAGTTTTTCCAGCATTTCGTCCGGAACTTCACCGTGCACCCGGCACAGGTATTCGCGTTCAAGCTCGTGGCTGGGATGCATCAGCACATTGGCGAGTTCGCCATCGGTGGTCAGCAACAGCAGGCCGGTGGTGTTGACGTCGAGGCGGCCGACTGAAATCCAGCGCGAGCCATTCAAGTGCGGCAGGCTTTCGAATACGGTCGGACGGCCTTCCGGATCGTCGCGCGTGGTCAGTTCGCCTTCGGGCTTGTGGTACATCAGTACCTGCGCGTGCTCGTGGTGGTCGGTCGCCACGATGAATTGCTTGCGGTCCACTTCCACGCGATCGCCTGCACGCACGCTGGAGCCGGTCTGCGCAGCTTGCCCGTTGACCAGGATTTCACCCTCCGCGATGCGCTGTTCCAGTAGCCGCCGCGAACCCAGTCCGGCGTTCGCGAGAACCTTGTGCAGGCGTTCCTCCAGTGCGCTGCCGTCGCCTTGGACGGCCGCCCGTTTCAGGGTCAGCAGGGAACGTGGGTTGGAACTCATGCGGCATCCTCGGTGGTGCTGGGTGTGTCGGTCGGGGCAACGCCCTCGGCATCGGCGGGTTGATCGGAAGTGTCGGTTGCATCGTCCGGCGCGGCTTCAGGTTCAGGCGCCAGTGCGAGTTGCGGATCGGGGTCGGCGATTTCGCGAATTTCCGCGAGGGTCGGCAGTTGATCCAGTGACTTCAGATTGAAGTAATCGAGAAACTGGCGGGTGGTGCCGAACAGCGCCGGCTTGCCGGGGACATCCCGGTAACCCACCACCCTGATCCACTCGCGTTCTTCCAGCGTGCGGATGATGCTGGTGGCAACGGTGACGCCGCGCACTTGTTCGATCTCGCCGCGCGTGATCGGCTGGCGATAGGCGATCAATGCCAGCGTTTCCAGCAGCGCGCGCGAATACTTGGTCTGGCGCTCGGCCCAGAGGCGCGCGACCCACGGATGCACGGCCTCGCGCACCTGATAGCGAAAGCCGGAGGCGACTTCCACCAACTCGATGCCGCGGCCTTCGCAGGCCTGCGCCAGGGTCTCCACGGCGCGCGCGAGGTCTTCGTGCCCGACGCCGTCTGCTTCGTGAAACAACGCCGCAAGCATCGGCAGCGTCAGCGGTTGCTGGGCTGCAAAGAGGGCGGCTTCCACGATGTCGTTGAGTTTTTCCTGTTCCACTTACGCCTCACTGAGCGCGCCTGGAGAAAATGGTTCTTGAATGGGTGTAAGGAAAGCCGCGCAAGCGATTGCTGGGCTTGGCATCGGCATCCAGCCATCGCGAAGTCGATCCCATGATCAATCCGCCGTCTCGGCCGTGGCCAGTGCTTTCAGGTAGATCGGCGCCAGCGGCGCTTCCTGCATGATCTCGATCAGGCGATCCTTGGCTAGCTCGAGCAGCGACAGGAAAGTGACGACCACCCCCAACTTGCCTTCCGACACTTCGAACAGGCTTTCGAAGCGATGGAACGTGCCATCGCCGAGCTTGCGCAGGACGTCGCCCATCCGTTGGCGCACCGACAGCGGTTCGCGCTCGACCGCGTGATGACCGTACAACTCGGCACGGTGCAACACATCGCGCATCGCCAGCAGCATCTCGCGCAGGTCCACCGCAGGCGGCACCTTCACCACCGCGCGATCGGGCACGAACGCCTGCGCATTGTCGAGGTCGCGTTCCATGCGCGGTAGCGTGTCGATGTCTTCGGCGGCCTTCTTGAAACGTTCGTACTCCTGCAGGCGTCGCACCAGTTCGGCGCGCGGGTCTTCCTCGATGCCTTCTTCCTGCGGCGGGCGCGGCAGCAACAGGCGGGATTTGATTTCGGCGAGGATCGCGGCCATCACCAGGTATTCCGCCGCCAGCTCCAGCCGCATCTCCTGCATCACGTCGATGTAGTCCATGTACTGCCGGGTGATCTCAGCGACCGGAATATCGAGAATGTCGAGGTTCTGGCGGCGGATCAGGTACAGCAAAAGGTCGAGCGGCCCCTCGAATGCTTCCAGGATCACTTCCAGCGCGTCGGGCGGAATGTAGAGATCCTGCGGAATCTGCAAAAAGGGCTGGCCGTGTACCACCGCCAGCGGTATTTCCTGCTGTCGCGGACTTTCCGCGCCGGAGGGCGGAGCTTGCACACTCGGTGTGGTTTCGGTTGGCAACGGTTCGGTGCTCATGCGGCACTTGTCTGGAGCGGATCACCGGCATGCTCGCCGCGATCCGCGAAATTGCGAAGGTCACCCTCGCAGGTCATGGCTGGGGCGCGGCCTCACCGGAAGCCACCACGCTCTCGTTCGGGCGCGTGAAAAATCGGCGTCGGCCCTGAATCGGATTGCATCAGACCCATCACGTCCGGCCCGGCACGCAATCTCGCGCCGGCCCTTGCATCATGGAACCCGGTTGGTGCTGTCAGCGTCTCGTGCGTCACGAATCGGAGAACCCCAATCCCGTATTCGCAAGCGAGGAACTGCAACTGGACGAGGCCAGTCGCGGCTGCGGTTGGCGCCGCGAATGGGCCGGCGAATTGCGCACCGACCGTACCCGCCTAGAGTAAGGCCGAATGACCGCCAAGTCCAGAGGGCGACGCCAAAAGGTTGGCCCATAACTTGCTTTCAAGACAGGGGAGTGTAGGGTGAGATACCGTCGGCTTCACGGCGGCAGACACGGTGCGAGGTGACAGGGGAATGTTAGACGTGGTGAGCGACCACAAACTGGATCCGACCGTCGATGGTCACGTGCGGCACGCGCGCATGGTGCGCCAGACCGCGGTATTGATGAGCCGTCGCGGAGACGTGTGGCAAACCGATCTTGCCGACATTTCGGCAACCGGCGTCAGGCTGTCGCGCCCCACCGAATGGCATGGCCAGGCGGGTGAGGTGTGGGTGCTGGACATGCTGTTCGGCGACGACGTCAACGTCCATGTGATGGCCGAAGTGGTGCGCGTCAACGCCCGCCACATCGCGCTGGCGTTCGCACGCATTCCCGAGGAAGCCCAACCGGCGCTATGGACCCTGCTGGGGGGCTACGCCGATACGCTGGAGCCGTGGGACGAGGATCTCGATCCCGCGTGAGTTCCACGCCCGATCGCGAACGAGGCGGCCTGAAGGCCGCCTCTTTTTTGCGCTACCGCCTCGGCGCTGCCGGCCATCACTGTCAATGGTGTCCGTCATGCGACGAGGATGGCGGCGGGCGATGGCGACGCTCCGGCTGCGCTTGCCCATGCTCGCGGGGTGCGGCAGGTTCGCCTCGGGGTGCTTGCGGTCGCGGCTGTTCGCGCGGTGCCGGGGGTTGCGCGTGCTCGTTGCGGATCGACTGCGGACGCGGCTGCTCATGTGGTACCGCCGGTTGCGTTCGCTGATGTGGCGCCTGCACCGTGCCACGATTGCGAGTCGGTGCCTCTCTGGTACCACGTTCGTGTCGGGGTGCCTGCAGGGTTGCGCGGCCGCGGTCCGGTGTTTCGCGATTTCGGTTGGGTGCTTCGACAACGCCACGGTTGTTGCGGTTGGGCGTGCCCGCGTGTTGCGCGCGTTGCGGCGTTGCGACCATGCGGGTGTGAGGTGCCGCGGGCCGGGTGACCGAGTGCGGCCCCTCGAAGCGGCCCGCATGCTGGGTGGCGAAAACAGCGGGCCGGCCCCGATTGGACTTGAAGCGCTGGGCGGGATCGTGCATCGCCTTCTCGCGCTGCTGCGCCTGCACGGTCGTCGGCTGGAACCGCCGCTGGTTGGCATATGAGCGCTGCGCGGCCGTTGGTTTTGCACTCAGGCCACCGCGCCCGCCGTTATAGCTGATCCGGTTCACGGAGACATTGTTGATGACCGTCTTGTTGACGTACACGTTGCGGATGTTGGTGCCGTTGATGTTGTTGACGGCGCGGTTGTAGTAGAAGTCGCGTCCTCGCCACTCGCCGCCGGAGTAGCCGTTGCCGAAGTAGCCGTAGCCGTAGTTGACGCCGCCGTAAAAGCCTACGCGCGGGCTCCAATAGCCGGCATGCCAACGATAGTATCCGTCGGACCAGCCCCACCAGCCGGGCGTCCACAACAGGCCGATTTCGGGCGGCATCACCCAGGTACCCGGTACCCAGTAGTAATCGTTGAACGACGGATCCCATGCCCAGTAGCCCGGGGTCCAGATGTAGCCCGGACCCGGTGCGACGGGTTGCGCATAGACGGGCAGCACCGGCGGCGGGACGCCGACGGAAATACCGATGCCGATATTGATGGCGGCGTGTGCGCCAGGGGGCAACGCCAGCATCGGCGTGGCCATCAGGCCTGCAATGAGCAACGTTGTCGCGAAACGTTTCACGGTGAGATCTCCAGACGGGCCGGGGGCGGCCCATTCATTAGAACGTCACGGCATGCGCATTGTTGACGCTCGCCTTTTCCGCGGTCCGGGGCCGTTCATCCAAAATTGGGCGGCGATTCATCTGGCTCCGCAGACTCGATCCGATCGGTTGCGCTTCGAATCCTTCCCGTCAGATGCCCTTCGATTCCCGCTTCTTTTCATCGTCGCGCAACTCGCGCCGCAGGATCTTGCCGACGTTGCTCTTGGGCAACTCCTTGCGGAATTCGATGTATTTCGGTCGCTTGTAGCCGGTCAATTCGTCGTGGCAATACTGCTTCAGCGCCGCTTCGGTGAGCGCCGGGTCCTTCTTCACCACGAACAGTTTCACCACCTCGCCGGAATGTTCGTCCGGTACCCCGATCGCGGCCACCTCCAGCACGCCCGGATGATGCGCCACGACGTCCTCGATCTCGTTGGGATACACGTTGAAGCCGGAAACCAGGATCATGTCCTTCTTGCGGTCGACGATGTACAGAAGGCCCTTTTCGTCCATCCGCGCGATATCGCCGGTGCGCAACCAGCCATTGGCGTCCATCACCTTGGCGGTTTCCTCCGACCTGTTCCAGTAACCCTTCGTCACCTGCGGTCCGCGCACGCAGAGTTCGCCGGGCTGGCCGGGCGCGGCATCGCGATCGTCGTCGTCGCGCAGCGCCACATCGGTGGAAGGCAGCGGCATGCCGATCGAACCAGTGTAGTCCTTGATGTCGAGCGGATTGGCGGTCACGACCGGCGATGTTTCGGTCAGCCCGTAACCTTCGATCAGCGGAATGCCGGTGGCTTTCTTCCAGCGCTCGGCGACCGCGCGTTGCACCGCCATGCCGCCGGCCAACGCGAACTTCACCCGCGAACAATCGACCGACGCGAAATCGGGATGGTTGAGCAGGGCGTTGTAGAGCGTGTTGACACCGGTGATCGCGCTCCAGTGCGACTTCTTCAGCGTCTTCACGAAGGCCGGGATGTCGCGCGGGTTGGTGATCAGCACGTTCTCGCCGCCGAAATACGTCATCAGGATCGCGTTCACCGTCAGCGAAAAGATGTGGTACAGCGGCAGCGCGGTGATGATTTGTTCTTCGCCTTGCGTGAACAGGTCGCCTACCCATGCGGCGAGTTGCAGCGTGTTCGCGACCATGTTGCCGTGGGTCAACATCGCGCCCTTGGCGACCCCGGTGGTGCCGCCGGTGTATTGCAGGAACGCAATGTCGTCATGGCCGAGTTGCACGGTCGGCACCTGCATCCCGGCGCCGCGGCGCAGTACGTCGCCGAACCGGAGATGCCCCGGCAGCGACCAGTGCGGCACCATCTTCTTGACGTGTTTCACCGCGAAACTGATCAACGGCCCTTTCGGGAAACCGAGTTGGTCGCCGATCGATGTGACGATCACGTGTTCGACATGGGTCTTGCCGATCGCCTCCTGCAGCGTGGCGGCAAAGTTCTCCAGCACCACGATGCTTTCCGCACCGGAATCCTCGAGCTGGTGTTGCAGCTCGCGCGCGGTGTACAGCGGGTTGACGTTGACCACCGTGAGTCCGGCACGCAATGCACCGAACAACGCGATGGGATACTGCAACAAGTTGGGCAGCATTATCGCGAGCCGATCGCCCTTGCCGAGCTTCCACTCGTTCGCAAGGAAGGCCGCGAAGCGCGCGCTTCGCCGGTCCAGTTCGGCCCAGGTCAGGGTTTTCCCGAAACTCGAATAGGCCGGGCGCAGCGGGTGGCGGGCACAAGTTGCTTCGAACATCGCCACAATGGACGGCTGGACGCTGGCATCGATTTCAGCAGGCACGCCGGGGGGGTAGTGGGCCAGCCAGGGACGCGGATCGGCCATGTGTTCCCTCTTCTGGAATTTCGCGGAGTTGCGCAGATTCCTTGCATTGGACACGATAAGCGTGGAGGCGGCAAGCTGCATTGCCACATTTTGGACAAGGGGGGAACTTCGCATGAACACCTTGGCAAATCCGGCCCGATCGGTCCATGCGTGCACGCGCCATCTCGCGCACGCGGCGGCGTTGCTGCTGTTGGTATGGGTGTTCGCCGGCTGCCACCGCACGCCTGCCGAGCAGCAGGTCCACGAAGCGATCGATGCCGCCGCCGCGGCCGCACGCACCAACGATACGCATGGTGTGCTCGATGTGGTGAGCAATGATTTCACCGGCAACGAAGGCGAGCTGGATCGGCGCGGCCTGCGTCAGTTGCTTGCGGTGCGCGCCATGCGCGGCGACAAGACCGGCCTGCTGGTCGGGCCGGTTTCGTTCGAGCATAGGGGCGACCGCATCGTCGCGAAGTTCAACCTGGTGCTGACCGGCGGCAAGCCGGGTGACCTGCTGCCCGAGCAATCGGCCATCTACGCGATGACTACGGCCTGGCGGCGCGAAGGCGGCGAGTGGAAGTGCTACAGCGCAAGCTGGTCGCAATAAGGGCGAGCGCCATTTCTGTCGCGAGTCAATCCCTTTTCTCCGGCCAAAGCAGATTCCGGATCGTCGCTTGCGCGGCGTCCGGAATGACCAACAGACCGGGGCAGTTCCGATTACGCCGCTTTTTTCGCCAGATCGCGCAGCACGTACTGCAGAATACCGCCGTGCTTGTAGAAGTCGCGTTCCTTGGGGGTCAGCAGCATGACGTGAACGTCGAACGCAGTCTTCTTGCCGTCCTTCGCCGTCGCGACCACGTGCGCCCACTTGGCGTCGCCACCGTCGAGGCCGGTGATCGCGAAGGTTTCCTTGCCGGTCAGGCCAAGCGATTGCGCGTTTTCACCATCCTTGAACTGAAGCGGCAGCACGCCCATGCCGACCAGGTTCGAGCGATGGATGCGCTCGAAACTTTCCGCGATCACGGCTTCGATGCCGAGCAGCAGGGTGCCCTTGGCCGCCCAGTCGCGCGACGAGCCGGTGCCGTATTCCTTGCCGGCGATCACGACCAACGGCGTCTTTTCCGCCTTGTATTTCATGGCGGCGTCATAGATCGTCAGCTGCTCGCCGCTGGGCACGTGCATCGTGAATCCGCCCTCGACACCGTCGAGCAGTCGGTTCTTGATGCGGATGTTGGCGAAGGTGCCGCGCACCATCACGTCGTCGTTGCCGCGTCGCGAACCGTATGAATTGAAATCCTTCGGGGCGACGCCGCGCGCCATCAAGTATTTGCCGGCGGGCGAATCCTTCTTGATTGCGCCGGCGGGCGAGATGTGGTCGGTGGTGATGGAATCGCCGAACAGGCCGATGCAGTACGCGCCGTTGATGTCCGCGTGCTTCGGCAGATCCATCGTCATGCCTTCGAAGTAGGGCGGATTCTTGATGTACGTGGATTTCTCGTCCCACGCGTACTGATCACCCTCGGGCACTTCCACCGCGTTCCACTCCTTGCTGCCCTTGAAGACGTCGGCGTAGTTCTTGGAGAACATGCCGGCGGATACCGAGCTCGCAACGAGATCGGCGATTTCCTTGTTGCTCGGCCAGATGTCCTTCAGGAAAACATTCTTGCCGTCCTTGTCCTGGCCCAGCGGCTGCGTAGACAGGTCGATGTCGATGGTGCCGGCGATCGAGAACGCCACCACCAGCGGCGGCGAGGCGAGGTAGTTCATCTTCACTTCGGAGTGGATGCGGCCCTCGAAGTTGCGGTTGCCCGAAAGCACCGCCGCCACCGCGAAATCCTTGTCGGTGACGATTTTGCTGACATCCTCGGGCAAAGGCCCGGAATTGCCGATGCAGGTAGTGCAGCCGTAGCCGACGAGGTAGAAGCCGAGCTTCTGCAGATCCTTCATCAGGCCGGTGGCTTCGAGGTAGTCCGTGACGACTTTCGATCCGGGCGCCAGCGAGGTCTTGACCCACGGCTTGGGTTTCAGGCCGCGCGCGGCCGCCTTGCGCGCCAGCAGGCCGGCGCCGATCATCACCGCGGGGTTGGAAGTGTTGGTGCACGACGTGATCGCCGCGATCACCACCGAGCCGTCTTCCAACTCGCAATGCTCGATGTGCGGGCACACGTCCGGCGAAGGCTCGTTTTGGCTCTCGGCGCGACCGACCGCGGTGCTGCCGCCTTCGTTCAGGAAGCGCTCCTTCTGCTTGTCCCAACGCGTGTCGATCTTGCCGGAATTGAGCGCGTCCATCGCGGCGCGATAGCTCTGGCGCATGTCAGTGAGCAACACGCGATCCTGCGGGCGCTTGGGGCCGGCCAGCGACGGCTTCACATCCGCGAGGTTCAATTCGATCACGGCGCTGAATTCGGCCTGCGGCGTGTTCTCGTCGTGCCACATGCCTTGCGCCTTGGCATACGCTTCGATCAGTTCGATGTGCTTCGGATCGCGGCCCGACAGTCGCAGGTAGTTGAGCGATTCCTTGTCGATCGGGCAGATCGCACAGGTCGCGCCGTATTCGGGCGACATGTTGCCAAGCGTGGCGCGGTCGGCCAGCGGCAGGTGCTGCAGCCCGGGGCCGAAGAACTCCACGAATTTGCCAACCACGCCGTGCTTGCGCAGCATCTGAGTCACGGTCAGCACCAGATCGGTGGCGGTCGCGCCTTCAGGCAGCCTGCCGGTGAAACGGAAACCGACCACCTGCGGAATCAGCATCGACGATGGCTGGCCCAGCATCGCAGCCTCCGCTTCGATGCCACCCACGCCCCAACCCAGCACACCCAGGCCGTTCACCATCGTGGTGTGCGAGTCGGTGCCGAACAGGGTGTCGGGGAACGCCCAGGTCTGGCCCCCGATGTCGCGCGTCATCACCACGCGCGAAAGGTATTCAAGGTTCACCTGATGCACGATGCCGGTGGCGGGTGGTACCACCTTGAAATCGTCCAGCGCCTTCTGGCCCCAGCGCAGGAACGCGTAGCGTTCGTGGTTGCGCTGGAACTCGATTTCGGCGTTGCGCGCCAGCGCGTCGGCCTCGCCGAACACGTCGACCTGCACGGAGTGGTCGATCACGAGTTCGGCGGGGGAGAGCGGATTGATCTTCTTAGGATCGCCGCCCAGGCTCACCATCGCGTCGCGCATCGCGGCCAGATCCACCACGCATGGCACGCCGGTGAAATCCTGCAGTACCACGCGCGCGGGCAGGAAGGAGATTTCGGTGGAGGGCTCGGCTTTCGGATCCCATTTCAACACCGCTTCGATCTGCGCTTTGGTGACTTCGAGGCCGTCCTCGTTGCGCAGCAGGTTTTCCAGCAGGACCTTCATCGAGTACGGCAGGCGCTTCACGTCGTACTGCTTGCCCAGCTTCGCGAAATTGGCGATCTGGTAAGACTTTCCGCCGACGCTGAGGGTGTCGCGAATCCCGAATGAGTCTTGCATGGTGCTCTCCTTGTGGCCGCGCGGTGCGTGATTGCGCGGGGTGGCATCGAATGGACCGCCCATTATCGCGCAAACCCTGCCACCATGCCCGTGCGCCTGTGGCAACGTGCGTCGGCCGCGCAGTTTGGGCCGAACCACGGCGCTTGCCGGTGAAGCCCAACAGCGTGCGCGACAACGTTGGATTCCGCCGATGAAGCCGGTGTCACCCCAACCTGCGAACGACGATTGTCTCGTTGCCCGAGTGCAGGCCATGGATGGCATCCGCGCCGGGATGGGAATGGAAGCGCCCCGGGTGCCGCGACCGCGGCGCAGGTCAACCGCGCAACGCGACACCCGTGAGCATCCCACGGGCAATCATCACTTCGCGCTTGGGCCGCAGCAGCAGATGACGTCGGCGGCCGCCCAGTTGACGCCACAGCACCGCGGCCCGGACCGCCGCAAGCAGCAGGGCGCGGACGCGTTGCGCCTTCGCCGATTGCTGCAGGTATAACGGATTCCCGACGACGGTGATGCGGGGTTTCAGGCCCGACAGGTTGGCGCAATAGAGATCGGCAAGGCGTGCGAGGATGGTGGGGTGGGTGATGGGGAAGTGCTGCAGTTGGCGCTGCATGCCCGCCAGCCCCTCGCCCAGACGCTGGTTGAGTGCGGGATGCCGGGCCAGGTTGCGTTCCAGTTTCATCACGTTGATGAGCATGTGGAACAGCGGCAGATCGCGCTCGTTGCCTTCGACTTGTTCAACTAGCACGCGCAGGCCGCGGCGCACGCCCTGGTTGCCGCCGAACACATCGGACGCGCTGTCCGATTCGAGTTTGAACACGCTGGCGAGACTGGCTTCCAATGCTTCGCTGTCGCAGTCGCCTTCGCGTGCCAGATCGCGTACCAGCGCCAGCGCCTGGAACACGCCCGCCAACGCCAGGACGCGCGACTCCCTCATGCCACGCCCCCGATCCGTGGCGCATCCGTGCTCTCGATCACGGCACCGCCCAGGCATTCATCGCCTGCGTAGAACACCACCGATTGACCGGGTGCGACCGCGCGCTGCGTGGCATCGAAATGAACGGTGCAGCGATCGCCCTCGACTTCGACATGGCAGGCCTGCGGCGGCTGGCGGTAGCGGGTCATCGCCGTGCAGTCGAAGGATGCGGCCGGTGGTGCGGCTGTGATCCAGTGCGTGCCAGTGGCGGAGAGACGGCGCGATTGCAGCCAGGGGCTGTCATGGCCCTGGTCGACGTAGACCACATTGGCAATGACATCCTTGCCTACGACGTACCACGGTTCGCCGCTGCCATCTGCGCGGCCGCCGATGCTGAGTCCCGAACGTTGGCCCGGTGTGTAGAACATCGCGCCCTGGTGCTCGCCCAGCGCGCGGCCGTCCGGCCGACGCAGTTCGCCCGGCTGCGCCGGCAGGTAGGTCGACAGGAAGGCGCGAAAGTCGCGCTCGCCGATGAAGCAGATACCGGTGGAGTCTTTTTTCGCCGCGACCGGCAGACCCGCATCGTCGGCCATTCCGCGCACCTCGATCTTGTGCAGGTCGCCGAGCGGAAACAGCGTCGCGCCGAGCTGGTCCTGATCCAGCATGTGCAGGAAATAAGTCTGGTCCTTGGAACGGTCACGCGCGCGCAGCAACCGCCAGCGGCCCTCGACGCATGCATTCCTCGCGTAGTGGCCGGTCGCGATCTTTTCGGCGCCGTCCGCGTGTGCCGCGGACAGGAACGTGCCGAACTTGATCTCGCGGTTGCACATTACATCCGGGTTGGGCGTGCGACCGGCGCGGTATTCGTCCAGGAAATGCGCGAACACCCGTTCGCGATAGTCGGCCGCGAAGTTGGCACTGCGAAAGGGAATGCCCAGTTTCGCGCACACGGCCAATGCGTCCTTGCGGTCTGCGTCGGCATGGCACCCGGATTTCGGGTCTTCGTCTTCCCAGTTCAGCATGAAGAAACCCGAAACCTCGTGGCCCGCACGCTTCAGCAACAAGGCGGCGACCGAGGAATCGACACCGCCCGACATGCCGACCGTGATGCGCACCTTCATTCGCTCCGGCAGTGCAGCAGCGAGCGCAGCGTCGAAAGCGGCAGGCGCTGGCCCGCCAGCCAGTCCTCGATGGTGGTCAGCACCAGCGGACTGCGCAGCCGCGAGGCATGAGCCGCGACGTCGGCGTAGCCCATCCACAGCGCGCGGGTGATGCCGGTGTCGAGCGGGAGTTCGGGATGGTGCCTCAGGGGGTGGCCGGCGAAGGCGAAGCGCACGATGTGGTGGTCGTGCACCGGGCTGTGCCATTGCTGCACGCCGATGAAGTGATCCAGCGCGACTTCCCAGCCGGTTTCCTCCAGCGTTTCGCGGCAGGCCGCTGCGGCCAGCGTCTCGTCATCCTCAAGGTGTCCCGCGGGCTGGTTGATGCGCAGCTCGCCCCGGATGGCTTCCTCGACCATCAGGAAACGGTCGCCGTCCGTGATCACGCAGGCCACGGTGACGTGGGGGCACCAGATCGCGGCGCGGTCCGGCGCGGTTGTCAATTCGTCCATAGGTTCAGGTACTGGAAATTTCGTCATTTTGCCATCATCTGATGTGACGTTCCGCCATCGCTTGCCTGCAATGCAAGGCATATACTCGGGCCGAAAGGACGACGATTCATGACTGCAGGAAAAATCGCCGACAATGAAACCGAACACGAACATGGCGTGGTGGTCGAAACCAGCCGGCCGGAGACGGCGCGACCGCCGCTTTACCAGGTGGTGCTGCTGAACGATGACTACACGCCGATGGAGTTCGTGGTTGTGGTGCTGGAGACGTTTTTCAACATGGCGCGTGAACGTGCAACGCAGGTGATGTTGCACGTCCATACCCGGGGCAAGGGCGTCTGTGGCGTGTTCAGCCGCGAAGTCGCCGAAAGCAAGGTGGCGCAGGTGAATGAGTTCTCGCGCGTCCATCAGCACCCACTGCTTTGCACGATGGAAAAGTTGTAACCGCCCCCATATCGGGGGAAAGAGATCCGGAGACCCAAGCAATGTTCAGCAAGGACCTCGAATACACCATCGGCCAGTGCTACAAGGAGGCCCGCGAACAGCGCCACGAATTCATGACCGTGGAACACCTGCTGCTCGCGTTGCTGGCCAACCCCACCGCGGCGGCCGTCCTGCGTGGCTGCGGCGCCGACATCGAAAAACTCGCGAAGGACCTTCGCTCGATCATCACCGAAACCGTGCCGGTGTTGCCTTCGGGCGACGAGCGCGACACGCAACCCACGCTGGGTTTCCAGCGGGTGCTGCAGCGTGCCGTATACCACGTGCAATCCTCGGGCCGGAAGGAAGTGACCGGGGCCAACGTGCTGGTAGCCATCTTCGGCGAAAAGGATTCGCACGCCGTGTACTTCCTGCACCAGCAGGAAGTGGAACGGCTGGACGTCGTCAATTACGTTTCGCACGGCATTGCCAAGATCGGCCATGAATCCGATGCCGCGCCCGCGGCGGGCGAGGCCGGGACCGAAGCTGAACCGGATGCCAAGGACAAGGACAACGCGCTGGTCGAATACGCGACCAACCTCAACGAGCGTGCGGCCGAGGGCAAGATCGACCCGCTGATCGGGCGCGAGGAAGAGATCGAGCGCACCATCCAGGTGCTGTGCCGCCGGCGCAAGAACAACCCGCTGTACGTCGGGGAATCCGGCGTGGGCAAGACCGCACTGGCGGAAGGACTCGCGCGTCGCATCGTCGAGGGCAACGTGCCCGCGGTGCTGGAAGACGCCACTATCTGGGCTCTGGATCTGGGTGCGCTGGTTGCGGGCACCAAGTACCGCGGCGACTTCGAAAAGCGCCTGAAGGCCGTGATCGCGCAATTGAAGAAAGACCCTCACGCGATCCTGTTCGTCGACGAAATCCACACCATCATCGGTGCCGGGTCGGCCTCGGGCGGCACGATGGACGCGTCCAACCTGATCAAGCCGGTGTTGGCATCGGGTGAGCTGCGCTGCATCGGCTCGACCACGTTCCAGGAATTCCGCGGCGTATTCGAGAAGGACCGGGCGTTGGCACGGCGCTTCCAGAAGATCGACGTGGTCGAGCCGTCGGTGGCCGACAGCGTGGAAATCCTCAAGGGGTTGAAGTCCCGCTTCGAAGAACACCACAGTGTCACTTACAGCGACGAAGCGCTGCAGGCGGCGGTAGATCTGTCTGTAAAGCACATCCCCGACCGGCTGCTGCCCGACAAGGCCATCGACGTGATCGACGAAGCCGGGGCGCACCAGCGCTTGCTGCCGGAGGACAAGCGGACTGGCAAGGTCGACGTGGGCGAGGTGGAATACATCGTCGCGCGGATGGCGCGCATCCCCCAGAAGCAGGTCTCGGCCTCCGACCGCGACGTGCTGCGGAACCTCGATCGCAATTTGAAGATGGTGATCTTCGGGCAGGACCAGGCCATCGATACGCTGGCCTCTGCGATCAAGATGGCGCGCTCGGGGCTGGGTGACGCCAACAAGCCGATCGGCAACTTCCTGTTCGCGGGTCCCACCGGCGTCGGCAAGACCGAGGTCACGCGGCAGCTTGCGCTGCAGCTCGGCATCGAGCTGGTGCGGTTTGACATGTCCGAATACATGGAGCCGCACTCGGTATCGCGCCTGATCGGCGCGCCCCCGGGCTACGTCGGATTCGACCAGGGCGGGCTGCTGACCGAATCGGTCGTCAAGCACCCACATTGCGTGTTGCTGCTCGATGAAATCGAGAAGGCACATCCGGACCTTTTCAACATCCTGCTGCAGGTGATGGACCACGGTGTGCTCACCGACACCAACGGACGTGAGGCGAATTTCCGCAACGTGATCCTGGTGATGACCACCAACGCCGGCGCGCGCCAGGCCGCACGACGCAGCATCGGGTTCCTCGAACAGGAACATGCGACGGATGCGATGGAAGTGATCCGCCGCATCTTCACACCGGAGTTCCGGAATCGCCTCGACGCGGTGGTGCAATTCAAGGCGCTCGAGTTCGAACACATCCTGCGCGTGGTGGACAAGTTCCTGATCGAACTGGAAGCGCAGTTGCAGGAGAAGCGCGTCAGCCTGAATGTCACCGCCGAAGCACGACGCTGGCTGGCCGATCATGGCTTCGATACGCAGATGGGTGCGCGTCCGATGGCCCGGTTGATCCAGGACAAGGTCAAACGCGCGATCGCCGACGAACTGCTGTTCGGCAAGCTCGCGGATGGCGGCAAAGTCAGCCTGGACGTGCGCGATGGAGAACTGGCGGTCGACACCGCGGCGGCGGAAAAACTGCCGGCAGTCGTCGAGTAGGACACGGTCCCACCGGGGGCATGAAAAAGAACGGCGGCCATCGGCCGCCGTTCTTCGTTGCGGAATGGGCAAGCCGTTGTCAGCGCATGCGGTAGGTGATGCGGCCCTTGGTCAGGTCGTAAGGCGTCATTTCCACCTTGACCTTGTCGCCGGTGAGGATGCGGATGTAGTGCTTGCGCATGCGGCCCGAAATATGAGCAGTCACGACGTGCCCGTTTTCCAGTTGCACGCGGAACATGGTGTTGGGCAGGGTTTCCTGCACCGTACCTTCCATTTCGATGACGTCGTCTTTGGCCATGGGTTGCGCTGGGCGCGAGAAAAGGGAACGCCACATTTTGCCATGAAGTGGCCGTCGACGAAAGCGCCGATCGCATGCGGGGCCGCACGGTACTGCCAAATCACGCGGACGGACATCATCAACCGACACGAGCGGCGCCGCGTTGGTGCGCTGCGTCATGCTACATTGGCGCGCTTTCGGCCAGCCACGCCACGCATGCGCGTCGTTTGCGTTCATCCAGCCCGTGATCCGGTTTCCTGCGGCAATGGCCCGGTGCGCATCGGCAGCGCACCGGACAACGATATCGTGCCGGTCGGCATGGGCGTCGATCCGCACCACGCGACGGTCACCGCCGATGCGCGGGGACTGGTGCTGGCCGTGCTGCGGGGCTGCCAGCGCGTGTACGTGAATGCGCGCGCGGTGCGCGAGCAGGCGTTGCTGCGCTATGGCGACACCGTGACGTTGGGCGCCAACAAGTTCCTGGTGACGAGCGATGCCGCGCCGCGGGAGGCAGATCGCATGGATGCCAAGACGGTATCGGCCGGCCGGGCCGTCCTGCGCATCGTGTCGGGAGCCACATCGGGGCGGGCGCTCGCGGTGGCGCCGGAGCTGCATCTTGGCGCCGGCAGCCGCCACTTCGGCGAACTGGCGTACGCGTGCTGCGTCACTGAGGATGCCGAAGGATTGGTTTTCGAATCCGAAAGCGCCGCACCACGCGTCAATGGTTGGCGCTGCAGCCGCGTGCGACTGTCGCCGGGCGACCAGATCGTGTTGGGCGAACATCGTCTGGTGGTGGAAGCACCAGGGCTGCAGTACGCGGCGCACCTCGCGTCGCTGCCGCCACCGCCGGTGGTGGTGGCCGAAGCGCCGCCCGCGCCGCAAGCGTCCGCCCCCACGGAAATCTGGTGGCTGATCGCGGCGGCGGCGTTGCTGGCCATGATCATCGCGCTGTTCCTGTATTTCCGGTGGTAGCGCGAACCGTGTTCCAATCCTTCAGGTGACTCGAATGTCGCGAGCATGTAATTTCAGTGCCGGCCCGGCCGCGTTGCCGGAAAACGTGTTGAAACGTGCCCAGGCGGAACTGCTGGAGTGGAACGGCGCGCGCGCGTCGGTGATGGAAATCAGCCATCGCGGCAAGGCGTTCATGGACATGGCCGCTCGCGTCGAAGCCGATCTCCGCGATCTGCTCGACATCCCGTCGAACTACAAGGTGCTGTTCCTGCAGGGCGGCGCCACCCAGCATTTCGCGCAGATCCCGATGAATCTCGCGGCCGACGGCCAGCGCGCCGATTACATCGTCAACGGCCACTGGGGCGAGAAGGCGGTCAGCGAAGCCGCGCTGTATGCGGTGCCGCACGTCGCGGCGAGTTCCAAGGCCGACGGCTACCGCTCCATTCCCGACCGCGCGAGCTGGGATCTCGATCCGCACTCCGCGTATGTGCACATCACCACCAACGAAACCATCCACGGCGTCGAGATGCGCGACATTCCCGAGGTCGGCGACGTGCCGCTGATCGCGGACATGTCGTCCGACATCCTGTCGCACCCACTGGATGTTTCCAGATTCGGGTTGATCTATGCCGGGGCACAGAAGAACATCGGCCCTTCCGGGCTGGTGGTGATGATCGTGCGCGAGGACCTGCTGGAACGCCACCCGCGTCCGCTGCCGCGCATCTTTCGCTACGCCGATCACGCCGCCGCGGACTCCATGTTGAACACGCCCAATACCTGGGGCTGGTATCTCGCGGGCTTGACGTTCCAGTGGCTGAAGCAGCAGGGCGGGCTGGAAGAAATGGCGCGGCGCAATCGTGCCAAGTCGGATGCGCTGTATGCGGCGATCGATGGCTCCGGAGGCTATTACGGCAACCACGTCGATCCGGCGGCACGCTCGCGCATGAACGTGATCTTCAATCTGCATGACGCGGCGCTGGAATCCCTACTCGTGGCCGAGGCCGCCGAAGCCGGCCTGCTGGGGTTGAAGGGCCATCGCGCGTTGGGCGGCATTCGCGCCTCGCTCTACAACGCCGTGTCGGAGAACGCCGTGTGCGCATTGGTTGATTTCATGGCGGAGTTCCGGCGTACCCATGGCTAGCATCGCCCGTCTGCGCAAGGCGCCACCCACCTTTGATGCCGCGTTCCTCGTGAACGCCGCCACCGCCAAACTTCGGGCCTACGATCCGGGCCACGACTTGCCGGTGCTGCGCGAACGCTTCGGCGACGCGATCGCGGAGTTGGGCTCGAACGAGAATCCGCTCGGCCCCAGCCCCCGTGCATTGAAAGCCATGCGCGCTGCATTGGGCGAGACCTTCCGTTATCCCGATCCGCGCGGCATGACTTTGAAGCGGGCGCTGGCCGGGCACCTCGATGTAGGCGTCGAGCGAATCGCGCTGGGGAACGGTTCGCACGAATTGCTGATGCTGCTGGCGCAATGCTTCGCCGACGCCCAATGCTCGATCGTGTTCTCCCAATTCGGGTTCGCGGTTTTCCCGATTGCGACGGCCGCGGCCGGTGCGCGCGCGATCTGCGTGCCGGCGTTGCCGCGCAGTGATCGCGCGGCGCCACTGGGCCACGACCTCCGTGCGATGGCGAAAGCGGTTCGCCGCGACACCCGGATCGTGTATCTGGCCAACCCTAACAATCCCACCGGCACCTGGTTCGACGACGCGGCGCTCGAAAAATTCCTCGCGGCGGTGCCGCGCGACGTCGTGGTCGTCGTGGACGAGGCCTATCACGAATACGTGGAAGCGACGGGAATGTCCACGGCGCTCGCATTCGCGGACCGGTATCCGAATCTCGTCATCACGCGAACCTTTTCGAAAGCCTATGGACTGGCCGGGATGCGCGTCGGCTTCCTGGTCGCACACCCGAGCGTGGTCTCCGTGCTGGAGCGCCTGCGAGAATCGTTCAACGTCAACAACGTGGCACTCGCAGGCGCGACCGCCGCGCTGGGCGACAAGCCATGGCTGGCCAAGGCGCGGGCGTTCAACCGCGCGGAGCGCGAATGGTTGCGCGAAGAATTGCTCGAGCGTGGCTATCGCTGCCTGCCATCACAAACCAACTTCCTGTTGTGCGTGTTGCCGCGTGATGCGTCGAAGCTGGAAAATCATTTGTTCGAGCACGGCGTGATCGTGCGGCCGATGGGCGGCTACGGCCTGCCGCGCGCGTTGCGCATCAGCGTCGGCAACCGTGCGGAGAATCGACGCCTGTTGAGCGCGTTGCCGTGAGCGCGCGGCTCGATTGGGTCACTTCGCCGACGCGCGGCCTGCGCGGCGAAATCCGGGTGCCCGGCGACAAATCGATTTCGCATCGCGCCATCATGCTTTCCGCGTTGGCCGAGGGCACGTCGCGCATCCGTGGGTTTCTGGAAGGCGAAGACACCCGCGCTACCGCGCGCATATTCGCGCAGATGGGCGTGCATGTCGACGAACCTTCGCCGGGCGAACGCGTCGTGCATGGCGTCGGCTTGCGCGGGTTGCACGCACCGGAAGGCGTGCTCGATTGCGGCAATTCCGGCACCGCGATGCGTCTGCTGTGCGGGGTGATGGCGGGGCAGGGATTCGATTCGGTCTTGGCGGGCGATGCGTCGCTCTCGAAACGTCCGATGCGGCGCGTGACCGGGCCTTTGTCGACCATGGGCGCTTTCATCGAAACCACGGAGGCGGGCACGCCACCGCTCCGTGTGCATGGTGGGCGCGGTTTGCGCGGCGTCGACTATGTGTCGCCCGTCGCGAGCGCGCAGGTGAAATCCGCGCTGCTGCTGGCGGGTTTGCATGCCGAAGGTGAAACAGCGGTCGTCGAACCGCGCCCGACCCGCGACTACACCGAACGCATGCTGCGTGCGTTCGGCTGGCCGGTGGAATTCGGTCCGGGCAGGGCGCGGCTTGCCGGCGGCCACTCATTGCGCGCGATCGAGGTCGAGGTACCCGCGGATTTTTCCTCGGCGGCGTTCTTCCTCGTGGCCGCGAGCATCGTGCCGGGTTCGGAACTGGTCTTGCGAAACATCGGCGTGAACGCGCGCCGGACGGGATTGCTGCAGGTATTGCGCGCGATGGGCGCGAGGATCGTCGAAGCGAACGCACGCGATGCGGGCGGCGAACCGGTCGCGGACCTGGTCGTGCGTCGCGCGCCGTTGCGTGGCATCGAGGTGCCGGTGGAACACGTGGCCGACATGATCGATGAATTCCCCGCGCTGTTCGTCGCGGCGGCCTGCGCGGAAGGCGTCACCACGATTCGCGGCGCGGAAGAGTTACGGGTGAAGGAATCGGATCGCCTGGCGGTGATGGCAACCGGCCTGCGCGTGCTGGGTGCGCGCATCGAGGAAACGCCGGATGGCGCGGTGATCGAAGGCAGCACCCTGCACGGCGGCATCGTGGAATCGCATGGCGATCATCGCATCGCGATGGCGTTCGCGATCGCGGGTGCGGTCGCGGACGGCACGGTCACGATCCGTGATTGCGCGAATGTCGCCACTTCGTTTCCCGGGTTCATCGAATTGGCGAACGGCTGCGGTTTGGCAGTGCACGCGGCCTGAGCCGGACGGGCATCCGTTAAAATTGCCAGATGACGAAGAACGATTCCGTGCCGGTACTCACCATCGACGGCCCCTCGGGCTCCGGCAAGGGCACCATCGCACGCGCGGTGGCGGATCGACTGGGCTGGCACATGCTGGATTCCGGGGCGATCTATCGCGCCGTCGGCTACGCGGCGGGCCTCAAGGGCCTGGATCTTTCCGATACCGAAGCCGTCACGCGCTGTGCGGCGGAAACCCGGATCGAATTCCGCGACCCCGGCGATGGCGGCGAAACCCGCGTGATCATCGATGGGCAAGATGCCACCGACGCGATCCGCACCGAAACCGCGGGCGCGGCGGCCTCGGCGATCGCAGCCCTGCCGGAGGTGCGAAAAGCCTTGGTGGGCAAGCAGTTGGCGTTCCGCCGGGCGCCGGGGCTGGTGGCAGACGGGCGCGACATGGGCACCGTGATCTTCCCGGACGCGCCATCCAAGGTGTTCCTGACCGCCAGCGCCGCCGAGCGTGCGGAAAGGCGCTATAAGCAGTTGAAGGCAAAGGGACTTGCCGTTACACTAACCAGCCTTTTGCACGAAATTGAGTTGCGTGACGCGCGGGACGCGTCGCGCACGGTTGCGCCGTTGCGGCCGGCTGTCGATGCGGTGGTGATCGACACCACCGGACAGCCGATTCCAGCGGTGGTGGCCGAAGTACTCGCCGTCGTGCGAAGGCCGTGAATCGTTGCACCCGGCACATGGAGGTGCCGGCACGCGGCAAACGTGGCGCGGCTATGCCGCGTCCGTTTGCTTGCAAACCGCGGCAGGATGTCCGGTTTTGCAAATCAAAATCCCCATCCATGGATGCCAATGCGCATCCCCCAACCGGCGGATCGTCGCCTGTGGAGCTTGAACCCGATGGAACTTGCAGGCATCGCGATCCATTCCCAACCTGGAATTCCCATGACCGAAAGTTTTGCCGAACTGTTTGAACAGAGCCAGTCGCTGGCCAAATTGAAACCCGGAGCCATCGTCTCCGGCACCGTTGTCGAGATCCGCCCCGATGTGGTGGTGGTGAACGCCGGACTGAAATCGGAAGGCATCGTGCCGATCGAACAGTTCAAGGCCGAAAACGGTGACCTGGAAGTGTCCGTGGGCGACGAAGTCAAGGTCGCGTTGGACGCCATCGAAAACGGTTTCGGCGAAACCATGCTGTCGCGCGAGAAGGCCAAGCGCTCGATGGTGTGGGACGAGCTGGAAAGCGCGTTCGAGCAGGAAGAGGCCGTCACCGGCCGCATCAACGGCAAGGTCAAGGGCGGCTTCACGGTCGACATTCGCGACGTGCGCGCGTTCCTGCCTGGTTCACTGGTGGACGTGCGTCCGGTGCGCGATCCGGCCTACCTCGAAGGCAAGGATCTCGAGTTCAAGATCATCAAGCTCGACCGCAAGCGCAACAACGTGGTGGTCAGCCGCCGCGCGGTGGTCGAAAGCGAGCACTCCGAGGAGCGCGAGCAGCTTCTGGAGAAGCTGCAGGAAGGCGCGATCCTGCACGGCGTCGTCAAGAACCTCACCGATTACGGCGCGTTCGTGGACCTGGGCGGCATCGACGGCTTGCTGCACATCACCGACATGGCGTGGAAGCGCGTGCGGCATCCGTCCGAAGTCGTCAACGTCGGCGATGAGTTGGACGTGCGCGTGCTGAAGTTCGACCGCGAGCGCAACCGTGTCTCGCTGGGCCTGAAGCAATTGGGCGATGATCCGTGGGTCAGCATCACCCGCCGCTATCCGTCGGGCACCCGCCTGTTCGGCAAGGTTTCCAACGTCACCGACTACGGCTGCTTCGTGGAGCTGGAGCCGGGCGTGGAAGGTCTGGTGCACGTGTCCGAGATGGACTGGACCAACAAGAACGTCAATCCCGCCAAGGTCGTGCAGGTCGGCGATGAAGTCGAAGTGATGGTGCTGGATGTCGACGAAGAGCGCCGCCGCATCTCGCTGGGCATGAAGCAGACCCAGTCGAATCCGTGGGAAGCCTTCGCGGCGACCTTCAAGAAGGGCGACAAGGTCCACGGCGCGATCAAGTCGATCACCGACTTCGGCATCTTCGTCGGCTTGGACGGCGGCATCGACGGCCTGGTGCATCTGTCGGACATTTCCTGGCAGGGCAACGGCGAGGAACTGGTGCGCGACTTCAAGAAAGGCGAGGAAGTCGATGCGGTGGTGCTGGCGGTCGATCCGGAGCGCGAGCGCATCAGCCTCGGCATCAAGCAGCTCGAGCAGGATCCGTTCGGCCAGTTCATGGCCGCGCATCCGCGCGGCGCGATCCTCACCGGCACCGTTCGCGAAGTCGACGCCAAGGGCGCGGTGGTCGATCTGGCCGATGGCATCGAGGGCTATCTCTCGGCGCGCGATTTCTCGAAGGACCGCATCGATGACCTCAGCCAGCACCTGAAAGCAGGCGAGCAGGTCGAGGCCAAGTTCATCGGCATGGATCGCAAGGGCCGCATGTTGCAGCTCTCGATCCGCGCCAAGGACGAGGACGAGATGGCCGAAACGCTGTCCGAGTACCAGAACCAGCATGCCGATCGCAGCACCACCAAGTTGGGAGCCCTGCTGAAAGAGCAGTTGAACAAGTCGGAGTAAGTCTATACAAGGGCTTGTGTTTTGCGACACGATGGTACCGCCCGCCGATGCGGGCGGTACCGTGGAATGGGAGCGCGCGTGCGCGGCCCGTCCCCATCAGTCCTCAAGGTCTTCGCACGTTGCCATCCATGACGAAATCCGAATTGATCGCCGCGCTCGCGGAACGCCAGAAACACCTGGCTTTCGCCGACGTCGAGTTGGCGGTGCGCAATGTGATCGAGCAGATGAGCCTGGCGCTGGCAAGCGGCGATCGCATCGAGATCCGCGGTTTTGGCAGTTTCTCGCTGCACTACCGGCCGCCGCGCACCGGCCGCAACCCCAAGACCGGCACGGCCGTGGCGTTGCCGGGCAAGCATGTTCCACACTTCAAGCCGGGCAAGGAACTGCGGCAGCGGGTCAACGAAGGCCGCGACGACACACCGTGAATCAGGCGTGGGTCGCGGCGCTGTTTTTGCAATCGTTCTTGATCGCAGCTTCGTTCGGTCTCCCTCCGCGTCGATGGCTACTCGGTTGACACACACCAGAACGGCCGTCCTTGGCCTGACTTTTCACAACAGCCGCTTCGAACGGGGTTTCGAAGGGCGCCGGACGCGGCGCCGGAGAGATCGGTGAACTTCCTTTCCACAGACCCGTTGCTGTTGTTGCTCCTGCTGCTGCCGCTTGTCGGCTGGCTGGGCTGGATCATCGGCCGCCACGCCACCGCGCGCCGCTCGGGCGCACGGGTGACCGAACTTTCCTCGCATTACTTTCGCGGCCTCAATTACCTGCTCAACGAGCAGCCGGACAAGGCCATCGAAGTCTTCATGAAGTTGGCCGAGTTCAATCGCGACACGGTGGAAACCCACCTCGCGCTCGGCAACCTGTTCCGCCGTCGCGGCGAAGTTGACCGCGCGATTCGCGTGCACCAGCACCTGGTCAGCCGTTCCAACCTTTCCGAGGCCGAGCGCACCGTCGCGCTGCTGGAACTGGGCGAGGACTACATGCGCGCAGGATTGCTCGATCGCGCGGAGGCGCTGTTCGACGATCTGGTCGCGATGGACGCACACGCTCCTTCGGCATTGCGGCACCTGATCGCGATCTACCAGCACGAGCGCGACTGGCACAAGGCGATCGGCCATGCGCGGCGCCTGGAGAAGATGACCGGCGAATCGCAGGCCGCAACGATCGCCCAGTTCCAGTGCGAACTCGCCGAGCAATCGCGGCAGCATGGTGCGCGCGCCGAGGCGCGCGCCTACCTTGACGAAGCCTTCGCCAGCCAGCCCGGCTGCGTGCGCGGTTACATGATCAGCGGGCATCTGTTCGCGGAAGAGGGCCGCTGGAATGAAGCCGTGCTGGCATTCGAGCAGGCGGTCGACGCGGATGTCGATTTCGTGCCGGAAATCCTGCCGCCGCTGCTGGATGCCTACGCGCACGCGGGCGAGATGGATCGCGCCGAAAAATTCCTCGGACATGTCGTGGATCGCTACCACGGCATCACGCCGGTGCTGGCCCTGACGGATCTTTACCACAGGCGTGAGGGCGAGCGCGCCGCGATCGATTTCCTGACCGGCCAGTTGCGCCAGCGGCCGTCGGTCCGTGGGATGATGGCCTTGATCGACGCCACCATGAGCCGGACCGAAGGCGAGGCGCGCGAGAATTTCCTGATCCTGCATGACCTCACGCACAAGTTGCTGGAAGGCCGCGCGATGTATCGGTGCAATCATTGCGGCTTCGGTGCCAAGGCGCATCATTGGCAGTGCCCGAGTTGCAAGAGCTGGGGCACGGTGCGTCCCATTCACAGCGTCGTGAGCGAATGATGCGATCGATCGCCGGTCGCCGCGTTGCCGTACGCACCGGCGAACAGGTCCATTCGGAACCATCGAGTCCCGAAATGGCCTTCCATGGCTTGGCTTTTCACAACAGCCGCTTCGAGCGGGGCAGTTCGAACGAATGCACGCTGCCGTCGCGCTACTGCTGAGCACACTTGGCGGGCTGATCCTGTCGCTGGTCGTGACATCGCTTGCGCTGGTTTACGCCCGTCGCCGCGGGCTGCTCGACCTGCCCGGCAAACGCCGGTCGCACACGCAAGCGACGCCACGCGGCGGCGGCATCGGCATCGTCGCGGCGGCGGTGCTGGCTGGATTGCCTTCGTGGTACGCACTGGACCCTGCGGCAAGTCCGGTGCGGGTAGGCGCGATTGCATTGGCGGTCGTGGCGGTCGCCCTGATCGGCTGGCGCGATGATCACGCGCCACTGTCGGTGCTGCCGCGATTGACCGTGCATGTGATCGCGGCGTTGCTGGTCATCGCCGCCGTGCTCGCGCCGAGCTCGTGGCCCGGCGTCTTCGGATGGATGGCGCTGCTTCCGCTTACCGTCGTGCTGGTTGGCTTCATCAACGCGCACAACTTCATGGACGGTATCGACGGCATCCTCGGGCAACAGGGTTTGTTCGTGATGCTGGGCTACGGGCTGCTGGCGATCGAGGCCGACCAGGCGGGTCTCGCCGCGTTTGCGTTCGCTTCTGCGGCAGGATGCCTCGGCTTCCTGTTTTTCAATTTTCCGCCGGCGCGGGTTTTCATGGGCGATGTGGGATCGGGAGCGCTGGGACTCGCGCTGGGTGCGGTCGCCGCGCTGCTTGTTCAGCGAAATCCTGCCATGCTTTGGGGATGTTTGATCCTGCCTTCGGCGTTCCTGGTCGACAGCGGACTGACCCTTGCGCGCCGCGTGTTCGGTGGCCAACGCTGGTACGCGCCGCATCGCCAGCATCTGTATCAGTGGCTGGTACGGGTAAACTGGAGTCATGCGCGCACGGACGTCGCTTACATGACCTGGAACCTTGCGGTGGTCGCGCCACTGGCGTGGCTGGCGGTGCGCTGGCCGGCCCGCGGGGTCTGGTGCGCAGTTGCGGCGTACGCGCTCGCGGCGGCCGTCTGGTATGTCGGCAAGCGTGCCTGTCTCGCCGCCGCCATGGGAGGCAAGCTGCATGAAGCCGCCTAGTCTCGCCGGCAGGATCCATCCCCGCTCGGCGGTCGTAATCCACGACCTTGCGGTGACACTGTTGGCGTGGTGGCTGGCCAACACGCTGCGCTACGCGATGCTGCCCTACGGCCAGCGACTCGACCTGTTGAGCTGGCAGAGCTTGATCGTGCTGGGCGTGCAGGCCGCGATGTTCTACTGGACTGGTTTGTACAAGGGCTTGTGGCGCTTCGCGAGCGTGCCCGACTTGTGGAACATCCTGCGCGCCGTCGTCGCGGGCGCCGTAGTGATCTACCTCGCGCTGTTCCTGTACAACCGCATGAACGGCATTTCGCGCTCGGTGCTGCTGATCTATCCGGTGCTGCTGGCGATTTTCCTGGGCACGCCGCGACTCGCGTATCGTTACTGGAAGGACAGCCAGCTCGATCTGTTCCATGCCAAGCACAGCCATCGCGTGCTGGTGATCGGCGCCGGACGTGCCGGCGAGGCGCTGGTGCGCGACTTGCGCCGTGATTCGCGTTATGTTCCGGCGGGTTTCATCGATGACGACACTTCGCTGCGCGGTTCGCGCGTGCACGGCGTGCCGGTATTGGGCGGCACCGACAGGTTGGCGGAACTCGCGCGGCGGGTCGGCGCGGAAATGCTGCTGATCGCGATGCCTTCGGCCGACAAGGACGAAATGCGCCACGTTGTAAGCCTGTGCGAAGCCACGGGCCTGCCGTTCCGGACCGTGCCGCGACTCGACGATGTGGTTTCCGGTCGCGCGCAATTCAACGAACTGAAGGAGGTCGCGATCGAGGATCTGCTCGGCCGAGATCCGGTGAAGCTGGAATGGAACGCGATCCGCCGTAGCCTCACCGGACAGCGTGTGCTGGTCACCGGTGGCGGCGGTTCGATCGGCTCGGAGCTGTGCCGGCAGATCGCGCGGCTTGGCGCGTCCGAACTCACGATCCTCGAACTTTCGGAATACAACCTCTACCGCATCGAACGGGAGCTGCGCGCGCAATACCCGGAGTTGCTGTTGCGCTGCCTGATCGGCGATTGCGGTGACGCGGCCGCGTGCGCCAATGCCTTCGCACTCGCGAAACCGCAGCGCGTGTTCCATGCAGCCGCGTACAAGCACGTGCCGCTGTTGCAGAATCAGTTGCGCGAGGCGTTCCGAAACAACGCGCTGACCACACGCACGGTGGCCGAACACGCGGTGCGGTACGCCGTGGAAAGCTTCGTGCTGATCTCCACCGACAAGGCCGTGAACCCGACCAGCGTGATGGGTGCCTGCAAGCGCGTCGCTGAAATCGTCTGCCAGATCACCGCCGAAGGCGCCGCGACGAAATTCGTCACCGTGCGATTCGGCAACGTGCTGGATTCGGCGGGGTCGGTGGTGCCGCTGTTCCGCAGCCAGATCGCAGCGGGCGGTCCGGTGACCGTGACGCATCCGGAAATTTCGCGCTACTTCATGACCATTCCGGAAGCCTGCCAGTTGATCCTGCAGGCGATGGCGATGGGCAAGGGCGGCGAAACCTTCGCACTCGACATGGGTGAGCCGATCCGCATCCGCGACTTGGCCGAGCAGATGATCCGGCTGGCGGGCAAGCAACCTGGACGGGACATTTCCATTCTTTACACCGGCCTGCGTCCGGGCGAAAAGCTGTTCGAGGAACTGTTCCACCCGCTCGAGAACTACCATGGCACGTCGCACCCCAAGATCTTCGAAGCTGCGCCGCGCCAACAATCCGCTGCGCTGGTCGCGGCACAACTCGCGCGCGCCAACGACGCGGTGCAGCGCTTCGACGAGGAAGCCCTGCGGCATTGCGTGGCCGCGCTGCTGCCCACTTTCCGCTGGGAATCCGGCGAACCGGCGCAGACCGCCGACGTGGTGCCGCTGCACGGCCGCTCCGAACAGGCGCCTTAAAACCATATGATCAAGGACAAGAAGTGACTCGATTGCGCAAGGTCGTATTCCCCGTTGCAGGTTTGGGTACCCGATTTCTTCCCGCCACCAAGGTCGTCGCCAAGGAAATGTTGCCGGTGCTGGATCGCCCGCTGATTCAGTACGCGGTGGACGAGGCCGTCGACGCCGGCGCCGACACATTGGTCTTCGTCACCAACCGCTACAAGCATTCGATCGCCGACTATTTCGACTCCGCCTACGAGCTGGAAGAGACACTGGAGCGTGCCGGCAAGCGCGAATTGCTGGCGATGGTGCAGGGTCTTCTGCCACCGCACGTGCGCTGTGTTTATGTCACCCAGGAACAGGCACTGGGCCTCGGCCATGCGGTGCTGTGCGCGAAAGCCGTCATCGGCGACGAACCGTTCGGCATCGTGCTGCCCGATGACTTGATCGTGAACGACGGACCGGGTGCGCTGCGCCAGATGGCCGAACGCGCGGCCGACGGCAAGACCGGCGTGCTCGCGGTCGAGGAAGTGCCGCACGCCGATACCGGCAAGTACGGCATCGTTGATATCGATGGCAATGGTGATCGCATCCGCCACATGGTCGAAAAGCCGAAGCCCGCGGATGCGCCGTCCAACCTGGCGGTGGTCGGACGTTACGTGTTGCCGGCACGCATCTTCGACCTGCTGGAACAAACCACACCCGGCGCGGGTGGCGAAATCCAGTTGACCGACGCGATCGCGGCGTTGCTCGAGGAAACGCCGGTGCTGGCGCACCGCTTCGCGGGCACGCGCTTCGATTGCGGCAACAAGGCCGGCATGGTGCGCGCGACCTTGCACTTCGCGTCTGCCGACCCCGAGTTGCGGCACCTCGTGCCCGGCAGCGGAGCGGGCTAGCCGTCTTTGCCATGGTGCCTGCTCTTGTAGGTGGTGCTGAGCGCAGCGAAGCCCAACGACAGCCCCGGTAGATCCTATTTGCGAGCGATGCCGGATCCGTCCGGTTTCGGCTGTTGGGCTGATCCCGGAACAAGTCCGGGATCAGCCCAACCTACAAAAGCCGCCAGGCGGTATGCTGGTGCGATGACAACGACCTGGTACGCCGCGGGCGCCCGCCCATTCGATCCGTTGCCGCCGCTCGAAGGCGGGCACGACGCGCAGATCGCGATCGTTGGCGGCGGCTACGCCGGCGTGTGCCTGGCGCTCGGCCTCGCCGAGCGCGGCGTGCGCGACGTGGTGCTGCTGGAGAGCCAAGGAATCGGGCACGGAGCATCCGGCCGCAACGGCGGTTTCGTGTTTGGCGGCTATTCGCTGGGCGAGGAGGCGTTGCTGGACCAGCTCGGCGCGCAGCACGCGCAGCGCCTGTACGGTGCCACCACCCGCGCGGTGGATCTCATTCGCGAACGCATCAGGAACTATGCGATCGAGTGCGACGCCGTGGACGCGGGCGTGGTCTGGGCGAACTGGTTTCGCGATCCGGAGATCCTGCGTGCGCGCCAACGCCTGTTGCAGCAAACCTACGGCGTCGAATGGGAATGGTTGCCGGAAGAACAGCTTCGCAGCGTGATCCACAGCAGGCGCTATCACGACGGTCTGTTCGAGCGGAACGCGCTGCACCTGCATCCGATCGATTACCTGCACGGGATGGTGCGCGCGGCACAGGGGCAGGGCGTGCGCTTCCACGAACATTCCCGCGTGAGACGCGTCGAACGCGATGGTGCGCGCTGGCGGGTGAAGACCGCGGACGGCGAGGTCAAGGCGCAAACCGTGGTGCTGGCGTGCGGCGGCTATCTCGCCAAACTCGAGCGCGAGGTCGACCGGGCGATATTGCCGATCGCCACCTACGTGATGGCGACCGAGCCGCTCGGCGCGCGCATGCAGGAATGCCTGCACACCGAAGCTGCGATCTACGACACCCGCTTCGCCTTCGACTACTACCGGCCGCTCAAGGACACGCGGTTGCTGTGGGGCGGTCGCATCTCCATCCGTAACCGCTCGGCCGCGGCCGTGAAGAAACTGCTGATGCGCGATGTGCTGCGCGTGTTCCCGCAGCTCGAAGGTGTGAAGATCGATTACGCGTGGTCTGGCCTGATGAGCTACGCGCGCCACCAGATGCCGCAACTCGGCACGCGTGGCGATGGCCTGTGGTGGATGCAGGCCTTCGGGGGCCATGGCACCGCACCGACTTGCGCCGCGGGTGAACTGCTGGCCGACGCGATCGCCGAGGGTGGCCAGGGCTGGCGCGAATTCGCGTCGTTCGGCTTGCAATCGGCCTGGCGGCCGCTCGGCTATCTGGGGGCGCAGGCGCAATACTGGTGGCTCGAGGCGAAGGACCGCTGGAAGGCAATGCTGGAAGGCTGATCGGCTGCGGTCGGCGACGGTTCCATGTCGCAAATCGCCGCGAAACGGTGTTCTCCCATATCCGGTATCTGGATGTGGGATGGAGAGCCGCCATGCGTAATGCCTTGATCCTTCTTTACGGCTTGCTGTGCTACGCCGTGTTTTTCCTGGCGTTCCTGTATGCGATCGCCTTCGTCGCCGATGTCTCCTTCGTGCCGCATACCGTCAACCGGGGATTTGTGGCGGCCAGTGTGTCGCAGGCGGTGGTGATCGACGCGGTCCTGCTCGGCATCTTCGCGATCCAGCACTCCGGCATGGCGCGGCGGGGGTTCAAGAAGTGGTTGACGGGCTGGATGAGCCCGTCGATCGAACGCAGCACGTACGTGCTGACAAGCAGTCTGGCGCTGATTCTGCTGTACTGGCTGTGGCGGCCGCTGCCGGGCGTGATCTGGGACGTGGGGCGGGGTTGGGCGTGGTGGTTGCTGTACGGGCTGTCCGCCTTCGGCTGGCTGATCGTCCTCAGCAGCACGTTCGTCATCAATCATTTCGATTTGTTCGGGTTGCGCCAGGTCTGGTTGCGCGCGCGCGGCGCCGCATACACCCCGCCGGAATTCGTCGACAGCTTCTATTACCGGATCGTCCGGCATCCGCTGATGCTGGGTTTCGTCATTGCGTTCTGGGCGACTCCGCGGATGACCGCGGGACACTTTCTGTTCGCGATCGCAACCACGAGTTACATCCTGATTGCGGTGCGGTTGCTGGAAGAGCGCGACCTGATAGCGGCGCATCCCGAATATCAGGATTATCGTCGTGAGGTGCCGATGATCTGCCCGTGGCCGCGGCCCGCGCGTCGCACCGAACGTAATTTCATCCCCTCGCGGCGCTAGCGGACGCGACTCCGTCCGGCACAATGGTCTGGCGGGAGCAGCCCGCGCCGTCGGAACAACCGGATGCCGGGAAGAGCTTGGGGTGCAGGGCGCGTCTTGCGTAGCTGGGTCGTTTCCATCCTGGTTGGAGGCGTGGTGTTTGCCGCCACGGCGGCCTCTGCCGGAAACCCGGTCGCGGCGCAGGCAGGGCTGGAGCGATTCGGCAACGACGTGGTGGCGGCAACGTGGAAGAACGAGCGCGGCGTGCTCGCAAATCTCGTTGTCGCCGACCGGCGACAAAACAGGCAGATCGCGATCACCGATCCGTTCTCGCTGACCTTCAAGGACGGCCGCACGCTTGCCACTTCCGATTTCAGGTTGCAGGGCAGCTTGCGGGCAAGCGCAATGCCAGTCGATGTCGGTGCTTCCCGGCTGACCGAACGCATTCCAGGCAAGGCGGTGGAAGGCGTTTTCCTGAGCCCCAAGGGTGACCTCCGCGTCGACTGGAAGCTGGTACAGCGCGACGGTTCGGATTACCTGCGCGAGATCGTCACGATCACCGCGTTGAACGCGGATGCGCCCATCACGAAAGTCTCGCTGTTCGGCGCCAACGCGCCCGATGCGATCGTGGTCGGTTCGGTCGATGGATCGCCGGTGGTGTCGCACGACGACTGGCTGGGTTTCGAGCACCCGATGTCCAAGGCCGACGCGTGGCGAGGCAAGGTCAGGATGTGGATCGATCGCACGCTGCCGCTGGCGAAGGGCCAGTCGGTGACGTACTCGGCGGTGATCGGCGTCGCCCATGCAGACCAGCTGCGGCGCGACTTCGCCAGGTACATCGAACGGGAACGCGCGCATCCTTACCGCCCGTTCCTGCACTACAACTCGTGGTACGACATCGGCTACTTCACGCCCTACACCGAAGCGGAAGCGTTGGATCGCATCAACACGTTCGGCAGGGAACTGGTCGGGAAGCGGCACGTGAATATGGATTCGTTCCTGTTCGACGATGGCTGGGACGACTACAGCGGAAGCTGGAATTTCTCGAAGGCATTCCCGCGGGGTTTCGTGCCGTTGTGCCAGGCGGCGAAGCAATACGGCGCCGCGCCGGGCGTGTGGCTGTCGCCGTGGGGCGGCTATGGAAAACCCCACGACGAGCGCATCGCCAACGGACGCAAGGCCGGGTACGGCATTGTCGATGACGGCCTCGCGCTGTCGGCGCCGAAATACTGGAAGCGCTTTCACGAAGTCGTGATGGCGCTGCTCGACAAGGACTGCATCAACCAGTTCAAGTTTGATGGCACCGGCAACGTAGACAGCGTCTATCCCGGCAGCCGGTTCGACAGCGATTTCGCGGCCGCGATCCGACTGATCGACGACATCCGTACCGACAAGCCGGATACCTTCATCAATGTCACCACCGGCACCTGGGCATCGCCGTTCTGGTTGCGCTGGGCCGATTCGATCTGGCGCGATGGTTACGATCACAACTTCACCGGGGTGGGCTCCAAGCGCGAGCAGTGGATCACCTACCGCGACGAGCAGACCTACCGCAACGTCGTGGAGAAGGGTCCGCTGTTCCCCATCAATTCGCTGATGCTGCATGGAATCATCTACGCGCAGCATGCGGTGGGGCTGGACGCCGATCCCGGCCACGATTTCGCCAACGAAGTGCATTCCTATTTCGCGACCGGCACCGATTTGCAGGAGATGTACATCACGCCAAGGCTGTTGACCGACCCGGATTGGGACATGCTGGCCGAGACGGCGAAATGGTCGCGCGCGAACGCCGACGTGCTGCGCGATAGCCACTGCATCGGTGGCGATCCCGGGCGGCTGGACGTTTACGGCTGGGCGGCATGGTCTCCGCAAAAGGCGTTCATCACGCTACGCAATCCGGATGACAGACCGCAGCTTGCGATCCTCGACGTAGGCCGGCAGCTGCAGTTGCCGAAGGGTGCCGCGCGCTCGTTCAACGTGATGGACGTTTGGCACACGGGTGGCAGCGATGTGCCGAAAAACCTCGATGCTGACGAATCGACCACCATCAAGCTGCAACCGTTCGAGGTGCTGACGCTGCAACTCACGCCCACGAAATAGCAACGACAGCGTGCTCTTGTAGGTTGGTGCTGAGCGCAGCGAAGCCCAACGACGGACCAAGTTCAACCGCCACCGAGGTTCGTCTTTTTTTGGAGCATGTCGGGCTTCTCCCGGACAAGGCCGGGATCAGTCCAACCCACGGCATTTCGCCGATGAGATAGACAAGCAACGACAACCCTGGTTCAACCGTTCGCCGCCGAGGTTCGTGTCCCGGAGAACTGTTGGGCTTCTCCCGGAACAGGAGGCGGCGCATCCCGTATCCTCCACCCATGGACTGGAACATCCTCTGGTACGTCGTTGCCGGCATCATCATTGCCGCCGGTTTCGTGGCCTCGATCTTGCCAAATCTTCCCGGCATTCCGGTGATGTTCGGCGGCATGCTGCTGGCCGCGTGGGTGGGCCGTTTCGAAGCGATTCCCGTCTGGGTGATCGTGTTCCTGGCGGTGCTGGCGGCATTCTCGATCGTGTTCGATTTCGTGGCGGGCAGCTATGGCGCGAAACGTTATGGCGCCAGCAAGGCGGCGGTGTGGGGTGCATTCATCGGCACGATCGTGGGGCTGTTCTTCGGCATTCCCGGCATCATCCTCGGACCGTTCGCTGGCGCGATCATCGGGCAACTCGCAAGCGGCAGCCGGGTGGAACATGCTGCGCGCGTTGGAGCCGGCACCTGGATCGGCTTGCTGATCGGTACCGCAATCAAGATTGCCACCGCGTTCATGATGCTGGGAACATTCGCACTCGCATTGATATTCTGAACCCGGCTCGATCGCCATCGGCCCGCCCTGCAGGGAGTTTCAGCGAATGCAAGTACCACTCTGGATCTGGCTGGCCACCGCTGCCGGTATCGTCGCGCTGCTCGCGCTCAGCTTTTTTACCCACATCCGCGATGCCCACGAGCCTTCCCTGAAGGAAGCCGGCGCCTGGACGGCGTTCTTCGTATCGCTGTCGATCCTGTTCGGGCTGGGCCTGACGGCGATATGGGGCCGCGATCGGGGGATCGAATTCTTCGCGGGTTACATCACCGAATACAGCTTGTCGATCGACAACCTGTTCGTGTTCGTGATCATCATGTCGAGCTTCGCGGTGCCGCGCGCGTTCCAGCAGAAGGTGCTGCTGATCGGCATCGTGATCGCGCTGGTGCTGCGCACGATCTTCATCCTGATCGGCGCGGCGGCGATCGCCCACTTCAGCTGGGTGTTCTACCTGTTCGGCTTGTTCCTGATCCTGACCGCGGCCAAGCTCGCTTTCGAGAAGCAGGAAGGAGACGAAGCCTACGAACCCAACATCCTGGTGCGCGTCGCGCAACGGGTCCTGCCGTTCACCACGGAATACGACGGGGCCAACATATCCACCGTGATCGACGGCAAGCGCCACTTCACGCCCATGATGATGGTGATGATCGCGATCGGCATGACCGACATCCTGTTCGCGCTCGACTCGATTCCGGCCATCTACGGCCTCACCAATGAACCCTACATCGTGTTCGCGACTAACGCCTTCGCGCTGCTCGGATTGGTCGAGTTGTATTTCCTGATCGGCGGGCTGATCAAGCGGCTCGTCTATCTGAGCTTCGGTCTCGCGCTGGTGCTGGGCTTCATTGGCATCAAGCTGATCATCGAAGCGATGCACGGCAACAGCCTGCCGTTCCTCAACGGCGGCGAGCCCATCCATGTGGTCCCGCCGATCCCGACCTGGTTGTCGCTGGTGATCATCCTCTCGATTCTGGCCGTGACCACCATCGCCAGCCTGCTCAAGAGCCGCCGCGATGCAACCCGGTCGACCATAGGCTGAGGCCCGGGTTTTTTTGCGTTCCTACACCATCTCGAAGATCCCCGCCGCGCCCATGCCCGTGCCGATGCACATCGTGACCATGCCGTACTTTTGCTTGCGGCGGCGCATGCCGTGGACAAGGGTGGCGATGCGGATGGAGCCGGTGGCGCCGAGGGGATGGCCGAGCGCGATCGCGCCGCCCTCGGGGTTGACCTTGTCGGGGTCGAGGCCGAGGTCCTTGATGACCGCGAGCGCCTGCGCGGCGAAGGCTTCGTTGAGTTCGATCCACTCCATGTCGGCTTGCTTCATGCCGGTGGCTTTCAACGCCTTCGGGATCGCCTCTTTCGGGCCGATGCCCATGATTTCCGGGGGCACGCCGGCCACCGAGAACCCGACGAAACGTGCGAGCGGCGTCAGACCGTAATCCTTGATCGCCCGTTCGCTGGCGAGCAGCACGGCGCCGGCGCCGTCCGACATCTGCGATGAATTGCCGGCGGTGACCGTGCCGTCGCGGCGGAACACCGTGCGCAGTTTCGCCAGTACTTCGGCACTGGTGTCGCGGCGTGGACCCTCGTCGTCCTCGATCACGCGGCGATCTTCCTTCGCGCCGCGAGAGCTCAAATCGGGATAGCGGTCATCAAGCGGGTAGGGCGCTATCTCTTCCTTGAAGTTGCCGGCGTCCTGCGCCGCAATCGCGCGCTGGTGGCTGCGCAGCGCGAATGCATCCTGTTCCTCGCGGCTGATCTTCCACTGCGTCGCGACATTTTCGGCGGTGATGCCCATGCCGTAGGCGATCCCGATGTTTTCGTCCTTGAAGATTTCGGGGTTCATCACCGGCTTGAAACCCATCATCGGCACCATGCTCATCGATTCGGTGCCGCCGGCAAGAACAAGATCGGACTCCCCGAGGCGGATGGTGTTGGCCGCGATCGCGACCGACTGCAGACCCGAGGAGCAGAACCGGTTGATCGTCATGCCGGGAATCGTGTCCGGCAAGCCGGCCAGCAGCGCGCCGATGCGCGCCACATTCATGCCTTGCTCGGCCTCCGGCATCGCGCAGCCGATCACCACGTCGCTGATGCGACTGACGTCGATGCCGGGGCATTCGTCCAGCGTCTCGCGCAACACGTGCGCGAGCATGTCGTCAGGGCGGGTGTGGCGAAACACGCCGCGGGGCGCCTTACCGACCGGCGTGCGTTTGACGGCGACGATGTAGGCGTCCTGGGTTTGCTTGGTCATGCTCGTTGCTCCTCGGCGCCGCGTGGTTGCACGTCAGCGCGTTGATTGTTTAATCGTCATCCCGGAATCGCGAAGCGATATCCGGGACCCAATGCCTTTGTCTCTTGTGGCGTTCGCGAAAGTCACTGGGTTCCGGCGTTCGCCGGAATGACGAGGTTGTCGTACCTCGTACGACTGGTGCTCAATTCCTGAGCGGCTTGCCGGTGGTCATGGTGTGCGCGATGCGCGCTTGCGTCTTTTCCATCTGCGTCAGTTCCATGAAGTGGTGGCGTTCCAGATCCAGCAGCCATTGCGCGTCGACCGTGCTGCCGCGTTCGATGTTGCCGCCGCACAAGGTGTCGGCGATGCGGCTGGCGATTTCCATGTCGTGTTCGGAAATGAAATGGCCGGCCAGCATGTTGACGAGTTGCGCCTTGATGGTGGCCGTGCCGACATCGCCCGCGACGTGCGTGGCCTGTGGCAACGGCGGGCGCCAGCCGGATTCGGCCAGCGACGATGCCACGTTCTTCGCGACGTACAAGAGTTCGTTGGCGTTGAACACCACGACGTCGGTGTCGCGCAGGTAGCCGAGTTGCTTGGCTTCGATCGCGCTGGTCGATGCCTTGGCCATGGCCACGGTTTCGAAATAGCGCTTGACCTGGTCAAACGGGTCGTCGCCTGTCGTGGCGCGCGCGCAACGCTCGGCGATTTCCTTCAAACCGCCACCGGCCGGCAGCAAGCCCACGCCGGCTTCGACCAGTCCGATGTAGCTTTCCAGCGCGGCGACGGTACGCGCGCTGTGCATCTGCAATTCACAGCCGCCGCCGAGGCACAGCCCGCGCACCGCGGCAACGGTTGGTACCAGGCCGTGCTGCACGCGCATCGTCGCGCGCTGGAAGTTCGCGATCATGGCCTCGAGTTGCGAAACCTTGCCGTCCTTCAACAGCGCGAGCACGCCCTTGAGGTTGGCGCCGGCCGAGAACACCGGACCTGATTGCCACACCACCAGCGCCTTCAGCTTCTGCTCGGCAAGGCCGACCGCATGCTGGATGCCGTCCAGCACCTGGTCGTCGAAGGTGCACATCTTGGTCTTGAAGCTGACGATGCCGACGTCGTCGCCGCCCAGCGTCCACAGGCGGATGCCGTCGTTTTCCCAGACCGTTGTGCCTTGGTCAAACTTTTCACCGATCAGCGCGTCGGGGAACAACTGGCGCTTGTAGACCCGCGCTGACGACCGCGGCAAATTGCTGTTTTCGCGCGGCGAGTACGACCCATCCGCGAAATGCACGCCCTTGCGGCCATCGGTGACCCAGGCGGGCAGCGGCGTATTGCTCATCGCCCTGCCGGCGGCGATGTCTTCGGCAATCCAGTTGCCGACCTGTTCCCAGCCGGCCGCCTGCCAGGTTTCGAACGGCCCGAGCTTCCAGCCGTAACCCCAGCGGATCGCGAAATCGACGTCGCGCGCGGTTTCCGCAATGCCATCGAGGTGGTATGCGGTGTAATGGAAAAGGTCGCGGAAGCACGCCCACAGGAATTGCGCCTGCGGATCGTTCGATTCGCGCAGCTTGGCGAACTTTTCGGCCGGATTCCTGATTGCCAGGATCGCCGCAACTTCGTCGGAGGCTTTCTGTTCCGAAGCGCGGTAGTCCTGCTTCGCGAGATCCAGCACCTGAATTTCCTTGCCGGCTTTCCGGTAAAAGCCGGCGCCCACTTTCGCACCCAGCGCGCCTTTCTCGATCAGCGCGGTCAGCCACGCAGGTGACTTGAAGTGTTCGTGCCACGGATCGTCGGGCAGGGTGTCCGCCATGGTCTTGATGACGTGCGCCATGGTATCGAGGCCAACCACGTCGGCGGTTCGATAGGTTGCCGATTTCGGCCGCCCGATGGCCGGGCCGGTCAGCGCGTCCACCGCGTCGAAGCCGAGCTTGAACCGGGTGGTGTGGTACATCGTCGAGAGGATCGAGAACACGCCGATGCGGTTGCCGATGAAGTTCGGCGTGTCCTTCGCAAACACCACGCCCTTGCCGAGCGTGGAGGTGAGGAACGCTTCCAGTCCTTCAAGCAGGCCGCGATCGGTGGCCTTGCCCGGAATCACCTCGACCAGGTGCATGTAACGCGGAGGATTGAAGAAGTGCACCCCGCAGAACCGATGCCGCAGATTTTCCGGCAGCGCTTCGGCCAACTCGTTGATCGACAGCCCCGAGGTGTTGCTGGCGAGGATCGTATGTTCCGGAATGTGCGCGGCGACCTTCCTATAGAGGTCGAGCTTCCAATCCATCCGTTCGGCGATCGCCTCGATCACGAAATCGCAATCCTTCAGCGCGGCGAGGTTCTCGTCGTAATCGGCGGGCGTGATGGCGCTGGCGAGCTCCTTGACCGCCAGCGGCGCGGGCGACATCTTGCCGAGGTGCTGGATGGCCTTGACGGCAATGCCGTTCTTCGGCCCCTCCTTGGCGGCGAGGTCGAACAGCGCGGTCTCGATGCCGGCATTGGCGAGGTGCGCGGCGATCTGCGCGCCCATCACGCCGGCGCCCAGCACGGCGGCTTTGCGGATTCGAAGGATGTCAGACATGAAAACTCCGGGGCAATCAGTGGAACTTGTGAAGAATCAGGCATTGGATTCCCGCTTTCGCGGGAATAACGGCAGCAAAAAGCGCACCATCACTACGCCCGCAGGCCCGCCGCGGTGAAATGGATCAAGTGTTTGGCCATCTGTTCGCGGTGGGTGCGCTCGCTGTCGCCGCTGCGGCGCTTGATCATCCCGAAATCGGCCATGGCGTACGTGAGCGCACCGACCGCGATGTCCAGCCGCCAGTACAATTCCTGTTTCTCGAGCTGCGGCAGCAGCCGTGCGAACGCCGCCGCAAAATCCTTGAGCACGTAGCCGTAGTTGTCCGACAGGAACGTGCGCAGGTTGCTGTTGTGCTCCGCGAATGCGCGTGCCAGCACGCGCATGAACACCGATCCGCCTTCGCGATCCAGCGATAGTTCTAGCGCCGGCGTGATGAACGCGTCGAGCAGGTCCTCGAGGGTCACGGAATCGGTCTTGGCGAGTGCGGCCAGGCGTTCGAGACGGCGGTCGCTCAATTCGTCCAGCCGGCGGCGGAATACCTCCTCGATCAGATTGTTCTTGGAACCGAAGTGGTAGTTGACGGCGGCCAGATTGACCTTGGCCGCCGCGGTGACCTGACGCAGCGACGCCGCGGCGAACCCGCGTTCCGCGAACAATTCCTCCGCGGCGCCCAGGATGCGTTGGCGGGTGGAGAATTGCGGGTTGTCGCGCATGCCGGTTTCCTGCCCAATCACGTTTCAAACAAACGTTTGAAGTCTAGGCTGAACGCGCACCCCGGTCAAACAGGTTCCCGCCCTTGGCCTCGTCCGCGCCGTTGAGCTAGAATCTTTCACTCTTTTGTGAGCTAACTCCGCATTTTGCGCGGGTTTTTCAGGATATGCTCACGAACCCGGGCGGGTTTCGTGCGCATTTTTTTATCTTTCATCAGCAAGTCGAGGAAAACATGGCGCTGGAGCGCACCCTTTCGATCATCAAACCCGATGCCGTCGCCAAAAACGTGGTCGGGCGGATTTACGCACGTTTCGAGAATGCCGGCCTGAAGGTGATCGCGGCCAAGATGAAACAGCTTTCGCGCGCGGAAGCCGAAGGTTTTTACGCGGTGCATCGCGAGCGTCCGTTCTTCAAGCCGCTGGTCGAATTCATGGTGTCAGGCCCGGTGATGATCCAGGTGCTGGAAGGCGAGGGCGCGATCGCGAAGAACCGCGAGTTGATGGGCGCCACCAACCCGAAGGAAGCGGCCGCGGGAACCATCCGCGCGGATTTCGCACAAAGCATTGACGCCAACGCGGTGCATGGCTCGGACGGCCCGGACACCGCACGTTTCGAAATCGGTTACTTCTTCGCCGCGACGGAACTCTGCCCTCGCGGGTAATTTGCTTTTCGGGGAATGCACATGGCCGACATGGCCCGTGCCAATCTGCTGGACTTCGACCGCGACGGAATGCGTGCCTTCTTCGCCGGGCTTGGCGAGAAGCCGTATCGCGCCGATCAGGTGATGAAGTGGATCTATCACCGCCTCGAAAGCGATTTCGGGGCGATGACCGACCTCGGCAAAGGCTTGCGCGAAAAGTTGCCCGAAGTCGCAATCGTCTCGCCGCCCAAAGCCTTGCTGGACAAGGCTTCCAGCGACGGCACCCGCAAATGGCTGCTGGGCATGGATGCGGGCAACGCAGTCGAAACCGTGTACATCCCCGAGCCGACGCGCGGCACGTTGTGCGTGTCTTCGCAGATCGGCTGCGGCTTGAACTGCCGGTTCTGTTCCACGGGTACGCAGGGTTTCAACCGCAACCTCGCCGCGTCCGAAATCATCGGGCAGGTGTGGCACGCCGCGAAACAACTCGGCAACGTCACCCACCAGCAACGCCGGATCACCAACGTGGTGATGATGGGCATGGGCGAACCGCTGCTGAACTTCGACAACGTCGTCAAGGCCATGAGCCTGATGCGCGACGACCTCGGCTTCGGACTCGCGTCCAAGCGCGTGACGCTTTCGACCGCCGGCGTGGTGCCGATGATCGACAAGCTGGGCGAGGTCGCCGACGTTTCGCTCGCGGTCTCGCTGCACGCGCCCAACGACGAGTTGCGCACGCAACTGGTACCGCTCAACAAGCGTTGGGGTATTGGTGAATTGCTTGATGCGTGCGCGCGTTACGCCGCACGCAAACCGCGCGCGACCATCACCTTCGAATACACGTTGATGAAAGGCATCAACGACACGCCGGTGCTGGCGAAGCAATTGGTCAAGTTGATGCGCCGCCTGCCGGGCAAGGTGAACCTGATTCCGTTCAACCCGTTCCCGGGCACACAGTACGAGCGCTCGGACGAAACGGTCATCCGCGATTTCCAGACGATCCTGTTGAACGCCGGTGTGCAGACGATGGTCCGCCGTACCCGCGGCGAGGACATCGACGCCGCGTGTGGCCAGTTGAAGGGCAAGGTGGCGGACCGTACCCGCCGCCATGCGGAATTCCAGCGCCGTGTCGAAGCCGCATCGCAATCGGAGATCCAGGCCCATGCTGCGTAAATCAGCCCTGCTGTCCGCGGCGATGGTGCTCGTGCTGGGGCTCGCGGCGTGCAAGCACGATCCGGCGATCATCGATTACCCGACGCCGATGAGCAACCTGAAGCAGGCGCCGCGCGACAGCGCCAAGGAAGACAAGCAGTCGGCCGCGCAGACGCATACGCAGCTCGCGGTGGCCTACATGGGCCAGAACAATTTGAAGGACGCCGAGACCGCGCTCAAGAAGGCGCTGACCTTCGACGACAAATACGTCCCGGCGCACACCATGCTGGCGATCCTCGAGTGGCGCATCGACCGGCTGCAGGAAGCCGACAAGGAATTCCGTGCCGCCATCGCGCTGGATCCTTCCAACGGCGACACCAACAACAACTATGGCAAGTTCCTGTGCGAGACCGGCAAGCAGCAGGATGCGATGCGCTATTTCAAGCGCGCGCTGGCCGATCCGTTCTACAAGACGCCGGCGGTGGCCAACACTAATGCCGGCACCTGCCTCTTGAAGAGCAACGATTACGCCGGCGCCGAAGCGTACCTGCGCAAGGCGCTGGAACTCGAACCGAATTACAGTACCGCCCTGCTGGCCATGGCCGCGCTCGATTACGGCAAGGGCGACGCGTTCAAGGCGCGTGGCTACCTGCAGCAGTTCGAAGCCGCCGGCGCGGCCACGCCTGATTCATTGCTTCTCGGTTACCGCATCGCCACTCGTCTTGGTGACAAGGAAACTGCCGCCAATTACTCCAGTCGCCTGCAGGATCAGTTCCCGAATTCGGCGCAGGCGCAATCGCTTGATGGTTCCAGCCAATGATCGATCGCGAAGAAGACAGCCGGGATCTGTTCGACGCCCGGGACACGCAAGGTACTTCGCCCGTCGCGGAACACGATCACGCCGCCGACTCGCTCGGCGCGCGATTGCGCGCGGCGCGCGAAGCGAAGGATTTGAGCATTCCCGAATGCGCCGGCGCGTTGCACCTGCCCATCAAGGTGCTGGAACGACTGGAGTCGAATGACTTCGGCGAGCCCGAACATTTCGTGTTCCTGCGCGGTGCCTTGCAGGGCTACGCGCGCCATCTCGGGCTGCCTGCCGGCGCTTGCGATCAGGCACTGCGCACCGTGGCCCCGGTCGAGCAGCCTCCGCTGGTGTCGGTGGCACGCACGTCGCCGGCGCGCTGGTTGTTGCAGCGCTACGGCACCGCGGCGACCTACATCGTGCTGACGGCGACCATCGCGGTGCCCTTGGTGTTGCTGGGCCTGCGCGGTGGACTGGAACGTCCCTCCGCTCGCATTGTCTCGCTGGACCAGGCACCGGCCTCGACGCCCCATACCGCGCAGGCGACGGCTCCGAGCAGCGCCACCGCCTCCAGTGACCTGTCGGACGCATCGCCCGATGCCACGCCGTTCCGTGCATCGATGACGCCGTTCGCGGCGATCGGACTCAGCGACAACGGCGATGCATCCCAGCCTCCGCCGGTGACGCCGGCCCCGATGCCGCTCGCCGCGGCCGGGCAGCACGCGCTCACGCTTTCGGCGAGCGCCGACTGCTGGTTCGAGATCACCGACGCCGACGGCAACAAGGTCGACTCCGGGATGCTGCACGCCGGTGACAACCGCACCTGGCACGCCGCCGGGCCGCTGCATGTCACGCTGGGCAACGCCGAAGGCGTCAGCGTCACCCGCGACGGCCAGCCGCTGGCGCTGGACGCGTACCGGCACGCCAATGTCGCCCGATTCGACGTTTTCACCCCGCCTGCCGGCGGTGGCGAGAACGACTGACGGAGCGTTGAAAGGCGGCCTTCGGTTTGGGCAGCGGCCTGTCGCGGATCGAGCCCCGGAGGGTTCGATCCGTCGAAGCCCGCGTGGCGCATGTTCCGGGTCCGGCGTATTGAAAGTGCAGGAAGGCACTTTTCAACAAACGACCGAGTTCCAGTATCCTTGGCCGTTCCGCGCGTGGTTTCCGACGCGCGGGATTCCGCACGCACTTGGGTGAACGATGGCTTTCGAAGATTACGACCAGTACGAGCAGGGCGAACAGGTCCGCAAGTGGATCAAGGAAAACGGCATCGCCGTCGTGGTCGGGGTGGTGCTGGCGCTGGCGCTGATCTTCGGCTGGCGGCAATGGCAGGAGCACAAGGCCAACCGTGAGGTGCAGGCGGCCTCGCAGTTTGCCGTGATCCAGAACGCGGTGCAGTCGGACAACAAGCAGGCGATGGCCGCCGCGCTCGCCGACCTGCAGAAGAACTACGCCGACAGCGCCTATGCGGCGCTGGGCAGCGCCGCTACGGCCGAGTACGACGTCGGCAAGGATGACTTGAAGCCGGCCGCGCAAAACCTGCAGTGGGCCGTTTCCCACAGCAAGCAGCCAGCCCTGAAATCGCTGTTCACCTTGCGCTTGGCACGAGTGCTGATCGCGCAGGACCAGGCCCAGCAGGCGCTGAAGGAACTGGCGGGCATTCCTTCCGGCCAGTACGCGGCGCTGTCCGCGGAACTTCGCGGCGATGCGCTGCTCAAACTCGGCAAGTCCAGCGAAGCGCGCGACGCCTATCAACAAGCGATGGCGAAGCTCGACAAGGACAATGGCGCGCCCGCGCGCCACGCGTTGCAGATGAAGCTGGACAACCTCTCGCAGCCCGCCGCTGCACCGCCCGGAGCCAAGGCTCAATGAAGCTTCGCCATCTTCTGCTGTTGCCGCTGCTGGTCGCGACGGTCGCATTGTCCGGTTGCGGGTTGTGGAACAAGATATTCAAGCACGGCGAAAACGTGCAGCCACCCAAGCCGCTGGCGGAATTCACGCCCAGCGTGCAGGTCGAGGAATTGTGGTCCACCCGGATCGGCGACGGTTCCGGGCGTTCAGGCATTCGGCTGCAACCGATGTTCGCGGACGGCAAGCTGTACCTGATCAGCACCGACGGCAAGATCGAGGCGCTGGACGCGGCCACCGGCAAGGAAGTGTGGGAACAGTCCACCCGCACCGGAAGCGGCATCTGGCCTTTCAAGCACAAGAAACCCGGCCCCGACGCGCGTTACGCGGGCGGCCCGACCGTGCTCGGCAACCTGCTGGTCGTCGGCACGCTGGATGGTCACGTATACGGGATGGACGCCGCATCCGGCAAGCAACTGTGGAGTGCCACGGTGGACGCCGAGGTGGTTTCGTCGCCCGCGATCGACGCAGGCATGGTGTTCGTGCGCACCAACTCCGGTTACGTGTATGCGTTCGATGCCAATTCGGGCGAGCGCAAGTGGCTCTACGACCAGGCCAATGTGCCGTTGCTCAGCCTGCGCGGCAATGGTCCGCTGCTCGCCGCGCACGGCGTGGTGATGTTCGGCAGCGATGACGGCAACGTGGTTTCGCTTCGCAGCGACACCGGCGCGATCCAATGGAAGGTCCCGATCACCAAGGGCCTGGGCCGCACCGACATCCAGAAATTGAACGACGCCGACGATGCACTTCAACTCGACGGCAGCATCTTGTATGCCACGGCCTATCACGGCGAACTCACCGCGATCGATGCCACGCAAGGGCAGATCGCGTGGAGCCGGCCGTTCTCCAGCTATGTGGGCGTCGGCGTCGCCGACAAGCAACTGGTCGGCGTGGATGACGACTCGCTGGTGTGGGCGTTCTCGAGGGACGGCGGCGGCGATCTGTGGAAGCAGGACGCGCTGCAATACCACTGGCTGACCGCGCCGGCCATCCAGGGTCAATACGCGGTGGTGGGCGGCGTCGAGGGTTACGTGCACTGGCTCGACCTTTCCGACGGCAAGCTCGCCGCGCGCATGCGTCTGTCAAAAGATGCAATCCGCGCGCGCCCGGTGGTGAACGGCGACACGGTTTACGTGGAAGACGTGAAGGGGCACGTGGCGGCGTATCGGATTTCCGGAAGCGTCGGGCAGTAATCCGTCCCTGAGTCCCGCATGCTGAGACGTTGCAGGACCGCGACGCGCGCGTGACCCATGTACGCGCTCTGTCCGGTCCACGCATGTCGCGGCCATGGGCGGTACCTGTGCGATCATCCATGATCGCTGCCTCGCCAAAGCACATGGCAAACTGCAACGCTCCAGGTTTGTGAAGTCCAGAACGGCCTTCCGTGGCCTGACTTTTCACGAAGTTGTGCGATCATCCTTGATCGCTGTTTCGATGGGGTGCTCGCCGAGCGGCGCCGTTCCACGCTTGGAAAGTCCAGAACGGCCTTCCTTGGCCTGACTTTTCACAAAAGCTTCTTCGAATGGAATTCTGGCCGTGCTTCCCGTAGTCGCTCTCGTCGGTCGTCCCAACGTCGGCAAGTCCACGCTCTTCAATGCGCTGACCCGCAGCCGCGATGCGCTGGTTGCGGACCTGCCGGGCGTCACCCGCGACCGTCATTACGGGGTGTGCCGGCTCGGCGCGCGGCCGTTCGTGCTGGTCGACACGGGCGGCTTGTCCGGTGCGCGCGTCGACATCGACGAATTGACCGAGAAGCAGGTGCAGCGCGCGATCGAGGAGGCCGGCATCTGCGTGCTGCTGGTCGATGCGCGCGAGGGCCTGCTGCCCCAGGATCGCGTGATCCTCGACCGCTTGCGCCGCACCGGCAAGCCCGTGCTGCTCGCGGTCAACAAGACCGACGGCATCGATGCGCAGGCGGCGCTGGCGGAGTTTGCTTCGCTGGGCGTGGCGGCGACGTTTGCGATCGCCGCGGCCCACGCGCGCGGGCTCGATGCGCTGCTCGCCGCGACGCTGCCGCTGCTTCCGCCGGACGCCGACGAAGGCGCGCTCGCGGAACATGATGAAGCTGGCGGAACCCGTGTCGCGATCGTCGGCCGGCCCAACGTCGGCAAGTCCACCCTGGTCAACCGCCTGCTCGGCGAGGAACGCGTGGTGGTTTCCGACATCGCCGGCACCACCCGCGATTCCATCCACGTGCCACTGGAGCGCGATGGCAAACGCTACACCTTGATCGACACCGCGGGCGTGCGGCGGCGCGGTCGGGTCGAAGACGCGCTGGAGAAGTTCAGCGTCATCAAGACGTTGCAGTCCATCGCCGCGGCCGAAGTGGTGGCGGTGATGCTGGACGCAGGCGAGGGCGTCACCGACCAGGACCTGGCGCTGATCGGGCAGGTGCTGGACGCCGGACGCGCACTGGTGATCGTCGCCAACAAGTGGGACGGGCTGGAGCAATACGATCGCGAACGCTGCAAGGCCGGACTCGAGCGCAAGCTCGATTTCGTGGCGTGGGCGCGGGTCGTGTTCCTGTCCGCAAAACACGGTTCGGGCCTGCGCGAACTGATGCGTGCGATCGATCGCGCCGGCGTGGCGGCGTCGCGCGAACTCGGCACGTCCGACCTGACGCGCGCGCTGGAAAAAGCGGTGGCGGCGCATCAACCGCCGCTGGTACGCGGGCATTCGCCCAAGCTGCGCTTCGCACATCCGGGCGGCGATCATCCGCCGACCATCGTGATCCACGGCAGCCGCACCAAGCACATCGCGGACAGCTATCGGCGTTACCTCGAAAACTTCTTCCGCAAGCGCTACAAGCTGGAGGGCACGCCGATCCGCATCGAATTCCGTGAGGGCGAGAACCCCTACGCCGGCAAGCGCAACGTGCTCACCGAGAGCCAGCAGCGCAAGCGTCGGCGCATGATGCGCCATGTGCGTGGGCGCTGACGAAACGCTTGGCGTGGTACTCGCCGGCGGCGCGGGCAGTCGCGTCGATGGTGCCGACAAGGGTCTGTTGCCACTGTGCGGACGCCCGCTGATCGAATGCGCATTGGAACGCCTGCGTCCGCAATGCGACCGCATGCTGATCGTCGCCAACCGCAATATCGACGTTTACGCGCGCCACGCGCCCGTCGTGCATGACGACAATGGCGGTCACGCGGGTCCCATGGCCGGGCTGGTGGCTGCATTCGGGTTCCTCGAAGCCAACCGGCACGCGTTGCCGCGTTGGTTGCTGACCGTGCCCGTCGATTGCCCGGACCCGCCGTGCGATCTCGCAGCGCGGTTGCGTACTCGATTGACCAAAAACGCCGATGCACGCTGCGCATACGTGCAGCGTGCGGACCGGCCGCAGCCATTGTTCGCGATCTATCGCATCGATGACGCCGCGGCGTGGCACGCGTCCGCACGAGCGGCGCTGCGCAAGCATGCATCGCCGATGCGCTGGCATGCCGAGATGGGCGCCATCGCGGCCGATTTCGATGATGCCTTCGACGCGTTCCATAATCTCAATACGCCGGAAGATTTCCGCGACTACGAACGCGCGCATGGCTGAAACCGCTTACCCGAATCGCATTGGTCTGGAACGCGCGCTCGAGATCGTGGCTGCGCGCGCGGCACGATACCGCCTGCCGATCGAAACGGTGCCGCTTGCCGAGGCGCTTGGACGCGTCCTGGCCGAAGACGTGCGCGCGCCGCATCCGTTGCCGCCCTTCGACAATTCGGCGATGGACGGTTTCGCATTGCGTGGCGCGGACCTGCCGGCGACTGGCGAGCGCATTTTCACGCTGGTCGGCGACGTGTTTGCAGGTGCAGCAATCGCGCCCGCGGTCGCCACGGGCGAGTGCGTGCGCATCACGACCGGCGCGCCGATGCCGCCCGGCGCGGATACCGTGGTGATCAAGGAAAACGTGGCCATTGACCGCGACCGCATCACCGTCAAAGCGGGCGAGAAAGCGGGCGCCAACGTGCGTGCAGCGGGCGAGGATTACGCGGAGGGCGATCTCGCATTCGTGGCCGGAACGCCGGCAAGCGCGGCGGGGCTTGCCGTGTTGGCCGCGCTAGGCATCGCCTGTGTTGAAGTCCGCAGCCTGCCGCGCATCGCCGTGATCGCCACCGGCGACGAACTGGTGCCGCCGGGACAGCCGTTGGGATTCGGACAGATCCACGAATCCAACGCGGTGATGCTGGCTGCCCTCGCGCATGAATCCGGTGCGCGCGTGGTGATGCAGCATTGCGTGCGCGATGAACCGCAAGCACTGCAGACCGCGCTGCTGGAAGCCACCGCCGATGCCGACCTGATCGTCACCAGCGGCGGCGTGTCGGCCGGCGAGGCCGATCACCTGCCAGACGTGTTGCAGACGATCGGCGAAATCCATTTCCACAAGGTGCGGCTGAAGCCGGGCATGCCAATGCTGTTCGGCCAGATCGGCGCCTGCCTGTATTTCGGGTTGCCCGGAAATCCGGTGTCGTCGGCGGTGACCTTCCGGGTGTTCGTGCGATTCGCGCTGCGCGCCATGCAAGGTGTCGCCATCGTCCCGAAGCCGGTGCGCGCGAGACTCGATGCGCCGCTGCACAAGCGCCACGCCCGCGCAGAATTCCTGCGCTGCAGCGTGCACACCGACGAAGACGGGGTGCAATGGGCAACGCCGCATGCGAAGCAGGGTTCGGGCATGCTGCGCGGCGTCGCCGAAACCGACGCCCTTGCGCTGTTGCCCGAAGACGCTCGCGACTTCATCCGGGGCGATGTGGTGGTGCTTTGGCCTTGAGACTTCAGGCGCGGATCAAAGCAGATGGAAGGATGGTTTGTGCGCCGTCATCCGCTCTTGTCCGTGTCACACCGGTTTTGCGGGATAATGCCGCCATGAGCATTCGCGAAATCTCTCCATGCGAAGCGCGGCAGTGCCAGCAATCCGGCGCGTTGTTGCTGGATGTGCGCGAACCTTACGAACAAGCCGCGGGCATGGCCGAGGGCGCGATTGCGTTGTCGCTGGGCGACGTCGCGGCACGCGTTGCGGCGGTCGAGCCCGACAAGGCCCGCGAAGTGCTTGCCATCTGCGCGCATGGCCAGCGTTCGCTGATGGCGGCGCAAACCCTGCAGCGGATGGGCTATGCCAACGTGGCCTCGGTCACGGGTGGTACGGCGCGCTGGATCGAGGAAAGCCTGCCGATGGCGAAAGCCGGCGGGGACGAGGATTTCTACGACCGCTACTCGCGCCACCTGCGCCTGCCCGAAGTCGGCGAAGCGGGGCAGCGCAGGCTGGAATCGGCGCGCGTGGTGGTGCTGGGCGCGGGCGGGCTCGGTTCACCGGCCGCGTATTACCTCGCCGCCGCCGGCGTCGGCACCTTGGTGATGGCCGATGACGACGTGGTCGAACGCAGCAACCTGCAACGCCAGATCCTGCACACGGACGACCGCATCGGCATGTCGAAACTCGATTCCGCCGCGCAGGCATTGCACGGATTGAATCCGCGCGTGAACCTCGAAGGCCTGCCCGAACGCGTCACCTCGTCCAATGTCGAGGCCTTGCTTGAAGGCGCAGACGTGGTGCTGGATGGCGCCGACAATTTTCCGGTGCGTTACCTGCTCAATGACGCGTGCGTGAAGCTTGCCATTCCACTGGTGTATGGCGCGGTGCAGCGGTTCCAGGGACAAGTGGGCGTGTTCGATGCAGGTCGCCGGCGCGGGGAGGCACCATGCTATCGCTGCCTTTTCCCGCAGCCGCCGGCGCCGGAAGATGCACCGAACTGTTCGGAAGCCGGGGTGCTGGGCGTGCTGCCGGGCGTCGTCGGCATGCTGCAGGCGACCGAAGCGATCAAGTTGATCCTCGGCATCGGCGAGCCGCTGATTGGCCGCGTGCTGATGTTCGATGCATTGTCGATGCGCTTCCATGAAACGCGCCTCGCGCCAGACCCCGAATGCCGGGTGTGCGCCGTTGGCCAACCGTTCCCCGGCTACATCGATTACGCGGCGTTCTGTGCAGGAGGCTGAATGCGTGCGCCCCGCGCTATTTGCTGCGGGCCTGCTGCGCAGCTTCGAACGCCGCCAGTTGCTCCGGCGTGGCCTGCTTCTGGTATTTCGCTTTCCATTCCTCGAACGGCATGCCGTAGATCGCTGCGCGCGCTTCGTCTTTCGACAGATCGAGCAGGCGCTCGTCGGCCGCATCGCGGTACCAATCGGCCAGGCAGTTGCGGCAGAACCCGGCCAGGATCATCAGGTCGATGTTCTGCACGTCGGTGCGCTCTTCATTGAGGTGTTTCAGCAGACGACGAAACGTGGCCGCCTGCAATTCCGTGGTTTCGATCATCGGTGGTTTCCTTGACGACATCCACGCGCGGAACGATCGCAAACGCATCGTCCAGCGCGTGTGATTAAACCCTAGCGGCACCACCGGCGCGACCGTCGTGATGCGCGTTCCGAAACGTCGCGGGGCGGCCTTTGAAGGTGCCATTGTGCGACGGTGCGCACGCCGCGATAATGATCGTTTTGGGGTTCCCGTGCCATGACTGCGCGCATTCTCGACGGACGCAAGATCGCGGGAGACGTGCTGGCTCGGGTCGGGGCGGGCGTCAAGGCGCGCATCGCTGCCGGTCGCGTGGCGCCCGGCCTCGCGGTGGTGCTGGTCGGCGCCGATCCCGCGTCCGCGGTGTATGTTCGCAACAAGCGCAAGGCCTGCAAGCAGGTCGGTTTCGAGTCGTTCGACTTCGATTTACCGGCGGACACCAGCGAAGCCGGATTGTTTGCGCTGGTCGACCGCTTGAATGCCGATCCCGCGGTGCACGGCATCCTCGTGCAGTTGCCGCTGCCGCCGCGCATCGATGCCAACGCGCTGATCGACCATATCGACCCGCGCAAGGATGTGGACGGTTTCAGCGCCGTGAACCTGGGCCATCTCGCATTGCGTCGATTCGGTCTGCGTCCGTGCACGCCCAAGGGCGTGATGACGCTGCTTGGGCACACCGATCGTCCGGTGCGCGGGCAGCATGCGGTGGTGGTCGGCGTATCCAACCACGTGGGTCGGCCGCTGGTGCTGGAGCTTTTGATCGCCGGCTGCACCACCACGTGCTGCCACAAGTTCACGCACGATCTGGCGCAGTACGTGCGCCAGGCCGACATCGTGATCACCGCGGTCGGCAGGCCGGGCATCGTCGAGGGCGAATGGATCAAGCCCGGGGCGGTGGTGATCGACGTCGGGATCAACCGGATGGACGATGGTCGCCTGGTCGGCGACGTGGAATTCAAGGTGGCCGCGGAGCGGGCATCGTGGATCACGCCGGTGCCGGGCGGTGTAGGACCGATGACCGTTGCGACCCTGATGGAGAACACGCTGGAAGCGGCGCAGGCGATCGACGTGGGTTGATGCGGTCAGTTCGCGTTTTCGATCTCCACGAGCTTGAAGCGCCCGCTGGCGCCGGCGCGAATCGATACCGCGCGTTTCGGACAACCGAAATGATCGGCGACCAGCGCCACCAATTCCGCGTTGGCCTTGCCATCCACCGGCGGCGCGCGCACGCTCGCCAGCCAGCTTCCGTCGATCTGTTGCACGAGCGATGCGGCGCGCGCATGGGGCTTGACCTTGATGCGAAGCACGCGCGCAGCCATGGAAGGGTACCGATGCGATCCGGGTTCCCGTATAATTGCGCATTGCATTGACGGACACCATCCAATGCGCATCCTCGCCGAGGCTCTGACCTACGACGACGTCTATCTCGTCCCCGCCCATTCCTCAGTTCTGCCGCGCGACGTCGACACCTCGACGCGCCTGACCCGCGCGATCCGCCTCAATATTCCGCTGATGTCTTCGGCCATGGATACCGTGACCGAAGCGCGCCTCGCCATCACGATGGCGCAATCCGGCGGCATCGGCATCATCCACAAGAACATGACCGTCGAGCGCCAGGCCGCGGAAGTGCGGCTGGTCAAGAAGTTCGAGGCCGGCGTGATCCGCGATCCCATCACGGTGGATCCGCACACCTCGATCGGCGAGGTCATGCACATCACGCGCTCGCACAACATTTCCGGCGTGCCGGTGGTGGAAGAGGGCAACAAGCTGGTCGGCATCGTCACCAGCCGCGACCTGCGTTTCGAAAAGAAGCCGGACGATCCGGTCAAGAACATCATGACCCGCAAAGACAAGCTGGTCACGGTGAAAGAGGGCGCGGGAGAAGACGAGATCATCGGCCTGCTGCACAGGCACCGCATCGAAAAGGTGCTGGTGGTCAACGATGCGTTCGAATTGCGCGGGCTGATCACCGTCAAGGACATCCAGAAGGCGCACGACAATCCGAACTCCGCCAAGGATTCGCACGAGCGCCTGCGCGTCGGCGCCGCAGTCGGCGTGGGTGGCGACACCGAACGCCGCGTGGCGGCGCTGGCCGAGGCGGGCGTCGACGTGATCGTGGTGGATACCGCGCACGGCCACTCGCAGGGCGTGATCGATCGCGTCGCGTGGGTTCGGAAAAACTATCCCGATTTGCAGATGATCGCTGGCAACATCGTCACCGGCGAGGCCGCGCGGGCGTTGCGCGACGCCGGTGTGGACGCGGTGAAGGTGGGCGTGGGACCTGGTTCGATCTGCACCACGCGGATCGTCGCCGGCGTGGGCGTGCCGCAGATCACCGCGATCTCGATGGTGGCCGATGCGCTGAAGGACGAAATCCCGTTGATCGCCGACGGCGGCGTGCGCTATTCGGGCGACGTCGCGAAAGCCATCGTCGCGGGCGCGTCGTGCGTGATGCTGGGTTCCATGTTCGCAGGCACCGAGGAAGCGCCGGGCGAGATCGAGCTTTACCAGGGCCGTTCGTACAAGAGTTACCGCGGCATGGGCTCGCTGGGCGCGATGCAGAGCGGATCGTCCGACCGCTATTTCCAGGAACAGGCCGCGGCCGACAAGTTGGTGCCGGAAGGCATCGAGGGAAGGGTCCCATATCGCGGCCCGCTGCGGGCGATCGTGCATCAACTGGTAGGTGGCTTGCGCGCGTCGATGGGTTACTGCGGCTGCGCCAACATCGAGGAGATGCGCGCGAGACCGCAATTCGTGCGCGTCACCGGCGCCGGCGTGCGCGAGGCGCACGTGCACGACGTGCAGATCACGAAGGAAGCACCGAATTACAGGCTCGGCTGACGCCGAGCCGGGGTGGGGAATCGGGAACCGGGAATCGATTTCCGCCGCCTGCGTTGGACGATTCCCGACTCCCGTTCCCGATTCCAGTATGTCCGACCTCCACACCGACAAAATCCTGATCCTCGACTTCGGATCGCAATACACCCAGCTGATCGCGCGGCGCATCCGCGAGATCGGCGTGTATTGCGAGATCTGGGCATGGGACCACGATCCTGAAGCGATTGCGGAGTTTGAGCCGAAAGGCGTGATCCTTTCGGGCGGCCCGGAATCGGTGGTCGAAGCGGATTCGCCGCGTGCACCCGGACAGGTGTTTGCGCTGGGCGTGCCGGTTCTCGGCATCTGTTACGGCATGCAGACGATGGCCGAGCAACTTGGTGGCAAGGTCGAAGGCGGTCATGCACGCGAGTACGGGCATGCGGCCATCGCGACCGAAACCTGCACGTTGTTCGCAGGCTTGCCGCACAAGCAGGACGTGTGGATGTCGCATGGCGATCGCGTGACGGCAATGCCGCCGGGCTTCGGACTTGCGGCGTCCACCGAATCGGTGCCGATCGCGGCGATGGTGGATGAATCCAACCATCGGTTCGGCATCCAGTTCCACCCGGAAGTCACGCACACCACACACGGCATGGCGATCCTGCGCCGTTTTGTGATCGACATTTGCGGCTGCGCCACGCTGTGGACGCCTGCGCGCATCATCGATGATGCCGTCGCGCAGGTGCGCGACGCAGTCGGCGGCGACAAGGTTCTGCTGGGACTTTCGGGCGGCGTCGATTCATCGGTGGTCGCGGCGCTGCTGGAAAAAGCGATTGGCGACCAGCTCACCTGTGTATTCGTCGACACCGGCCTGCTGCGCGCGGGTGAGGGCAACCAGGTGATGGGCACGATGGCACGCCACATGGGCGTGCGCGTGATCCGTGTCGATGCGTCGGATTGTTTCTTCGATGCATTGAGCGGTGTCGAGGATCCCGAAGCCAAGCGCAAGATCATCGGCAAACTGTTCGTCGAGGTGTTCGACGAGGAATCGCACAAGATCACCGGCGTGAAGTGGCTGGCGCAGGGCACGATCTATCCGGACGTGATCGAGTCGGCCGGCGGCAAGACCGGCAAGGCACACGTGATCAAATCGCACCACAACGTGGGCGGCTTGCCGGAGAAGATGAACCTCAAGCTGCTGGAACCCTTGCGCGAACTGTTCAAGGATGAAGTCCGCCGCATCGGCGTCGAACTCGGCCTGCCGCGCGAAATGGTCTATCGGCATCCATTCCCGGGCCCGGGACTCGGCGTGCGCATCCTGGGCGAGGTGAAACGCGAGTACTCCGAGATCCTTAAACAAGCCGATCGCATCTTCATCGAGGAGCTGCGCGCCGCGGATCTGTACGACAAGGTCAGCCAGGCCTTCGCGGTGTTCCTGCCGGTGAAGTCGGTCGGTGTGATCGGCGATGGCCGTGCCTACGAATGGGTGGTCGCGTTGCGCGCCGTGGAGACCATCGATTTCATGACCGCCCACTGGGCGCATCTGCCATACGAATTCCTCGGCCGCGTCTCAAATCGCATCATCAACGAGTTGCACGGCATTTCGCGCGTGGTTTATGACATCAGCGGCAAGCCGCCGGCCACGATCGAGTGGGAATAGGGGTCAGTCGGAACCACGCGTCTGCAAAGGGGTCATCTAAGCCGCTTCATCCCGCAGCGGCGCTTCGCTTCGGCCTTCGCACCACCTTGATCCGCGCGCTGCTCGCGCCGCCGCACAGCAATTGGCCTTCGGCATCGGCTTCGAGTCCGGATACCGCAATGTCTTCGGGCATGTCGAGCTGCTCCAGCACTTCGCCCGATTCCGGATCGATCCGCCGCAAGTCACTGTGGTCGCCTTCCCACGTGCCGTGCCACAGTTCGCCATCCACCCAAGCCACGCCGGTGACGAAGCGCTTCGACTCGATGGTGCGAACCACCTTGCCCGTTTCGGGATCGATCTGGTGGATGCTGCGCCCGCGGTAATCGCCCACCCATAAGCTGCCCTCCGCCCACGCAAGCCCGGAATCGCCGCCACCGGCGGGAGCGGGAATCGTCGCCAGCACGCGCCCCGATTCGGGATCGATTTTCTGGATGCGATCCTCGCCGATCTGGAACAGGTGCTTGCCGTCGAAGGCCGTGCCCGCGTGCGCGGCGACGTCGATGGAGCGTTGCGGTTTTCCGGTGGCGGGGTCCAGCGCGTTCAATTTGTCGCCGGATGCGAACCAGATGCGCTCGCCGTCGAAGGTCAGGCCGTGCACCTTTTCGACGTTCTCGAACGGACCGTACTCGCGCACGATTTCAGCCGTTGATCTTTTCATGGACGGACCCTCATTGGCCTTGACGTGGCCATCCTAATCGCCGGGTAGCGGGGCAGGGAGCAACAATGCTGTCGCGAATCCCGGCACCGGCGACGACAGCCAGCGGCGCGCACGGCCGCGTCCCAGCGCCTGTACCTTGCTGGATGCGGCAAGCGCGTCGAGGGCGCGTTGCACGTTGCGTTGGCTCATCCCCAATGCCAGCGCGAGTGCCGAACTGGACCAGGCCTCGCCGTCGGACAGGACCGCGAGCACCGCCGCGTGTTTTTCGTCGAGCGGTTGCGCCAGCACCACGACTTCGTGCGACGACGATGGCGCGAGCTCGAAGCCCTTCGGCGTTGCACGGATTTCGGCGAGTCCCCGGACGGCTTTTCGCAACCGGCCGATTTCCACCCGCAGGCGCGCCCGATGCGTTTCGTCCGCGTAGCGCGTGCGAAACGCGGTCGAGATCAGATCGTTCCGTGGCGCCTCATGCGGCCATGCCGCGGCCAGGGTCTGCGCAAGCGCAAACAGCACCGGGCGCGAAGCAAGCGGAATGCTTTTGCTGGCGCTCACCACGCGATAGCGGCAGGCATCCACCACCAGTGCATCCGATGCCAACAACGCCTCGACCTGTTCCAGCGTGATCGACTGCTCGCCACCACGGGCGATCCGCCGCGCCGCGGGCGCATCGAGCGCCTGCGCCATGGTTTCGACTTCCGCGGCCAATGCCGGCACGCCTGCCTGGCGGGCAGCATCCCAAGCGCGCCCGAGCGCAGCGCGCGCCGCACCCGCCCTGAGGCGTCGCATCGCGATGTCGGCGATGCCCAACGCGTGGACCGCGCGCAGCGAAGGGGGTAGCGATGCAGGTTCCGACTGTGCCAACGCCTGCGCGGCGTCATCGAGCCGTCCGATCAGCAGCAGGCGCCGGATCGTGAGATAGCGCGCGTGCGCGGCGTTGACCCGGTCGCCATGCGCTTCCAGCGTGGCGCGCGCCGCGTCCAGTCTCCGCTGTGGCCAGCCGAGGTCGCGCGAGGCCAGCGCGATTTCAGCTTCGGCGATCACGCAACGCGCCCGCGCCACCGCTTCCCGCTGGCCGAACGCGCGCGCCGCACGCCGCACCAGGGACTTCGCGCGATCGAACTCGCCGAGTTGCGCCATCGCGGTGCCCCGCAGCGCGAGCGCCGGGGCATCGTCACGCAGCGCGACCCGTTTGAGCGCGCCCAACGGATCGCCTGCCGCCAGCGCGTGCGCCGCGGCCGTGATCAGCGAGTCCATTGCGGCATCCTTATCCGAATCGCGCCATGTTTGTCACTCCCACCTTGTGAGGGTCCGGCCGCATTCTATCGACCACGCCGGCCACGGCCGGCATCGCCAAGACCCGGATCGAGGAGAATGTGTGATGACCCAACAGACAACCCGACACAAGACAGGAACGCGCGAGGAATGGCTGAAGGCGCGACTGGACCTGCTGGAAGCCGAAAAGGACCTGACGCGCCGCAGTGACCAACTGGCGAAGCAGCGGCAGTCGCTGCCGTGGGTGCGGGTCGAAAAGGACTATCGATTCGACACCGTGGACGGCCAGGCGTCGTTGGCGGAACTCTTCCGCGGGCGCTCGCAGTTGCTCGTCTATTACTTCATGTTCGGGCCGGACTACACCGCCGGTTGCCCATCGTGCTCGATGATCGCCGACGGCTTCAATGGGTTCACCGAACACCTCGCCAACCACGACGTGATGCTGTGGGCGATCTCCCGTGCGCCGCTGGCAAAACTGCAGGCGTACGAGAAGCGGATGGGCTGGACCTTCCCTTGGGCATCGTCGTTCGGCAGCGACTTCAATGCCGACTACGGCGTCGGCCTCAGCGAGCAGCAGCAACGGGAAGGCTACGCGTACAACTTCCGCAGCAATCCGCCGATGTCGCGTTCCACGCCGGATGCGCCCAACCAGTTCGCCGCATCCAGCGGCGTCGACGGCCCGACGTATCTGCGAGAGTTGCCGGGCATGAGTGCGTTCGTGCAGGAAGATGGCGCGGTCTATCACACCTATTCGACCTACGCGCGCGGTCTGGACAGTTTGTGGGGCGCCTACCAGTGGCTCGACCGTGCGCCGCGGGGACGCAACGAAACCGGAGGCATCTGGTGGCGCCGGCGCGATGAGTACGCGGCGACTTGACGCATCCTCGGCCCGGCAGGCGGGGCAAGACATGGAAACGACCGCAAGCTTCCTCCTCGATCGGGCACATCGCGCCGGCAGTGCGCGGCGCGCCAGCAGCGGGCTGCATCTTGCGGCAACCCCTACGTTCGCGGCGATGGCACTCGTATCCGCGATCGCACCGGTCGCGCCGATGGACATGTTGTGTTCGGCATCGCACGGATTCGCGTGGGATGGCATGGCCGTGATGTACGCTTTGATGAGCGCCTTCCACGCGGGGCCGTGGCTGCGGATGCTTGCAGCGCGCCAGCACAGGCGGAATTCGGCGGGTTCGAAATCCGGGAAAGTTTGACCGACCGCGATCTTGCTGTTCATATGCACATCCTGTGCAATGCGCCCTCCGCTGGCGGCGCCTCGATACGTATGCCACACGACGCTTCGATGGAACCTTCAGATTCGATGTCGCACCGCGCCCCGCAACAAGCCGCATTTTCGGAACATGACGCTTCATTCATGCGGCATGCGCTGGAACTGGCCGTGCACGCGCGCGACGTGGATGGCGAAGTACCAGTGGGCGCCGTGCTGGTCCTGGACGATGCGATCGTCGGCGAGGGCTGGAACCGCAATATCGTCCTCAGCGACCCCACGGCACACGCCGAAATCGGCGCACTCCGTGATGCCGGCCAGCGCCTTGGCAACCATCGCGTTCCAGGCTCGACGCTGTACGTGACGCTGGAACCCTGCGCGATGTGCGCGATGGCGCTGGTGCACGCACGCGTGGCGCGGGTGGTCTATGGCGCCACCGATCCGAAAACCGGCGCCGCGGGCAGCGTGTTCGACACGTTGACGTCCGCGTTGCACAACCATCGTGTCGAGGTGCAGGGTGGATTGCTCGCCGAAGCCTCGGCGAAGCTGCTGCGGGAGTTTTTCCGGGCGAAACGCTGACCGACGGAACACTCGTCATTCCGGGCCCGTCCGCGTTGTCTGCGGGCGGAACCCGGAATCGGTTTGCCTCGGAAAACACACCGATTCCGGCGGTCGCGCCATGAAGCCGGCGTTGCGCCCGGCAACGCCAACTCGCCCGGCAGCCGGCCGGAAACGGCCGGTCAGGGCGACAACATGATGCGGTCTGCGATTGAGAACACATGCCGCCGCGTGAATGAATGCTGTTGACGCTTTCCCTCTCCTTTCGAATGCGGAAGCAATGCATACCGGTGAGGTCCGGCATCGCATGCTGAACGTCGCCGCGAGATTCGTACTCTCGCCCCTGCGCTCGACCTGCGGCCGCTCCTCTCGACGACAGAGGTGCGATGCGCACGCCCCGAAATCACTTGCGCTTTACGCGCGACCTCAGATGATGGATATCTTCCATTGATGACGCCCGCGGCGAGCCATGGCCGACAAAACCGGGACCGATCACGAAGCCGGAGCCACGCGCAATCCGGACATCCGTGAGCACAGCGACTTGCCGTTTCCGGTCGTCGGGCTGGGCGCGTCGGCCGGCGGACTGGTTGCGCTGAAAGCGTTCCTCGAGCACATGCCGAAGAAGACCGGGCTGGCCTTCGTGGTGATCCTGCACCTGTCGCCCAAGCACGAGAGCGTCGCCGACAAGGTCCTGCAGGGTTCGACCCGGATGCCGGTCATACAGGTCACTGAGCCGACCCCGCTGGAGCCCGATCACGTCTACGTGATCTCGCCCAACCAGGACCTCACGATGAGCGACGGCCACCTGCGGGTGACCGAAGCAGCCCGTCTGCGCGGACATCATGTGGCGATCGATCTGTTCTTCCGCACGCTCGCCGACACCCACCAAGACAAGGCCGTTGGCATCGTGCTGTCCGGCACCGGTGCGGACGGCGCGGTCGGCATCGCGCGCATCAAGGAGCAGGGCGGGGTGACGTTCGTGCAGTCGCCCGACGATGCCGAATACGACGACATGCCGCGCAGCGCGATCGCAGCCGCCCAGATCGATTTCGTGCTGCCGGTCGCGGAGATTCCCGACAAGCTGATCGAGTGGTGGAACAACGCGCGCGCGATCCAGTTGCCCGAGCCTCCCGACGCCAATGCGCCGATCCTCAGGACGCCCCCGGACGAGAGCGAAGCGTCCGAACACGCGCTTCGCGAAATCCTTGAAATCCTGGCGGTGCGCTCCGGCCACGACTTCCGCTACTACAAGCGCGCCACCGTGCTGCGCCGGATCGAGCGGCGCATGCAGGTCAACGTGCAGCAGAACCTGCCGGCCTACCGGGATTTCCTGAAGGAGCGTCCGGAGGAAGCGCGGGCGCTGCTGGACGACATGCTGATCGGCGTCACCAACTTCTTCCGCGACCGCGAATCTTTCGACGCGCTGGAGCGCGAGGTGATGCCCGAGATCATGCACGGCGGCCGGCGCGACGAACCGGTGCGCGTGTGGGTGCCGGGCTGCGCCACCGGCGAGGAAGCGTATTCGATCGCGATGCTGCTGGCCGACCAGGCCCACACCCTCGCCACGCCTCCGGCATTTCAGGTGTTCGCCAGCGACATCGACGAGGGCGCGATTGCCTTCGGCCGCGCTGGCGTATATCCGGAGTCGATCGTGACCGACGTGCCGCCGACCCGGCTGCGTCAGTTCTTCGGCAAGGAACAGCGCCGTTACCGCATCAACAAGGCGATCCGCGACCGCGTGCTGTTCGCGATGCACAACGTTCTGCGCGATCCGCCGTTTTCGCGCATCGATCTGATCAGTTGCCGGAATCTTTTGATCTACCTCGATCGTGAGGTCCAGCAGCGGCTGCTGGACATGTTCCACTTTGCACTGCGGCCGGGCGGTTACCTGTTCCTCGGCTCGTCGGAATCCACCGACGGCGCGGCTGCCCATTACGAAGTCGTGGACAAGCACCACCGCATCTACCGTGCTCGCCCGCAGGCGCGCACGATGCGGCAGGGCCGTGCGGTGCTGCCATTGATCGCGGCGGGGTCGACCCTGCCCACGCAGTCCGCGCATGCCGACCAGCATCGCGGCTTTTCCTTCGCCGACGTGCATCAGCGGGTACTGGAATACTACGCGCCACCTTCCGTGATCGTGGATCGCGAAGGCAGCATCGTGCACTTGTCCGAGCACGCCGGGCGTTACCTGCGCCTGCCCGGCGGCGAGCCGACCCGCAACCTGGTGGCCGCGACTGATCCGGTGCTGCGTGCCGAGCTGCGCAGCACGCTCTTCCAGGCCGTACACGGCAACAAGAGCGTGAAGGCGCGCGTCAAGATCGAGGAGGTCGGCAAACCGCCGCGCTTTGTCAACGTGATCGCGCGACCTTTCCGCGATCCGGAAGCCGGCGCTGATTTCGTGCTGGTGCTCTTCGACGAAGTGGAAGACGCGCTGGGCGCGAACCTGGAACCGGCACCCGCAGGCGACGTGCAAAAGAGCGCCGTCCTGCAGAACATGGAAGAGGAACTGCAGCGCACCCGCGAGCGCCTGCAGAGCACGGTCGAGCAATACGAGGCCTCGAACGAGGAACTGAAAGCGTCGAACGGGGAACTGCAGGCGATCAACGAGGAACTGCGCTCGGCTTCGGAAGAGCTCGAGACCAGCAAGGAGGAACTGCAGTCGGTCAACGAGGAACTGACCACCGTCAGTTACGAATTGAAGACCAAGGTGGAAGAAACCGCCAAGGTCAACGACGACCTGCAAAACTTCATCGCCTCCACCGACATTGCCACGATCTTTGTCGACCAGGGCTTGCGTATCAAACGCTTCACGCCGCGTGCCACCGACATTTTCAACATCATTCCCGGCGACGTCGGCCGCAGCCTGCTGGACATCACCAGCCGGCTGGACTATCCGGAGCTGACCGAAGATGCCACGGCCGCGTTCGAATCACTCAGGGTAATCGAACGCGAAGTGCGCACCGACGACGGGCGTTGGTATGCCATGCGCGTGCTGCCATATCGCACCGCCGAGAATCGCATCGACGGCGCGGTGTTGACCTTCATCGACATCACCGGCCTGCGCAGTGCCGAAGAGCGCATCACTTCCAGCGAGGATCAGTTGCGGCGCGCGATGGAAGGCTCGCGCGAACACGCCATCATGCTGATGGACCACGAAGGCAAGGTGACCGCTTGGAATTCCGGCGCCGAGAAGCTGTTCGGTTGGAGCGCGGAGGAGATGACCGGCCAGTCGATCGAGCGCGTGTTCACCCCGGAAGACCGCGAGGCAGGGCGGCCCCGCCGCGAAATGCAGCAGGCCGAGCAAACCGGACGTTCCGAGGACACGCGCTGGCACCTTACCAAGTCCGGTGAACGCGTGTTCTGCAGTGGGCTCATGAGTTTCGTGAAGACCGAACGCTTCCTCGGCTATATCAAGATCGTCAATGACGCCACGCTGACCGAACTGCGCCGCCGCGACGAGAACCGTGCGGACATGGCCGAGGCGCGCAGCGAGGGCGCGGCATCCGGGGCAATGAAGGACGAGTTTCTCGCGGTGATTTCGCACGAACTCAAGAACCCGCTGAACCTGATCAGCGTCAACACGGAGTTGCTGGCGCGCATGCCGCCAGCGCGTGAGTCTCAACCGATCCAGTCTGCGCTGGAGATGATCCGTCGCGCCATCCGCGGCCAGGGCAAGATCATCGACGACCTGCTGGATATGTCGCGCATCCGCACCGGCAAGCTGGTGCTGAATCTGGAAGCCGTGGACATGGGCGGTTTGGCATGCAGCATCGTCGAAATCGCGGGCGCGGACGCTGCGAGCACCGGCTTGGAGGTGACCTGCACGCAAACCGACGAGCCTGTGATGGTGCGTGCCGATGCCGCGCGTCTGGAACAGATCGTGTGGAACCTGGTCAGCAACGCCATCAAGTTCACGCCGCCCGGCGGCCATGTGGAGGTGCGGGTTTCCGCCGACGGCAATTTCGGCAAGCTCAGTGTGCACGACGACGGGCAGGGCATCGACAAGCCCTTTTTGTCGCGCATCTTCGAGTTGTTCGGACAGGCACCCAGCCGCGCCTTGCATGGCAAGGGCGGGCTCGGCATCGGCCTGGCCCTCGTCAAGCAACTGGTGGAGCGCCAAGGCGGTCGTATCGAAGTGGCATCACAGGGAGTCGGCCAGGGCGCCGCCTTCAGCATATGGTTGCCGCGCTTCGAATACCCTGCGATCGTGTCTCCACGCGAACTGTCGGTTGCGAACGAGGGCGCGTGGCGAGGCGTGCGCGTGCTGATCGCGGACGACGCCGTGGAAGCCGCCGAAACTTTCGGTCGCCTGCTGGAAATGGACGGCGCCGAAGTCACGGTGGCCGCCGACGGCGAGCAGGCGCTCGCGGAGTTCGAACGAGTCCGATCGGAGCAGGCCGGACCGGGAAAGCCGCCGTTCGACATCGTGTTCGCCGACATCGGCATGCCGAAAATGGACGGTTACGAACTGGCGCAGCGGCTGCGCGCGCTGCCACTCGGCCGGGAAGTGCCGCTGGTGGCGCTGACCGGTTTCACGCGCGCGGAAGACGTGCACCGGGCCGATGAATGCGGCTTCGACGCGCACGTCGGCAAGCCGCTTTCAATCGGGCAGCTCACCGCCACGATGCAACGATTGCTGGGCGGGCGCCGACACAACGGAAACGGGTAGGCTGGCCCTCGTCTGCCCGCCGCGCCCGCATCACGCGCTGGCGCGAAACTCACGCAAACAGAGCAATCGCAAGCAACACGAATCCGCTGACGGCCAGCAGCAGGTGGAGGTACATCAGCCAGCGCGGCAGAAGCTGCCCGCGCTGCTGATAGACCAGGTTGAGCGTCGCGCCACCGGCTGCGGCGACCAGGAACAGGATCAATGCCGCGATCGCCAGTTTCGGAATACCGAACGCTAAAGCGGCGTACAAGAGCAAGGTGAGCCCGGCTGCCGCAGGCAGCCCATGGAACATGGTCAGCCATGCCGGCGGATTGCGACGGCGGCCTTCGCGAATACCGGCCATGCATACGCCGAGAAACGCCGTGATCGCGAAGAGGATGAAGCTGGTAAGCAACATGGAATCCCTCCTGGTCGCACGTGCGCGCGATCGACTCATGCGCTCTCACGGCACCGGATAAAAGCACGACTCGCGTGAAAGCCGCGTCACGTGGCGATTGCAGCCGCAGGCAACCAACAAGGCAATGGAATGGGTGCTTGCCGCAATGAATCGTGGAACGACTAAATAGTTGAAACTAGACAGGTTGCTGGCGCGAACGCAGGGGAGTGTCCGCTGCAGCCAAAGCGGAAAAAAGAACCACAAGAGGACCGGTTCTGGCCAGGTCGCTCAACGCGCTGGCGCGTTGATCACAGCCGCTGGCCTGGGTGGCCGAGGCCGGCGACCCATGCACGCAGCGCCACGAGCGCTGTGCGGATGACGACGGTGAATGTGTTCCGGTTTGTGCTCAGAGTACGAGCTGATGGATCACTCGGGTCGAATCGTCCGGGTCCTGCTCGCGCTTGAAACCCAGGTCGCGGGCCAGTTCCCGCATCCGCTCGTTTTCGCTGGCATCCAGAGAGAACATGGTACGAATGCCGCGCCGACGCGCGATGTCGATGAGGCCGTGCATCAGGGCAGTTCCCAACCCCTTGCCCTGCCATGCGTCGGCAACGGCGACCGCGCACTCGCATGACTGACCATCCGGCGCGAGGCTGTAGCGGCTCACGCCGATCGCGTGAACGTTGCCGACTTCCCGCGACAACGCGATGAACGCCATGTCGTGCTGGTAGTCGAGCTCCGTCAATTCGCGAATCAGCGAATCGCTGGGCTCACCGATCTGACCAAGGAAGCGCATCCAGCGGGACTCCGGGCTCAGATTGCGGATGAAGTCGCGATCGAGTCGTCCATCTTCCTTGCGTAATGTTCGGATTGTCACTTCGCTGCCATCCCGCAGGGTTACCACGGATTCCGGGACATCCGCGGGGGCGGGCAGGGTAGTGATCCTGCTATTTGCGTTGGCAGTGGTGGTGCTGGTCGTCCGGTCCTGGGCCGTGTTTCTTGATATGCGCATAGTGTGCACCTCACATGGGCTTTGTGGACCAAGCATGATTCGCCAGACCTGCTGTCTTGTGACCAGGATCAACTCGATCGCTGTTTGTGCGGCGCAGGCAACCTCGACCCCCCAACCGTGGCGTCCGCCAGAAGACCGATCAACGCTGCGGCGACGACGCAATCAGCCTCGCGGTGGCGCGTGCGATCACCCGTTCCTCGTCGGTCGGGATCACGAGCACCTGAATCCGTGCATCGTCGGGGCTGATGCGCGGAACGTGGCTCGCGTTACGCGCGCCGTCTAGCTCAACACCGAGCCAGCGGAGACGTGCGCTGATGCGCTTGCGCGTGCGTTCGGCATTTTCGCCAATTCCCCCGGTGAACACCAACGTGTCCAATCCCTCCAGTGCCACGCACTGGGTTGCGATGGCAGCAGCAGCGCGGTCGGCGAACATCTCCAGCGCTTCGCGCGCACGAGGATCATCGCTGGCCTCCAGCACGCGCACGTCGTCGCTGATGCCGGATACGCCCAGCAACCCGGAACGATTGCCCAACAGGTCCGCTACGTCCTGGGCGCTCATTCCGCGTTGCTGTTGCAGATACAGCAATACCCCGGGATCGATCGCGCCGCAGCGCGTACCCATCATCAGGCCATCCAGTGGGGTGAAACCCATGGACGTGGAAACGCTCCGCAGGTCGCGCATCGCGCACACGCTTGCACCATGGCCAAGATGCGCAACCACGGCCTTCCCGCATGGATGTGCGCCGGCAATTTGCGGCAACACGCTGGCGATGTATTCGTACGACAGGCCGTGGAATCCGATGCGCGCGATGCCCGATTCACTCAGCGCGCGCGGCAACGCGAACCATTGCGAAAGCTTGGGTTGCGTGCGATGAAACGCGCTATCGAAGCAGGCAATCTGCCGCACGTCCGGCAACAGCTCCTGCATGTCCCTGATCAGCGCGATCTCCGCCGGTTGGTGCGCGGGCGCCAAAACCGCCAAGGTTTCGAGTTCTTTCAACACGTGCGCGTCGATGCGGACGGGCTTGTCGAAACGCGTACCGCCATGGACCACGCGATGACCCACCGCGGCAAGGTGTCCCTTCGGGTACAGCTCGCGCAGCTCGGCCAGCAGCCAGCGAACCGCCTCGCCGATATCCGCGGCGGGCCGCTCTGAAACGGTGGTTTGCCCGCGCGACGTGAAGGTGGCACGCGCATCGCGCCCCACATCCGTGATGTTGCCGCGCAGGACCGGCTCGACCGTGACCGCATCGAATAGTGCCAACTTGATGCTGGACGAACCGATATTGAGTGCAAGGATCCCGGTATTCATGGAAGAACGGTCACCGCCGAGTGGGCGAGCAGTCGTGCCAGCGCGCAGGACATCACCCGTGCACGTACCTCGTCGGCACGGCTGGTCAATGCGATCGGGACTCGGGCGCCCAGCACGATGCCCGCCGACGAGGCGCCGGCCAGGTACACCATCTGCTTGGCCAACATGTTGCCAGTCATCAGGTCAGGCGCCACCAGGATGTCGGCATGGCCCGCGACCGGCGATTCGATGCCCTTGATCGCGGCTGCGGTGACCGATACCGCGTTGTCGAAGGCCAGGGGGCCCTCGAGTATCCCGCCGGTGATCTGGCCGCGGTCCCGCATCTTGCACAAAGCCGCAGCATCGATGGTCGAAACAATGCGCGGGTTGACCGTTTCCACCGCCGACAGGATTGCAACCTGCGGGAGCGCGATGCCGATTGCGTGTGCGAGATCGATCGCGTTCTGGATGATGTCGCGCTTGTCCAGCAGGTCGGGCGTGATGTTGAGCGCGCCGTCGGTCAACAACAGCAGCTTCGGATATCGAGGTACATCCAGCGCGAAGACGTGACTGACGCGGCGCTCGGTACGCAGGCCGTGTTCATGATCCACCACTTCGGCCATCAACTCGTCGGTGTGCAGCGCACCCTTCATCAAGGCGGCGACTTCGCCGGCGCGCGCGAGTTCGACGGCGCGCGTCGCCGCCGCGTGGCTGTGCGCGGTGTCTTCGATACGGCAATTGCGAATGTCCAGAGCCGCCGATTCAGCTGCTCGCAGGATGCGTGCTCGCGGCCCCACCAGGATTGGCTGGATCAATCCAGAGCGTGCCGCTTCCAGCGCTGCCTGTAACGACAGCGTATCGCAGGGATGGACGACCGCCGCGGGAATGGGCCCGAGCATCGCTGCGGCTTTCAGCAAGGCGTCTAAGGGTGATTGGCGGCTTTCGATGCTTGCATCGGCTGGCAAGGTGGCGGTCCTCGTCTGGAGATGCACATCCTGCGTGATCCAGGTGCAGCAGTCTTGATCGGGATCACAAGGAGCAGGTGGATGCGTGCTGACATGGGGCAGTGCCCATTGGGCGTGAGCAGGACGTTCATCATGACCATTTCGCAGACCATGCGTGCGGCGGTCATCCGTGGCTTCGGACAACCGTTGTCGATCGAGGAATGGCCGCTCCCAAGGCCAGATCACGGAGAAGTGCTGGTGCGCGTCATGGCATCAGGCGTATGCCACACGGACCTGCACGCCGCCGATGGCGACTGGCCGGTCAAACCTGCATTGCCATTCATTCCCGGCCATGAAGGGATCGGCCGGGTGGTGATGCTCGGTCCGGGTGTCCACCATCTGAAAGAGGGCGATCTCGTCGGCATCGCCTGGCTGCACGATGCCTGTGGTCACTGTGAATACTGCATCGCCGGATGGGAAACCCTGTGCGAAGCCCAGCACAACAGCGGATACAGCTTGAACGGATGTTTCGCCGAGTACGCGGTGGGCAAAGCGGCCTATGTCGCGCGGCTGCCGGAACATGCCGATCCGGTGGCCATGGCGCCGATCCTGTGCGCGGGTGTGACCACGTACAAGGGCATCAAGGAAACCGAAACGCGTCCGGGCCAATGGGTCGCGATTTCCGGCATCGGTGGCCTCGGGCATCTAGCGGTGCAATACGCGAATGCAATGGGTATGCGGGTAGTGGCGCTCGACGTCGCCGAGGACAAGCTTGCGCTTGCGCGAACGGCTGGTGCCGAGGTCGTGGTGAATGCGCGTCTGGACAATGCCGCGCAGCGCGTGATCGATGCGACCGGTGGTGGTGCACATGGTGTGCTGGTCACGGCGGTGTCCAGCTCGGCCTTCGGGCAGGCGCTTCAAATGGTGCGGCGCAAGGGCACCGTGAGTCTGGTCGGATTGCCGCCGGGAACCTTCGAGACACCGATCTTCGATGTCGTGTTGAAGCGGATCACCGTACGAGGATCGATCGTCGGCACGCGCCAGGATCTGGCCGAAGCGATCGCATTTGCCGCAGCGGGCAAGGTGCGAGCCCGCACGCAGACGGCAGCGCTTGAGGACATCAACACGGTGTTCGCCGACCTGAAGGCAGGCCGCGTGACGGGACGTATGGTCCTGAATCTCGGTTAGCGAAGTGAACGGATGGCCTCTGCGGCGATCCCAAGTTATGCGTGGTTGTCAATGAGAATCGAACGATGAAAACTGATGTCGAGCGCGAGACAGCTTATCCACAAGTCTTGCGCGGTGTGGATGCCTGGTGGCGCGCAGCGAATTATCTTTCGGTCGGCCAGATCTATCTGCGCGCCAATCCGCTGCTGCGCGAACCGCTAAAGCTGGAACACGTCAAGCACACGCTGGTGGGCCATTGGGGCACCACGCCGGGGCAGAACTTCGTCTATGCCCATCTCAATCGGGTCATAAAGCAACACGACCTGGACATGATCTACATTTCCGGACCGGGCCATGGCGGGCCGGCGGTGGTGGCCAATGCTTACCTCGAAGGCACCTACAGCGAGGTGTACCCGAACATCGGTGAAAGCGAGGCCGGCCTGCAACGGCTGTTCAAGCAGTTCTCGTTTCCGGGCGGTATCGCCAGCCACGCCTCGCCCGAATGCCCGGGTTCCATCCACGAAGGAGGCGAGCTCGGGTATTCGCTGAGCCACGCCTTCGGCGCCGTGCTCGACAATCCAGGCCTGATTGCCGTCTGCGTGATCGGCGATGGCGAGGCCGAGACCGGTCCGCTTGCGACGTCCTGGCATTCCAACAAGTTTCTGAACCCAGTCACCGACGGGACGGTGCTGCCGATCTTGCATCTCAATGGGTACAAGATTGCGAATCCGACCGTGCTGGCGCGCATTCCGGCCGAAGAGCTGGATCAGTTCCTGCGCGGCTGCGGCTGGGATCCGCACTTCGTGCGCGGCAGCGATCCGGAGGTGATGCACCGGCTGATGGCCACGACGCTCGATTCGGTCGTCACCGATATCCGACGCATACGCCGGGAAGCGCGGGAGGGTGGGGATCGGACGCGTCCGACCTGGCCGATGATCGTGCTGGATTCACCCAAGGGCTGGACCGGTCCGAAAGTCGTGGATGGCAAGCCCGTCGAGGGCACCTTCCATGCGCACCAGGTGCCGTTGTCGATCTCTGGAAGCACGCCTCCGCAGCATCTCGCAGAACTGGAGACGTGGATGCGCAGCTACCACCCGGAGGAGCTGTTCGACGAGAGCGGGCGAGTGTGCGATGAGCTGCGCGCGCTCGCGCCGCGCGGCGATCGGCGAATGAGCGCCAATCCGCATGCCAACGGCGGCCTGCTGTTGCGCGACCTGTGCATGCCGGATTTCCGTGCGCATGCGGTGGACGTGCCCGCGCCGGGTGCCTCCGGCATCGGCGACACGCGCGTGCTTGGCCGATTTCTCCGCGAAGTGATCCGCGCCAATGAGGGCCAGCGCAACTTTCGCATTTTTGGTCCGGACGAAACCGTTTCGAATGGACTGGAAGCGGCGTTCGAAGCCACCAACCGGCAATGGGAGCCGCCCGTTATCGGGACCGACGAGTTCCTTGCGCCCGAGGGACGCGTTCTCGAGATGCTCAGCGAACACCAGTGTGAAGGCTGGCTGGAAGGTTATCTGCTGACTGGCCGCCACGGTCTCTTCAACTGCTACGAAGCCTTCATCCATATCGTGGATTCGATGTTCAACCAGCATGCCAAGTGGCTGAAGATGACTGCGAGCATTCCATGGCGCCGCAGGATCGCTTCACTGAATTACCTGCTGGCCTCGCACGTATGGCGCCAGGACCACAACGGTTTCACGCATCAGGATCCCGGCTTCATCGATCACGTGGTCAACAAGAAGGCGGAGATCGTGCGCGTGTACCTGCCACCCGACGCGAACTGCCTGCTGTCGGTGATGGATCACTGCCTGCGCAGCCGGCACTACGTCAACGTGGTAGTCGCGGGCAAGCACCCGGCTCCGCAATGGCTTGATATCGAGGCCGCAATCAGCCATTGCAGCCGCGGCATCGGCATCTGGCCGTGGGCAAGCAACGACGAAGGTGGCGAACCGGACGTGGTGCTGGCCTGTGCGGGCGACGTGCCAACGCTGGAGACGCTCGCAGCGGCTTCGATCCTGCGCCGCCAATTGCCGAACGTGAAGGTACGCGTCGTCAACTTGGTCGACCTGATGAAGCTCGAATCGCACAGTCTGCATCCGCACGGCTTGAACGATGAGGACTTCGATCAGTTGTTCACAACAGGCAAGCCTGTCATCTTCGCCTACCACGGTTACCCGGCGTTGATCCATCGCCTGACCTATCGACGCCGCAACCACGACAATTTCCATGTGCACGGCTACAAGGAGGAGGGCACGATCACCACGCCCTTCGACATGACCGTGTTGAACGACCTGGACCGCTGGCACCTCGTGATGGACGTGCTCCAGCGAGTGCCCGGGCTTGCCGCGAAGACGGCGTACCTCAAGCAGAAGCTGCTCGACAAGCTGATCGAGCACAACCACTACATCCGCGAAAACGGGGTGGACCTGCCGGAGGTGCGCGACTGGTCGTGGTCGTCACCGGATGCCGGCGTGCTGCGTTGAGCACGTGAAGATCACCGGGGCTGCAGATCAGCGACCTCACGCCAAGTTGGCTCTCCCAGCTCGTGGCCCTCAGCGAGCTTTCTTGCTTCGAGCCGCTGCGCCTCGCCCAGGTCATTCGTCGCCAGCAATGGATAGTCGATGGGGTCGTCCATCCATGGTTGCAGGGTGGACCGCATCTTGATCTGTGCGGTCCATGATATGTCCGGGAGTGTGTCCGGCATGTCTTCGCGCTTGATTCCACCTGCGCGCAGGAGATTCAGCGCGTATCCGGATGAACGCACGGTGGTGCGCTGCCCGTCCGAAGTACTGATCAAGATTGCATGATTCTTTCCCCGCAGCGGGTCAACGGCATCGGCCACGTCGTTGGCCAACAGCGCGAGCCGAGGTTGCGATGTGATCGCCGTCAGCTGCACGTGGCGCACGCCGTGGCGGGCGGCAGCATTCAGGAGATCTCCCGGCAACCCGCGTAACCTCGCGCGCGCAATGGAAACATGCGCCTCTTGTCCGCAGGACCCACGCTCAGCGGCGAGCATGATGCTCCCGTGCAGGCATCCCTCGACGAGCGCTCTTGCCATGGCTCCTGCCTGCCTACGGCCAGGGTCGCTGTCGTAACGCAGGCCCAGCAGTGCAAGTGCGTCGGCGACACCGATCATGCCGATGCGCAGATGCGGCGCGGCGATGCCCGCCTCCAGCGCCGCGTTGTCCAGTGCGCGAACCGCCAGCGCCGCGCAGTCACTCAGCGCGGCCAGATCAATCGACGCGTCCGTGGCTGGGCTCTGGCATACGAAGCCTGCTGCATTCAGGGAGGCATGCAGCACTCCATCCCAATGTGTGGCCCGGCCGGTGCCGGCGCACGCGAGCAGGCGTTCGTCGGGCAATAGACGCCACGACGCAAACGCATCCGTAAAGCGCGCCTGCCATGTCGTGGTTTCCCCACCTGGTTCGATCGAGGCCAGCGAGGCCGACACGCGCCGCCAAGTGTCCTCGATGGAAAGGTCGCGCAGATCGGCGTTCTCCCGCCATCGGAACCACGCGTCCCAAGCCTCGACAGCTGCAAGGTCAACAAAGGGGGACGGTCTATGCGAATCGGTCATGGAAACAAGGTCGTGTGGACAGCACCCACTATCCGTATCGGTCAGCACCGGAATCTGATCTTTGTCAACTCAGAGCGCACTGAAGGTGTTCCTGTTACGCACCGTTACACAGCGTTGCGCTATGGACATCCGGCTGTGACGGTGGCATCGCATCTTGGCCGCGAATGCAGTCACGACCGGAGCACAGCCATGGATACGCCCTTTGTCCCGACCACGATCGAAACGTCTACCCCGCAGCCGGTTACCTTCGAAGTGCCACTCGAGCTGGACATCGAGGAACTGCAGCGGCACATGGTCGTGACGCGAAGGAAGGTGAGGGCAGGCCAATACCTGTATCGGAACGGACAACCATTCCACGCCTTGTATCTTGTCCACGCCGGCTTCCTGAAAACGTGCGAACTGTCGGAGGACGGCCGCGAGCAGGTGACCGGCTTCCGGATGCGCGGCGACCTTCTCGGTGTCGAGTCCATTGGCCTTGCAATCCACACCTGTGATGCAGTCGCCTTGGAGGATTCGCAGATCTGGGAGCTACCTTATCCGCCGGTGCTTACGGCGTGCCTGCACATCCCGGAGCTGCAAGTCCGATTGTCGTCCGCCCTGGCTGAGGAAATCCGGCGCGATCGATCCTGGATGCTGACCATTGGAACCCTGCCTGCCGAGCAACGCGTGGCGGCATTCCTACTCGACATCGCCAGGCGCTTTGCCCGCCTCGGGTTCAGTGCCAGCCACTTCGTCCTGCGCATGGGGCGCGCCGACATCGCGAGTTTCCTCGCGCTTAAACACGAGACTGTGAGTCGGGCACTGTCGCATCTCGAGCAGCTTGAGTACATTTCGGTGCTGCGGCGCGAAGTGAAACTTCTCGATATCCCGAAGCTTAGCGTTTGCGCAGGCGTGTCCGGCACGCTTCAGTGACGAGGATCAGGCATTGTCGAGTAGCCGCCGAATTGCACCGGTGAGCTGCTCGCGCCGATACGGCTTGCGCAACAATTCGAAGGTTTCACCCGACGCTTCGTGCCGCCTGTCGCCCGAGCCCGGGTAGCCGGAGGCAAGCAGTATCGGGAGATCAGACCGGACGCGGCGAGCTTCGCGAGCCAGTTCGATACCATCCATACCGCTGCCCAGCACCACGTCCGAAAACAGCAGGTCCACGTCCGGCTTCACAGTGAGCAGGTCCAGCGCTTCGTGCGCGTTCGCGGCGGCAACCACGTTGTAGCCCACGGCACTCAAAAACCGGGTTGCAACGGTGCGGACATCGGTTTCATCTTCGACCACCAGTATCGTTTCCCGTGCGTCGCCATGCCTGGTGTCGTCGGTCCGCGGATCGTTCACCATTTTGGTGCCAGGGGCCGCAGCGGGCAGGACCAGTTCCATGCGGGTTCCATAGCCGAGTCGGCTGTCGATCGTGATGGCCCCGCCTGATTGGGTGGCGAATCCGTAGACCATGCTGAGGCCCAGCCCGCTGCCTTTGCCGGATTCCTTGGTAGTGAAAAAAGGTTCAAAGGCATGTGCCTGCACGTCCGGTGGCATGCCCGTGCCGGTATCGCTGACGGCAACGGCCACGTAACGGCCGGCTGGCAGTTTCCATTGGTTGGCGTTATCCAAGTTGCTTTCGCGTACGCTGATGCCGAGCCGCCCGCCGCGCGGCATCGCATCGCGCGCGTTCAACGCAAGATTGACCAGTGCCGTGTCCAGTTCATTGGGGTCGGCGTACAGGTCGGGAACCTCCCCCGCGCAGTCGATCTGCACCACAATCGATTCGCCCAATGTACGCCGGAGCATCGAACCCAGCTCTTCCATGAGCGGTTGCGGCACGACCGGCCTCGGCTGCAGCGGTTGCCGGCGCGCGAAAGTGAG
>Ga0207705_10000126_pt1 | contig 83870 bp, 88 predicted proteins | sample KBSC13metaG_FD_184314 | JGI IMG/M metagenome (GOLD analysis project Ga0207705, IMG submission 184314) | Corn rhizosphere microbial communities from Kellogg Biological Station, Michigan, USA - KBS C1-3 metaG (SPAdes) (version 2) | ecosystem: Host-associated > Plants > Roots > Rhizosphere > Soil ... | reverse complement strand
AGATTTTGGCAATTCTGTACTGATAGGAATGCTGACTCTGGTATGCCTCCTGTTCAACTGGACCATCACTTTCTTCCTGCGCTCGAAGGAACGCGAAAGCGTGGCATTAAGAAACTTGTTTGTTTAATTAATTTATATCGGGTCAAACTGAAACATAAGCTAATTGGCCGTTGTTACAGCTTATATAGGTTTGTCCGCACATGAAAACGTCATCAGTCTCACGGGCGCCAACAACTGACTGCCGCAAAAAGAATTATAAATGGTTTATTGGTATTGATGTTTCTAAAAATGTGCTTGATTTTGCCGTTTTGCACGATTCAGACCTATTGCTACATTCTGAAATTATCAACGAAAAACATTCCATAGTCGATTTCACCCGGTCGCTGAAACAAAGGATTCCTGGATTCAGAATGGCGAATACGTTATTTTGCATGGAACAGACCGGGGTTTATGGCGCCGTGCTAACGAAGGCGTTGAATTCCCTTAAGGCTAATTTTGCGGTGGAGAATGCGCTAAGAATTAGACGTTCTGCCGGATTGCTCAGGGGGAAAGACGATCAGACAGATGCTGCCAGGATCGCAACCTATGCAAGGAATTATAATATCGACATTCGGTTATGGGAACCCAGGCGGCCGATCCTGGAAGAACTAAAGTACCTTTCAACCCTCAAAACCCGTTTACAGGGTATATCCTCGCGGTTAAATCACCCTGTTAATGAGCAGGAGCTCTTCCTTCCAAAAGGGTTGCAGCACAAACTTAACGGACTTTGCCAGACAACTATTGATGCGGCACGCGCGGATCTGCATTTTATAGAATTGGCAATTGACCACCTGATCGACAACGACCCGGAACTAAATAGATTGGTCCGGATAATTACGTCCGTGAAAAGCATCGGGAAAATTACAGCAATTGAGATTATTTTGGCCACTAACGAATTTAGGACGATCAATTGCCCCAAGAAATTCGCTTGCTATGCGGGCATTGCCCCATTTAAGCAAGAGTCGGGGATAATGAAAAAGAAACATAAAATTTCACCCATCGCGAACCGTAAGATGAAAACACTGCTGCATTTATGCGCCATGGGGGCTGTTTACCGCCAGCCTGAATTAAAGGCGTACTTCGAACGAAAGACAAAGGTAGAAGGAAAACCGAAAATGGCAGTCATTAACGCGGTACGCTATAAATTGTTACTCAGGGTATTTGCCTGTGTCAGGCAAGACCGGCTTTATACGATCGACTACATTCGTCCGCAAGGTATACCGGAAGCATCAGAGATCCGATTAAGTTAACGACTTGGTTTTTTTGTGGATATAACTGGTTAACTTATGGCACGAATGCCATGTAAGAACTACAGCAAGGGGAATTAATGAGAAAACTAAGTTCATGGCTATTACAACATACTCAATCCTTGCTTGGTTCTTATTTTTTTGAAGGAAAAACGGAAGAAAAGGCAAAATGAAGTTTAAAAGCGTTGTAACGCTTACCAATTGGTCTTGAACAGCCGGTTATATAATCGGCCCAGGAACCCCCTTTCGCCCGTCTCCATCACGCTCGAATTTAAAGGATGCTCGATCACCGGTCCGAACTTCAGCGAGAAACCCATAAAAAAGCTGGCGCCGGTAAAGGAGCCATTGGTGTAAGTTGAATAATTATTTCTTGCGCCGGCAAATGCTACGGTTTGCATCAATTTGTCCGAACCGATAAAGAACTCGCCGTTATAGGATTTGACCATCAGCTGCAGGCCTACATTCAGCAGGTTTGCGTTATCGTAAGAAAAAGTCAGACTGCCATGATAATTCCTATACTGTAGGTGGTTCACGAGACCGGCGGTAAAGCCGTTGTACAAAAATTCCTTGGATGCGATCAGCGTAGGTGAATATTTTACCGTCATATCCTGGTTGAGCCAATATGATTTAGTGGCGCTCAGCTCAATTTTCGCATCAGTCGCAGTCGTAAACGACTCCAGCACGCGACCTCTTTGCAAGATATTGTTCACAGCGTTGTAAACACTGTCTTCCCCGCGTTTGCCGGTTACATTTATAGCCGATTCGGTTGCTTTGAAGTTATTGAACGACGAATGATTATACCAGTGTATAAAGCCGAGGTCTTTGATATTGCCCTGTATGTAGACATTGTCGTCCGTTTTATAGGTAGCGCCCATGCTGATCTGTGCGCCAGGGCTGCGTGTAACAGGCAGAAAACTTCGGTAGTCAAGGCTGCCGGGCCCTTTGTTATGGTAAAAAGTCCCTTGAAGTGAAATAGTCTCGATATTATTTACATGGTCGAAATTTACCTGTGATTGGTTGACGTCCAGTTTGCTGTAATTGATCCCCAGCAAGGCGCTCAGCTTGAACCCGACGGAAAGTTTCTTCTTAATAACCTCTTCCCGATAGGTGAAGCCTATGGCGTTATATATCTGTTCATAATAATGATCGTTGAAGAGGTTAACATATTCATTTGCAGGAAATGAGCTGCTCCCGCTGAGGGCCGCTATGGACTCGTCAGTGAATGTGCCGCGGCCCTCAGCCTTAGTTTCCATAAAAAAACCGAATTCCGTGTCGCCCTTTACGCTGCCGAAAATTTTGAACATTAATTCATAGGCGCTGAAGTTGAGCACCGCGTTGTTGTTCTTGCCGCTGCCTATCTGCAATGCCGCATTCTTATATATTCCTCCGAATGCCCGGTTCAAAAGGGTGGTCTGCGCATCACCGGTAAGTGAAAAATCGCCGCTGATATTGGGAATGACAAAGTTGAATGCGTATCGCTTACTGGTATCCGGTACAAAAGCCCGTTGCGATGGATTTTCGAATGAATCGAAAAGGGTACCGGTATTGATTTGTGAAAATTGCTGGGAGAACCCTTTGGCCGCGAGTAAAATAAAACAACAAGAAAATAAAAATTTCTTCATTATATCTTGTAAGGGACTGATGTGTTAATCATAGCAATTTAAATATAAACCCTCAAATATTAAATTTATACTAAAAATTAAAATATAAACTCTTGTCCTTTAACGGAAATTTGTGTTTTTGGTTGTATTGGGACTGATTTATTTACAACGGATATTTTGAAGTAAAGTAATTATGATTCTCCGGCTTTTCCGTCGTTAAGCTTATGATTTCTCGTTTACAGTTTCACAAAAGTGCCGCGGTCTACCGGGTGTTGGTGTTATCCATTACCTGCGCGACGTACTAGCCTGGTAAAAGGCTGCCAACATTACTTTGCCAGGGTTGTAGCGAACTCGTGCCGGTTTTCATAATTAAACCGCTGGCACTTGCAGTTGTAACGTGGTAAATGGTATTGCGTGTACTGGCCGAACGTAAAAAGTTCAGGTTCAATGCGCCCTTGGTTGGGTTAGGATAAACTGAAACGGTCCCGGTGACAAATGCACGTAGCAGCCGTTGCGTCGTATACTTTATTGCTGACCGCCAGGCCGGTGGGCGTTACGGTTTTTGCCGTAAGATTTGCAGTTAAACCAGCCGGTTGCGTTAGCGTATAGTTACCGGAACTTGTACCGCTGATCGTATAACCCTTAAGCGTTGTGGCAATGCCAACGCCAGTATTTGCGCTTGCAAAATTGGAGGTTGGAGCACCATCGAGGGTAACTACATCGGTGCCGATAACCGCACTTAAGGGTGCTGTGCCTGACCACGCGGCCGTCGTTGTCTTATCGTATACTGTATTATTGGGTGTCAACCCTGTAATCGTTAAAGTCGCTTTGGTGATATTAGCACTTAAGCCAATAGGCTGTGTTAAAGTACAATTTCCTGCGTTTGCGCCGCCCAATGTGCTTGCGGATGTTACTGCTATACCGTTAGCAACATTTACTCTGGCAAAAGTCCCTAAATAATAGCGCTAGTAAAATGAACTATATTGTAAATTTGACGTATGAATGGTTTACTATCGGCCATTTAAAAACCTTGACCTGACAACTTTACTGATATATAAAGAATATGAAAAAATTTGCAAAACGATTCTGCCTTTTTGCCCTGATAGGTCTGGCAATTAATGTGGGGTGTAAGAAACACAAAACCAACAATAACAATACTGACCCAGTAACTATTACCGTCAACCCGATAACTACAACGGTGGTTTGCGACTATGATGCCGCCGACACCTCGCTTACTAACCACGGATGGACCGAGGCTTTTGACGATGAATTTACCGGTACTCTTGACAACTGGTCGGTTTTAACAGGTGGGGTGAAAAAAGAATTACAATGTAATGAACCGGCCAATGTGCAGATTGTGAATGGCGTTTTGCAGATCACAGCCAGCCGGCAAACAGTTACCGGGCCAAAAACCGTCGGTAACGATACCACCCAGTCGTTTGATTATACCTCCGGGTGGATCGTTAGCAAGGAAACTTTTTCAGCAAACATCAGTACGCCGAAGGTGCGCATTGTGGCCCGAATAAAAGCGGCTTCGGGATATGGACTTAGTTCGCTTTTTTACGGTTTTGGTCCCAATTGGCCAACAAACGGCGAAATTGATTATATGGGGGTTCAGGGCTACAATACCAAAATGTATACTACCAACTATGAATATGGTAATATGATCAACAACAACTTAGTTTCAGGAGCGCTTTTAAATAATCCTGTTACAGAAGATCTTTCTGCGTGTTACCATGTTTTTACAATGGAGTGGACACAAAACTCACTGAATTCCTACCTCGACGGAAAGCTCGTAGAAGCAAAAACCACCGGAGGCAATGTCAGTAGTCTTTTTGGCAAATCTCACTATATATCCTTAAGTCTTCCGGTAGGGGGTCTCTTTTATAGTACTTTGAACAAGGCAAACATACAGGAGGGCACTTTATATGTCGATTACATTAAGGTTTTTACTTCGAATTAGCGCCAAGTATACATTGCCTGGTTTGCCTGCAAAGGCCCAAAACGTTACTGGCGTTTCGCGCCTCATAAGTATTCAGCTAACCCAGTTATGTACCCTTTATAAAATGATCAGATCGGCGTTTTACAGCTTTACAAATTTTATCTGTCCAACGACACTGTTATCCTTTTTATCAACAACCTCTATCAGGTACGTGCCTACCAGCAGGCCGCTTATGTTATTTTGCCAGCTGACATCCGATATCGTAGCGCGTTTTACCACCAGTCCCGCTCCGTTGGATATCCTGATATCATAAGTGGTATTCCCTTGTGATTGAGGAACAATGGTTAAATTGATCGTATTTACAGCCGGATTAGGATACAGGCTCAGCCGGCTTGTTTTATTATTGCCATTGTCCTGGAATTGTTCATTAATAACCTTAGAGAACGTCATGTTGCCAAAATAATCTACTGTTTGCAAATAGTACAGGTTATCGCCTTTTTGCGGCTCAGGGTCCACAAGACTGTAGGTGCCTGCCCCGGTCGAGGCTATATCGCCTATCGCATTATAGGTTTTGCCATAATCGGTGCTTCGCTCAATAGTGAAACGGGAATTATCAGTTTCATTTTGAGTTTTCCAGGTCAGTTGCACCTGCCTTTTGCCAGTCTTTTGCCCATCAAAACTCAGCAGCTTATAAGCAAAGGCTGGATTTTGCACCAGGGCCAGCGTAAACCGGTTCGCGCCAAAAGTGGTTGTATCGGCGGTGTTGATGGTAAAACTGTACGTGCTGCTGTCACGCATATTCACCGAGCTTTGGGTAAACGCGTCTTTCAGCCAGATATCATACAATTGTGGGATGCCCTTGATATCTTTCATATTTAAAGTATAAGTACCGCCGGACGACGCATTGACCTTAAGCCGTATCGTGTCGCCTTTTGGCGCTAAAGGAAGCTGATTAACAGCAAGGTTGATATGGTCGGAAGAGAAACTTGACAAGCGAACTTTGCCCGACCCTATTTTGTAAGGCGCATCCTCGTTGATATTAAATGTGCTCTTCGAATTTGGGTCAAATTGTATTAATATATCGTCTTTATTGACAGTATCTTTCGCCAGTTGCAAACGCAAATGCTGGTCTTTTGCAAATTTTGCGGCCATCATCAGGGCCGGGTTAGTATTGCCGCCGCCAACATTAATAGGCACCTGGGTGTTCACTTTCGCCGATTCATTGAATATCAATTGTGCATTCGTATTTAGCGCAAGCACAAAAAATCCCTGTCCGCTAACGATGGTCCTGCTGCCGTGGTTAGTATTAATAATGGTTCCGCTTGTAGCCGATCCTGCCTTATACACGTCGTAATTCTCTGTGTTCGGATTCAGTTCGTACACAAATTGCGAAAGGTTTTGAGTGTAAATACCGCTGGTTGTAGTTGTAGTATTATAAGTATCCCAGTCAATTGAACTGGCATACGGGTTGCCGGCCAAATTAAAGCCCTGCGCCGCAGCGTCTTGCGTCGCGGTATAGCCCAATGTTGTGGAAGCAGGCGTGTACCAATCCCTGAATACTATCTGGTTCTGGTTCAGCGCGCCTGTCGTGCTTAAAGTGGCAGCGGTCGCCGGCCAGGTGGTTTTTGTTTCATCGGCAAGCGCGCCATCATTCCTGTTGCCCCTGAAAAAGAACAGGAATCCGTTGCTTACCGGGATGCTATACGACCCTGTCGTGCTGGTATAATCAAACGTATAGGTCGGCGGTGTACTGGTGCCGTTATTCAGGTTATTAATAGCCTGGTAATTGCCGTCGATAAAACTGGCGTTTAAAACCGGTACGTCTTCACGGTATAAATAAAGTGTCGCGCCAGGCTGTACTTTATCAAAACCGCCGCTGGCGCTTGTACCGGTAATATAGGCGGCATTTTTTACGTAATTAAGGCTGTAAACGCTATTTGAACCCACAGTTGCGGCATTTACCGGCGATGCGATCAAACGGTATCCCCTCTGACCGCTCAGATACCGCTGCACGGTTACATTGCCATTTACGGTACATTTACTGCAAATTGCCGCAACCGTTCCCGAACTATTTGCATCGGAGTATAGGGTTAAAGAGCTGACTACAGTCACCTTCGTAACGCCGCTGGTAGCTGAAAGCGTCAGCACGCCGGTACTCGCTATGCCAAAATTACCCGTCTGGATTTTTGTGTTAGGCCCGTTGCTTATATTAACGTTCGTGAATATGGTGCCGGACGGCGAAGCATCACGTAAAAATTGATTTTTTGGGTTGGTAAACACAATTGTGCCGGTACCTTGCGTATAGGTGCCGCTGTTTGTAAAGTCGCCTTGAATGGTAAAGGTAGATGTGCCCACATGTAATGTGCCCGTATTAATAAGTGCGCCCGCTACCGTAACAATACCGCCGCCCTGGGTAAAAGTGCCGGCGTTAGTTAATGCGGTGGTTAAAGTATCTGCAAAGGTAAGGCTGCCAGTACCGGTTTGATTTAAAACAGATGAAGAACCTGAATTGGTAAAAGCTCCGGTAAATACCATATTACCAGTACTGGTTTGATTGATGGTACCTGAATTGGATGTAGTACCCGTCATCGTGATAAGACCCGTACCCGATTGGTTAAATGTGCCTGCGTTAGTTGTGGTTCCGGTAATGGTCATCGGGCTTGAACCGCCCCAGTTAAAAGTAGTTCCGCTGGCGGAGCTATAATTTCCCCCGATAGTCAGGGTTGGGTTCGTAGCGATCATATTAACGGTTTCGGTACCTGCGCTCAGGGTGAAATTGCCGCCGACCGCTAATGTGACGCCCGAATTTAAAGTCAGGTTGATAGTGCCGGGGCCTGTACCGAAATTGAGCCCGCCTAATGAATTAGGGAGGTTTGCCGCTATATTGGGGTTATTGGTAAAACTGTTGTTCACCCCGATATTGGCAACGTCGGTTGTACTTAACAAGCTTGGATAATTGCTTGTTTGCGGTATCCCTGCCGAGGTCCAGTTATTTGGTGTGGCCCAATCAGAATTGGTTGCGCCGGTCCAGTCAAAAGGAGCAGAGCCAACAATGATGGCCCCTGTTTTATAAGTAATCGTGTAATTACTTGCTGTAAACGTACCGCCCGTTGCAGCGGATGGGGTAACCTGTCCGCTGTATGTGCCTACTGCCGCAGTTGCTGCAGACCCCGTTCCATAGGTAATGGTTACACTGCCAATGGTTTCGCCATTCACTAGCCCCGCCGGCGTAAAAGCAGTTGACCCGGGTACCGGCGTCGTTAATGGGGTCCCATAAACTTTGCTTAGATCATTGGCTGTAATGGTCAATGCAGCCGCAAAAATCTTTACGCCTCCAAGCACTGGTTGCGTCAAGGTGTAATTGCCGGCGGATGTTCCGCTGATGGTGTAACCTGTTACGGTAACTGTTTTCGCGTTGCCAACAGCAGCTGTATTGAAAGTGCCGACAGGAGTTCCCACTAAAGTGACATTTGCCGCGTCCGCTGGGAATACACCGCTTAAAGTACCGGAACCTATAGTTGCGACGGTCGTGCCATCGTAATTTTTATTTGGTTTTGATAGTGTAACAGTCAATGCAAACGGCGTAATATTAGCTGTTAAGCCTGTTGGCTGGGCAAACGTATAGTTGCTTGCCTGCGCACCGGTTAGCGTACTGGTTGACGTAACGGCTATGCCGGTGCCAACGTTCGCAGTGGCAAATGTTCCGGTACCGCTAAAATTAACCGCATCGCCGGCTACTACACCGATTAGTGTGGCGTTAATAGTGGCCGCCATTGTGGCATTATATACCCTGGAAACTGCGGCCGCCCCGGTAAGAGTTAACGTTTTGACCGTAATATTTGCTGTCAAGCCCGTAGGTTGAGTCAACGTATAGTTGGCTGCCTGCCCGCCGCCTAATGTAGTTGTGGAGGTGACTGCTATACCTGTACCAACGTTTTTCGTGGCAAAAGTTCCGCTCGCAGCAAAGGTTACCGCATCGCCGCCAAGCACACCGTTCAATGTGCCGCCGGTAAAGCTTGTTACAGTTGTGTTACCGTCATAAACTTTGTTGCCAGGTGTAAGCCCGGTGAGGGTTAAAGCAATTGCAGTAATATTTGCTGTTAAGCCAGTTGGTTGAGTTAAAGTGTAGTTGCCTGCCTGAGCACCGCCCAGGGTACTGGTTGAGGTAACCGTTATGCCGGTGCCCACATTAGCGGTCGCAAAAGTCCCGGTGCCATTTAGCGTTACCACATCACTTCCTACAAGGCCAGTAAGTGTCCCGGTAATAGTAGCCGCGTTGGTCCTGTCATACGTTTTATTGCTTGCTGCCGGGTTGGTAAGGGTCAGTACTGCCTTGTTTACAGTAATGTTTATTGCGAAAGAGCTATTACCGGTTACATTAGTAGCGGTAACTGTATAATTTGCTGCGGCTGTCGGAGCCGAGGGCGTACCCGAGATCGCCCCAGTGACGGTATTTAAAGATAAACCTGAGGGTAGTGCGGGGCTCACTGAATAACTAGCCACTGCGCCGCCTGTATTTGTAGGGTTGAGAGCGGTAATGGCGCTGCCATACGTAAATACGTCGGGAGTCAAATAAGTAATAGCGGGTGATGCGGGATTAATCGTAATATTTATGTCGAATGTACCGTTACCCGTAACATTCGTTGCGGTAACGGTATAATTCGCAGCGGCTGTAACGGCGGTGGGTGTACCCGAAATAACACCCGTACCGGTATTAAACAATAACCCGGCTGGTAAGGTTGGGCTGATGGAATAACTGGCTACCGCTCCACCAGTGCTGTTGGGGTTTAAAGTCGTAATAGCCGTACCCGCAACAAAAGAGTTTGGTGTGTTATAAGTAATTGCAGGTAGTGCAGGGTTAATCGTAATATTTACGGGGAAAGTGGCAGTGTTGGTCACATTAGTCGCGGTAACTATATAATCAGCGGCAGCTGTAAATGTCGTTGGTGTTCCCGAAATGATACCTGTGGTAGCATCAATAGACAAACCCGCCGGCAACGACGGGTTAACGGAATAAGTATCTACAGGCCCTCCCGTGCTGCCGGGACTGAGCGGAGTTATCGCGGTACCCGCAACAAAAGTATTCGGCGAACTATAACTAATAGCCGGCGCCGCAGGATTAACAGTTAACGTTATGGTTGTAGCGGTGTTTCCATTCGCAGCACTGATAGCTGTAATCGTATAGGTATTTATAGCGGTTACCGCTGTTGGAGTTCCGGAAATAATACCGGTTGTGGTATCAAAGGACAACCCCGAGGGTAATGGCTCTGATGAATAGCTATCTGCCGCGCCGCCGCCAGTAGTGGGGATTAAGGGGGCGATCGTTGTGCCCACAATATAAGTATTGGTGGATGGCGTATAACTGATCGTTGGCGTTTGGGCGCATACTTTTGCCGATATTAAAATAAAAGGGACGATCAAAAGCAAAAAATGCTTTAAAGTAAACACCGCCCATTTCAGCCAGGGTAAGGTAAAACGCTTCCTTTTTTTGAAAATAATACCCGGCCGCGGGGTGGAGACCGCCGCGGATACCTGTTTGTGGTTGTTTTCAATATTTTGCAGTGATAAGAGTATTGTGTATGCCGTCATAAGGAAATATCTTTATAAAGAATATTTAATCAATGGATGTTCATTGTCAAGCAATTTTTGTACAGTAATTTGCTTAAGACGATTGTACATTTTCTCAATAAACTATAATTCGTTGTAATACAACGCTTTTACTGTTTCATATTAAGCAACTAAATTTTTTTGGACGACTTTATCAGCGTTTCGCGTTATACAAAATGGGTAAAAATTTCCCACGCCATTTGTTCCCAATCACATTTGACCAGGTGGAAATACTGCCTTTCTGCCGCATTTGTCTATGCTTTTAATAAAAAAGGAAAATGAAAACGACATCAATTAAATGCGATTACTCATTGTAAAACAATAGCATATATAAAAGAGGACGCGTTGCGTAATTTGCGAAAGCGAAAGCCGATAAAATTACTACGAATGGAGAATTCGAACCTTCTAAGTGGGAAATCCACAATTTCCCCACTTGTTATTACCAACGACTATAATTTAACGAATTTGGTTTGTCCCACTAAGCTATTATCGTGTCGGTCAACAACCTCTATCATGTAAGTTCCTGTAAGCAGATCGCTCACATTATCCTGCCAATTGGTATCTTTCACCGCGACATATTTGACTACCATGCCTGAACTATTGCTGATCTTGATGTTATAACTGGTATTCCCCTGTGTTTTGGGCTCTATCGTCAGGTTGATGATATCTGTTGCCGGGTTCGGGAAGATGCTTAAGTGGCTTGATTTATTGTTTCCATTATCCTGGAATTGAATATCAACTACATTTGAATACGAAACATTATTATTAAAATCTACGGTTTTCAAACGGTACAGGTTGTCGCCTTTTTGCGCGCCCTGATCCAGTAGGCCATAAGCGCCGGCTCCCGTCGACAATATGCTTCCTGCAACGTCATATGTTTTTCCGTTATCATTGCTGCGTTCCACCGTGAAATTGGTATAGTTTTCTTCATTTTCGGTTGTCCAGCTGAGCTGCACCCCATGTACTTTTCCTGTTTTTTCAGCATCAAAACTCAGCAATTTATAAGCTAAAGCCGGGTTTTGTACCAGGCTCAGGCTAAAGCGCCGCTCGCCGAAAGTGTTAGTATCCGTTTTGTCGATGGTAAAGCTATAAGCACTGCTGTCGCGCATATTCACAGAAGCTTCCGTATAGGCGTCTTTCAGCCAGATGTCATATAATTGCGGAATGCCTTTAATATCCGTCATCTTTAAAGTATAGGCGCCGCCGGCTGTGGCTCCAACCCGAAGTGATATGGTGTCACCTTTTATTGCTAAGGGCAGCGTATTAATCGCAAGGGCCTTATGATCACAGGAAAAGCTGGCCAGATTTAATTTGCCGGAACCGATAATAGAAGCGGCGTCTTCGCCGATATCGTACCTGGCTTTGGAATCAGGATTAAAGCGGATCACTATATCATCGGTATTCACGGTATCCATTGCCAGGCGCAGGCGGAGGTATCGGTTTGCAGTCTGGTTCGCAGGTGTTCCCATCATTAAATTCCCGCTGGCGCTGGTATTTTGCGTGTTGACCTTAGCCGACTCGTTAAAGATCAATTGTGCCGATGCACTTATAGCCTGTACGAAGAATCCTTGACCGCTGGCAATGTTTCTGCTGCCGTTATTGGTGAAGACGGAGCCTAACGGGATTGTTCCTGCTTCATAGACGTCATAATTTTCGGTGGTGGGGTTCAGTTCATAAACGAACGCGGATACGCCGTGGGCATAAATACCGACGGTCGGTGTGGTGGTATTATAGGTCTCCCAATCAATGGAGCTAGCGTAGGGATTGCCCGCTAAATTAAAGCCTTTTGCCGTTATGTCAGCGTTCGAGAAGCCCAGCAAGTTCGAACCGGGATTATACCAATCGCTGAACGCCACCTGCCCTTGGTTTAGTGTGCCCGAGGTCGAAAAGGTTGCCTCTGTTGCGCCGGCACCCACTGTTGTTGCCTGGGCAAGGGTAGCTTTAGCGCGATCACCCCTGAAGAAGAAAAGGTAGCCATTGCTTACCGGGATATTAAAAACGCCGTCGAGATATACCGTATAATCCGGTGCCGCTGTAAGATCATTAATGGCCCTGTAATTACCGGATGCAAAGCCGACATTGGAAACAGGCACATCTTCCCGGTAAAGATAAAGCGTTGGATTGCTCGCCTTGTCAAATCCCCCGGCGGCTCCCGCGAAACCGGTAATATAGGCTGAATTGCTCACGTAATTCAGGCTATAAATATTATTGGAACCTACAGTTCCGGCATATACTGGCGAAGCCATTAAACGATACCCCCTGTGGGCACTCAAATAGCGTTGCACGGTTACGGTGCCCGTGAAAGTACAGCCCGCCGGCAGGGGCGCCACAGTTGCCGAACTATTTTGATCTGATAATAAAACGAATTGTGCGTTGGTTATGTTAACGGTTGAACTGTTACTTAGGGTAAGTACAGCCGTGCTTGCCACACTGAAGGTACCTGTGCCGTGTCCGCCGGTAGTGTGGAACAAGTATTTTCCGTTGGTTCCCGAAAACGAAGTATTATAAAGAGTTATGGGACTTGCGACGGTCGTGCTGATAAAGGTGGCCGCCGGTCCGGTAGCATTAAAAACAAGCTGGCTGTTGCTGTTGAACGTAGTATTACCGGTGTTCGTAAAAGCGCCGGTCATTGTTACGTTGCCGGCGCCGAAGGTATTTGCACCGCTATTGTTATAATCACCCGATAGGTTCACTGCGCCTGCGCCGAAGGTTGTTATGCCTGTATTGATATACGCGCCTGAGACGCTAACCGTTCCCGGGCCAAAGGTTGTCGTGCCAATGTTATTATATACACCGGCAATTGAAAAAGTACCGCTTCCGGACGATGCATCGAGGATTGCCCCTGAATTGCTGGTAAAGTCCCCGCCTATCGTTATTGCTCCGTTGTTAACAATGCTGACAGTTGCGGCGCTGGTGTTGAAAGTCATACCGCTGGTAATTGCCAGCGAATTTCCTGAATTCAGGGTTAAGGTAACCGCACCGCCTCCGTTTGGACCGAATGTGAGGGTAGAACAGGTTGTTGTGCCGCCCGCATTGATAACAGGCTGCTGCCCGGCATAAGTAGTGACGCCGATGTTGACATCATCGAAGACATTAGGGTGGGTTGCCGGTGATTTTGCTGCTGTCCAGTTAGCGTCCGTGTTCCAGTTGGCGTCGCCACCCGCCCCCGTCCAGGTGTATGAATTATTCGATATTTTATCGTTGTAAACGACATAGGTAATATTATAGTTACTAGCCAGGAAGCCGCCTGTACCCGTCGCCGCTGACGGGGTAATTGCGTAGGCTGTCCCGATAAGCTGGGTGCCATCCAACGTCGGCGAAGCTGTTAAAGTCACACCGGTGACTGTTTCACCGCTAACTGCGGTCGCGCTCGTTACAAAATAAACAGGCGTGGATGTGTTAGTATAGGCGCCGTTTGTAAAAATGCCGCCGAGTGAAAGAGAAGGGCCCGTCGCTGTAATAGTCAGGCTGGCCGCAGTAACGGTACCTGAAAAAGTATTAAAAGTGATCGTGTAGTTGCTGGCTAAGAAACCTCCGCTGCCCATCGCTGCAGAAGGCGTAACTGTATACGTCGATCCGACAGCCGCAGTTGCCGACAAACCTACCGCGTTGGGTGTTAAAGTTACACTCGTTACCGTTTCGGTAGCAGCCATTCCTACGGCGGTAAAGTCGGTGCTACTCGCGCCGGCCGTTAACACCGTGCCATAAGGTTTAGCAGGGCCGGTGGCTGTTATAGAAAGCGGCGCGGCCGTAATATTTGCAGTTATGCTGGGCTGGGTCAAGGTATAATTACCAGAATTTGCGCCCGTTAATAAAAGTGTTACCGCAATACCGGTACCCACATTGGGGCTTGCGAAAGTTCCGGTTGTACTTACACTAACAACATCGGAACCTTTCACGCCCGAAAGCGTTCCGCCGGTGACTGTTGCATTTGTCGTCCCGTCATAAACTTTATTACTTGCTATGGCGCCGGATTCTGTTAACGTAGCCTTATTAACGACCAAAACGCCTGTGTTGGAGACGGTATTTGACCCACCATTACCAGTTGTTGTATTGATGGTGAAGTTATAACTTCCGGCAGGGGTCGTTGCAGTTGTACTTATAGTAAAAGTAATCGTTTGACCATTGCCGCCAGGGGTATAAGTCGTTGCTAAATTGGTTGACACTCCAGAGGGAGCACCACCAGTCCAAACAAGGGATATACCATCGCTTTTTTGAGCCCCGGGGCCGCTGGTTTCAGTAAATGTTATCGTATAACTAATAGCTGTTCCGCCAGTTGAGGCGGTGCCGTAAGCGGCATTTCCACTAGCTGCTCCTACGCTGGTTGATGTAACTTGAAACCTTGTCGCAAAACTGGCATTTGGCAAGAATAATCCACCTAAAACCAAGGCCATTGCCATTATAACGGCCTTTGGGAATATCTTTTTCAGGCTCCTCCTTCGGAACGGAAAACTATTAAAAACAGGGACCGTTGCCACAATGCAAATCCTTTTATTTTCTAAGTGGTTTGCGTTGGCTATGAATGATGAAAGCGCTTTATCCAATAAGATCATAAATGTTTGGAAGATTCTTTTTAAGGTCATGATAAAGTTTCTTTAAGTGTCAAAGAGTATCTATGGGTATGCCCATTTGAATAAGATAATCTTCATTTAATGTTTTTCTGCCGATCGTAACTACCTCCACGGGTTTTAGCGTTGTGGCCTGAGTTTTTATGGTTTAGTAGGCTAATTGATATTTTGAAACTAAAAATGGAATCGATGTGCCGATCCGGTTAAAAATGCGGATTTTTACTGCAGGAAGCACCTGGACACTTACGCAAACAATTTTACCCCTGCTAATACCGAAGCTCAATGCAAGGATAGTAGCAGGCCATAATATGAATATTATTATAATGCAAGAAATAAATGATACAAGTAAAGATCCTTCCAAGTGCCTAATATTTAATGATCAATTATTTAGCCCGGATTTACCGGGGCAGTTGGTAGCGCAAAAACCATGCGCAAATATTGATTTGGCTTGCTTTTTGACAATTTAACTAATTAGTAAGTTTAACTATTTTGGTATTAAAGTATAGGTTAATATTAATATTGTTAAATCTTTGCGCGGAGAATGTTCAGCAATTTGTGCGCTGTTGAAGTTTTTTCCCACTTTGAGCAGGAATTTCCCAATTATTTTTACGTAAAATGCAGGCTGCCAGCGTGAAATAAATATTATTTCAACAATAACTGTTCGTATAATACTATTATAAAATATATTATTATCTGTGAGCCTATAAACTTATTTCAGTGGATTACCGGCGGTGTACCCATTTTGGATTTTTACTTTGTTCCCGAAAGGCTGCACGCTCGCCAGGAGCATGACGAGGTCATGTTTTCGTGCTTTTAATCACATCGTCCCAATAAATATTTCTTTTGAAGATGTTCTCAACGCTTTTTGGGATCAGATCAAGATTTTGCAACGTTGTTACCATAATTCCGGGATCGATCTTGAAACGCCTGCCGAGACGTCTTATTTTCTCATCGGTAACGGGGTAAGCAAAACGTTTGATTAAAGGTTTAGGAAGGAGCTCGTGCCCTGCCCAGCTATTAGCTTCGTCTTCGTGCTTTTTGCCAGTGTCAAAATACTTACATTCCTCGAGGAAGACTTCCTTTCTGCTGTGCAATAAAATATGTGCGACCAAATGGAAAAACGTATGCCAGAAATGGTCATAAGTTTTACAACCATTTGTGATTTGAATTATTGGCCGCCCGTTGATCCATCTGGCAGCGCCATTGACCGGAGCTTCCTCGGAAAATGCTAAATAGCTCACCACCACACCGGATTCCACGCAAATATTGCTGACCTGTAACGCAAAATCCGTTGCGTTACCCTGTGCAATGGACTTAATCCTTGCCAATGACTTTTTAAATTTGGTGTTGTCGTATACAGGACATTTCAATTTTTGTAGGCGCAGCTCCCCAAAACGCAACCATGCTGCGATATTGCCTAAATCTTTGCGGTAGGATTCTTTACTTCGGAACCGGGCTGCGATGAACTTGTCAATGTAGACCGATTCCCATTGTTGAGGCGAAACAACGCCATAGAACTGCAAACATTCCTGTATCATTTTAGCGTCTGGCTTTTTACTTTTGAGAATTCCTGTCTCCTTCAATTTATCAAGGGGTTGCTGTAGCAGCCATTTTTTTGACTTCGCAAATTGTTCTCGATGTCCATCTTCCGTCAGCCTCGCGCGAAAATACATTTCGAGTTTAATCCAAACCGAGGCTTCGATTCCAAGCACAGTTTGAAGTTCTATAGCGGTCTGCACGGTAAGATTTGTGTGTCCAGAAATAAGATGATTGACCATCTTCGCCGTTTTTCCCAATCGCTGACCCAATTGAGGTTGGGTCATCCCCAAATCCTTGATTGTTTGCAGAATAAGTTTCCCCGGCCTCAAAACCAATACGCCTTCGTCAGTAATAGGACTTGTCTTATGGTCCTTTGCTTTTCGGAGCCGGTAAACTTTTGTTTCTTTAGCCATGACGCTATTGATCTTTTTTATTCCCTCTATTATCTTTTTTTATTATTGATCATTGATGACCTCAAAAGGTAAAATTTTTAAACCGTTTTATTAAATACCAACTCGAAACCGGGAAAACTCTAAAATATTCTCCTATTGGGAAGGGATAAAAAATAACGTTAATCCTTAATTTTACATGTACTTGAGATAGGTGTTCAAATATCACGAATTGCATTAACTAAGCGAAACTTATTCAATTACCCCGGCGATGATCCGTTATTTGGTGACAATTTTGGTCCTGGACGTACGCGGCTATCCTTCTTTATATTTACAGTGAACGTCGATAGCAGGCAGGGCAAACGGAACGATCCGACAAGATAGGGGCATTTTATATTATGAGGATATTATGCAGCTGCTGGCAGGCAAATCCGAGTAGCTTGTACAATGATTTGAAGCGGTAAGTTATAATGGCATTCGAGCGTTTTTCAAGCATTATTTATCCGGGCAGCCTGTTTTGTAGTGAAACGGAGAAAGTGGCTGCCCGGCGCGCGAGGTTGCGGGACGTGAAATTTAACATCCTAAACCAATTTCAGCGGTTGGGTAATAAATGTCTTTAAGTTGACGAACATACCCCGGTTGAATATCATGCCCTGCTGAAATAGTTGCCATAACAGGGATGCGCCAAAAGTGGCTACCGAGGAATTGATGAACAAATCCTGTTTGGTAAGCGCTTCGGCTAAAGAGCAACTTGGCGTGTCGTCGAACTGGTTGGCCTGTTCTAACTGATCCCGGAACGTTTCGGTAATAAATGGCAAATCTGCTACGGTCTTATATTTTTCGGACTCTGGTTGTTTAATCGTTCCGATGGTGGAAAGGACGACCTGCCCGGTATCCCGGCTGTTGCCCAAATCCATCCAATAAAGCGGCCGTTCCCTGTCGTAGCCACTCCCGATACTTAGGTCATAAAGTAATTCACTCATTTCAAATCTCGATTTGGCGGTGTCCACGCAGGAGATATACAGATTGGCCTTATAGCTGTCCTCATGGTACAAATCGTCCGCAAAGCGATGTGTTTTAGCTTTCCAGTTCGTGCCGAAAAAACGGTTAAGGCGATTTATCAATGCAACCGACTTATGCAGGCCGACTTCACTTTCTGAAAACAATTGCCTTCCGAGATTTGCCTCGCTGATCTGGTCGTCGTCAAATACAGTTATGAAAAGTCCCGGATGGTTGAGATTTAGCAAGGCGTGATTGATGCGTGCCAAAGCGGTGAGCATCTGGCTTCCTGTTCCACCTGCGCCAATCAAGTTCACCCTTAAGGGGTTTGCCGGATTGATGAGATAATTGTCGGTTATATGCACGGCTGTTTTCATGCTATTAGTTTATTGATGGAAATATGGTTTGGTATAAGGCATTCCTTCGGGAATGGCTCTTTTTTATGAATCAGATTTTGCCAAAGCTGTACGATGTTGCCTTTGACGGGTACATGCTGCCCGAAAAGGTGGCTGAAATAGCTATTGAAGAAATAGTCCTGCCACAAAGCCATAAAGGTTTCCAGCCCGCAATCGCCAGGGATTTTTACGGCAACGTTACCCATGCATACCCTGCCGTCCGCATAGACATTGAAGAAAGGCGCATGGTACAATATCGTGTCGCTTTTCACGCTCTTGTCCTGAACAGCATATATCGAGAGGGTGTTTTTCCCGGCTTTCCATAAGAGGGCGGGGATGTTTGCCTCACCGCAGGGTATGCCGAGACTTTCGGTAAATAAAAGCTTAATTTTTTGTTCGGGTGTGCGCCATATCGCAAAGCCGTCATTCCCGGTCTTCAAAAACACAACATCGGGGCTTAACAGGCCTTTGGGGTTTAGGAAATTACGTTGCTTTTTCTCTGCTACAAGTAAGGATTTCGCTAATGCGTTAGCTTCTTTAACCGACAATGGATGGCCGTTTATCGGGTAACCGTCTTTGTCCATATCGAAGCTTTCTACATAGCTTGTATTTTGGTTGTAATCGTTCTTTCGTTCATATATCAGCAATGCTTTGACAGGGTGATACAACGTTCCGAAATTATTGGTCAGGTCGTTCATGGCAATTCTGTTAACAGGTTACACAATTCATTGATTATCGTTATCACTTTTTCCTCATAGGCCAGCTCGTCCCTGTACCTGCCTTTAGCTTTGTCAAAAGCTACTGTGGCTTCAAAATCCTGTACGCCCCAACGCTCATTGAAATCATCGTTGGTCATATTGATCATGGCGTCATAGACAGGACCCGATGTTTCCCCAATGAATGAAATATAGTCGGTGACCTGAATTTTATCGTTGCTATAGTATTCATCTTCGTCTTCTTCGGCTTCGATATGCTGATACAGGTTAGCGTAGGGGAACTCCGTCCAAGTCGCCAAGGTGTCTTTAGCAAGCTTGAGGCTGTCGATTTCAAACCGGGTTTGAGGTTGATAGGTCTTGATGGCCATCTGCAGTTGTAGTAAATGAGCTTCATTACCCATAAGGGTTCCCATTTTATCACCTATGGCAAACATTTCATCAAGATTAGCCCGTTGCGTCTCATAGTCCGCATCATCCATGCTTTCCCGGTCATCCTCAATCCAATTGTCCATGATGTCGTAGAGGTAACAGATGTAGCTTTCGCTATCCCGGTAGTGGCAAACTCCGGCCTTACGGTACAGGTAAACACAAACACCAAGCAACAAATTAGCCCATTGATTATTTTCATCCTGCAAGCTTTTAAAGAGCGTGGCTAACGGGATATAATAGAGGTCAGACCCTGTGTTTATGGTCTCTCTCACTGATAGCTGGATTTTCTGTTCATCCGTTTGCATTAATTGCAGTTGGCGATAGCGACCCTTCGCATGAAGCTTCCTCGAAATATCCCAATTGGATAACAGAACGTTATATGGATAGGGATAGGAAGTTACATCAATTACGCCTATATCGTAATAGGCCGTTAACCGTTTTACAGATTTAAAATAGGTGGTTTCAATGATCCCTCGTTTCGGAAGTTCGCTTGAAGCCTCATATTTGGGCAAGAACTGATGTCTTAGAAAACCATGGGTAACAGTTCCTGTGGTGCAGGGCGTAGCCTGTTCGACCTGGCTTCCCTGGCATCGGGCAGCCGGTCGAGGTCTTTGGCGAAGTAGGCGAGTTGCCGGTAAAGTTTGCATTGCTGTGGATTTAATGGCGGTATCTGTCCGGTTGTCTTTTCCTTTTTCATTATCCTTTTGTACCTATCGTTGAAACAAACTGGTATTCAATCGCATCATTTTTTATTTCGGGGCCAACTATTTTTGCCGTTGTTAAGATGGCGTAAAGACCCGCATAGAAGTTGCAAACTTCTTCAGGTCTTAGTTTGGTGTCGGGGTCGGTCAAACGGACTTCCTGTCCGTTTTCCTTGTGTATAAATACACGGGGTAATGTTTCCGCTAATAACATGATACTGATTATTTTATTCCTGGTTAAATAATTGGAGTGCCTGTGCGTATTGCTGTTGCTTGCGTTCGAGGTCGGCTTTTTTCTTTTCCAGCTCGGCTCTCTTCTCGGGATATTCTTCACTTGACGGCAAAAGGCTTAATGCTTCCTCATACTTGCAGGCATCATTTAATTCGCCTATTTTTTTCATGGCTTCCTCGTAGTTCTTCCGCTTTTCATCTTTGTTTATCTTTGGTTCAGCTGAAACTTCGATACCGTCATTTGGTTCGGTCGCTTTGGCTAAGGCTTTGGCTTTACTTTCCTGTGTTTTTCTATCCTGTTCCATTTTGGATTGTTTTTTGGCTTCCTCTAATCCTTTTAAGTAGCTTTCCATATTGTGAAACAAGCAAGCAGCTTCCTGTACGGGTTTTTCTATGGTGTCGAAAAAGCCCTCGTCCAGTTCGTCTGCAGTGCCACGCAGTAGCATTGGTGGTACAATCTTGCTTGCACTATCGCCATTTTGGAGCGCATTAAATAATGCGGATACGGTCAATAATCCTTTATCGTCCGCCGTGATCGTGAACTTCCAGTTCCCCGGAACATTCAATTCTGCTATATTTTTAAAAAAATTTGTTGTCATAACAATTTGGTTAGAGGGGGATTGCTCCCCCTGTGGTCAATCTTCTTTGATGTTTCTATTGCTTAAATTAAAATGGCAAATCATCCTCGTCACCGCCTGTTTTCGACACGGTTGATTTGGTGTCCTGTCTTTCGGGTTTGTTCGTAGCAGACTTGCCAAGCAATTTTATTGTGCCGACATTGCAAGTAAGGTTGGCCATAGCTTCACCATCCTGTTTTTTCCATGGCCTTGCTTCAACCCGCCCGAAAATTTCGACAATAGTCCCTTTTTTAAGATACTCCGCTAAACCGGGGTTTATCCAATAGGAACACTCCACGTAGGTCGTGATTTCCCTTTTCTCGCCGTCTTTTGTTTTAAAACGGTCATTGATCGCAACTGTGAAACTAGTTACTTTTTTGTCGCCTTTGACATTTCTGACCTCTGCATCAGCGGTCAATCTTCCTGAGAATAACATAAATTTAATTTTTAGTGAATTGATAATTCGTTTACTTTTTCTTTTTGTCCGCTTGGTCTGGTCGGTTATTTTTAAAAGAAAAAACGGTAAAAAAGAAAGTCCGGAAGAGCGTGGCATTCAGCGGTTAGGGAGAACTATAAGTCCCGAAGGGTGGCTGTAGAGGAGCGGAAGCCATTATGCGTTCGTACGTCCGCCGCCACGAAATTGGACGCGTCTTTTGTCCGTTTTTCTTAAAAATAACCTATCATCAATCCCAGATCAGTAGGGGTATGCATGGGGCAGGAGGCCCTATGGTACAGTTTTAGCCCGAAAGCTTTTGAAGCAACGCGAGAATGCTGTAGGGCCCGTTAGGGATTACAGCGGCATCCTGCGGAGCAGATACAGCGGAAAGCCCGGCCCGCTGATAAGTGGGAAACGGCCCATTATAAAATATCGTAGCATTGTTAAAAAATATAAATATGGGCATAAAGTCAAAAAATACGGTGCAGGGTTATCAGGACGCCCTCAAAAGGCTTGAAATCATTTTTAATGCAGAACCTAATACCGCCGAAAGTGATGAACTGGAAATATTAGGGGTTTTATAAAATTCATTCCCTTGCAGACCAGTTGGCTTATCTGAAACATTCTGAAGGTAAGCCTGTTAAATAATCCTACTCTTCAAGTATGTTCCGCCACCAAATTTCACAGGATAAAATGAATGCACTGCGAAAGCAGTTTATCGCGGGTGATTCCAGTGGCTTTCGGATTGCGAAACAATTGGGGATATCTACGGTAACTTCCTGGCGCTACATGCTTGAGTTCAAACGTATCCAGGCTGCTTACCCCGAGCGCTTGAAAGACATGGATTTTTACATGCCCGAAGGACCGAGACCGCATTGGCCAACAACACTGTACGTAGAACTGATGAAGGTGTTACCGCGCTTGCTGGAAGCGGAAAAACCAGGTGTAAAGGCAAAACCTGTTTGGCGAAAATACAAGCAGATATGCCCTGCCGGCTATACGTATCTTCCTTTTACAACGCTTTTTTACCAATGGATCGCTGAGCATGATATTCCACGGAAACCCAATTTGCTTGCTTCTATTTCGCAGGAAGACCTAAAAGTATTTAAGAAATGGCGCAGTTTGAACGATCATCGGAAATGGCAGATCGCGACAACCTTAATAATGGCAACTCAGACTTCTGTTTTTAGGAGGATAACTGAAAAAACGGAAGCCACCTATGCTACGATAACAGGCTGGTTGGACACTTATCGTTTAAAGGGCCGGGGAGGTTTTGAACTTCCTAAACATAAGATCGCGGCCTGGGTTACGGATCGGATGAGGAACCGTGCAATAAACCTCATAAAACTGTTGCATGAATCTCCGAAAGTGCACGGACTTAACCGCACAAGTTGGTCGATAACCGCATTAGCGGCAAAATACGGGGAGGTTTACTCAGATAAGATTTCCTGGGGGCAAGCTGCTTACACACTTAAGCAAAACGGGTATGGCTTTAAGAAGTCAAGGGATACACTTACAAGCAAGGACCCGAGATTCCGGGAAAAGGTCAATAAGATACAGCGCATCCTGCAACGTTTACGCCCGGATGAAAAGTTTTTTTCGATAGATGAATATGGCCCTGTCGGCATCAAGATAAAAGGAGGTTGGATGCTTAAAAAAAAGGACGAATCGTATAGGGTACCTGATAAACAAAAACATAAAGGCATTGTAATTTGCACGGCAGCATTGGAACTCTCGGCTAATCAGGTCAGCCATTTTTTTTCAGCAAAGAAAAACACGTTTGAAACTATAAAAATGTTAGAATTTTTAATATCTCAATATGCGGATCAGCGCAGGATCTATATTTGCTGGGATAACGTCAGCTGGCATAGGTCCAGGATACTTACCAATTTTATTGAGGACCATAACCGTCAAAGCAAACCGGAGATCAGGTTAGCGCCTTTACCATCATGTACCCAGTTCCTGAATGTAATCGAATCAGTGTTTGGGGGTCTGGCCAGAACAGTCATCCACAATAGCAATTACGATTCTGTTTCAGAATGTCAGGTAGCTATCACCCGGTATTTTGAGGAAAGGAACCGGCACTTCAAGGAAAACCCGAAACGGGCCGGCAAAAAATTATGGGGGAAGGAACCGGTTGTGCCAAAATTTGATGAATCTCAAAATTGCCGCAACCGCAGGGCTATGCGTGGTGCTGTTTTACAAACTGAGTTTCGTCCTGGAGCAATGGATCTCTGATCTTATATAATAAGCAAAAATTCTTTCAATTTATATTCCTTTTATTTAAAAATCAGTATTTTAGTATCCCCAAAATGACATCATTCTTTGGGACCACCGGAACAAACAACTTTATCGCGCATTCAAAGTGACCGAAAAAACGCATAAGACTACAGGCGGAAAATTACCGGTAAGGATACCGATGGTACTCAACGAGATCACTTTAGGCCAGATGATTGCTATGGAGAAGAAATATCTCGATGACCTTGACATCGTCAGCATCCTATCGGGCCTGCCAAAAGATGAGCTCAGCACAATCAACGATTTTAAAGATTTCATAGGATATGGAGATTACATAAGATCGTTATCGCGCCAAATATCCTACTTATATAATAGCGACATTATTCCCCGCAGGGTCACGTTTATACACGATAAGCGTAAAGTCGTTGTCGACGTATTGCGTAACCTCTCTGTCGAGCCGGCTGAAGCTGCCCTGGCCGCGAGGGATGTTATAGCTGATGAGATCAACGAGCATATCGTTCTTTACGAAGAAGACGATTGGAAACGGAATTTCCAGCCATCGTTGAAATCGTGTTGCCTGGTACTGGCGCATTACTTTTTTTGCCGTGTCTCCGGTGAAATATATGATGAGCAGGAGGCCCTGAAATTTTGCGATGAAATCAAAAAAATGCGCGTGACAGAAGCACTACCGATCGCCCGGTATTTCTTTGAATGTTACCCCGACCTGATGAAACAGAAGATTGGTTTTGCTCAACAACTCAGGCATTATTGGAGAAGGAAAAAAGTCCACAGGCATTTGGAAAATTCTTCCTTGTAAGGAGCTATGCCACCCCCATCCTGCACCACTGTAAAGCTTATTGAAATTTGAAGCTCATTGTTGCTCCATTTGGAGCTCAAAAAACGACTTATTTGAGCTTCATTTGAATATAAATTGAGCTACAATGCCGTTGAGCTCAAGATTTTTCGATTTGTAACTCAAAATTCGACTTTTAAAACGCTATTTTGATATTTGAATATGGACGATATCAATTACCGCTGCCCGGAGTGCGGAGGGAAACTACTCAAAGCTAAATTAGAACTAGGTATAAAAGGGTCGGGAACGATTGCTGCTGAGGCGGCCGGGATGAAGCGGGTGCGTATTGATCGGTTATAAAACTATGGAAGAACCTTTGTTGTTGCCGGTTACCTATCAAAATGAAGAACTGGAGCTGGAGTTTAGCTTGCGGCGGTTTGGTTATATTCAGCGGGTCGGGGTCCGGATCGGGGAGGTCGTGGTTTTCTTTGAGCCGGACGAGGAGGGGTCTTACCGCGCCCTGGTCAATCCGGAACAAATCGAACAGAGCACGTCTTTAAGTGTCGGCTTGTTGCAGGCGATCGCGGCACAATTGGAAAAGCTTTCTTTATCTTAATCTTAGGGGTATGTTATCATTGTATGATTTTAATGGTATGGATGAGGGTGGTAAAGCAGAAGCTGTTTTTACGGAGGGCGTTTTTGTGGATGACCGGGATGAACCTGGTCTTAAGGTACAGCTTTACCGTTTAAATAATTTTTACGTCGAGGTGTTCTATGATGCTGAAGCGAATAAGATCACCCGTTATCGTTCTTTTAATTCAATGGCACAACTGGCACCTTACGTTAAACTCAGTTAAAGGATAAGCGAATAAGCAAAATAGGAGGTTCTTACCGGAATTGCTTACAGTCATTACTCGCGACGAGCGCCCGGAATAATTTTTAATGTTATCTACCACTTGGTAATATTTTGGTTCTTAACTTTATTTTTAAAGTAATTGACGAATTATGCCAGGAAAAAGGAACCCGGATGATAAGATGGCGAGGCTGATCGGGGCGGTCGGCGAGATCTTAAAGGAAGAGGGGTATCAGGGTTTAGGCCTGAACAAGATCGCGTTGAGGGCTGGTGTCAGCAAACCGATGGTCTATGAATATTTTGGCAACCTGAACGGGTTGCTGAAGGCTTATATCGGACGGAAGGACTCCTGGCTGGCTTACTTTGAATCTTTGGAGCTGCCTGAGAAACCGACGACAGAGGAATTAAAGCGGTGTTTTATTAAGATGCTGCACGACCAGTTTCGTTATTTTCACGGGGATAGGGAGATGCAAAAGCTAGTGCTCTGGCAGGTCAGCGAATTTAATCCGCTGATGCGCGCGACTTGTGAGGGCAGGGAGCAGGAAGGTGTACGCTTGCTGGAACTGGCGGATGCGCACTTCAGGAACAGCGGGGTCAGTCTGAAGGCGGTGATGGGCATGCTGGTCGGCGGGATCTATTATAACGTGCAGCATGATAGTGCCGGATTGGGCACGATGGCGGGGATCGATATTAAAAATGAAAAGGAATTTGACCTGGTGCTCAAAACTATCGCGCAGATCATAGAATGGGCGTTTGATGCGGCTGACCTGGCAAACTCTTAAAGAAAGTTCAGTCTTTTTTCAGATACCAGGGCAGTAAGGGCCAGGGCTTCTTTTGTTCGTAGGTTTGCGTCCGGTAGCCGGAAAAGCTATTATCGCCAGCGGATATCACCGAAGCCAATAATGCGTCGGGATCGACGCCGTACAACCATTCATCCGGACGGCCTGTAAGCGGGTCGAGCCAGTCGGCTTTGTTTTTGATCCAGTCGAGCCAGACCTGAAGTTCCTGGCTGAGGGAATTTTCTCTTATGGCGTCTTGCTCGATATGGCCAACATAAGCCCTAAGCTGAACGGTATGATGCCACCTGGCTGCGTCTTGAAGTACGTGTTTAAATCCACTGATCTCTGATTTGCGCCGTGCTTCTATGGCTTCCTGCTGCAAGCGTTTTTCTGCAGCAACGGCCCTTTGCTTGTCCCATTCAATTTCCTGTAGTCTGAACTGCGCTCCAAGTATTTCGAGTTTGGCAACGAGTTTGGTTAGCTGCGCTTCGATCGGAACCTTACCATCTTTGATTTCAGTCGTTGCGCTCCATCTTTTAAACTTGAGGGCAAGCTTACCGGTAGCCTGGGTTTCGCTAACGGGATAGAACCTGCCTTCCCTGACCACCCTGGTCCTCAATTCAACGAGCGACATTTCCATTCCTTCCTTCCCTAAAACGACATAGGATTCGCGATCGGTCATTCTGAAACTGTGCCCCCGCCGTTTCATGACTTTTAAAAAAGTGTCCATGAAGCAAAGCGCACGATTGATGAGTCCCGGCGTAACACTGATGCGCAGGTTTCCGGAACCCGTTGAGATGGCGTTGCCTTGGCGGTAATACTTATCTTTTTGAGTTAGCGCTTTGTGTGCCTGGACAATCAGCTTATCGGGATCGGTTAAAGCTTCTTTTACGGAAAGGTCGAGTGAGGTGTCCGCTGCGATCTCTTTTTGCAGGCGTTCAAATTCGGAGGGTCCATCTTTTCCTGCATCCTCCAGGTTAGTTGCCAGATTGAGCGTTACCTCCTGCTGAACTTTGTTGTTTTCGGCAAATGGTTGCTTCTGTACTTTTTTCCCGGCTTTTACTTTGTTCCAGTGCCCGGCCTTTGGCAGGGGTATGTCCAGGCGGACGCATATTTTGCGCAGTCCAACGTCAGAAATCTGGTAGCGCTTGCAAAGCTTCGACAGGGGTTCGGCCCAAACGAGGTCGTAAAGCTGCAAACGGGTGAGGGTAACTGAATCCATCCGGCGCCAAAAATAATCAGATCGGCATACGGATCGGAGAAAAACTGAAAAACAGGGATTTTTGCTGAATCCGGGCGCTAAAAAGAGAAAAACTGCTGTATTTTAGCGATCTATTCTATTAAATGAAATTATTGATAAAGAAAAGGCCGCGGCGCATCATTACTGCCGTCACAGGCGTATTGATTACCCTGTTACTGGCGGCCTGGGGAAGAACAGGGCACGGCACCATTGGCCTGATCGCGGCAAATCATTTGACCGCAAAGGCTAAAGCAGGCGTAGCGGTGTTGCTTGGAAATGAATCTTTGGCCGATATAGCAAGCTGGGCGGACGATAACCGCGACCGGTCGACTGCGCCCTGGCATTTTATCAATGTGGAGACGGGTTTGTCTTACCATGAATTTGAGAAACAAGTCAGTAGCAATGTCAACATTTACACGGTTCTGGTTAAGGAGGAGGGCATTCTGGCGGACGAAAAGGCCGGCCGTAATGACCGGGTAGATGCATTGAAATATATCGTGCATTTTGTGGGGGATATGCACCAGCCGATGCATGTGAGCAGGGCAGAAGACAAGGGCGGCAATACGATCCAGGTGCGGTATGACGGCCGGGGTACGAACCTGCATAGCCTTTGGGATACGAAGATGCTGGAACATGTCGGGCTAAGCGAGGCGCAGCTGGCCCGAAACTTCGACAAAGCGACCCCGGAACAAATCAAGAAATGGCAGAGCGACCCGCAGATCCTATGGGCCTGGGAAAGCTACCAGATCAGCACGCAGCTTTATGGTGAGATTGAAAAGAACGGGCGGAATATCGACGAAGCTTATTATAAGGCGCATATGCCGATTGTGGAGAAACAGATAGAAAAAGCGGGGATCAGGCTGGCCGGCGTGTTAAACGCGATCTTTGCCAAAACGACGATTGCGGCTGTTCTGCCGATGGAGGCTGTTAAGACGGTAGGAGAAGGCGATCTTGCCAAATATACCGGCGAAACGGTTAAGGTTTGCTCGAAGGTCTACGGTCATAAGAATTTCGGCAGCATGGTGCTGGTGAATATGGGCGGGGCATATCCGAATTCGCTATTTACTATCGTTTTGCGTGGGGATGCGAAATCATTGGGCGAGAGTCTTGACGGCAAGCTGGTCTGCGTAAGCGGGAAGGTGGTAGATTATAAAGGCCGGCCGGAGATCGTCGTGACGGATGGCTCTAATTTGAAGGTCAATTAATTATCCTTACCTGCTATAGCCATAAGATTGGTTACGGCCATTTTGCAATGTAAACGCGCGCGCCATTAATTCCTGTTCATGGCGGGGAATATTGAGTTCGTTTGCAATTTCACGCCAATTGCTAGTCCCTTCCTCGACTTCTAAGATGGTTTGTTCCATTTCACGTGTATTAAGCTGGAAATATTCACCTACGCTTTTGGCCAGATCTATATCAAGTGCATTATTGTAAAGGTCTATATTAAGGCCTAATCCGGCCTTTTCAACTGACGGGTTCAAATCGTAAGCCGGCGAAAGCCTCCAACCACCATCTGATAAAAGAAAACCATGATTACGGAGATGGTCATCTGTGTTTGATATAGCGATATTGAACACTATCCTCCTCCATAGCTCCTGCAGATCAGTTTTATTATGGGAACCAGAATTTTGGAGGAACTCGGCGATTTCAAGGTAACTTGCTGTATTACCGCGGAGCAATTCTTCGTTATTTCCCGTCATGGTCATCGCGGATGAAAATTGTATCCGTTCTTCGCCATCACGGTCGAATCGTTTGGTGAAGAAGGTTTGGTAATCACCATAAATATGCTCTAACCTACAGTCACTCATCGATAAGCCGGATTGTAATGCCAGGCGATGTGCAAGGTATTCCCAAGCTGCTTTATTAGTTGTGTCATTCCTGGCCGGAAACTTGGCTATCCACAGATGGCCTTTGTCATCGACAATATTCGCTTTAGGACGGGCGCCGCCCAATGATGATCCCGGCGCAAAAAGCAACTCCAGCGATTTTTTATCCTCACCTTTTACATCTTCCTCAAAGACTTTGGCACTATGCTGAAGTTCCCGGATGGATGCCCATGGGGGAACATGCATATGGTTGTCGCTGTCAAGGAAGGGACCGTCAATGTCAGTTTTAAATCGAAGTGCCCCCATTCGTGTAAAATCGTGAACCCCCAAAAGGTAGTCCAGGTCTTGTAAGGACCTTACCGGTCTGTTATTTTCTTTTGCAAGCTGCACAGCCCTTCGTTGCATCAGTTTCCTTCCCCAGGTATCTGGCATCGAATCAGTAAAAACTCCAAAGTTCTCTTTATTGTTGGGAAACTGCGGACCGGAATACCAACTAATATCCGGATCAAGGTGAAAACGGGCAGCAGATTTGAACCAGCCGCTATCATATTTGAAATTGAACGAAGTACGTCCCTTGGACTGGTTAGCAGAAAGCATACCCATAGATTGGGGTTTTTCTATCCCTTTCCAATGCGCATATACCCATATATCAGTTTTGTGCTCGTTTGCCATTTTAACTCAGTGTTTCTAAATCTTGTAATTTCCGTCCATAGGGATCGTCAGCTGCAATCTTGAGGATTTCTTCCTGTAAATTATAAACCCGCAAAACATTTATGTATGCACCCAAGGATACGCTTGGATCACCACGTTCAATTTTTCGTAAAGTTCCCCGGTCAACAGAGGCGCGTTCTGACGCCTGTAGAACTGTAAGTTTTCTTCGCTTACGTGCAAGTTTCAAATTTTCACCAAAAACTTCCAGTAATTGCAGTTGCTTGGGGAAGACAATATGTTTTTTGAAATTTGCCATGATGCATATTTTCACCAAATATAATAAAAATGGTGAAAATATACATCATGTTACGAAAAATTCTAAAGTTTTGTTTGTTGCATGCAAAGATAGACAGGAATAAAAAAGCAAGTGGTAGATTAATGCAGGCGTTTGTTTCTTATCGACACGCGCCAAACGAATAATAGCCATGCGATGGCCATGATTGCAAAATACGGCCAGGGGCTTGGTGCTTTGGTGGCGCCGAGCAGGGCTCCGGTGGAGATGAAGCAGGTGACGATAAAATGGAGAAATGTTTTCATGGGTTAATTGATCTCGTAGATGCGGTTGTGCTGCCGGCTTTCGAGCACGCGTTCGCGGATGGTGTCGATGATATCCGATTGGGGGATGCCGCGCAGCCAGAGGACGGGGTTTCCGGGGTCGGTGGTTTTGAGGTGAACGTCCATCAGCTTGAATACCTGGAACAGGAGGGGTTCGGTGATGGCGTAGTCTTTGATGCGGAAGAGTTCGACCATGTCGATTTGCTTAAAGAAGAGGCCTTTGGTTATTCGGATATATTGCGGTGTAACGAGATATATAACCCGGCGGATAGCTATATAGCGGTATATGCCAAATATCATGGTGAACAGGCTGAACCACATAAATCCCGGGAAATAACTGTTTGCCAGCCAGGCAAAGGCCAGGGCACAAATGATTGTTGGCAAGATTTTGAAAAATGCAAAGATCGGGGATGGTTTAAGCCGGATGTCTGTTGAAGGTTTGTTCATGGTAGGTAGGGGCGTTTTTGGGTTTATGGGTTCGTATCTTGAAGTTGTAGCCGCTGGCCTTTTCGAGGGCGTTCAGGCTTAGACGGTCGAATTGATAGTGTTTGTTTTCGAAATGGATGAGGTACCGATGGTCATGATAGCTGACCTGGATGGGCTTGTTCCGGATATAGGAAGCCAGTTTCAGGTCGCATAAGGCACCCAGGTCGTCTTTGCTGAACAGAAAATGGAGTTTCTTTTTGGGCGTGTATTGCCGGATGATTTCTGCATGGAACTTTTCAGGCAGATTTCCAACGGCGAAAAAGCATAAGGTGTTTAAGCTGCGATAAAAAACCTGATCAAACTCCAGCCAGGCTATGGCGTCCTTAATGGAAGAGCATATAAAAAGGTCGGTTGCCAGCGCGGGATGAAAAAAAGACCAGAACCCTGGTTGGATGTCCGGTCTTTCTATAAGCTTATCGCGAATACACATTGTTGCCTTTCATGCGGTCTTTGACCTGCCGGACGTTCATATCTTCGAGCGCCTGGTAATACCCGCGCCCATAATCCTCGGAGACCTTAGGTTCTTTCTTACTGAGCGCCCTGAGGCCCTTGTAAAGCATGTAGCTGATCCCGCCATCCATCAGGATCGAGGCGACCAGGTGCAGTTTGTTGGAGCGCATTCCTTGCGGATCTGTCGCGGAATACCGGAATTTGGTGCCATCGGACAGCTCGATGATATCTCCTTTTTTGAAGCGTTTTTTCTGCTCCTGCGTCAGCGCTTCGTTGTTGACGAAGCCGGGGGCCAGGATCTGTTCGGCATCGGTAGCTACGAACTCTTTGGTGTCTTCGTCAAACTCGATCAATACTTCCTTTTTTCTGCCGCCGATTTCGACTACTTTATCCAGTGTGACCATTTCGCCGGTAAGCAGTTTTTCGGCTTCCTCTTCGGTGAGAAATTCCATGCTTCGCGGTTCGCGGTAAACAGGATGGATCATCAGGTCGAGATGACCTTGTTCGTTTCGTTTGAGTGAAAGCTTGGCATCGAGGTTTATTTTATCGGCTCCATTTTGCAGGTTCTCCAGGCGGACCAGGTCCGTGCGATGGCCGGAAAGTAAGGCTTTCAGGTCTGTTTCGCCGAGGCTGATCACGCCGTCCTTGGAAAGGCCGATGTTTTCAAACTCGGCGATGGGGATGTCTTCTTCTTCAAATAGTTCTTGTATCATCTTGCAATGGCGTAATCGGGTTCTTCCTTGGGTTTCATTTCATGCACGACGGCTTCCTGTTTTTGCGTGCCGTTTTTTGCGGCCACGAGCGCGGCGTAGAGGCCGTCTTTCGGCCCGACTTTGAATTTGGCGCCGTCGCCGTTTTCGACCTGCGCGGTCTTGCCTTTGAGGATGGCGAGCACTTTGATGGTATCGCCTTTATAAGCGATTACATCGCCTTTATTCAGGGTCGTTGCCGCCTGCTGTTCGACTGCTCTTTTTTTTTCAAGGCCGAGGACTTTGTCGGCGATGTATTGCGCGTCGTTGGCGGCTTTGAATAGTTCAGCGGGTTCTTCTTTGATGAGCAGCGACCAGGGTTCAACATATCCAATGTGGTCGCCTAACTCGAAGGGCAGGTTCAGTTCCGCGCTCATGAATAAGGTAGCGATATTGGCTTTAAGTGCGTCTTTTATTGATGACTCATTGGGTTTTTCTGCTATAATGGTCTCTGCGATCGCTCTTACGGCGGCTTGCGGGCTGTCGCCCAGCTTTTCCGTACTGAGGCCGCTGTTGGCGATAATCTCTTTGATGCGATCCTCGGGCAGAATTTTTTGGCGTTCAGCAAGAACAGTTTGGAGGTCAGGCATGTCCTTAAGCTGTTTGGCGTTAAATACAAAGGCGGTGGTCAATACCGGTTCATCCAGCTTGACCGAGGCCATTTTGGGCTTGCCATTGTCTTTCATGACAGGTTTTCCGCCTTCCACGACAGGTTGCATGTCCCGGGTTTTGTAGAAGCTGATGAGCGTGCCTTTTTCGTCTTTCATGACGTTGTTCTTAGTGAAATTGCCTTGCTCCAGGGTCATCCAGCGCGGGTCCGGTTCCTGTTTTAAGAGCAGGACCAGGGCGGGCGCGCCGCGGTAGTTTTTGCCGGTGCTGGCGTTAAAGGGCATGATGAGCGGCTTGCCGTCATTTTGCTGGAAGACCGAGTTGCCGTCTTTGAGTTGCCGGATCAGCTTTTCGGCAACCTGGTCGGTTAGTGGTTTGAAGTTGTTACTCATGGTTATTGGATTTGATTGTTAATTGGTAAAGAAATTTTAAAGGGTCGAGCGGCCGGCCGTAATAGCTGATACTGAGATGCAAGTGTTCACCGGTGACGCGGCCGGTTGCGCCGGTAATGGCGACCGGCTCGCCCGTTGTGACTTGCGGATCGCTGATAAGCACATCGGACAGATGGCCGTAGCTGCAGCAGAGTTTGCCGTAATTGATCTTCATATACAGGCCTAAACGTTCATTAAAACCCACCGAGGCTACTCCACAGCATATCGCATAAACGGTATCGTGCCGGGCCTGGAGATCGATACCGCTATGAAATTGGTATTGTTTCGTTATGGGATGGACGCGCAGGCCGTAGCCGGACGTAATGGCCAAATGTTTCAATGGCAAAAAGCAACAGTATAACAAAAGCTTATTCATCGTTCGAGCGTTTGGTGCTGACGGAGACCGAGCTTGTCTTCGAGGCTTTGCATACTGTATCCCATAACGGTTTCGTTTTGCAGCGCCAGTGACATGGCCGTTTTGATGTTGGCGGTGGATTGGCGGAACTCTTGCAGCAGCGAGATCTGGAACAGGGCTTTATAATCATTTGCGCTGAGTTCCTGCTTATGCTGCCCAAGCAGCTCTTTGATCTGTTCTGCGGGTTTTAATAGAAGTAAAGCGTCGCCGCCGTAAACGCCTTGCCCGCTGCGTCCGAAGCCGACAAAGATGTTGTCATTTTCGAGGTCCGCGCCGGTGATGATACCGACCTGCCCGTTACGGCCCGCGGGGTCATTGGTCAATTTCGGGTGAACCAGCACCAGCGTGCCGGTGAGTTCGTCTGCTGTTTGCATAGGAATTAGTTTTTAAAAGTTGCTTTTGAAATGGCCGGTTTTTTAAAAGAATGGATGAGTTCATCGACTTCCTGGTTGATGCGGAGGAAATTATGGCGCAGGACCTCGTCCTTTTTACCGTGGAAATTATAATAGACCGGTAAAGGTTTATAACCGGCTTCTTCGCGTTCTAATTCGATTTTATTCAAATTGATGCGGCAATTGATCGCTGAAGTTTCAAATTTTCCGGTATAGTTTTCCTGTACATCGGCGGCAATGAGCCCGACCATTTCGCCGGTATTGAGCGAGGCCATTTTCCCGGCGGGGATGAGCGCTTCGAGCTTTTCGTTAAGCGACGTAGAGGTTTTGTTCCGGTCGATGGACAAACCCTCGCCGATCTGCTTGGATTTGCCGAACAGGCGTTCGAGCCATTCGAGCGTTTCTTTGTTTCTTACCGAGCCCGCTAAGACATTGCCAACGACCGCTGTGATGGTCGCGGCCGTGTCTTTTCCATATTGCTGGTTAAATTGCGGGATCTCCTGCAGGCCCATGAGCACGGCGACTTTATTGCTTCGCGCGGTGGCGATGAGATTCTCTACCTTATGTACGAACAGGGTCGGCACCTCGTCAATAATTAAGGCTGAGGGTAAATTGCCTTTGCTGTTAATCAGCTTGGTCAATCGGTTCAATACGATCGAATAACAGGCGGAATTGATATTTTGCGTATTGGGGTCATTGGCGAGAACGACCATGCCCGGACTACTTGTATCTGAGATCTTTAAGTTGAAATCGTCACCGGAGAACACCCAGAAGGTCTCCTTGGTCGCCAGGCGGCTGATAAAGATCTTCAGCGTACCGACTTGTCCTTCCAGTTGCTGGAATGCTTTTTCGGTCCAGGCGCTGCGGAAAGGTGACAACAGCGAAACGAGTTCCGGCTCGGAAAACAGTGTATCGAATATTTCCTGGTAAGACCGGTTCAAAAACGAAAGCACGTGGGGCAAACTGGAATATTTGCCGCCCTCGTACTTGCTGAAAAAGAAAATACAGGCTGCTAAAAAGTTAATGGCCGATTGGGTAAAAAACTGGTCGCTGCCACCGGATTTGTCCCCTTTCTTTAAGGCCTCTACCAATGCTTCGGCGCTTTCTGACGCATCCGCCAGGGTCTTCAGATAATCGCTGCGCCAGGGGTTGGTGCGGCAACTCTTTTCGACATCGTTTAAATTAATGACATAAAAACGATGCCTGGTACATTTGCCCGTTTGTTTCGCCAGCAGGTATTGGTAATAGGCGATCTTGCCCAGGTCCGGGTACTTGAAATCATAAACACAGCAGCAGAACTCCTTGGCGATAAGTTGCCTGATGAAAGGATTAACGATGCCAAAACTTTTGCCGGAACCGGGGGTCCCGATCAAAATCGTGCCTCTGAACGGATTAACCAAATTGATCCAGCCCTCCCAAACCTTGTTTTTGAAATAGAACTGCGTTGGAATATTGACCGAATAAGGCGTAACGACCGGCTTAACTGCCTGCATAAAGCTTTCACCCTCGACGTTCCACTTGTCCTTGCCTAATCCGGACCGGATCATCTTGGATATATTGTCCATGGATAGGCTGGTCAGCAGGGCACCCAGAACTGAACAAACCATATATAAGATGTCCAAGCGATGGATCAACCAAATACTGCCAAAAAACAAAAGCAACCCTAAGGCCAATGGATAAGCGATATGCTTCTTTGGCTGCAGATCTACTTTTTTCTTAGCCAAAGTCCCGACGCTGACCAAACAAATCAAAAGGAAAGTGGCCAGCTTGCTGTAGATCAGCTGGTGGTAAATGGCGAGGCGGCTTAGTTTGTCCAGGGCTTTATAAAAGAAGCCCCAGATAGGGGCCTGCCTGTAGATGAAGACACTGGCCTCCAGCGCAATGGAGATATAGATGCCGCATTGCAGGAAGCCGTGAAGTTTCTGCTGCTCACGTGTTTCTTCCATAATTCAAAAGTTGATCTTGCTGGGTATTTAATTCGACAATTTTTGCTTCGGGTGCAGCCTGTGCCGCAATTTTATCACTGATCTGTTTTTCGAGCCGTTTGAGTTCGGCTTTGAGTTCGGTGAGCTCTGCTTCTTTCTCGAATGTCCGCCGGGCCAGTTGTTTGAGCACCGGTATTTCGCGTTGCGTTTCCTCGTAATCTTTGGCGTATTTTTCCCTCAAAGTCGTGACACGGTCGATGGCATTCAGAAAGTAACGCGCCGCCAGTTTGGGGTTATCGGTATTCGGGATACCATGGTTCCACAGGTACTTGATGCCGCTGGCTGATTCCGCGTAAAGGTCGTTTTTGCTTTCATACTGGAACATCCCGTTGCTTTCGTAAGGGATCTTTTGCTGGCGGATATAGAGGTCAAAACCATACAGCGAACCGATCTTTTGTTCTTCCGGGCCTTTGTAGGTCAGGAAGAGCTTATTGATATATTTTCCGAATTCTTCGCTTTCTTCGCTCTTGAAATCAGTCAATTCCAGCGCATTAATCTTCGCGCCGTCTTTGTCGAATTTTAAATTGATTTTGTAAAGCGATTCATCGGTTGTGAGTTTAACGAGGGTGTCTTTGATCTTAGCAGCATCTTTTTCCATATCCTGCAGCCGTGCCCTGCTGCGGGCGACCTCCTTAAAGTGCGCGGACTTTGAGCCTTCCATGACTGCAACCTTTTTTTCGATCTTTGTTTTTTCCAGCAGGGAGGTATCACCTGACAGGATGGCGATATACTCCGAAAAATTCATCCCGCTCTTTTCATCGATCGCGCCTTCGTCCAGCGTGCGGACATTTAGTTCGCAGTTCTTCATCTGGCTGATAAAGGTCTGCTTGTTCTTGAGCAGGTTGAATTTATAATTGTCCAGCGACTGTTCAACCGCATAGATATAATTGCGGACTTTGTTTTGGTAAAACTGTTTGGCGATGATATTGCCCTGCCGCGCACCGCGCCCGTCCCGCTGCTCGAGCTCGGCAGGTTTCCACGGAATATCCAGGTGGTGCATGGCAACCACACGTTTTTGAACATTCAGGCCGGTGCCTGCTTTTTCGGTCGAGCCGATCAGGATGCGGATATCGCCCTGGTTCATGCGTTTGAACAGCTCCGGTTTTTGTTTGTCTGTCCAGTCATGGATGAAGGTGATCTCGTGAGCGGGAATGGCGAAATCGCGCACCAGCTTTTGCTTCAGCCCGTCGTAAATATTAAACTCCTCGACTTTCGGCGTTCCGATGTCGCTGAAGATGATCTGGGTGCCGCGGTGAACGTTGCTTTCAAAGTAAAGTTCTGCGACCTGGCGCGCGCATACGTTGATCTTATTACCGGGATGATCTTCGTAACCTTCGTTGATGAGCCGCATGTCCGCCGACATTTTTTTAGCATAATTGGTCGCGATCAGCATCCGCGCGTTATCTTCCTCTTTCGTCAGCGGCTTCCTGCCGATCAGCGTGGCGTCGCCTGTTTTGGCGAAAGCCATCAGCTTGCCGATAAATTCCTCCTGGTCGGGCGTGGGCCTGATATTGACCAGCGACTCGTCCAGTTCCGGTTTATCCAGGCTGATGTGTTTTGCTGTTTTGAAATCGGTGATCTCGTTATAAAATAAAGCCAGCTCAGGAACTTTGATAAAATGCCGGAAGCGCTCTTTGGCGATGATCTCGTTGGTCACCGAAAATTCGAAATCAACGGTTTTGCGCGCGAACACAGCGGCCCACCCGTCGAAGTTCTCGATGCGCTGCCGGACCATTTCATTTGGGCGCAGGTACTTGAAGATCAAATACATCTCCGTCAAACTATTGGAGATGGGCGTGCCTGAAAGAAAGGTCACGCACAGATCGCTATTGAACTTTTGTTGTAGTGTACGGACCGCAAAAAGCATATTGAGCGCTTTCTGGCTGCCTTCCTGGTTGCCCAGGCCCGCTACCCGGTTATGGCGCGTGGTAAAGGTCAGGTTCTTGAACTTGTGGGATTCATCCACAAAAAGGTGATCGACGTTCATTTGCTCAAAGTCGATCGCGGTATCCTGATGGTGTTCGATGGCGTACAGCACGCCGCTTAATTTGTCTTCCAGGTTGTTTTTCCTGATCTGCAGGCCTTTCAGCATTTTACGGCTGATCTCGCCGCCCAATTCTTCCAGCGTCTGCAAATCCTGTTCGATATTTTCGAGCTCCTGCTCAAAGATTTTTTTCTGAATTTCCGGGGACTGCGGGATCTTGCCAAACTGGTCGTGCGTCAGGATGATGCAATCCCAGTTATTATTTTTGACCTGGTGAAACAGGGCCTGGCGTTTGGCCGGCGAAAAGTCGTTTTCGTTTGGCGCCAGGATCTTCGCTTTTGGATAGGCTTTCCGGAAGGTGTCGGCGATCTGCCCGACATTGGCTTTTAATGCCAGGATCATCGGTTTTTGCACGATGCCGAGCCGTTTCATCTCCATGGCCGCGATGATCATGGTCAGGGTTTTACCCAAACCAACCTCGTGGTCGATCAGCGCTCCCCGGTTCTGCATGATGCGCCAGGCGGCGTTGACTTGTGATGCATATAAGTCTTCAATACCAAGCGCTTTGCGGTCAAGGCCCGGAAATTTCAGGTGGCTGCCGTCATATTCCCGCAGCACATAGCAATTGAAAGTTGCGTTGTAAAGTTGTTCGATGGCTTGCTTTTCGCCATCGGGTAAGTCCCTAAGCCAGTCTACGTACGCCGCGCGGATCTTTTCGATCTTTTCATGGGCGAGCTGGATGGCCTCGTTATCGGGGTACCTGACTTCGTCGATCGCATAAGTAAAATGGGGCGAGGTGTTTTCCAATGCATGCTCCAGTAAGGAATGTGCCTTCATTTTGATGCCGGATCTAGGCATGACCGCAAATTCTTCATCGGTAATGGCGTTGCCGAAGTTATAGCTGACTTTAAAGGTATCTGCGGACGAAAAGTACTCGACTTTGGTAGCCAGCCCGAATAAGGAAGTCGCAAACTCCTGGTAATAAGCCGTTGGCAGCCAGCGTTCGCCCAGGTTGAAGTCCAATAGTTCAAATGGGATCTGTTCCGGCTGGACTCTTTGTATGGCCCGGAGGCTTCGCGCAATTTGGAGGTCTTCAGGTCGTTCTTTGGCTTTTTGTTTGGCGATCTTTAGTTTTTCGACGACATTGCCGGACAACCAGGCACCGGTCGTTACCCATTCATTGTTTCTGGCATCCAGCAAGATTTGTTTTTCCAGCCGCTGAATAACTTCGTACTCCGTTAAATTGGTGATGCCGCTGATATAATTAATATTGACTTTACCTTTATCGTTAAGACAGCGTGCTAATGCCTCTGCGGGATCATCCGTCAGCAATACTTCCTGCTGCGGGTAAACGGGCCCGTTAAAAATGTCGCTTTTAATCCAGGTTTCATTTTCTTTACGTTCGAGCGAGGAGATGATGACAAAACCATAGGCCGGGTCATTGAGGATGCGCGAACGGTTATAGACTTTGTTCAGCTCGCCGAATTCCGCCCGGAACATATCGTAAACCGAGTTCAAGGCAATCCGCTCGGCTTGATGTGGCTGCCGGGTTTCATTTTCAGCAGTCGATAATTGCAGGTACAGGTCGCGTACTGACGCATAAAGGCCGTAAAATTCCTGGTCCTTTTGTTCTTCGAAGGGCTTAAATTCGGCTTTGCCGTTTTCCGGCTCGTCTATTAAGCCAACCTTACCGTCAAATATTACTAAAGTATCTTTGACATGGAAAGGCTTCAGTTCAGTAAATACTTCAGGGCTGTCGTGCCGCAGGTTAAAAGCCGGCTCAAGGCTGCGGTCTCCTTCATAGCAAAAATTATGCGCAAAGTATTTGAGCCGTGCGGATAATGCTTTTAATTCATAGGTCAGAGCATTACCGGCCAGCCATTTATTGGAGAATTTGACCTCGGCAACATTACTGTAAAGCTTATACACGTACCGTCCGCTGTTTTTGGCCCTTGCGGTTAGCATGACGATGCTTTCGTGCTCCGGTTTATCGGTTGTGCGAATGGTGCTGATGATGCGCGCGGAGGCCGCGTCTACAGTAGCTTCGTCTGTTTCGCTGAGATAGGCTTGCGCACGGTCATTGTTTATAGGGGGCGCGGCATCAAATAAGCCTAACTGGGCCACGGTCCCAATCGAGCGTATTTTCGTTTCGGGTTCGGGCAAAAACGTAAAGGCTCTTGCGTTATTTGTTGGATCTGGCTCGCTTGACACTGATTGTGCCACCTGGTTCCACCTTTCGCGGTTAAAACGCCGGGCGAGCCCTTCCGCGATCTGTTGTTGCAAAGGCTCCTGCAAATCATCGGGATCGCCGTTCATCCAGATGGTTTGGGACGGCTTGCCATATTGATTGGTACCTGCGCTGATCTCATCCGCCAAAATCAGCTCGGGATGCTGCTGCAAATAGCCGTTTACGAAATACTTTCCCGCGGCATTTTCTTCTTCAACGGCACCGATCAATAATGCTTCTTCTTCGGAAAGCTCCTGCTTGTGATCGTTCTTTTGGATAACCAGCAAGTGGCTCGGCGCTTCCACATTGGCGTTATCTTTCATCAGGTTATCCGGCAAAACCGAAACACTAATAAAATCCGCCGAGGTAAATACATGCTTCCGCGCCGTTTCATTGCCGGGCGTATTCAGGAAAGTATCCGTGACCAGATAGGCCAGGAGGCCGCCATCGCGCAGCTTATCCAATCCCTTGGCAAAGAAATAATTATGGATACGGCTGGCGATGGGGCTGTTCTGGTAAGCCGGGTCGAATACAGAAAAATTGCCAAAGGGAATATTGCTGGCGACCAGGTCATATTGACCTTTTTCAGCGGCCGGCGTTTCCTCGAAACCTTTGATCTGAACAGTTACCGCGTCGGATTGCGTCTTGAGGTAAGCCTGCAGCACTTTCCCGGTCAGCCAATCCTTTTCAACCGCGTTAACCCGGATGTCATCGAAGGCATTCAATGCTTCCGCAACAAACACACCCGCGCCTGCGCTGGGCTCATAAAACTGACGCGGAAAAATTTCCTGCGCGCGCAATGCGGCATATAAAGCCTGCGGCACGAAGGCCGGCGTATAAAAAGCGGTCAGGGTGGAACGCTGCAAACTTTCAATAGCTTGTTTATATTCTGCCTCTGCAAGCCGGGCTTGCAATGCCTGGTGCAGTTCCATGACGAGCGGGTATAGCCGCAGATCAGCGTCCGAAGCATGCTGCTTTTGCCATTCCGATATGTCAGCTTTGGGGAATAGCACCGCCTTTAGACCGCCAAAACCTGCGTAGGCCTTTAGCGTCAGCGCCTCCGTTTCTGAAAATTGGCGCCTGCCGTCCCAATCCAGCGCAAGGCAAAGCGCATCGATGTTGATGCGCAGTTGTTTTGCTGCGTTAAATGCCATAAGAGTGGATTCAGGAGAAAAAATGCTATTCGTTCAGGTAATCTGAGATCGCGGCGATCACCGAATAGCGCAAAAACCTGGTCTCTTCATGTTTGGGAAACCCGGTATCGTTCATCAACTGTGCGCAGACACTGACCAGATTGATGACCTCGTAATGCAGAATACTTGCCGAAAAGAATCTTAAATAGGTTTCCCCGAATTCTTCTTCGAGGACGTTCGCAATATAGTCGTAGCGCTGGCCAAGTATTTCCCTGCCTTCCGCTTCAAGCATAAGCTCGAAAGGATCGGACACAAGGTCATCGTCCGGTCCGGGCGCGGACCTGCCGGTATTGAATTGAATAGCCATGGTGTGTGGGAATAAAAAAGGCCGCTGAGAGGCGGCCTGTAAATACTATAAATGGGAGCTATGATTAACGGATTGATATCGCGCTTTCGTGATCCATGCTAAATGATCAGTACTTTTTCGTTGTCGAATGATTCATTCTCGTTATACCTAACATAGCCGAGTTGATTCGTGATCAAAGTGGTGTTACCTACCTTAAATTCAGCAATGTTTTGATGGTGATGACCATAAAGCCAATAATCAGCCGATGTGTTTCTGATCAGTGTTTTTAATTCAACGGCAAAAGCTTCATTCAACGCATCGCCCAAATATTGAGGGGGATAATTAATAAACGTCGGTACATGATGTGTCACGACTATCTTCTTTAAATCCACAGGGCTGCCGGTCAATTCGTTATGGATGAAACCAACGGAGCGTTCATTATATTCCCTTAGGTCGTCCGCGGTCAGCCGGACGCCTTTGTTGCGGATCAAATGGAAATCGTTCATGCCCCGCTCTATGGCGATCTGGTTCCTTGGCCGGATGCTGGTCCACAAAGTGGAAAAAATCATTCGGGCGTTTTCAACGGTTACAGCGTAGTCGTTGACGAGGAAGATATTGTCCCGGATAGCCTCATTAAAACTCCCGCATTTACTGGCCAGGTCGTAATGATAATATTCATGATTGCCGGGGATCCAGTAAGTGGTTTTGAAATTGTTCGATATATAATCAAAAAACCAGTTGTATTCTTTGATAAACCTGAATGGTGCGATGTCCCCGGCAAGCAGCAGCAGGTCCCCGACGGGCTGCAGGGGTTCATCCTGCAGAAAATATTTATTGTCGGTCATTTCCAGGTGTAGGTCGGATGCATATTGTATTGTCATGCAGCAAATGTATGCGCAGACTTAACCTTTTGGTGGTAGATAACTAATGACTATCTTGTAAAACCGGGCTCAGGCCTGCCTCTGCCGAGAAGTTCGATGAAATCTTGTTTGATAAATGCCCATTCTTTTCCGCGCAAGCATTTAGGGTCCTCATCTTCTTCATCTGCTAACTGGAAATTGGTCAGTTGCGAACGGATAAGTCCTTCATCATTTTTCCATGGAAAACGTGCCCAGTAACATTCAATCATTTGTTCTATGGAATATGAATTAAGTAGCTCATGGAGGTCCCAAAAATCTTTTCTTCTGCCGCCCTCCTCGATGATACCTAACTTCATTCCAATCACTTCTTCAACTGTCGCGATGCGCACGCCTTCTACCACTAATTCCAGCTGGAAAAAATCTTCGGATGAATAGTATACGTCTACCTTTACGCAGTCTTCCTCCGAAATTCCAATAATATAGGTTCGCCCATGAACCACTTTTCCTCCAACTGCGCCTTTCACATAAGGATAGTGTTCCAAAAAATAGTTTTCGATTGCGTCAAATTGAAGCTGATCGTATATGGTATTACAGGCAAATAAATCGATATCGTCCGACATACGATGTCCTAATTGCAAACTCAATGATGTTCCGCCAACAAGACGGCAGTCATTGAACTCATCGGCACTCATGAAATCCATAAGCAACTGTTTTAACCGGTCGTTAACAGTGTTCCAATATAACATAACTTATCTGTGAGCGTGGGGCATAAAAGCTAAGTTGCCCGTTTCGGTTAGCGGCCGTCCGGCGAGAACTTCGTTTACCTTATCGATACCGTAATATCGCTTAATTATTTCCTGTTCGTTCTTGTCACCGCGTTCGTAAATTCTTTTGATAACGAACTTATAACTCTTTTCCCAGTCTATCTTGGTTATGTCAACATCCCAGAAAAGCACTTTTGGTAAATTTGGACCAGGGCCCTGGGTTCTTAATCTTTCCTGCTTGATGTCGTAGTGAACCTGCAAAGTCATCAGCGAGCCTTCTTCAAGGCCGAGTGCCCGTTCGATCTTTATAGCTAAGGGTGTATTTAAGCTGCGCTTGCCTTTTAGGATGGCATTGAAAGTTTGCGGATGCTCAGGCAAAGCCAACGCAAATGGGCGCTGGCTGATATTGCGCTTTTTGAGCAAGCGTTCAATCACTTTCCCGGGATGGATACCCTTATAGGATTCAAATTCTTCCGTCATATCCAAATGTAAGCAAATTTGTTTACATTTCAAAATGGGTTTTGTTTGCGCATTGTTCATATCCAAAATAGAAATTGGTAACGGTGACCGTTGGAATTAATCAACTCAGCCCAAGCGAATCTGGTTTTGCCTTTCGAGCCACGGCACTGCGCATTGGTCGCAAAGCGTTTTAATCCAATTATCTTCGCGTAACTTCACCTTATCGGTACTGCCACAGCGCTCACATATCTCATACGAGCGATTTTCGAATCTCTCGATGATTTCATGTCCATTTTCGGGTAAGCCATTTGCATAAAAACATAAGCCGCCATACTTTTCCTTGATCTGCAGGATTTCACGGGTCCAGCCCGTGGCGACGAGCGCCTGGATCAGCTCTGCGATCAATTCAAGCCAGCCGTCATCGCATTCGATTCCAAAGAGACTTATTGGAGAAGGCAATTTGCCGTTTGGGTAGACCAATCCGCCGGTCTCGTTTACGGATTGATAAAATTCTTTTTTTGACATCATACCGTAAAGTTGAACGGTTTTACGTCACGTGGTGGTAGATAACGTTAATTTGGTATTGTGTCGGCTTCCAAAACGTCTTTGTAGGTTATGGGCAATACAATCACGCGGCCGGAGATCTGCTTTTCGCTGAGTTCAATGTTGAGCACTTTATTGCCGGGGAAGCTCATTTTCTTAAAGACGAAGATGTTCCGGTAGTATTTATCGAATGCCTGGGTATTGAATAAAGTGAGTTCCGGTTTGATTTCCAGGGATTGGATGTTGGTGGCTTTAGTCACTTTTTTGTCGTCGATCTTGAACCGGAGGTCGTCGATATGGTAACTGAGGTTGGTTTTGTTCTTGTAAGTGATGTCCAAAAATATGTAATCCCCGGCGGTATAGACATGGTTGAGTATGGCTTTGAGGCCGAACGCTATTGTCGTTTCCACGGTCCGGGTATGGCAGTTTGTGAAGAGATTATTGGCGAGTTTTTTGAGTTCGGGTTGTGTCAGGCCGGATCCGGAAATATCAATGGGCCTGGTATCGCCGGGCTGGATCTCGATAAGCGCCGGGACGCTGCTGCCGCCGGCCAGGATATGATATTGCGCGATAAAATCTTCGCCGGCAATGGTGACAATAGCATCATTAAAGACGGAGTTTTCCTTGATTTTTAGGCGTAATACATTTTTTAAGGGCAGGTCGCCTTCGATGTTTTTGGTGGAGATGTCGACATATTGGATCGGCTGGGGTGAGAGAAAATGCAGCGTCAGGTTTTGGGGCAGGTGCAATACGGGCATACCGGGTAACTGGAGCGCGGATGTCTGGGGCGCATATTCGCTTTCGGGATCGAAGAGGCCGCCCCGGTCGGACCACCAGAACCCCGAGTCGGCTTCGGGGGGCAGGAAGGAATGGGCGGCATTGTGGTTCAGGTGTTCGAAATTGTCCTGGGCAAAAAGGGAAAGGACGGTCAAGAGTAAAGCGAGGGTGAATAATGTTCTTTTCATGGATTTGAGATTAAATAGATATGGGTGTTGTATTTGATGCGGGCTTTGTCTTTACGTATGGCGGAAGCGATGGCGGACGAGCTGGATTCAAAGAGCTTGCCGGCGGCGCTCATCAGGAACTGGCTGCCGGTGGAGGAGCCGTTGTCGATGCTGACGCCTTGTATGGTGCTGGTGCCGAGGTCTTTGGTGAAATCCCGGAACTGGGAATTGGGGACATAGAGCCCCTGAAGGCCGTCGAGGTCATAAACTTCCAGTTTGACGGGCAGTATCTTATCCCCTGCGATGACCGATTTGATGGATAGGGTGGCCCGCTGTGCTGAAAATCCGCTGATGAGCGCATAGAGGTAAGTGCCTTTTTTGATGAGCGTTTTACCGGCGGTAATGTCTTCGAGCAATTTAAGCCGGATGCGCGAACCGGCATAGCCGGTGACGTTTTCATCGATCGTTGCGGTGATAAAATTTTCACTATGGTCAGGTGTGATAGTATTGAAGTCCGTTGGGCCGCTGCTCACTTTTTGGACTTCGAGCGGTTTCTCAGCAGGCGGCGCCGGCTTGACTTCCTTTTTTTGAGGCACAGCGTTGTTTGCTTTGGTCATGCTGTCAACATAGGCCATTTGCTGTTTGAAAAGGTCCATTGGGTCCTTTGCTTTTTCGGCCGGTGGGGGCGGGGCCTCCTTTTGCCTGCGGTTCAGGTTGTTTAACGCTTCGATCATGGCGTTATCTTTCGGAGGCAGCGTTTCGTTTTGAGTTTTATAGGGTTTGGCAAATCGCGCCTTCATGGCCCGGTCGATGGAGTCGAGCATTTTTTGCTGGTTGACGGCGGGATTGGGGTCGGTTTCCGACGGGATGGGGTCAACCGCCGAGTTGCCGTCACTTTCTTTGTATTTGTTGCGGTAGGCGTCGAGCTTGTCGGTGAGTTCTTTTTTGCGGACGGCCTGGGATACATCGCCTACCGAGGGGTTGATGCCTGCTTCATGCCTGATCTCTTTTTTGTTTTTTGAGGCGCTGCTGTGGTAGACGTAGAAGAAGAGGCAGAGGAAGGGGAGGGCGATGAGCGGAAGGATGTATTTGGGTTGTTTGAAATTGATCTTCATGGTTTGGCAGTTTTATTGATTTCCTGAAGTGAATCGAGTAATCGTCCAAGGTTGACGCTATCGCTTGCTGTGAGTTGCTTTTTGCTGGTTATGCTGTCAACCCGCTGTTTGAGCAATATTGTTTTTCGAAGCGCTGCGCTCGCTGCTCTGATTTTGTCGAATCCGGTGTTGATGGGGCTGACGGGCAGCGGTTTTTGGGGAACCGGATGGTGAAGCGCTATGACAACGATGGCGGATAGCATGATGTTGATGACCATCATGGCGAACAGGAACCTCGGATATTTTCGCGCTATTGCTTTTAGCGATAGCCGGATGTTGGTTAAATATGGGTTTAACTCTTTTTTGAATTCGCTGTAAAGCGTGTCACGCGGGTTGCGGTTAGAGCGTATTTTTCTGAACATTTTCGAGGTCTTTGTTTTCGATGGTTTTCCATTTAGTGATCAGCACGCCATGCGCATTGTTGTCGCTGCGGGGGATATCGCGGAGATAACCCTCGGTAATGAGCGAGCGGAGGACGGTGGAACTGCGCCGGTCGATCCTGAGCTTGCCATAATAACGGAAATATTTCCGGGGTATGTCCAGCACGATGGAATCGGTCGTGAGCGTCAGTACCGAACTGCTGGAAAGAATGGAATTGAAATAGCCGTTCTCTTTGAGGTCGTTGTATTGCTGCACGCCCGATTCATCGACGAGATACATGGCCTTTTTCAGCTGGTGTTCGATATACTTATCATCCGGCGTCAGCGAAAAGAACAACGAATGAAAGAGCTCGACGTGCGCCCGGTATTCGGCCGGGCGGTTCAATTGCATATCCGTCTGGCTGGCCATCACCGGGATGTTGCCCGACAGGATATAGATGCTGCGCCGGGCGTCGGCGGTTTCTTTGTAGGCATAGGCGCAGGCGCCGATGGCGATGATGATCGCGGCAACGAGGCTGCCTCCCGCAACAAAGGTGGCGAGCCTGATTTTGGCTTCGATATTTTTGATGATCATGATAAAATGTTTAAGCGAAGGTGCCGGCCTTGGCGGCAATGGTGACAACGCCGGAAGCGTGCCTGCCGAAAGTTGAAGCCGCTGAACTCACACCCGAGGTGGAAATGATCCAGGTCGAAATGCTGGGTACGGTAAACATGCAGATGGCCCCGATCAGGAAGACCACGATGACCGTCCCGAAGGACAAAATGCCGTTGCTGGCGAACCAGGCGAGCTTCTGCAGGTCAGCGCTGGCCCCGTTCTGCCCGACCAGCACCTGGTAACGGCTGATCTCGGACTGTAAGGCGTATTCCTGCATCAGCGCGCAGAGGTACATGATGAGGTAAGCAATGCCGGAATACAAATTCACGGATACAAAACGCGCGATCCATGTGGAGAAGCTATCGCGAAACGCCGGCAAAATGCTTACCGAAACGGAAAATGGCCCCAGGATCACGAGAATGGACGAATAGATGATCTGGATCATGAAGATGATATAGACGGCGATACGCAGTATCCATATCCCGAGCAGTTCCAATAATTGGGTAAATAGCAATTGCATCCCCACGGTCAGCCGGTTCTTCAGTTCCAGCAGGGGCGATATGACATCCGAAATACCCTGTTTGACCGTACTGGTGACCGCATCCCAGGCCTGCCCGTACCAGGTATCGCTTTCTTTCTCGGCGACTTCGGTCTGCGCCTGGAAGGTAATGAGCGAATTGGCTACGGCGAGCATCAGATCGGCCCGGGTAAAACGCAGGCTGTTGACGGTGCCCTGCTCGCTTTCAAACATCTGCTGGGTTTGGTTCTCGACGAGGTCGGTGGGAAAGGCGATCATTTTAACAAAGGCCCCCCACCAGATGATGATCATGCAGAGGCCAAAAGGACGCAGCAGCGGCATGATCTCGAGTTCCTTATCACCGACCATCATTTCGTAGGAACGGATGGCGAATAAGATGATCATGAAGATGGCGGCCAGGGCCTGGGCATCGACGATGAAAAGGTCGAAGTGTGTCCAGATGGACTCTTTCAGCCCGCCGAGGAAGGTCATCATGCCGTTCTCGTAAACGCCGTCGCCCTGAAGAAATTCGAGGGATTGTTTATAGCTGGCGGTGTCGATGGCGGTTTGTGCGAAGGCGGGAGATATGCAAAGGAATAGCAATACAACCAGGATGGTCGTTCGTTTTTTGATCATAAGAAGTAGGGGTTTTAAAGAGTAAGATTGATGTTAATAGACATCATCGTGGGTGCCGATGTCGAGTAAGAGAATATACTCGGTTTCGTCTTCATATTGCTCTATTGTAAAAAGGATACGACAATCATAGCCACATGAACAGGCAAGCAAAGCGGCGAGGCTCCCGCTTAGTTTATGGGTTCTCAACGAAGGGTCATAAATATCCTTTTGCAATTTGGTCAGAGCCTTTGCAATCGGGGACTTGAGCAGGTGGTTCTTGCGCGTAAATTTCTGATAAGATTTATTAAATGCTTTTGATAGAACAAGTTGCCTTTCCACCGGATTTGTACTTACAGGCTATCCAGTTGCTTGATCGCTTCCTCCGCGGAAAGCGGTGTGAAATTACCTGAATGAAATTCTTTTAAGGATTTCTTCGCATTTTTAGCTATCTCCGCGCGCCTGGATTCAATCTGTCGTTTTTGGAGTATCTCCAAAAGCATTTCCCTGGACGCGTAATCCATTGTCATGATATCTGCTAATGTCGAATCTATCGTTGCCATATTAATACACAAAAATACACAAAAATTCATATTGAAATCAAGAATTCAAAACTGCATGCGTTGTAGTATTAAATTAGCTATTTGTACGTCGGTTTGCGGCGTCCAGCCGGCGGGCCTCAAGGATGCGGTTTTGAGCTGCAGGTTCTGTGCGGTCATCTGGATGTTTTTTGCGGCGGCAGCCACACGAATGTTCCAGACCCCGGCCAAGGTGTTGTATTCTTTCAGCAGCCGGTAGTAAGCGATGATACGGGAGCCGCGGTCCATATCGCTCGTGCGTGCGCCCTGCAACCGTTCTTTGAGCATGGATAGTTCATTGGTGTACCAGTTGTATAAGCCCTCTGAAACGAGTTTGACGCTGACTTGCGGTGAAAGGGGCGCTAGCAGCGTGAGCGCCGAATAATTGAGCAGGGGCTGAAACTGCTGACGGTAATACAACAACCATAGCGGGTCGGCGTCCGACAGCAGGCCGGAAGTTGCGGCGATCTGTGACAGCGCCGTATTCCTGACGGTATCAGCATGGAGCTTGTAGTTATGATCCGTTGTATTCAGCGCGCCCACGAGCGCAAGGCGCTGGGTTTGCGGGCCAGTGGCACTGAGCGGCCGGAGGTCGGTCTTGTGGTAATTTGGATCGAAAAGTCCCCAGACCAGCCAGTAATAGGGGTTGAGGCTGAGGAACCCGGCTTTAGGGTCGAACTTATTCTGGTCCCATTGGAGATAGACCATGCGCTGCTGCTGGTGAATAATGGCCTTGTCCTGGACTTCTTCCTGGGCGAAGCAGATCATCCCCAACAGCAAAAATGTCGTTAAAATAATAAGATGTTTCATAGTAATTTACGGGTTTAAATAAAAAAAGCGGCAAAGCCGCTCTTCCAAATGATATTGTTAATGGTTATCGTTGATTGCCGGTTGACCGACCAAGGTCGAATGATTGCAGTAACTTTTCGATAATGGGTTCGATGGTATTTGACCTATAACCGCTGTCAGAATGCGCATAAACTGCTTCTTCGAAGTTTTCATGTTTCATTAATGCTTCGAATCCGTCTCTAAGATCTCTCCAAACACGTGTTGGTGCAGATCGCATTTGACCTGTAAAATCGTCTGCATGTTCAATCACAAAATCATATCCTCAAGGTCCGGGCTTGAATAAAGATCTTGCGCCCGATCGTTGAAGGCTACCATTTTTGAAGCCATGAAGTATGGGGTTTCAAATACTTTAACGCTAGTCTGCGCGTCGAGATTTTTTATAATTGCCGTTTCGAACCCTTCCGGGTACCATTTATTGCTGAATCCAATAGCTGCGGGGTCAGTCGGCATGACGTCGACTATAATACCCTGGTAATTGTACCGGCATATTATTCCCGAGAATACGTCGTTTTTGAATCCTATTGATCGAAGTTTCTCATCCAGATCACTATACCCTCCGTAACTCGCTAATTCAACAACAACATCCACATCATCTGTAGGCCGTACTTTCAGTTCGTTTCGGTATTTATCGGATGCATATAATGATACTGTAGCGCCACCTACAAATACAAATTCCTGTTTTAAATCCTTTAATATTTCGTTAACGGCCTTGATCCTGACTATATTCTCGTGCATAAGTTTGTGGTTGGAGATATTCTTTAAGTAGCTCTTCCGCTTTTTGCCGTTCTCTTGCCTTTCCGACGCGCAGTGCGTCAATCAATGCCAATTGCTCATATAGCTTGGGATCATGCCCGGCGGCCCAGGCCTGGTTGGGGTATAACGGTGATATAGCCTGACCTTTAACAGATCCTTCCGGAGACGGCCAAACATAATAGTCGTCAAAAAGGAAATAGTTCTTTAAAACAGGCGCGCTATGAGCCGTTGGCAAGCCCTTGACTATTTGTCCTGGTTCAACAGGAAAAACATGTTTCAATCCGTGTAAAACAAAATTTAACAACGCGCTTTTAAATACAGTTTTTTTGTCCGGGGCAAGTAATCGTCCCTTTACAGACCGGTTTAAAGATTCTGATATTTCAGAATTGCTAATACGGAGCGAGGATGCCAGATCTTTATGTAGCCAGCCGTCATTCATTAACATTATTTTCAGCAGGACCACAATATCGTGCGGGCGCATGCCATTATGTTCTTTCATCATACAAACATATGTAAAATGTTTTAAATTCGCAAATCGCGAATTGAGAATTAGGCTTTATTTGAGATATTTAGCATTTGAAATGATCTGTGTTACAAAGGCTTTGTCTTTGCTGATCCAGCCTGCGTAGGGGTTAACGGTGGCGATGATGCCTCGCTGTTTGGCCCAGTACATGGCGCGCCAGGCACCATACGCGAGGCTGTCGAGGATCTGCAGTTGTTGCGTAACTTTTCTTAGCAATTGGTCGCGGCTGTTGTAGTCGGCGAGGATATTGCTGCCGGCTTTAAGGATGTAGCCGGATACGTCGCTGACGAGGCTGACGGCGCGCAGGCGCATTTCGTTTTCGATATTTTCGGCAAACAACAGCAAATACGGCTGACTTTTGGCGAGGTCGAGGCATTGCCGGAGACAGCTGATCATGTTTTCGACGAGTACGGCGATGTTCCTGACGGCCATCCCGTTCTTCAGCGCGGAATTGACATCGGCGAGCGCGTTGTAAATGATGGTTTGGGCAAGGACGACGGAACTGACATTGGTATTGATGCTGTTTAGATTGTTATCGATTTTGCCGAGATAATCGTTGTGCGTCGTTTCTGCCGCGCTGCGTGCCGCCCCGTTCCCGATCACGGCGGCCAGGTGTTGGGGGTCGAAGACGATTTGCTGGGCTTTGGCAGCTAAAAGCACAAAGCTGAAAGCGAAAAGCAATAGTAATATTTTCATTATTTTAAGTATTTGGCGTTTTGGAGGATATTGTTGATCATGGATTTATCCTGGTTGATATAGCTCTGGAAAGGGTTCAGGGCCTTTAACACGGATGCAAGGTTATTGTACTGTAACAGGATAAGCATATTGCCGGATAGTTGTTGTATGCGGCTGAGCTGGTAAATGACATAATCAAACAGCATTTTCCGGTCGGAGGCTTTCATTTGATTGACGTCGCCGATACTGAGGGTCAAACCTGTTACATAGCCGATAAGGCTCTCTGCTTTTTCCACGAATTCGATCTCCGTTTGGTAGCCTAAAGCGATAATGGCCGGGTTCTTTTCGGCGAGGGCGATGATCTGCGACTGGTAATTAATGATCTGCGTCACCATGGGTTTGGCTTCGAGGCCGATATCGACGGCTGTGATGGCGGTTCCGAGTGCGTTGTAACGCTGTTGCACGGTGCGGTAAACATTTTTTAGCCTGGCCAGCAGGGTGAGGTTGGCCGCTTCATTGGCGTTGACGGTTGCCTGGTTGTTGCGGGCATCGACCTGTTTGGTGTGCTCGGATTTGGATTCGTCGATGAGCTGGTGCATACCGATGACATCGATGGTGCTGACTTGGGCAAAGCACAATTCATTGAAAAACAATGAGAGAAATATGAGTAGGCATTTCATGATTTTTTTGGTGGTGTCCTATGATTATTACTCAATTTATTTTTTGATTTTCATTGAGATAGCTGTCCGTATCTATACCACTACTTTAAGTATTTTGCATTACTGATCACGTCGTTGGCGATGCGGACGTCCATGTTCTGCCAGGTGGCCCAGGGGTTGAGCGATCGGAAGATGCCGCGCATTTTGGCCCAGTACATGGCGCGGTCCATGCCGTAAGCAATGCCCCTTAAAATGCGGAACTCAGCGGCGATATGGTTGAGCAGCTTGCCGCGCTCCCCGGAATCCATCAGGTTCTTGCTGCCGCCGAGCAGGACAAATGCAGTCACATCCGCGGCGAGTGTGACGGCTTTGCTCTCAAACTCTCTTGCGCCCTGTTCGGCAAAGAGCAGCAGGACCGGGTCTGATTTGGCCAGCTTAAGGGATTGTTCCACATCGCTGACAATATCTTTGCCGCAATCCGCGATATCTTTGATCGTGGTCAGATTGCTGATGATCGAGGCGACCTGCGTAAGGCCCTTGTAAATCTCCGCCTGCAAAGTATTAACGATCACCAGCTGGCCGGTGACGGCGAGCTGTCCTTTCTGGATCAGGGTCAGGTTTTTATTGGTCTTATTGAGCTGGCTGTTGATAACGCCGGCATTGACCGCGATAGCGGCGGAAGTCGTCGGGTCGACGACCAGCTCCTGGGCTTTTAAAGCTGAAAGCGAAAAGCATAAGGCAAAAAGCAGTAAGTATTTCATGGGTTTTGATTGACTTGTTTGATAAAATCGGCTAAGGAAAGCCCTGATTGTTTTAGGTCACGGACGAAAGCGTCGAGTGCTTCAGCATAACTTCCATAACGGCGGGTGTATTTTTCTACCGCGGCTTTTTCCGGTTTTTCGGTGGTGTAGGCCAGGTACTGTTGCAGGGAGACCTCGACGCCATAAACTTCGCCTATTGAACCGCGACGGATATAAACTTCTTTGAACCTGCCGCGGCCTTCGGTATTATCCAGCTGGTTGATCGTGAATATCTTCCTGCGCTCGGTTTCGTTGATGGATAAAAGGGCGGCGATCTCGTTGTAGTTGTCCTTGAACCGGGTCTGGTCGAGCAGGCAGATCGTATCGGAATTGTTGATGATACTGTCTTTGACCACCACATTGCCGATAATGTCCCCCAGTTCCTGCGTGACGACGATGGCCTCGCCCCAGAATTTACGTACGGTCTTATAGAGGTAGAGCAGGTATCCGGCCATGAGCGGGCTGGCGATGGCCTTCCAGGCTTCTTCGACGACCAGCGCTTTCCTCCGGTCCGAGCGGTAACGCATCTTCTGGATGAACACGTCCATGATGATCAGCGTCACGATCGGGAAAAGTATCCGGTGCTCTTTGATGCTGTCGATCTCGAAGACGATAAAACGCTCGCTGAACAATGACTCGTCCGCCTGTTCGTTGAGGATCTGCGCGAACTCGCCGCCTTGATAGAACTTCTTGAGCACATAACGGAACTCGTCTAAATCGAAAACGACCTGGTCCTCGGTTTTTATTTGTGGTATTTTTTTTAACGAATACGCATAAAAAGAATTAAAATCCATTACCGGCGCGGGCTCAGCGAACTTTTCCTGGAAATAGGCGCCGATGGTATGCGAGATGACGTCACGCTCGACGGGCGAAACGGTACCTTCCGCGCCCTTCCATAAAAGACAGATCAGGGTTGTCAGGAAATCTTTTTTCTCTATATTATATTCTTCCGGCCGGATCGCAAAAGGGTTCATCGTAATAGGCTTCTGATCGGTGTAGGTCATGTACTTGCCACCATAATACGCGCATAAACCGGAGTAAGAATGCCCGGTATCGACAATGACCATGTCCATGTTATAGAGCATGTACTGCTCGATAAGCGCGTTCATGAAGAAAGATTTGCCGGAGCCGCTGGGGCCGAGCACGAACTTGTTGCGGTTATTGATGCGCCCGGTCCTGATGGGCAGGTCCGCCGGATCGATTCCGACGGGTATGCCCTGGCGATCGGTAAAGCGGACGAGAAAATCCGATGGTTCATCTTTTGGCAGCGATTCTTTGAAAAAGAAGCATAGCGCAGCGTCGCAGGTCGTGAGGAACCAGTCATACGGTTTAAGTTCGACACCGTTTCCCGGCAAAACGGAACGGAAAAGTTCCAGCTGGTTATAGGCGTTCTTATTTGGAATAATGCCTAAGCCCAAAAGGGCCCCTTCGATAAAATTCCCCGCTTTTTGGATGTTTTCGTCTGCTGCGACCACCAGGATGTTGAAATGGCTGTTGACCAATAGCTGGTTCTCGCGGGCCACGTCGTTCAGGAGCAGGTCGATGTCCTGCATGCATAATTGGTTGGCCGGATCAGGGATGCCTGAATGTCTTTTCTTTTTCAATTCCAGTTTTTTCAGCGTCAGGACCTGATCGGGTATTTCGATGACCTGGTTAAAGACGATCGCGTCAAAGCCGGGGACGCGGAACAGAAAAGAAAGAAAATCAACCGGGAACCCTTTAAGCGTGTCCTTTTCGTTCAGTTCGATATGCGTGTTGAGTTCCTGCGGCAGGTCGATACTTTCGATGTTGACCAGGCCAATGCTCCGCAGGCCGCGGCCGCCGATGCTGATACCCGTGTCCGTCGGGGCCAGGTTATTCAATGCCAGCGGCCCTTGTCCGAAATCCATGCTTAAAACCTGGAGGACCAGCAAATTGATCCGGGGTTCATCGAGCAGCTCGGGCATCATTTTAGCCTGCCCGAGGATGTCCATCACTTTACCGATAGTTTGCTTAAAATCAGCGAGCGCTTTCGGGTCAAAAACGTAAAAGGCGCCTTTTTTGACCTGCAGGGTGATCGTAAGGTAGCTGGATACATCGAGGAAATCCCGCCCGGCGAAATGGTCGTTGTATTGCTGCTGCAGGTATTCGGCCGCGGGCTTAGCCGGAAAGGCAGAGCGGGCGATGATATCCAGTTTTTGCAGGATATAACCGTCGCCGAGCTGTTTAACGATGCCGGTAAAAAGCTGATGGAAATTGTCGTAAGCAGTTGCCGTAGCGGCATAGCGGATGACCGGGTTAGTGATCCGGATGATAGCGGAACATTCGCCGCTGACCCCTAAAAGCATGGCAAAACCCTGGCTATGGTCCACCCCGGCGTAGGGGATATTAAATACTTTTTTTTCTTGCATACCGGATGATATAAATTCCTTTTGCCCTGGAACGTTCGTGGAGGCCCTTTTTTTGACTGGCGGCGGTCCATAACAGGCCGCCGGTGATGCTTCCGGCGAGCACGATCGCGCCGAGCCACATATTCAGCAGCGACATGGTCAGCGCGCCGAGTACCAGGCCGCCGAGCAGGGTGCCGAGACCACGGTAAATAAATTTTCCTTTAAAACCCCGGAAGACAAGGGGCTTCTGGAGCCCCTTGTAAACAGCATATCGTCTGCCCATCAGGTTAAACCGAAAAATGCCTTGATCACCAGGGCGGACACGACCAGGAAGACGCAGGAGCCGCCCCAGCCCATGAGTTCTTTATTGATGTCCTGATCGCCGGAGTTCCATTTGGAATAGACGCGGATGGCGCCGACTATACCGACGATACCGCCGATGACCAGTGAGATATTGGTGACGGGGTCAACATAGGTCTGCAGGGTAGAGGTGGCGGTGTTCAGGCCGGTCACACCGCTTTGCGCGAGTGCCGGTACTGCGCCAGCGGCCAGCAGCATAGCTGTGGCCCAGAGTTGTTTTAGTTTGTTCATTTGTCTTATTGTTTTAATAATTAAATGCCGAAAACCGTCCGGAGAAAGATGCCCGACAATACCATGAATAGAGCGGCGAAGAACCAGGCGGCAATGTCAGCTGTGATGCGTTCCTGTCCCATTTGCCAGTTATGATAAATGCGCAGGGCGCCGATGATGCCAAATATCCCGGCCAGCACGAGCGCCAGGTCCATAGCCGAAAAAAAGGATGAAGAAAGGCTCTGCCGAGCCTGCTGCATTTCATCAATACCGGGTTGAAAAAGTAAGACCATGGTCAAAAGCTTACCGGCCTGGTATAAATGATCGCTTCTTCGCGGCACAAGTTAAAAAGGCCCTTGAGACTGACGCCACCCGAGCCGACTATTGCCGGCTGCGCTTTGGGTTTTTGTATTTCGGTTTTGTCAGGTAAATGTTCGACGGACCTTGGAGCGATATTTTCGGCAAAAGTGAGTTCATTACTTGTTAGGGCGGACGTTTTGCGCTGCAGTGCGGTGTCAGCGAGCATAACGACCAGGTAGTATAAGATGTAGAGGCCAGCGAGCCAGATAAAGAAATGCAGCCAGTTCATAATTCGAGTTGTTGGATAAATTGTTTGATAATGGATTTGAGTTCGGGATGCTGCTCAAACAGATGATGGACCGAGAAAGCCACCAGTTTGGTCACGTCGACGCCGGTCGCCATTTTAAATTGATTGAGCATTTTTATAGTGCCGCCGTCAAAGCGGATATGCATCAGGCCTTTGTGGTCACGGTTGTCATATTTGCGGATGCAATCCAATATCTCCGGGACCGGTGGCGGTTTGTCCTGTCTGCTGATATTGCTGCGCAACTGGTCGGCCAGCGATTTGATGTCACTCATGGAAATGTTGCTTGTATAGGGTATCGAAAGCGTTCAGTACAACCGGCAGAATGGCCAACGGCGTCTGGAAAGTATTGACCCGCTGGAAATCTATCCGGTCGGGCAGGGGACTGGTAACACTTCCCAATTTGCTCAATTGTTCATCGACATCCAGCCGGGTTTCATATTTCACGTTTGCCTTGACCCGGTTAGGGATATAAAACAAAGGTACTTCCGCATTGATCTTGCGCAACACGACCGAGAACAGGACCGTCGACTCAAAGCTGAATTCATCGTAAGAAAAGGGGCAGATCACCAAATCGGCAGCCCCGAACACCGGGATCAAACCATCATCGTCCAGCTTTCCCGGCAGGTCGATGAGCACGATCTGCGTGGCATCTGCCGCCATAATATTCTTCAGGCCGGGAAAATGCTCCAGGCTCGCCGCAACCACGGTATAGGGCTCAGTGTTCTCCAATAGCTTCGCGCGTTCATATTTCTGGGCGATGGACTGCTGATAATCCATATCGAGAACGGTTACGGCCTTCATTTTCGCCTGGGTGAGGTAATTGGCCAGTAAAAGTGTGATGGTGCTTTTACCCGCGCCACCTTTCTGGTTGCCGATGAGGATGATCATAATGAGCTTGATAATTAGCGCTGGTTAACGCGGGCCTTCTTTTTTCTCCGGCGGCCATGGATTGCTTCGTCGTCGATATCTTTTGAGATATTGATATGTACCGGTATATCAGGTAATCTGGATATGTACTGTTGGGATTCCCGGCTGTAATGAATTTTTTCGGATGCCGGAGCCCGGCTGGCTATCAATTCCTTTAAAGACATGATCTCGCCGCCTTTATAGACGTTCTTCTGAGCATGATCTATAACAGTGTATCCGTATGCAGGCTTGCCGTCTTTGGCGTGGAACACCAGTTCGACACCCATTTTGGTTTTCAGGTAGTCAGCAAAACCCTCCCTGTCATATAACGGGCTATATTTTTTGAAAATGGCTTTTAACTGAAAGGCACGGGATTGATCGGGACTCTTTAATCCGATTTTGCCGGGATCGAGCTCAGCCAGCTTTTTTCCGAATTTGATCAGGTCATTGTCTTTGATCGTATAACCTTTTCTTTCCAATATCAGCTTGCATTGGGCGAGATTTGAAAAGCGGTATGACCTGGCTTTGTCCAGGTCTTTTTGGGCCGTTTTACCTTCATCGACGCCCATGATCTGGTTCAACGCCGCGATGGACCGGATGTGTTCAAAGCCGCTGCTGATCTTACGTCCGTTATGATCTATCCTGGTTGTTACGATATGGATGTGGTTGTTCCCCGTGTCCGGATGGAAGAACAACAGGTAGGGCTGTTTGCTGTACCCCATCTTTTCGAGCCATGCTTTGGCGATCTTCGTCAGCTGCTCTTTGTCGTGACTTTTCCCCTCTGCTGAAATGGCAACATGTAATTGTGGTTCGCTGACGTTCTTATTTAATGCGGAAACCGCCTCAAGGTAATTGGCGTAATCGATCGGGTGAACTTCATTTAAAGCCTCCAGCGGGCCGAAATTAACAGCTTCTATGAAGTCAGCATTCCCTTCCGCTACCTTATCAAAATTGTAGAAGACTCCCTCGAATGTAGCGCAAGGCTCAAACATCTTTGCGATCATATAACAAGCTATTTAGTTACATAATCAAAGATCGGGCTATATTCGCTGCTGTTGTGGTAGATAGCGTTGTATCAGTTGCCCAGCATCCTGATAACCTTCCGCAAACAAGTATTTAATTCCGAGCGGTTTTTCAAATGATCTTCCATTAGTATTTCAAACCGTTCAGCCACCACCGGTGATAAGATCTCCTTTGATTTTAACGTGTTTGCATAATGGGCCAATTGGTTTAGGTTGTTCCCGGAGCGGCCCAGCTCGGTGCCGAGGACACTCAATTCCCGGATGAGTTCTTTGGCGTTAATGATGGCAACTGCTCCGTTGTGCAGTAACCTGGATCTGACCAACTGTGTTTTATTAATACCCAGGGCCTGCTCCATCGCGGTTATCAGCTTATACTCATCTTCTGTAAACCGCACATCGATCTTAAATGTGCGCTTACCTTCCTTCAATGGCGGACGCCCTTTTCGTTTAGGATCTTCAGCCATAAGGAAAACGAGTTGCGAAGTTTTACAGCTACCCCGTCAGGGGCAAGTTTCCTTTTGGTCGCGAAAATCCGTTTTCGTCGGACAAAAGGACATCTTGCTCTGTAAAAAAGTAAAATGTAGCTGCGTAGCAAGCTACTTGAAAGATTGATTTATAATTCCCGGATGAATGTTTCTTTGCCGCTGACCGCGTCGATCTCAACGAGCACCCGGCGTCCGTTGGGGTATTCAAGGATAAATTGATCCTCGGTATCGGTCGGGTGGATGATATGTTCCTGTTGAATGGTTTCCATTGGTCTCCCAAATTTAGGCTTTTTAGCGTGCCAACAAAGGGGTGTTGAAAAATGGTAGGGGCCTCTATAAAACAAAAGGGAGCCTTTGGGGCTCCCTTGAATATCTTGGTTCGGGAATACTCGCGTCGTATTCTACAATACGGGCATTTCAGCCTGCCCCGGCGCTTTCGGGTCTCGCGGTTTTACGCTCACTTTCGCCGGATTCTCTGGGTTTAGCAGAGTAATGTTTCTTCCCCCGATGTCAAACAACTTACTGCGGCCGGGCTTACATGGTGGTTGCCGGCGACAGGACAAAGTTGCCTGGAACGGTGAGGGGCTTTGGGTAGTAATGAGGTTGGAGACCTGAAAAAGAGTTGGCTTTTGTTTTAATAGTTGATGATCAGACAGGTAAGTTCTGTCTCGGGTAAAATATATCATCATACGCCATACCTCCACGACCTGCTTCGATATGATAATCGTAGGCAAGTTCAATCGAAGTGAGCTTGACATAAGATGGTTTGGGCTTGTGGGGATCAAGAAGGAAGGCGCCACCAAAATCTTCATGGTGATGGAAATCTCCTTGCAGGTGTCCGCAGGCCGTGCAGGTATTCGCATAATAACTTGTTTTAGGGTATACGAATATGTTCTTTTAAAGTAAGGGTAGACTCGCTTCAAATACTTTTGAACCTCGTCGTCCAAAGCCGAAACATAACTGAATAAGGTTGGCCCAGTTGCTTGATCCACAATTGTTCTTCATTTTTAGGATCGTTGACGTCAGCATACTCAAAAGTGAAATAGTTTTTAGCACCCAAAGCTATCATAGGTATTTCCTTTTTGCATTTCCAGCAATTCGTCCTTGAGATGCATAGTAAGTATGGTTTCCTAACGATGCAGCCTCTCTGAACCGGTATCCACGCCTTGAAGGGATTGATGTCTTTGTGATATGGTCAGGAATAGTCCATGATCTATCATGCGGCACCCAAAAGGCTCCAAGGTTTTTAGCCTTATCCTTATCGGCATACGGTATGTTTATCTTGAGAGACATTTCGTTATTGTTCAGATGTCGATTTCATAGAACTGTTCTTTCGTGGTCAACACGTCTGCATAGGTGATGGACCTGCCGGTGTAGGTGACGGTGTGTATTTCATCGACACGCGTGTGGCCGACAATTTGATGATAGCCGTGCAGCATGTCGGTGAAGGTTTCTTTGAGGTCGGCCCAGAGCGGGCCGCCATAGCCGTAGCCGCCGCGTTCGATGCCGGCGTCATATAGGGTGCCCCTGTGGGTTGTTACTTCGAGCCGGTTTAGTTGTGCGGCAATATTTTCTTCCCGTTCGCAAATTTCTCGCAATACCGGTGCGCGCATGAGCTCATTGTACCAGTTGTTGGTGATGCCGGCATGGGTAAAAAGATAATTGTTCTTTTGGTAGGCGATACGAAACAGATCCGCATTTTTTTGGAACAACGCGGTGAGTTCGCGCTGCATGGACGGGCGGAAGCCGGAACATTGGAAACGTGGAAAATGGAGGTAATGAGCATCGTGGTTGCCCAGCAACAGTTCGATTTTCTCAGGCTGACGTTTCTTTAGCGCGATAATTCTTTTGAGGTTGTCAAGTATGGCCAGGTCGGACAGGGTGTAACTGTCGGCATAATCGCCGAGGAAAATGACCTTGTGGTATGATCTGGTGTTGACGTTCTGCCAGGTGTCCCGTCCGTGCAGATCGCCTATCGCGATATGTTTCATGCGACAAAGTTATATATCGCTGTAGCGGGCTGGTGGTAGATAACTCAAAAAAATAAAGTCCCCAGGCGCTCGCCGCCGGGGACTTTAAACCTAAGTTAGATGATTGGACACAAACATCCAGGCTCATAAAAATGTAGTCTACTTACACCAATCATCATCAATATGAAAAAGCAAGTAAGCGGAGAAGTTAACATTCTTCCCCAGTTGGACAAGGCTTGCGGACTGGATATGCACAAGGAAAAGATTGTCGGAAGCAAGCGATTTTGAACTGGCAGGCCGTGCAGTGCGGGATCTTATAAAAGGCCGGTGGATGTTCTTCCTGGTTTGATAACTGCCAGGCTTTATAGGGGCAATGCAGCATTGCCTCTATAATGTACGTTTGAGGTTCAGTCATTTATTATACTTCGGTATTATTTTACAAAGCGGCAAACATAATTCTACCAGCCAGATCCTGTGGTTTTATTTTGAAAACCCTAAAATGTAGTGCCTAATGCTCAACCAACAAATTGTCCCCTTGTCCTGGATTTTTTTATTGTCAATGATTTTACCGGTTTCGTCGTTTTGTCAACTGAAAATGAGCGTGGAAAATCGTACCGCAAGTATTGACGACGGCTCGTTAATTTTCAAAGCTGAAAACTACCGGAAGCTGGCAGACAGTTTAGATAAGCTATTAAACCAAGGTACCGTTGATACGGTGGTACTTATAGAACGGGCGATGATATACGATCTTTCCAACAATCAGTTGGCAAAACCATTGGCAGGGGACAAGGGGGGCTTACGAGCAATTATTAAAAGCAAAAATACTAATTGAAAAAGCTGTTGACCAAAAAGTGCATTCCATTGTTGCAAGAATTTTACATGCGCAAATCTACCGGGATCTTACTTATCGGTTTGGCGATGACCAAGGTTGGAAGTATAGCAGCAAAGAGATAAGTGGTCGGAGGGCATTATTTGAGAAATATAAAGCATCGGCAAATAGGTACTATTTGGAGTCAATAAGAACTGGAGTAACGAGTGCAGCCGATTACCAACGATTGCTTGTCAAAACAAATTATCCGATCCCAAACTAAAATAAATACTAAATTTCAAAATCCAGCAATTCCTTTGGCTCAACAGCTAGTCCTTTTGAGATTTTTATCAAGGTGCTGAGTCTTATATCCACACGCCCCTTTTCAATATTAATCAATTGATGGTGTTCTAAATCAGCAACTAACGCAAATTCTCTGACGCCAAAATTCTTTTGGGTTCGTAAGTACGCGATCCTCTTTCCTAATGTTTCTTTGAAAGATTCTTTGTTATTGGACATTAGGGAAATATCAGCTTACTTTTAAAAAATATTGGTACATTATTTTGTACCAGTGAAAAAATGTTTCTATCTTCGGAGATTATAATATAATAGTAATGAATTTGGATTAATTATTTTTGCGATACTTCAGAAAATATTAGAAGCATTCGCACTTAAAACTCGCTCTGGGAAACTGGTAATTTCAAAATGGGACGAGAGGATAAGTGAAAGTGCTCACGCCGAAGGCGTGGGCTCACTTATTCGTTCCAGGTATACCAGTACCACCAGAGCAATAAGTTGGGTTCCACGCCTTTAGCGTTTAACCCGCAGCCAATTAGAATTAATGGAAGCGGTATCTATAAAAAAGAATCTTTCAAGACAGTTATCTCTAAAGGAAGCAACTACAGTTTTTTTTAAAGCTAACACTCCTGATACTGTACAACTGCTGTTCTGGAAAATGTTCCAGTGTTGGGTTACCAGAGACTGCAATATAAAAGCTGATCTTTCAGACGAAGAAGTAGCCCTGTTCTTCGACCAGTTAATAGACCTCGTGGCGGCCGCTCATATTGAACACGAGGCGAACAGGGCTTCCGGAAACTCTCAGCATGGAGGCGGTGATGAATAACTTACCCGTCCACTCCTGGCTGCTTTTGATCTGCCCACCAGAATGAATGGATATCGCCGCTCTCTAATGCCATCCGGCATCTAACACATTCATTTCTTAACTAAAAACTAATCTTTTATGAAGCTAAAAATTCGCTTCCTGGGATACCTTTGGCCTTTTCCGAAGCAAAATAATACTCCTAATGAAACCATTCCGCCATCCCGTGAAGGTAACGTCAACCGGTATATAATTGGATTGCTTGTCCTATGGTTGCTCGTCATGCTGTTCAGCGTAGTACGATGTCAGGCGCAAGGTCAGCCCCTTAAAATTGGTGATAAAGTACCGGACATCACGATCAATAACATTTATAATTTCCCGGCAAAGACCGCAAAAATCTCCGAATTCCGCGGGAAGTTGCTGATCATTGACTTCTGGGCAACATGGTGTTCGCCCTGCGTCGCCATGATATCCAAAATGGATATGCTACAACGCGAGTTTAACGGGCGCGTTCAGTTCCTCCCCGTCAGTTATCAGCAGGAAAAGGACGTTGTCCCATTTCTTCAGCGATTCGGCAAGGGTCGCGAATACGCTATTCCGGATGTCCTGGGCGATACCGTGCTGTCAAAACTTTTTCCGCATACCTACCTGCCGCATTATATATGGGTCGATGCCGCCGGCACTGTCAAGGCAATTACAAGCTATGAAGATGTCAATGAGCCGACCATCAACAGGATGCTTAACGGCCAGGGAACGACACTCGGCGTCAAAAATGACAACGAACTCATTAGTTACGATTCCAGCAAGCCGCTTTTCTTTAATGGAAATGGCGGCGATGGCAGCACGGTGACCTACCACAGCACTTTCAGCACCTATGTCAAGGGCATTCCGTCAGGGTATACCATAGACAAACTGGATACCACAACGGGCATCAAGATCACCGTAAAAAATTTGCCGCCACCGGGGCTTTTCCAGGTTGCCTACATGAATGTCGCCTATTTCGGTAGAAACCGGATGATCTTCGATACGAAAGATACGTCCGGGTTGATCTGTCCATTCAAGGGTGAGGCTGCTGAGGAATGGCTCAGCCGAAACCATGGGTTTTGCTATGAACTGCAAGTGCCTAAAGCCATGCGCAGCCAGGTAAATGAACTGATGCAAAGCGACCTGAAGATGTTGCTGCCCGGATACCGCGCCCATGTCGAGAAACGGCAACGCAAATGCCTTGTATTGGTCAGGACAAGCAATACCGACAAAATTAAGAGTTCGGGCGGGCAACCGTCCTACCACTTCGATGCTACGCAGGGCTCACTGACCAATGAATCGATCAAGCTTCTTTGCGGCGAATTGAACATCATTTATCTGCACCATTTGCCGACGCCGGTCATTGATGAAACGGGCTATACCGGTAATGTCGACCTCGGCATCGAAGCGAACATGCAGCATGTCGATGAGCTTAATGATGCCCTGGCGGCTTACGACCTGAAGCTCGAGCCAAAGGAACGCGAGATCGACGTCTTAGTCATTTCCGCTAACAAAAATCAACCTTAAACCACCTGTAATTATGAAAAGATACTTATTTCTGTTACTATGCCTTTGCGCCCACCTTTGGGCGCAGGGGCAAACTAAAATAACCGGCAGGGTGCTGTCCGCCGAAGACGGTCAGCCGCTACCCGGAGCCGTTGTCAGGGTCAGGAACACAGAACAACTGACCAATACAGGGACAGACGGCGCTTTCCGGTTAACCATCCAATCGCCGGGAGCAGAGTTGCTCATATCCTACACCGGTTTCGCCCCGCAGTCTCTACGCGTGGACACCATCGGCAACAAGCCGATAATTGTCATGCTTCAGCGTATGACGTCTGAACTTAACGAAGTGGTGATCTCGACGGGTTACCAGCAAATTCCCAAAGAACGCGCAACGGGTTCTTTTTCGCAGGTCAACAGTGAACTGATCGACCGGAAAGTAAGTACAGACATCATCAGCCGACTACAGGACGTGACGCCCGGCCTGATATTCAATCATGAAAAAGGCGCCGTCCCTAATAGTATCAGCATACGTGGGCGGAGCACGATCTTTTCCAACGATCAGCCCCTGATCGTACTGGACAACTTCCCTTATGACGGCAATATCAACGATATCAATCCCAATGACATAGATAACATCACAGTGCTGAAAGATGCCGCAGCTGCCTCGATCTGGGGCTCACGAGCAGGCAATGGTGTTATTGTGATCACGACAAAAAAAGGCAAATACAATGTAAAAACCCGTATATCCTTCAACTCGAACGTAACCGTCGGTGATAAGCCCAACTTGTTTTACTTGCCGCAAATGACCACCGCTGATTTCATCAGTGTCGAGCAAATGCTTTTCGCCAAAGGCTATTATAACAGCGCACAGCGGTCAATCGCCCATCCGGTTCTAAGCCCGGTGGTGCAACTGCTCTTTGCCGAAAAAAACGGCACAGTTACAACCGATGACGCGAATGCCATTTTAGCGGCCTACGCGAGCCATGACGTAAAGAACGACTTTGAGAAATATTTCTATCAAAGGAGCGTCGACCAGCAATACGCGCTTAGCATCAGCGGTGGGTCCGCCATCCAAAAATATTACCTCTCTGCCGGTTATGATAATAATCTCGATAACCTTGTACGCAACGGTTATCAGCGCGTCACACTGCACACGAATAACACTTATTCACTTTTTGATCAAAAACTGGAACTGACATTCGGGGTGGACTATGTGCAAAGCCATGCCCAATTAAATAATCCGGGATATAATTCGATCTATTGGAAGGGTTCCAGCCTCCTGTATCCTTACGCGAGCCTTGCCGATGCGAGCGGTAATCCGCAGAACGTGTACAAGGATTTTAGTCAACCATTTAAAACAGCTGCAACCGCTAACGGCCTGTTGAACTGGCAGTATTCACCGTTGGCGGACCTGCTGGACGCCAACAATACCACGCTGCTGACAGACTACCGGCTGAACGGCGCTCTGCGATACAAGGTTATGCCGCATCTGAGCGCCGCAGTGCTTTATCAGTACGGGGTGAGCAGTAGCCTCAACAGCAATCTGCAAAACAAGGACAGCTACTATACACGAAACCTGATCAACCAATTCAGCCAGATCAATGATGATGGAACGATCACCCGCAGCATACCCCTGGGTGACATTCTTGACAATACGACCAATAATATCAGCAGCTATAGCTTGCGTGCACAACTGGATTTCAACCAATCGTGGCAGAACGGAAACAGCCTGGCTGCTATTGGCGGTTACGAATTAAAGGATCTGGAAACAAAAGGAAATGTCACCCGGCTTTATGGTTACGACAATAACCATGATACCAGCCAGCCGGTTAATTATACCACAGCGTTTCCGCAATACTATTTCCCTCTCGTCAATACGACGATACCAAACCCGGCAGCGGAATCCGGTTTAAGTGATCGTTATTTGTCCTGGTACGCGAATGCGGCGTTTACCTATCATAACCGCTTTATTTTTTCAGGAAGTGCGCGTTTGGACGAATCGAACCTGTTTGGCGTCAGGACGAACCAGCAAGGCGTTCCTTTGTGGTCGGTCGGTGCGGCCTGGAACCTCAGCCAGGAGAACTGGTATAGGCTCCTGTGGTTGCCATACCTGAAGTTAAGGCTCACGTATGGCTATAACGGCAACGTCAACAAAAACATCACCGCATATACAACTGCCAGCACAGGCTATATGACGAACAACACTTTGCTCCCTTATGGCGTGATTCTGAATCCACCGAATCCGGACCTGAAATGGGAGCGCGACCAAATTATCAATATGGCGCTTGACTTTGAAACAAAGGCGGATGTCTTATCCGGGAGCCTCGATTATTACCGGAAAAAAGGTATGGACCTGATCGGCACGATACCTTTTCCTCCGTCGACAGGCATAAGCACGTTCACCGGCAACGATTCGAACACAGCAGGACAGGGCATAGATATCGTCCTCAATACGAAAAACATCGACAGGACATTCAAGTGGCAGACCTCCTTCTTTTACAGTTATGCCACCGACAAGGTAACCAAATACCTATATCCGTCGCTGGCAAGCTTTTATCTTAGCGGCTCAACCGGGTACCTGCCGCTGCAGGGAAAGCCGCAGTATGCCATTTACAGTTATAAATGGGCCGGCCTCGATCCCGCAACAGGCAATCCTCAGGGATATCTGAACGGGCAGATCAGCCAGAATTATGCGTCGATCATCCAGGCGGCAACACCGCAGAACATCGTTTATAACGGCCCCGCAAGGCCAACGTCATTTGGAGCGATCCGCAATACCTTCATCTGGAAACAATTCAGCCTGTCCGCTAATATCAGTTACAGGCTCGGTTATTATTTCCGGAAAATATCCGTGAATTATTTTACGGTATTACAAGGACTTGGCGGGAACGGCGATTTCGAAAAGCGGTGGCAGAAACCGGGTGACGAACAATTTACCCAAGTGTCGTCGATGCCGGCGGCCATCAATGCCAACAGGGATAATTTTTATACCTATTCAAGCATTTTGGTACTTAAGGGCGATAATATCCGCTTCCAGGATATCAGCCTTGGTTATGACCTTACTAAGGAGCAATGGCACAAAGCTCCCTTCAATCATTTGAGGTTTTACCTGTATGCCAACAACCTCGGATTGCTGTGGACCGCAAACAAGCAAGGTCTTGACCCGGATTATCAGACCGGCCCGCAGCCAAGAACGCTGGCTGCAGGCATTAAAGCAGACTTTTAAATTCAATCACAATGAAAATAAAATACTCATTCTTATGGATACCTGTCCTTCTGCTGGCTATTTCCTGTCAGAAGACCTACCTCGCTGCACCGACAAACAAGGCTTTGCTGGTACCGAAGACCCTCAATGATTTCCAGACTCTGCTGAACAATGAACCTGTATTTAATATTACCCCGGCATTGGGCGTGATCAGCGGGGATGATTACTATACGACGAGCGACGGCTTGCAGAGTTATATTACATCTGCGGAAAAGAATAGTTATATCTGGGCGCCCGATATCTTCCAGGGCAGTCCTGACGATGACTGGAACATTCCTTACCAGCAGGTCTTTTATGCGAACGTGATCCTCGACGGCTTAAACGGGGTGAGTTACAGCCCAGCCGATTCTGCAAACTACAACAGCATCAAAGGCTCGGCGCTTTTTTACCGTGCCCATGCTTTCTACCAGCTGGCGCAATTGTTCGCTGCTCCCTATTCTGCAGATGCATTGCAGTTGCCGGGAATACCCATTCGGACAGTTGTGGATATTAAGGCCAAATCTGTTCGGGGAACACTCAAGCAAACCTATTACCAGGTTCTTGCCGATCTCAATGATGCCGAAGCGCTGTTGCCCGTCCAGACAGCTTTCAAAACAAGGCCTTCCAGGGCAGCGGTGTTAGCTATGAAAGCGCGGGTTTATCAAACTATGGAAAATTATACGCAAGCAAAATTGTACGCGGACTCATGCCTTGCGTTGAATGGCACGCTGTTAGATTACAACACGCTTGATACCACGGCCTACCAGCCGATGCCGTCGCCGTTATCTCCCGTTCAGACCGAAGTGATCTTTTATTCTGAGCTGATCAATTATTCCTTTATTGCGGGAGATCCTTTGACGATCGTGGATTCCGGCCTTTACCGATCATACAGCAGCAATGACTTACGTAAAGCCCTGTTTTTTACGGACAACGGTAATAGCGCCGGGCAATTCAATTTTAAGGGCTCCTATTGCGGTTCAAGCTTCATTACGAGCGGCATATTCGGCGGGTTGGCCACTGACGAGATATACCTGGTCAGGGCAGAATGCGAAGCCCGTCTCGGTGATGTAAATTCCGCCCTGGATGACCTGAACACATTGCTGAAAAAGCGCTGGAAGACGGGAACTTTTCAACCATATACAGCAGTCGATGCCCACGCGGCGCTGGGCGAGATTCTGGCAGAGAGAAGAAAGGAACTTTTTTCGCGGGGACTGAGGTGGACCGACTTGCGCCGTCTCAACCAGGACCCGCAACTTGCTGTGACGCTGAAAAAAGTTCTGAACGAGCTTAATTATTCGCTTGCGCCGGGCAGTAATTTATATACGTTACCGATTCCGCCTAATGAGATATTAACGTCCGGGATACCGCAAAATCCCAGGTGAAACGGGTAAAGTGAAAAGGGTCGCCTTGCCGGGCGGCCCTTCTTATTCAGGTCAACCGATCAGGGGTTAACATGGTAATCGCCGTCCACAACGCCGATAGGATTGCCCTGAGAATCGAGGCCGGTTGCTGTGCAAGGCTCATTCGGATCACTCAGGCATTTGTACTGGCCAGAACCGTTACCCTGGGTGCGGGTGTTGATCAGCCACGTTTGAGTGGCCTGGTCAAAATAGTAACCTGATACGGGTTTTGGATTTGCAGTGGCAAATGCAGCACCGGTTCCAAGGATAACTGCAAAAAGCGCTAAGTTCATTTTAATTCTTTTCATGATCAAGAATGCTTTATTACATCAAAAAGCAAACAGAAAAACTTTAAATTATATAAAACTTGTTTTGCGCCTACTCTAATGACGGTTTTCGGCACCTCCCGGAATGCCAGGCTGACTCCCTCAGCGCTGCATTGAATTGTAATTAATTTGCCAGTCCGCTTGCTCCTTTCTTTTTTATGATATAAAGTGCGGTTAGTGTCGCGAGAAGGGTTAGCAGGTTAAAGACCAGGTGCGGCCACCATCCCATTTGCTCGAGGATGCCTCCACAGGAACAAGGCACATATTCAAAGAAATGTACCAGGATCAGTGCGATGTAGCCTGTGAACAATGAAAGCAAGACAGTTGACGCAATCAATCCCAAAGTTGTGGTTCGCTGAAAAATGAGGGATGCGGCGACCAGTATCTCCGCGGGCGGAAGCAGGTATATAAGCATTGTCTGGACGGATGCAGGTAGTGCCTGGTTTCGCATCTCCCATTGGAAATGCCGGTAGTCAAATAACTTACTAAACGAAGCATATATCCAAAGGAGGATAAGAAGCAAGGTGACGATCGTAACCCAAATGTTTTGCTTGTGTAATTCTGCTTTAACCATAAAGCAAAATTGCATTTGCCTCCATGACAGAAAATGTCACTCTGATTTTTTAATGAAATATTTTTTTTCGAGGCGGTCGTATTGGATATCATGGCCGCTTTCCCGGAGGTGGGCGATCATTCGTTTAACGGTACGGCTGCTGCAGCTGAAATTATTAGCCACAGCTTCAATAGATCTGAACCGGTTTTTTTCGATGAGTTCAAGGATATAGGCAAGCCGCTTTTCGTAAGAGAGATAATCCATTTAATTTCAAGTCGATATAAACCTGAAATTGAAAATAGATCGGGCGACTTATTACAACCAGAGCTTGTATTTTAGTTCTGAAAACTGTTTTTAATGTCCCTTTGACTGATTGTATGCTTCCTTCCGCTTTTCCAGGCGGCCTTGGAATGCCTTTCTCCAGAATCGCCGCAGTTTAACCAGCGTCTTATAATAAGTCACTGCAATGGAAGTTCCGAATTTAGGCTTGGGCATAAACATGAACGGAGAGACCTCAAGGATCTCCGCAATTTCATAGATGCGCGGAAGGGTCAAAACGGTCTCGCCCCGTTCGATCTTCGAATAGGCAGCCTGGGATATTTCGAGCATGAAAGCCATATACTCCTGGCTGAAATTTTTGGTCAGTCGCTGAAGCCTTATTTTCTCTCCAACATCATTCATAGTAGTTGGCTTAGGGTGTTGCTATAAGCAAAAGTAATAAATTACAATTAATAGTTTTACTATTAGTTTAATCACCTTTTGACCTTTGTGTAATTCTCAATGCAGAGAACGACTAAAACAAAGTATCATGAAAGATCTATCTCAATTTGAAGCGGAAGAACTCATCGGCGGCGCCAGCCAATGCGCTACCGAAATTGCATTTGGCGCATCCTTCGGCGGTTTGTTCGGCGGTGCCGGCGCGCTTATTGGTGCAGCGGTTGCAGCCACTGGGCCATCCTGCCTGGGCTTATGGTAAAAAGCTGATAACCGGTACGGGGCGAAAGCCCCGTACCGGTTTCATTTCATTAAATAGATAATAAGACCAATAACTAACCCGGTAGCAGCTCCATAAAAATGGAATTCATGATTAACCCGCTCTTCCTTATTTCTCCGCTGGTATATGATAAGTGCAATAATATAAAATAGTCCCCCATAAATATTCTTCACCGCTCCAACAGCTGGCAAATGATAAAGGATATGGTTCGGGGCGATCACCATAAATGCGAACATACTTCCCATGATACTCCCGGAGGTCCCCGTGGTTGAATAATTGAAATCTTTGTAATGCCTCATGATCACGATCGCCGATGCGGTGACCAGGCTCCCCCAGTAGATCAATGCAAATTGCAGGCTGCCGGACGGATTTGCTTTTCTTAAGGTTTCCTCCAGGTCGGAACAAAACACGTAAAGCATGAATTCATTGAGCATCAAATGAAGCATATCCGCATTAACCAGGTCGGCGGTTAATATGCGATAATATTGCCCCTGCCGTACCACGCTCAGCGGATGGAGCATCAAAGCCAGGAGCGCCTTTTTATTTATAAATGAAAAGACCGAAACGAGGAATACAATGATCGAAAGAAAAAACGTCACAGGTGATTTCGCATAGAAATCGTGGAAGAAGGAAAGGTTCATGGACAAATGAAGCAAATTTTCCTATTACTTTAATTTATAATTTAAAATTCTCGGTAATAGGATATGGCACTGTTTAGGGGGACTTTTGAGCAGTTCCTTTAAAAAATGAAAAAATATAGTACGTTAAGCCTTATTTTGATCATGTTCGCGCTGGTCGGCGCGACATTGGCGTTGATCTTTATCGCGAACAAATACATCCTAACCATTAACTTTTACGAAAGAAACGGGCAGTCTGTAGCGGGCATTCCCGACATGGAATCTTTAGTCTATGACAAAATTAAAAGCGTCATATATGGCTATGCGATCTTTTATCTCTTTATTAAGGTCATGGTCATCTCGGTCATCCTGGCCACGGGCCTATATTTTTTCGAAATAGAGGTTCCCTTTCGAAAATTGCTGCGACTTGTCATTTTATGTGAATTCCTATTCCTGTTACCGGCAGCAGCCAAGATCTGCTGGTTCTGGCAGGAGCGCCGGATCGTCGACCTGGTAACCTGGCAGAATTTCTATTTTCTATCGGCGGCCATGTTAACCCCGGATATAAAACCCGCATTTCTTTTGCCCTTACAGACGATCAACGTGTTTGAGGTCAGCTACTGGTTCCTGCTGGCAGCCGGGATAGCAAAGATAGCCGGGCTCAAATTTGGCAAGGCATTAAAGGTGGTTTGCCTGTCCTACATTCCGGCATTATTTATCTGGATAATTCTAATTGTCTACTTCACTGTAGTTTACTTTCCCCAATCCTATTAAAAACTAAATACGCTAATATGAACAAGGATCTAAAATTCATTTTATATTCTTTTACCCGGCAGCAAGGGGCAGACGACTGCGGCGCTGCTTGTTTAAAAATGATTTTCAAATTTGCCGGACTCGACCAGCATCTGCCGGCAAGCTGCAGCAACCAGGCTTTGTCCATGCGGCAATTACAGGAACTATCAGCGCAGGCCGGGTTAACCTCAAGAGCTGTAAAAATGGATCTGGAATATCTCCATACGATGCAATCTCCATCGATATTACATGTGATGAACGATGACCATACTTCACATTATATGCTGCATTATTACTTTGATCCGGTTCTCCGGCTGCACCTGGTGGGGGACCCCGACAAACAGGTATGCTATATCACCGACACGGAACTATCGCAGCGCTGGCAAAGCCGGGCAGCTCTTGTATTTGCGGGTCTGCAGCAAAAGAAGAGCTGGTCACATCGTTTTTATCTATGGAGCGATCTTTTTCAATTTGATTTTATCCCCGGTATCCTGTGGTTCGCCATACCATTGCTTAATGCATTCGGGACACTTTTAGGATTAGGTGCCACGCTGATCATCGAAAAGGCTGTAACGCAGCAATTCCTAAATGGTGGAACGGGCATCCTTATCATCATATTTACATTGTTGTTTTCATTAAGCGCGGCGAAATGCCTGGTCAATTTTCTCAAAGAACGGATGATCATCAATTTTGCAGGTAAGCTTGATGCTGTTCTTTACCGGGAATTCACCGCTTCCATGGGAACCACCATATTCAACGGCCGCGTCCTAACCAGAAGATTTACCGAAACGATCAAAGATGTTCAACGCGTCCATCAGTCCGCATCGATACTCATCGGCGGCATTCTCTGTGACGGTGTCATCATCCTGGTAATGTTGCTTGGCCTTTATTTTTATTTTCCTGCCTTGGTTGCCCCTGAGGCGGCGGTTATTTTGGTTCTTCTTTTACTTACAGACAGGCAACTGCCGTTTATGCTGATCAATTATCAGTCTGCGCATCATGCGATCATTCCGGCGAGTACCCAAATCCCAGGTAATCCACCCGAGGTTGAACAATTGATCGGTTCAGGCATAGCAGCAAATGCCGTTTATTCGAGAATATCGCTAAAATTATCGGTCAATGCCAACAAGCTCAACTTATATTTCGATGCCCTGTCCTCCGTCAACATCATCCTTGTATTGGCCTACACGATCGGGCAACTGCGTTCAGGGGCAGCTTCTTACCAGGAATTTATTTTCGGGATCATCTTATGTTACGGGATTGTGGCCACCGCCACTAAAATCTGCAACCAGTTGTTTTTAGTCGCGCAAGGTGCACAAATGCTCAGACGTCATATCAGGAACAGCTGACATCGTCTGACCTTAGTTTTCGCGGTCATTCTTCTTAAACTAATTCGCAATCAACCGGATTTGAGTTTTAAAAATGCGCGCTGTGGTATTCAATATCCGCAGAGGAATACCTATGTGACCAAGGACCCGGCATTACCCAAACATGAACATAGAAATCGAATACCTGCAAAGCATTGCGGAAGAGATCGCCGCCAATCCTGCTCCTGCGGACACCGGCAAACCTAACTACCACCTAGCGACCGAAGCCAAACGCCTCGAAAAAACGATCGTATCAGCCCTTGCCAACGTGGAATATTTTACCGGGCGGGACATCTTTCACTTCAATATCCTAAGCAAGCTGGTTAATATCTGCGACCTGCTCTTCTCCGCAACCGGTTCCCTAAACGCGGACGTCATGATCCTCATGGACCTCATGACCACCGTCTGGCAGATCGCACCCGACCAGATCCGGCCCAACCTGAAACTGCCCAAAGCATTTATCGCCATACAGCAAAACAGCCTGACTGCGGTCTGGACGCAGCAAAGCGAACTCCTGGCATCACACGGCATCCGCGCCAAACTGATCGAAATTGCCGGCATACCTTTCCGGCGTTTTACCGAAGCCAAAACGACGCTATACTGGGGCGACTATACCTGGCTGAAGGGCTACCAGGCCAAACTCGATATCATGGACTGGCGGGACGCGGATTGTAACAGCCCGGAGGAAGCCCTGCTGTCGCTGCTCATCGGCCGGGATTTTAATGACGACCGCTTTTATATCTACTGCAAGAAATGCATCCAGGCCCGCACCCGGAAGATCAGCGGTAAACGGAATAAGCTACTGGAATACGCCGAATGCCAAAAGCTAGTACTGCAGGACACGCAGATCGGCGTGCCCTCCTTTGACGCCCACGCCAATTCCGTCAGTACCCGGCTGATCAAATGGATAGGCGAGGAGATCGACTTCATCGAGACCCACGAACGTGACCGACCGCTCTCCAAATTCGAGTTTAAATGGAACGTCGAGACCATCGCGTTCTTCTTCAAGCTGCTATGGGATCACAAGGTATTTGGCAAGGTATCGCTGGAACCATTATCAGAACAGATCGCCGCGAATTGCTCCTCGGTTGGCAAGGACGAGTTCCAGGCGACGACGATATTCAGCAGGTTTTATGTGAAGGACAGGGAAGTGCTGAAGGCGGTGGAGAAAGTGTTGCGGGAGATGTTGGAGGATGTGGGGAGGTTTTTGTAGGGGGGTGATAGCATGTAAGGGGGGTGATAGCAAGGAATGTATCTTTGCGGCGAAATTAAATCTATCTAAAATGACACAAGACGAAAAAGACGGTTCCTATCAAATCACAACACAGTTGTCCGGTTCGGCCACCGCAAGGACGCATTCGCAGTTATTACGTTCGAAACTTTATTCAAGGATTTTAGTTAAATACCCGCATGAGCGGGTTATCGATTATTACGCCACGATAGCCTCATGTAAAGACGCATTGTCAATGTTGAATGGTCGGCGCCATTGGGCAATCGGCTTCGAAACCGGCCGGTTTCTTCCGGGCGACTTAGATCAGACTTTGAATTGATATAACGTTTTTTATATTTGAAGATGGTAGAAATTTTTGAAGATATCAGAAAGATATATGAATTCAGGCAACCTTGTTCAGAATTGTCGCCTTATATAGAATTTTTTTCTGAATCTTCGGCAGATAAAACAGCTCGTTTGATTTACCAGGATTCTTTCTCAGTCAAAATGTTTCAGAGCTGGACACCCACCATCTGGTTTAATTTTAGTCTTTCGAACTACTTTGAAAAGTTTAGGTTTAAATTTATTCCATAATCTTAAAAAAATAAGTCCATGAAATCACAAAAAGGAACTGGCGACTATATGGAACTTTATCATGACTTGCGAGACCGCGTTTTAAAAGGACAAGGCCAAAGTTCTCAGGAACAGCGATTAGCGGCATTCAATAATGACGGATTACCTCAATGGTTAAGCGCTCTGATAGAAAAAGTCGCTCATAAAGCTTATAAAATAACAGACAAAGAGATCTACGATGCAAAACAGACTGGCATTACCGAAGATCAACTTTTTGAGCTAATTATATGTGCTGCGATCGGACAATCTTCCCGTCAATATGAGAGCGGTTTAAACGCACTTGAAGAAGCAAAAAAGAAAGGGGGCGCACATGCGTCTTGAAATTTTAGATAACGGTTATAATTTCGGCACCAAGATGCTGTTCTGGATGATTAAAACCTTTTCCGGATATCCTCTGCCGGACGCAGCCAAACTGATATTTTACCGACCCGAGTTTTATGGTTCACATGCCAAGCAATTTACGCAACGGGCAATGCGTGGTAACTCCTCGTGGTCGGTCGGCGACCGCGAACTTATGGCAGCTTTTATATCAAAGCTTAACGAATGTGCTTTTTGTATAAAGGCGCACACAGCGGTCGCCTCAGCAGCCTATGGCGACGATAAAAAAGTTGAAGACGTGATCTCAAGTATAGATAAAGCTCCGATTGAGCCCTCGCTAAAAGCAACTCTAATGATGCTTGGTAAATTGAGCCGCGAAAATTCCGTTAACGCAGATGACGTTCGAACTGTCATGGCTGCCGGTGTTTCCGAGGAACAAATTGAGAATGCACTTGCGGTCTGTTTTGCGTTCAACGTTACTAATCGGCTGGCAGATGCTTTCGGCTTTTATGTGCCTACGAATGAGGCCTTTGATGCAGGAGCAAAATATTTGCTTAAACGTGGATATGCTTAATAAGATTTAGGCAGCATTATGGATTGTATTCTAGGTTCATCATATTTCCAAATCTATTTTCAAAAAAGCTTCTGCTAAGCTGCTCTTTGATAGTTCTCCACAAATTTTTCACCTCTTTTCACTAATGCAAACATCCGCAAGATCAGCTTGAACTTGACATTATTTAAGGTAACGATATATGAGTTGGGACAAAGCTAATTAAGGTCTTCCCATTTAATTTCCCCATTTAAAAAAAGCATACCCTTAACTGACAATTTGAAGTTACCAAATTCGGTGCGCTCAAGAAGTTGTTTTTCGATTGCGAATTCTATAGTTTCTATAGACTCGATGCCTGCAAATTGATGAAAATAGATATTTTGAAGCAAGTTCAAAACGGCTTCTTTATTCATTTCGAGCTGTTTAAATTGATAGATAGGGCAAAAATAATAAAAGCGTAACGTCAAAAACTGATTTTCCTATTTGATTTTTAATCGGTAGGTTTATTGAAACCTTTTCCCGCAATGATTGAAGAACAAAAACTATTAGTCTTAAAAATCATAAATAATTTTGGGTTTGTGATCATCTGCACAAACGCTTTATACAGCTAATTTAAGTATAAAATGCTACCGAATTAAACGAATAAAAACCTTTATACTCGCTTAAAATACGCTTTTCACGAATTCGATGTGTCACCTTTGTCTCGAAGCAGCGCGATGTATTCCGCGGCTTCGGAGTTCTTTGACATCTTGATTATTGTGGGCGCTCACCATATCTTTACCATTTGATCTTCCGTTTTATAATTCTTCTCACCTGGTTTGACATCAAAGGCCCGGTAAAAAGGTTCAAAATTCATTAACGGACCATTCACACGCCACATCGCCGGCGAATGCGGATTGGTATTCACATAGGTACGAAGGAAGGCATCTCTTGTTTTCACCCGCCAGATCCTGGCCACCGATAGAAAAAAACGCTGGTTCGGCGTAAACCCATCGATCTTTTCAGAACCCTGTCCCTGCGGCGTCATCTTAAAGGCATCGTAAGCGATCGCGATACCGCCGTTATCAGCGGTGTTTTCACCCAATGTTAAGGCGCCCTTGACATGGACCGTATCCAAAACCGTAAAGGAGCTGTATAAGGCAGCCAGTTGTCCGGTTTTCGCCCGGAATCTTTGAAAGTCCTCTTTTGTCCACCAGTTCTTAACGTTCCCGTCTTTATCGAACCGCGCCCCCTGGTCATCAAAGGCGTGCGTCATCTCATGGCCGATAACCATCCCGATGCCGCCATATATAATGGCATCGTCCGCCGTGAAGTCAAAATAGGGATATTGCAAAATGCCTGCCGGGAAGACAATTTTATTAACCGAAGGATTATAATAGGCCGTAACCGTAGCCGGATCCAAACCCCATTCGGTTTTGTCCACAGGTTTGTTCAGTTTTGCCAGCTGAAACTGGTAATCGTATTGGCTCAGTGCGAGTATGTTTTCAAAGTATTGTGTCCTTTTGATTTGAACATTCGAATAATCCCGCCACTTATCCGGGTAACCGATGTTCTTGATGATCGCATAGAGTTTTTCTTTGGCCTTTTGTTTGGTACTGTCAGACATCCAGTCCAGGTTATCGATCCTCTTTTCGAATGCTTTCTGGAGGTTGTTGACCAGGGAGAGCACTCTCTTTTTGGCATCTTCATTAAAATAGCGTTTGACATACAACTGCCCTAAAGCCTCCCCTAAATAACTATCAACCTGTTCGGTCATGATTTGGCTGCGCGATTTTTGCGTGCCCTGCCCGGTTAAGTCTTTATGAAACTCAAATGCGGCATCAACAAAAGGTTTACTCAATGTTTCCGCATAGTTTTCCAGCGTGCCTGCCTTTAAATAAATTTTCCATTGATCCAGGCTGATCGTTCTCAGCATCGTATCCAGCTTATTATAATAAGCGGGTTGCGCCATATCGATCGAATCCGTTGCAGCCCCTAAATTTGCAAGCAGGGTAGCCCAGTCCAAATCTGGTTGTATTTTAGTGAGCGCGGCAACCGATAGTTTATGATAATTGGCCTCAACATCTCTTCGCTCGATATTCGTTTTATGTGATGCGGCCAGCTGCTTTTCAATATTGTAGGTTATGGCGGCATCTTTTATCGCATCGGCTTTGCTGCTGCCGGTCAGTTGAAACAAGGTGCGGACGTAATCTTTATAGGCTTGCTGAACGTGAAGCGTCGCTGAATCTGTTTTGAAATAATAATCCCGGTCCGGTAAGCCAATGCCCCCCTGGTAGACATGGGCAATGTTGATGGCGCTGTTTTTGTTATCCGGCCCAACCCCAAAACTTATGATGGAACGGTTCCCCGATCTGAACTCCGTTGCCACAAACCTGAGCAACGATGATACATTATCGATCGCATCAATTCTCGCCAGTATCGGTTTTACAGGCTGATAGCCACGCCCGTCGATCGTCGCAAGGTCCATACCGGATTCGTAGAAGTCACCGACCTGCTGCTCGATACTGCCCATGGTATTCTTAGCTTTTGAAACGCTATCCAGAATGTTTTGCAATAATTTTCTTTGCGGGATATTCAGAAAAGAGTAGGAGCCCACACCCGATTGATCGCTCGCGACCTTGACGGTGTCGTACCAGCGTCCATTCACATAGCGAAAGAAATTATCGCCGGGTTTTACTTGCGGATCCAGGCCGGCGACATCGACAAAGCTTTTTTTCTGTGCGTCTGCACAAGTTCCAATACCCAAAATTGCTGTAGCCAGGCACAGGCATAATAATTTATTCATAAACAAAAATTTGATTAAAGGTATAATCATTCAAGCATAGAAAAAAAAATGTGTAAACCCGCTCAGGAAAATACTAAAATAATTAGTAAATTCAAATGGTTTTGATTATTTTTGTTTATGCCCGAAAACAATACCATCATCGTGATCAGCGCCTTTTCCGGCCTCGCCGGCGCGATCCTCGCGCAAAGCATCAGTGGCCTGGTTACTTACTTCAGTGACAAAAGAAAAAGAGAAAATGAAACCCGCGCCAGCTACCGCAATAAGAAAACGGAGATCGGCGAAAATTTCTATTACGTGACCAGCGAGAAGGTCAGCATCATCCGTGCCCATATCCTGTACTGGAAAAAACGCGAATTCATCGACTCTGAAATCAGCCTCAGCTTCCTTAACCAGGAAATGAAAAAGCTCGGCGAACACCTCGGCCGACTTAACGCCGACGGCTGGAAATACAACCTCATCAATCTCTATTACCAGGTCAGCCTCAACCACAATAACATCATCCGCACGAACGCGGTGTCACAAGCCTATTACCTCAAATACCTCGATGCCATCGATGCTTTTAAGAAAGCGCACGACGAAGAAGACAAAAACGAGATACAGCAACGTTACGCGCAAATTTTGTTTGAAATGTGCAATCACTACGAGGACCTCTGCCGGCAAATGGAACAGGACATGGAGCGCGTGAAAAGCGAACTGCTGCAAGAGTTCGGGCTATCGATTCCGCAGCCTGAATAACTTCTAATAGCTTTTTATAATAGGGCTCATGCCAGGTTACGCTTGCCGGGGAAAGTAAGTTATTTTGTATACCAGGCGATTAACCCGAAAAGTTGCAACTGTTTCTTTACAATAACGCGACAAATTCCGGAGCCCTTTAGCGTATTTTTGTGCATTGAAGATTCTGCGGCGTTTCGAGCCGCATCTGGCTCCAATTACCATCAACAGAAAGGTCTATTAACAAATGAGACAACTTAAAATAAGTCAGTCGATCACGAACCGTGAATCTGCTTCATTGCAGCAATATTTATCGGACGTGGCCAAAATACCGATGGTCACCGCTGAAGAAGAAGTGGTCCTGACACAAAAAATAAAGCAAGGCGACCAGGCCGCCTTAGAACGCCTGACCAGCGCTAACCTGCGTTTCGTCGTATCCGTCGCCAAGCGATACGAAAGTTCCGGCCTGACATTAGGCGACCTGATCAATGAGGGGAATCTGGGCCTTATTAAGGCCGCAAAGCGTTTTGATGAAACTAAGGGATTTAAATTCATTTCCTATGCCGTCTGGTGGATACGCCAGTCGATCCTGCAAGCGATCAATGATCACGCCCGGTTAGTCCGCCTGCCGGCTAACAAAGTGGGCGACCTGAGCAAGATCAGCAAGACCGCATCCAGCCTGGAACAAACACTGGAACGCGTACCAACACCCGGAGAAATTGCGGAAAGTCTGGATACCACTGCCGAAAAAGTAAGCGATGTGCTGGGTCGGAGCGGCCGTGCTTTGTCCATCGACGCCCCATTCTCCGGTGAAGGAGAAAACACGCTATTGGATGTATTGCCCAATAATTTCGGGGCAACTGACAGCACGGTAATGGCCGAATCACTAAGCACAGAAGTTTCCCGCGGACTGCGTTTGCTGGATGACAGGGACCGCGACATCATTGCTTCCTTCTTCGGTTTAGACACCGGACAAGCCCTTAGCCTCGAAGAGATCGGAGACAAATATCACCTGACCAGGGAACGGGTAAGGCAGATCAGGGATAAGGCATTAAACCGTTTGCGTCATAATAGCCCGCTCGTTAAAGAGCTGCAAGCTTACCTTTAATGTTCAACGTTTAAAAACGTTTCCACTCATTTAAATCTCCAACTTTCATTTTTCGCCTGCCGATGTTGTCCTGTCGCCGCGTGAATACGGTCGGTCGCCATTATCTGACCTGTTATAATACAAATACCTACAGGTGTATCCGGGGTGGATACACTCTTTTTTGATTTTCCTCCGGCTTTCCTTTGCTCCATAAATATCAGAAATTATGAAGCAAAACTTTGACAACAACAGTTTCCGGGATTTCGAATATATCCACGGAATGGGCGCATGGACGAGGGCGAAATTCTTCCAGTCATACCTAAATGATCAAACCGCCAAAGGCCAATTGAATTACCGGCTGCCCGTTTCTTCCGGCTGCGGCCCGGTCGTCGAAATGAATGGCCGGAAAGTGATCAGCCTGGTGTCCAACGACTATCTCGGTTTTACGCAGCACCCTGCGGTCAAACAGGCCGCCATCAACGGCATCACGAAATACGGTTCCGGCGCAGGCGCATCACCAGCCATTGGCGGCCACTACGACTACCACGAAACGCTGGAAAAAAAGATCGCCGGGTTTTTCCGGAAAGAACACGCGATCATTTATACCACCGGCTATACGTCGAACAGCGCTTCGCTGCAATGTATTTTGACCAAAGATGACCTGGTGATCCTCGATGCGGGCGTACATACCAGCGTGATGGAAGGCTGTCAGCTCTTTAACCGTAAAACCGTCCGGCATAATGACCTGGATGCCTACGAGCATATCCTCAAAATGTCCCGTGGCAAACATCCGCTCGTGTTAGTCATCATTGACGGCGTGTATTCGCAGGACGGCGACCTGGCGCTGCTTCGCGAAATTATCGGTTTGTGTAAGCAATATGGCGCCAAACTGATGGTCGATGATGCGCACGGGACGGGTGTGGTTGGTGAAACCGGGCGCGGACTGATCGAAACCTGCGATGCCTGGGATGAGGTGGACCTGATTACGGGAACCTTCAGCAAGACCTTTGCGCACGTAGGCGGCTACGTGGTCGCGGGCGAGGAGATGGTCAACTATTTAAAGTATCAAAGCAAGCAACATCTCTTTTCGGCTTCATCAACGCCAGCGGCGATGTCGATTATTAAAGCCATCGATCTCATCGACGCAGAACCGCACTGGATGGCGAAACTGCATGACAACATGGACTATTTCCGTTACGGCCTGCTGCGGCTCGGCCTCGAGATCGGGGACAGCCAATCAGCCATATTCCCGGTAAGGGTAGGCGACAAGGTAAAAAACGCGCGGATTTGTCATCGTTTACAGCAACTCGGTGTTTATGCCAACCAGATCAACTACCCCGCGGTATCCATGAAAGATGCGCGCATCCGGATGGGCGTAACCGCGGCACATGGACTGGCGCACCTGGACGAGGCGCTTAATGCCTGGGCGGATATTAAAAAAGAATTCCAGTTATGAAAATCACAGCTTTTACCAACCAGCTTTTTAAGGACCTTGTCGAAGAACTCTCCGTCTACGCGGATCTGGGCGCGCTGCCGGTACGCCGGGTGACCGGCGCCATTCACAACATCGACATGGCTTTGGGGAAACTCAAAAGCTTTATCGTCGCGACCGGCTTTCAATCGCAGGACGAAGAAATCCGCTTTTTCAAATATGAAAAACCGCGTTTTACGGCCGAACATTACTTCGCGATGGAAATCTTCTCTATCGAAACCGCGCGTCCCGTCAGCGACACCACATTGCTCAAAATCTTTTATGAACAGGAGGTCCGCTATGTCCGCCGCTTTATGGAAATGAACAAGTTCCTGCACGCCTATTACCAGTTCGATATGAAGGAACTGGACCACTTGCTTTTCATGCGCGGCGCCAAACCCGCGGATATTCCCGTACCAGATACGACCAGCGCCGACCCGGCATTCAGCACCTGCTGCGATAACCTGTGGGGCAGGTTCATGGCTTTCGAGCGGCTGGAAGAATGGCTGCGGAATGAAATCAGCGGGCTGGAGCGCGGGCCTGTGTCTGGCTGCCCGTCCGAACCGCCTGCTGCGCCGTCCGGCGGCATCAAATGGACGGGGGAGAGCATCAACCTGGTGGAGCTGGCCTACGGGATCTGGCTGACGGGACAGCTGAACAACGGGAACGTTTCGGTGACGGAGATCGCGGAGTTCCTGGAGCATATCTTCCGGGTGCGGATCGGCAAGCCGCACCGCCGCTGGCAGAGTATTGCGGGGAGGAAGCGGCTGAGCTATACCAAGTTTTTGGATGAGATGAAGGCAGGGATCGAAAAGAGGGTGGAGGAGGAGTGGAAGTGATCGTTATCAATACATCGGCCTGGCATTTTGTTTTGGAATTATTGGGTTCATTAAATACCGTCTTGATGCGATCTTCACCTAACGGTCAAAGGCTTCATGGCATTCATTCAGGTCCTGGTAATCGCTGTTGTGAATAATCGCCCGTGCCATCCCGCCGAAATACCGGGCGCTGAACTGGCTTTCCACGATGGTGTGGGATCTTAAACCTATCAGAGATTACCTTTTTTGAGTTCACTAACCGCGTGATTCGCTGCCCGGGCCGTTAGAGCCATGTAGGTAAGCGA
>Ga0207705_10000125_pt1 | contig 84812 bp, 78 predicted proteins | sample KBSC13metaG_FD_184314 | JGI IMG/M metagenome (GOLD analysis project Ga0207705, IMG submission 184314) | Corn rhizosphere microbial communities from Kellogg Biological Station, Michigan, USA - KBS C1-3 metaG (SPAdes) (version 2) | ecosystem: Host-associated > Plants > Roots > Rhizosphere > Soil ... | reverse complement strand
GCTGATTTCTTGCGAGGAATCATGATCAGAAACAGCGCAAGCGTGTTCGACGCGCGCATCATCTGGTCCGGCTGCTTGAGCCAAGTCTTCAACGCGCCAATAAAGTCGCAGCCGAGCTCAGCCATGAGCTCGGCCAACTCCTCCACGTTCCCGGGAATTTCGTGGAGGGCGCCGTGCACCTGCGCCGGCGCCTCGAGTGAAAGGATGTTGAAGGAGACCGAGTCGGCTTTCTGTTCCGGAGCTTTTGTGTCCAGCCAGATAACCACACGTCGGCTGTCGCGGTGGACACCTTGAATGTGCCAAGGGCCACCCGGCATGCCCGGGGGCAGTATCAGCGTATTGGGCACCTGCGGGATGAGCGGCTCAAGCGGTTGTCCCGGCGCGTGAAGCTCACCGCGGGCGGTCCGTGCCAGCCAATCACGAATGCGCTCGATCAATTGCTGCGGCGTTAGCGTGCGCGACAGGTCGTGCCACGGCTCTTCCCAGACACACAGACACCGGCCGTGATCTTCCAAGTCGTAGTTTGTGTGAACTAGATCGTTCGGGAAGTCGCTGCGGACCGCGTAGACTCTCGGCTCTTTCCGATCATGAGCCTCGAAACGAATCCTGACAGTCTCCTGATTCTTGATGGGGACTGCGCGTACTTGGGGCAGCTGTGGCTCGAGTTGGATCTCGAGCAGGTCGTAATCCCCCTCGCGCCATGAATTCGCCAGCGAGGCGAACGGATGGACCTGGGGGCTTGTCAGATAATCAACGACGCCGAGCGCCAGCGGCGATCGTGGCGGCTCAGGCTCCATTCCGGCCGGCCCTCGGCGTTGCAGCGCCAAGCACCGCCGTCGCGCCACCTGCAGCTTTCACCACGGTCGCGCCGCCGCCGCCGATCTCGATCACCAGCGGCTTGGGCTTGTACCGTGTAGGATGCTCCATCGACACGATGAATTCACCGCCGAGCGCGTCGGCGACGCTCTTGTAGTAGTCGGCGGCCTCACGATGCGGCGGCTGCACGGTGTCCTCGGTGGGGATAGGGCAGCTCGTCGACACCAGAAGCGCATGATCCTGACCCTGATCTTCGTAGAGCCACTTCATGTCATCGCTTGGCTTGGTTTGCCCCGAGCCTTTCTCGGCAGCGAGCGACGTGTAGCTGCAGTGATGCGGGATGTTGTTTATGTGCCATTCGAGGCGAGCTTCGTTGCCGTGATACTTCGTGACGCGGATGATGTCCTCGATGGTCGCGTAATCCACGTCAGCCGAAAGGATCAGCGTTGTCTGAACGCCGTCAACCTCGAAGGTGGCCTGCATGAACAAGGCCGAGCTATTGCGGACGATCAGCTGGTCGTCGCAATGCTCGGCGAATGGCGAATGCACGAAAAACTCAACTCCGTCGGCGCCGAGAGTAAACTCCGGACAGAGGTTGCCTGCGTCGGTGATAAGATGGGCGCGATCGGCGGGGTCGATGCCATTGTCCGCCAGGAAACCGTCGAGTTGGTTCGGCTGCGAAAATACCCTGATCCCGCTGCCCTTCAGGAACCGATGCCGTGCCTCGGCCCTCAGCGTACGCGCCTGACCTTCCACGCCGACTTCCAAAACGGCCGCAGCCGGGACCCACATCGTCCCGATCTTGATCCGATCATCGCCCTGGTATTTTTCGGCATGGTCGAGCCAGAACACGTCCTTGGCGCGATTGCAGTGGTCCGTATCAAGGTGAGTGAAAGCGACGATGTCGATCTCGTCGTCGTCTCCCAGCCGCGACCGCAGTTCCTCCTCCAAGTTGCAGCGGAGATCGTACTGGTCATCGTGGTTGCCCATGTCGGCGAAGTCGAACAGCGCTCTCCGACCGTTCTCGAGCTCGATCAAACAGGTGTCGGCGTTGCCGATCGGGAAGAAGCGCACCGTGTGCATACGAAACCGAACCCTTTCCTTCTTGCGCGCCCGCGCGCGTGCGCGCGAAGGGGGACGGCGGAGATGGTGAGATTTGGAGCCCGGTTCAAGATCAGCAGTGAGCGCAGCGAGGTCCCAATGAGGGTAAAAAATCAGGTGTGGCCTCCGGGTGACACTCCCCTTCTGCATCATGATGAGGCTGTAGGTCGTCCGATCGTCGCGGAGGCTCAAAAATGACCACCTTGAAAACCCGGAGAAAGCGTACGCGGGATGAGTACGCTTCGCACGTTATCCGGGTGCGCACATGGGAGTTCTACTTCTCGCGCCATGCGACAGATCCCAGAAGCAAGTGGGAAACTGGGTTATTCAGCGATATCGCGAACCTGACCCTGATCGGCGATGTTGTTCGACCGGCCAACAGCAAATTCCGAAGAGGCAAGCTCACCTTCAACGGTGGGGGCGACGTGAAAGTGAAGCAGCCGGAGCACAGGCTGACGGCCATTGGCTCTGCAACGGCCCATGGCGACGAGATTGAGGGCTACATCTGGGTTTCGGAGGAGCGCCTGAGGCTCCTTCTGACCGCAGCGCAGTCAGATCAACTGCAATTTGCGCACTTCGTCGGTCCAAAGCTCCGCTATGGCAGTGCCATTGTGAACCGCGTCTCCGTCGGCACGCATTTCGATGAAGACGAGTGGTAGGGGCGCTGCGATACACCTGCGATACACCGAGGGTCGCACCTCGGAATGGCGGATCGGAAAAATCCTTTAATTTCAATGCCGGCGGCTGGTGGAGCTGAGGGGAATCGAACCCCTGACCTCTGCAGTGCGATTGCAGCGCTCTCCCATCTGAGCTACAGCCCCGCGCCGCCAGCCTGGCAGGAAAACGCGCCTTGCGGGCGCGCTTCGGAAGCGGCTCCTTAGCCGCGCTTTGGCCCCCTTGCAATCGCTCGCCGCAACCTTCGCGCGGCCTGCCGAATGCAGCCGTAAATCAAGGATTAGGGCCGGAACGGCGGCATGCGCCCGTTCGTTTTTTCTCCTGACCGCGACGGCACTCCGCCGCCGCCCGATTTTCCACGGAGGAGGACTAACCAGATGGCTTATGACCGCTACGAAAACAGGCACGAGCGAGGCCCCGATTACAGCCGCAGCGGCGATCGCGGAGATTTCCACCCCGGCCGTGGCGACGAGCGCGGATTCTTCGAGCGAGCCGGCGACGAAATCGCCTCCTGGTTCGGCGACGACGAGGCCGAGCGCCGCCGCCGCCAGGACGAGCGGATGAACCGCGACCAGGAGCGCGGAAGCAACTGGAACGCCGGCCGGGATCATGACCGTGGCTATGGGCGCGACTTCGACCGCGACCGCGGCGGCTTTCGTGGGTCGAGCGGCGATTTCGGCCGCAGTCGCCGGCAGCAGCCGCGCTCCGAGCGCGACTATCAGCGCATGGGCTATGCCGGCCAGGATCACGACTACAGCGCGCGCGGCGGAATCGGCGGCACATCGAACCCCGATTACATGTCCCCGACGGGGCCGAGCTTCGGTTACAGCGGCCGCTATGGCGCGGGAACCGACAGCGGTTACGGAAGCGGCGGATACGGAAGCGAGTATCGCGGTTCCGAATATAACCGCGACCGCGAGCGCAGCTATCGCCCGATGGCCGGAGACTACGGCCGCTCCGACACGCCGTGGGCTCGCGACGACTATCGCAACACAAGCTACGCCGGATCGAGCCGCGACAACGACCGCCACTACCACGCATGGCGGCAGCGGCAGCTCGACGAGCTCGACCGAGACTACGACCGCTATCACCGCGAGCGGCAGGAGCGGTTCGAGAACGATTTCGGCACCTGGCGCCAGAACCGCATGGGCAAGCGCCAGCGGCTCGGATTGATCCGCGAGCATATGGAGGTGGTCGGAAGCGACGGCGATACCGTCGGCAAGGTCGACTGCGTGAAGGGCGATCATATCGTGCTGACCAAGGGCGACTCGCCCGACAACCGGCACCATGCCATCGACTGCTCGATGATCGAGACGGTCGAGGGCGACCAGGTCCGGCTCGACATCCCGGCGGAGGAAGCGAAGAGCCGCTGGGAGGATGCAGGCGACGGCGATCGCGGCTTCTTCGGGCGCGGCGAGGCCAGCGATCGTGACCGCGAGAATCACAGCGAGGAGACGAACCTCAACCGCAGCTTCTCGGGAACCTACGAGAGCTGACGTTCGAGCCGGCCAGAGGCTCAGCAGGAAAGGCCCGGCGAAGCGCATCCGCCGGGCCTTTCGCATGGGCGAGAATGGCGGCAAAGGGGAGCGCAAGGAAGGGAGATTCATGGCTAGAGCCTGGCACCTGATCAGCCGACCGGAAGGCGCTCCGCACCACGGCAATTTCGAGCTTCGCGAGATCGATCTTCCAAAGCTCGACGACGGAATGGTCCACGTCCGCAACCTGTGGCTATCGGTCGATCCCTACATGCGCGGGCGGATGAACGAGTCGAAGTCGTACATTCCCCCGTTCCAGCTCGACCAGCCGATGGAAGGCGGAGCCGTCGGCGAGGTGGTGGAATCGAAGGCGGAGGGATTCGCGCCGGGCGACCTCGTCCAGCATTTCGCAGGATGGCGCGACGAAGCGGTGCTGCCCGTTAAGGCTCTGACCAAGCTCCCGGACATCGCAGCTCGGCCGCAGGATTTCCTCGGCAACCTGGGGATCACCGGGGCGACAGCCTGGTTCGGCCTGCTCGACGTGGCGCAGGCGAAGAACGGCGATATCCTCTTCGTCTCGGCGGCAGCGGGCGCGGTCGGGTCCGCGGTCGTGCAGATCGCCAGGGCCAGGGGCATGACCGTGATCGGCTCGGCCGGAGGAAAGGACAAATGCGATTTCGTCCGCTCGCTCGGCGCAGATGCCGCCATCGACTATCGCTCAGGCCCAATCCTCAAATCCCTCCGCGAGGCCGCTCCGGACGGCATCGACGTCTATTTCGACAATGTCGGCGGCGACCATCTCGACGCTGCTTTCGCGCGGGCGCGGCTGAACGCCCGCTTCGCCTTGTGCGGCATGATCTCGGGCTACAACAGCCGCGAACCGCAGGCCTTCCGCTACATCATCCGGATGATCGCAATGCGGATCATGATGAAGGGATTCCTCTACGGCGATTACGTGCCCCGGCTTGGCGAATTCTACCGCGGCATGGGCGAGCTCATCGCCAGCGGGAAGGTCCAGCCGCGCGACACGGTGTTTGAGGGAATGGAGAGCGCCGCAGACGCTTTCCTCGGCCTGTTCACCGGCGCCAACACCGGCAAGATGCTCGTCAAAGTTTAGACCGGACGATCATTCGATCGGAGGAGAGCCGGGTCCCGCCGCGGCTATGCGCGCCTGGGCCCTGGAAATCATCCTCTGGAATCGCGGATCGGTGCGGATCGGGTCGAGGTCCGTGTCCGCCATCGCGTGATCGATCAGGCTGGGCGGAGCGCGCTCGAATATCGGCGCGAGCAGTTCAATGGCTGCATCGGCATCGTTGAGGTGAGCGCTGAGCGCGCAGGCGCAGTTAAACCGAGTCGAACGGTTTTCTGGATCAACCACGAGCGCTCGCTCGATCCATTCCCTGGCATGCGAGGCATCGCCAAGCGCCGCAAGCGCATTGACGCCGAATGCGAGCGCCTTTCCACTCGACGGGTCGGCCGCGAGCGCTCTTTCGGCGCGCGACAGGGCGATTTCAGCGACCCGATGTAAGCCGCTCGTATCACCGAGCGTCTTGTAACAGGTGATCAGCATCCCTGGTGCGCCGAGGTCGCTTTCCATCAAGGTCATAGCCTTTTCGAAAAAACGGATTGCGTCTTCGGTTCGCCGTTCGCGGAAGTTCAGAGCGGCGGCGGCCGAGTTCACTTCGAACGAGTCCGGTGCAAGCTGGAGGGCGGTTTGGATTTCGGCAAAGGCTTCGTCGCGCAGCCCGCGATTGGCAAGATGCCGCGCGCGGACCGCGTGCGGCTCGGCCAGCGCCGGATTGAGGGCCAGGGCCCGTTCGGCGGCTTTGAGCCCGTCCTCCTCGCCAGCGCCGTCGGCGAAGAACAACAGCGTTTGCGCGAGCGCCATCAACGCCCAGGCGTCAGCATACTCCGGATCGATTTCCACCACTTTCCGGCACAACCGAATGATCGAACGGTTGCGGGTTGAGTCTGCTTCACTGCTCCCCACCGAATGCTGCCGCGCCATCAGGAACAGGTTGTAAGCCTCGACATTCGCCGTCCCGCGCCGCTCAATCGCTTCCTTTTCCGCCGGTAGCAGGCGAAGCTTGAGGGCCTCGACGATCGTTTGTGAAATTTCGTCCTGGAGCGCGAAAATATCGGTCAGCTCGCGGTCGTAGCGCTCTGCCCAGATGTGACTGCCCGAAACGCCTTCGATCAGCTGGGCCGTAATCCGAACCCGCCCGCCCGACTTGCGGACGCTGCCCTCGAGGATGTGCTCGACGCCCAGCTCGGCGGCGACGCGGCGCGCATCGACCGCAGCGCACTTGAAAGTGAAGGCGGTGTTGCGGGCGACGATCGACAGGGCCGAGACCTTCGAGAGATCGGTGATGATGTCTTCCGAAATGCCGTCGCTGAAATATTCCTGCTCCGGATCGCCGCTCATGTTGGCGAACGGCAGCACGCACATGGAAAGCCTTGGCGGACCCGATTTTGCAGTCTTGGCAGCGATGGCCCTTCTGCTGCTATTTCCGGCAAGTTCCGCCACCCCGGCGACGACCGATTTCCAGCCCTTGGCGAGCGGATCTCCGGCCCAGCCTTTTAGATCGGCGCAATGCAGCTGGCTGAACGGCAGCGGAAGGGCTGCTCCGTCAATCGACAGCTGAACCAGCTTTTTCGCGGTGCGGGCCACATCCGCCTCCGCGCGCACCCATTCAGATTTCACCGCGTCGGTCGACCAGAGGACGACGACCGCCTTGGCCGAGGCGAGATGCTCGTCGATCACATCGCTGTACGACCGGTGCGCCGGCAACTCGTCGTCGCGCCATACGGCATAGCCGAGGGCGCGAAGCTCGTCCGCGACGCGGTGCGCTTGCTCCTCTGCCGAGCGTGCATAGGAGATGAAGACTTCGGCCAGTTCCCTCGCCCTTCCCGCGCCTGCATTTGAAAGATTGGGGCGCGGGTAGCAACAAAAAGCTTGTCGCGTCGGGCGAGCCGCAGTTCACAGCCTGGAGCAGGCGGCGGGGTCGCCGCTCTGGAACCCGGTCCGAAGCGCCGCCATCCGCTGCGCCGAAGTGCCGTGGGTAAAGCTGTCGGGGACAACATAGCCCTGTGTCGATTTCTGAAGCGTGTCGTCGCCGATCGCCTCGGCAGCACGCATGCCTTCCTGGAAGTCGCCCTGCTCCATCACCGGCTGGCCTTCTGGCGTGCGGGCATTGGCCGCCCACACTCCGGCATAGCAATCGGCCTGCAATTCGACCTGCACCTGGATCGCATTGCCCTGCGCCTCGCCGGCGGAGGCCTGCGCGTTGTGCGCCTCGTTCAGTCGCCCGAGCACGTCCTGGACGTGGTGTCCGACTTCATGGGCGACGACATAGGCCATGGCGAAATCGCCCGGCGCCTGGAACCGGGTTGCAAGCTCGCTGAAGAATTGAGTGTCGAGATAGATGTCGCGGTCGGTTGGGCAATAGAAGGGTCCCATCGCCGACTGGGCGATCCCGCAGCCGGACCGGTCGCTTTCCGAATAGAAGACCAATGTCGTCGGCGTGTAGCGGACGCCGCGCTTGGCAAGCAGGTCGGTCCAAACGGTCTCGGTCGAGCCGAGCACCTGAAGAGTGAAGTGCTTGATCTTGGGATCGAGATTGCTCTGGCCGGATTTCGCAGCCTGCTGCGAGGCTGGCTGCTGGATGCTTCCGCCGCCACCGAGGCCGCCGAGCGAGCTGAGAATGAAATAGCCGATCACGACCACGATCACGCCGCCGATCCCGAACCGGCTCATGACCAGCGGAATGAGGCACCCGAGGGCATTGCCCCCTCCCAGGCCGCCGAGGCCGCCGGCGCTCCGCCCGGTTTCATCGCGGAAATTTTCGCTTTCCGGTTCGTCGCCGAAACGCATTTGGATCTCCTCTGTTCACCGCCCAATGCGCGAGCAGGGAGGGCAGTTGCAAACGCTTCTCCATCCGCCGACTAGCGAGCCGAAAGGAGCTTTCATGATTCTCGAAGGAAAAGTCGCGCTGGTTACCGGTTCCACGTCGGGGATCGGCCTCGCCATCGCCCGCGCGTTCGCGGCGGAAGGCGCCAGGCTGATGATCAACGGCTTCGGCGACCGGGCGGATATCGAGCGCGAATGCGCCGAGCTCGGCGCGATCCACGACGGCGCCGACATGTCGGATCCGAAAGCCATCGAGCAGATGATGGCGCGCTGCGCCGACGAGCTCGGGCCCGTCGACGTGCTCGTCAACAATGCCGGAATCCAGCACGTCTCCCCGGTCGAGAGCTTTCCTCCCGAGAAATGGGACGCGATCATCGCCATCAACCTGTCGGCGGTGTTCCACACGACCCGGCACGCACTCCCGGCGATGAAGCAGAAAGGCTGGGGCCGGATCATCAGCACCGCGAGCGCGCACAGCCTCATCGCAAGCCCCAACAAGTCGGCCTATGTCGCCGCCAAGCATGGAGTCGCGGGCTTCACCAAGACGGTCGCCCTGGAGGCGGCGCGCGACGGGGTAACGGTGAATTGCATCTCGCCCGGCTATGTCTGGACCACGCTCGTCGAGAACCAGATTCCCGACACGATGAAGGCTCGGAACATGACCCGGGAGCAGGTGATCAACGACGTCCTTCTCGCTGCTCAGCCAACCAAGAAGTTCGTGACTCCCGAACAGGTTGCGGCGCTCGCCGTGTTCCTGTGCCGCGACGATGCCGCGTCGATTACCGGCACCAACATCAGCATGGACGGCGGCTGGACGGCTGCCTAGGCTGCGGCCGATGCGGCTGGCGCTGTCCCTCTTGCTGTTCGCCTGCACCGGGTGCGCAATCGCGCGGCCGACGACCGAGATCGTCCAGACGCCATCGACCGACTGGCGGGCAATTGCCACCGAGGACGACCGCGCCCGTCTGCGTGACTGGCGCGACGCGTTCGTTTCTGCGCTCGCCGCCGCCCGGGCGAGCGGCCATGCCGGCGACATCGCGCGCGAAGGTTCGCTTCTCGACCCCGACGCGGCGATGGGAGGTCCGATCCCGAACGGCCTCTACCGCTGCCGGATGATCAAGCTGGGCGCCAAATCGCCTGGGACGCTCGACTATGTCTCCTACCCGGCGTTCGCCTGCCGAATCGAGCAGCAGGGCAAGCTCCAGCAATTCGCCAAGCTCGGCGGATCGCAGCGGCAGGCCGGGATCATCTTTCCTAACGACCAGTTGCGCGGAGTCTTTCTCGGGACGCTCATGCTCGCCGACGAATCCCGCGCGGCTCAATATGGAGCCGACGGGGATCGCGACATCGCCGCTTTTGTCGAGCGGATCGAGCCGAATCGCTGGCGGCTGGTGATGCCTCGGCCGCATTTCGAATCGATAACCGACGTGATGGAGCTGGTGCCTGCGTCCTAGGGAGGGAAATCATATGAAGTTCGTGCTTGGGTTGGGATTTGCCGCGATCCTGCTTTCGACCGCGGCCCCGGCCGCGACCGTCGCGGATGGCGTTCAGGCCGACATGCCGCAGCTGATGACCATTTATCGCGACTTCCACGCGCATCCCGAGCTTTCGATGCAGGAGGTCCGCTCGCCGGCAATTCTAGCGGCCGAAGCGCGCAAGCTCGGGTTCGAGGTGACCGAGCATGTCGGCAAGACCGGCGTGGTGGCGGTGATGAAGAACGGCCCCGGGCCGGTGCTGCTGATCCGGGCGGACATGGATGCGCTTCCGGTGAAGGAGCAGACCGGCCTTCCGTTCGCGTCGACGGTGATCGGCAAGCTCGCCGACGGAACCGCGACCCCGGTGATGCACGCCTGCGGCCACGACACGCACATGACGACCTGGATCGGCACCGCTCGACGAATGGCCGCAATGAAGGACCAGTGGTCGGGTACCCTTGTGATGATCGCCCAGCCGGGCGAGGAGCTCGGTGCGGGCGCCAAGGCGATGCTCGCCGACGGCCTGTTCACGCGCTTCCCCAAGCCCGATTACCTGCTGGCTTTCCATGATTCCGCGTCGCTTCCCGCGGGCGTGATCGGGCTCACGCCCGGCTATGCGCTCGCCAATATCGACAGCGTCGACATCGACGTGAAGGGTGTCGGCGGGCATGGCGCTTATCCGCAGGCGACCAAGGACCCGATCGTGCTGGCATCGCGGATCGTCACCTCGCTCCAGACTTTGGTGAGCCGCGAAAACGACCCGCAGAACCCGGCGGTAGTCACAGTCGGAAGCTTTCACGCCGGGACAAAGCGCAACGTCATTCCGGACGATGCGAAGCTTCAGCTAACGGTTCGGAGCTACAGCCCCGAAACTCGCAAGCTGCTTCTCGACGGGATCAAGCGCATTTCTCGGGGCGAAGCGATCGCGGCGGGAATGCCGGAGGACCGGATGCCCGTGGTGACCATCATCGACGAGACGGGTGACGCGACCTTCAATACCGAACCCTTCTCGACGCGCCTGTCGAAGCTCTTCACCTCGAAATTCGGAGCGGACCGCTTCGAAACCACCAAGCCGACCATGGCGAGCGAAGATTTCAGCCAATATTGGCTCACGGACAAATCGAAGCAGAGCGTGATCTTCTGGGTCGGCGGGGTGCCGAAGGCGAAGTGGGACGCGGCGGGCGGCGACGTCACCAAGCTGCCATCGCTTCACAGCCCACTTTGGGCGCCCGATGCCCAAGCGGTGATTTCGACCGCGACCGAGGCGATGACCGACGCCGCGCTCGACGTGCTGAAGAAGGGCTGAGCTTCTACTCCGCCGCCCAGGCCGCCGATTTCTCGATAATGGTGAGCTCGCGGATCAAGGCGTCGACGGTCTGTGTCAGCTCGGGAAGCTGGGTGATCTGGTGGCGGGCGCCGCGATAGGCTTCGACCATCAATATGGCATCGATGAGGATCGGGACGACCAGCCCCTCGGGGTCGTCGAGCTCCACCAGCCCCTGCAATTTCTCGAGCGCCTTGCGCCTCGCCCCGTCGGGATCGGACACAACCGCTGTCCGACCGATTGCCCAGCCCATCTCATGCTCCCTCGCCAGCAACTGTAACCGACCTGTCGCGGCGGAAAAGTTCGCCCGCCGCGCTATCGGTGCAGCTTGGCGATTATCCGTTAAGCGCTGGCGGCATCCAGCCGCGCGATCTGCTGCGGCGTGAGGTCGAGCTCCAGCGCCGGGACCAGCTCGGCAAGCTGCGGAATGCTGGTCGCGCTGGCGATCGGGGCCGTGATCGCCGGCTGCTCCATCGTCCAGGCGAGCGCCACGGTCGCCAGCGCCGCCCCCGTCTCCGCCGCGACTTCGTCGAGCGCATGGAGGACGCGCATGCCCTTGCCTTGGAGATATTCGACATTGCGAAGCCCGCGAACCGATTTGTCGAGGTCCTCCTTCGAGCGATACTTGCCGGTGAGGAAGCCGTTGGCGAGGCTGTAGAAAGGGAAAACCGCGAGGCCGTGGCGGAGCGCGGCATCGCGCAGGTCGCCCTCGAACTTCTGCCGCTCGACAAGATTGTACCAGGGCTGCAGCGCACTGGGCGGCGTCAGGCCGAGCTGCCGCGACGTCTCGACTGCCTCGTCGAGCCGGTCGGCGGTAAATTGCGACAGGCCGATTGCCCGGATCTTGCCGGCTTCAACCAGCCGCTCGAAGGCGCCCAGGCTGTCGGCGAGCGGAACCTTGGGATTGTCCTTGTGCTGATAATAGAGGTCGATCGTGTCCACCCCTAGCCTCTGCAGAGACGCGTCGCAGGCCTTGGCGATCACCCGCGGATCGAGCGAGGCGACATACTCACCGTCGACGATTTCGCCGTCGAGGAAGCCGACCTTGGTGGCGATGACGACCTTTGCGCGCTTGGCAGGATTGCGCTTGAGCCAGCGGCCGATGACGGCTTCGCTCTCGCCGCCGCTGTGGCCGGGAACCCAGGCCGAATAGACATCGGCGGTGTCGATCATCGTTCCGCCGGAATCGACGAAGGCGTCGAGGATCGCGAAGCTGGCCTGCTCGTCGGCAGTCCACCCGAAGACGTTGCCGCCGAGCGCGAGCGGCGCGACTTCCAGTCCGCTGGTTCCGATTGGACGCTTGCCGGCCATGTTTCGCTCCCTTTGTTCATCACTTCTTTGTAAAATTTAGCGACACCTGCGGCGATGTCGCCGATCATTTCCTTTTGGAGCCACGCGCTCGCCGCGACAATGTTCGCGTCGCTGCTCATCTGGCGGCTTTCAGCAGGCGCACGCCAGCCGGGTCACCGGCTGCTGCTCGGCGCCTTTGCGCTGACCGCCTGCTGGGCGTGGCTGGAGGCAATCGAGCCGGGCGGCGCTCTCGCCCGCTTTTCGGAGACGGCCCGCAACCTCGTCTGGGTCGGGCTTCTCTACAACCTCTACGCGACGAGCAGCGAGGGACGGCAGCAGGGCGTCCGGCTGGTCTATGCCGCCGTCTCCGCCGTCCTCGGGACCGAGTTCGTCATCACAACCGTATTGCTGCTCCATCCCAATCCCGCCGTCGAGCAGACAGCCAGCATTCTGGGGATTACGGCGGCCGCGGGGTCGCTGGTCCTGGTCCACAATCTCTATGGCCAGGCGGCGCCATCGAGCCGCTCCAACATCCGCTTCGCGATGCTCGCGCTGGTCCTGAGCTGGGCCTACGATCTCAATTTCTACACCCTCGCCTACATCCAGCAGTCCGCCGCAGGAGTCCTTTCCGAGTTCAGGGGCGTGGCGGTGGCGCTGACCGCGCCGCTGTTCGCGCTCGCCGTCCGCCACGAGGATGGCTGGCGGATCCGGCTGTCCCGGGCAGCGACTTTCCAGTCGCTCTCGCTGCTTGCGATCTGCGCCTATTTCGCGGTGATGGCGGTCGTCACCACGGTTCTTCGCGGTGCCGACGGCGGCGTTCTTCGATCCCTGTCCGCCGGGGTCCTGGCGGTAATGGTCGTGGCCGCGATGGTGCTTGTGCCGAGCCCGCGAGCGCGCAGCTGGGCCAAGGTCAAGATTGCCAAGCACCTGTTCGAGCACCGCTATGACTATCGCACCGAATGGCTTCGCTTCACCGAGACCCTCGGCGGATCGGGAGCCGAGGCGCGCCCGCTGGGCGAGCGTGTCATCAAGGCGTTTGCCGACGTCCTCGATGCTCCTGGGGGGCTTCTCGTCGAGCGCGAGGCCGACGGATCGGTCGTGACCGGAGCCGAATGGAACTGGCACGGCCGCAGCGGCGGCAAAACCGGCGGGCAAGCCGGGCAGGCGTTTTGGGACAGCCTGGGCGGAAGCGACCGTATCATCGAATTCGACTCGGTCCGAAGCAGCTGGGCAGGGCCTGATGAGGGCGGCGCCATTCCGCGGTGGATCGCGGACGAGCGCGACGCCTGGGTCGGGGTCCCGCTGGTCCACCATGACAAGGCGATTGGAATGGTGCTCCTCGCGGCGCCCGACTACCAGCGGCCGCTCGACTGGGAAGACTTCGACCTGCTCCGCACTGCCGGACGGCAGGCCGCAACCTCTCTTGCCGAAGCGCAAGGACAAAGGGCGCTGTCGAATGCGCAGCGCTTTGAGGAGTTCAACCGGCGCTTCGCTTTCATTCTTCACGACATCAAGAACCTTGTCAGCCAGTTGTCGCTGATCGCGCGCAACGCCGAGCGCCACGCGGACAATCCCGAGTTCCGGGCCGACATGATCGCGACCCTCAAGAGCTCGATCGGCAAGATGAACGACCTTCTCGCGCGTTTGTCGCCCCAGGCGGCTGCACGATCGCAAAGGGTGCAGCCGCAACCGCTTCGCGACATCCTCGCCGCAGCCGTCGCGGCGCGGCGGGGGCAGCATGACGTGCGCCTTTCGGGCGGCACCGGCGAATGGGCGCCGGTCGATGCCGCGGCCCTGGAGCAGGCGGTGAGCCATTTGCTCCAGAACGCAATCGAGGCGAGTGCGAACGGGACTCCGGTGACAGTCCGGGTCGACCGAATCGGCGACGAGATCGCAATCGCGATTTGCGACCTCGGCGACGGAATGGACTCCGAGTTCGTCCGAAGCCGCCTGTTCCAGCCATTCGCTTCTACCAAGGAGACCGGCTTCGGCATCGGCGCCTTTGAAGCGCAGACTCTCGTCACCGCGATGGGCGGACGAATCTCCGTCGAGAGCCGGCCGGGCGAAGGAACCCAGTTCACCATCCATCTCGCCGCGGCCGAAGAGCCGCCGGCACAGCAGCGGAAGATCGCATGACGAGCGAAACCAATTTTCCCGTCCTTCTCGTGGTCGAGGATGACGAGGGCCTGCAGCGGCAGCTCAAATGGGCCTATGACGGCTACAGGGTCGTCGTTGCCGGCGACCGTGACAGCGCCATCGAGGCGCTCCGGCTGCACGAGCCTGCAGTCGTCACTCTCGACCTTGGCCTGCCTCCCAATCCCGACGGCACCGACGAAGGATTCCTGACGCTTCAGCAACTGCTGGCGCTCAAGCCCGACACGAAGATCGTTGTCGCCTCGGGCCACGGGGCGCGCGAGAGCGCGATGAAGGCGATCGCGCTCGGCGCCTACGATTTCTATCGCAAGCCGGTCGACATCGACGAGCTTGGGCTGATCGTCGCCCGTGCCTTCCACCTCCACGGGATCGAGGAGGAGAACCGGCGGCTGGAGCAGTCGAGCGGATCGGCGGTGCTGGGCTCGATCATCACCGCGGCGCCGGAGATGCTGAAGGTGGCGCGCACCATCGAGCGTGTCGCCTCCACCAATGTCTCGGTGATGCTGCTCGGCGCCAGCGGCACGGGCAAGGAGCTGCTCGCCAGGGCCGTCCATGAGAGAAGCGCGCGGGCATCGGGCGCGTTCGTCGCGATCAATTGCGCGGCGATCCCCGAGAACCTGCTCGAAGCCGAGCTGTTCGGCTACGAACGCGGCGCCTTCACCGGCGCGGTCAAATCCAACATCGGCAAGATCGAGATGGCCGAGGGCGGGACATTGTTCCTCGACGAGGTCGGCGACATCCCGCTCCCGCTTCAGGTCAAGCTTCTCCGCTTTCTCCAGGAACGGGTGATCGAGCGCATCGGCGGAAGGCAGGCGATCGATGTCGACACCCGAATCGTCTGCGCAACCCATCAGAACCTCGATTCGATGATCGGCGAGGCCCGCTTCCGCGAGGACCTTTATTATCGGCTCGCCGAAATCGTGGTGAAGATCCCGTCGCTTGCCGAGCGGGCCGGCGATTGCGTCCTTCTGGCGCGCCACTTCGCCAATCTTTTCGCCCGCGAGATGAATCCCAAGGTGCAAGGCCTGTCGCCCGATGCGCTGGCCGCGATCGACGCCTACGCCTGGCCGGGCAACGTCCGCGAGCTCGAGAACCGGATCAAGCGGGCGGTGATCATGGCCGACGGCAAGATGGTCACCGCCGCCGACCTCGACCTGCCGGGTATCGCCGGCGCCGGAGGCGATTTGCCGATCAACCTTCGCGCTGCACGCGAGGTCGCCGACCGAAAGGTGATCCGCCAGGCGCTGAGCCGCACCGACAACAATATCTCAGGCGCGGCGAAGCTGCTCGGGATCAGCCGTCCGACGCTCTACGATTTGCTGAAGCAATATCAGCTGACCGCTTAACGGGCAGCGAGCCAGGCGAGGGCGATCGCGCCGGCGACGATCCGGTACCAGCCGAACGGCGAAAAGCCGTGTTTCGAGATGTAGTGAACGAAGGCGCGGACGACGACGATCGCGACCGCGAAGCTGATGACAAAGCCGACCGCGACGGTACCGAAACCGATATCGCTGCTCGCGGCGAGGAGTGTGTCGTGGTGCTTGGCGATTTCCAGCACCGTCGCTCCGAGCATGGTCGGGATGGCGAGAAAGAAGCTGAACTCGGCCGCGGTGCGCCGCTCGACCCCGAGCGAAAGGCCGCCGAGGATCGTCGCTCCGGAGCGGCTGACACCCGGGATCATCGCCAGGCACTGGATGAAACCGATCCCGATAACCCGGCCCAACGGCATTTCCGCGACTCCGACGATCTGGCCCGGCTTCACGAGCTTCTCGATGACAATGATCGCGATTCCGCCGAGGATGAGCATCCAGGCGACGATCTTCGCATTGCCGAGCAGCGCTTCGATGTTGTTGATCAGGAGGAAACCGAGCACGGCCGAAGGCAGGAAGCCGATCAGCACGTTGCGGACGAATCTCCACGATAGCGGCTGGTTGGCGAACAACCCCTCGAGCACGGCCCAGAAGGTGCGCCAGTAGAGGACGACGATCGCCAGGATCGCGCCCAACTGGATGATGACGTTGAACGCCGCCCAACGCTGGGCGTCGAAGCCGAGCAACTCGGTTGCCAGGATCAAATGACCGGTCGAGGAAACGGGCAGGAATTCGGTGATGCCCTCGACGATGCCGAGGATGATCGCGATCAGGAGGATCGGCACGCTTTAGGTCTCAGGCGCCTTGGGCGACTGCGCTGGCGGTCCAGCGGCCGCCCTGCCGGAAGCGCCCGAGCCAGTCGGGAGCGACCGCGCCAAGCGCCGTCGGCTCGATCCCGAACGCTTGCAGCCCGATCGATTTTTTCGCCGGAAGATTGTCCCGCTGAAGCATCTTCCACTGGTCCCGAGTGAGCGGTGCTCCGGGCAGGAATCCGAACAGCGACAGGAATGACGACGCGATGTTCGGCATCGCGACCAGGTCCGGCGAGCGACCGGCCGACCGGGCGCACACCGCATAAATCTCCTTCATCGTCATCACCTGCGGGCCGCCGATCTCGAACGTCTTCGCGCCGTACGTCCGCGGATCGAGCGCGGCCATAGCGATCGCCTTGGCAATGTCGTGGACATAGACCGGCTGGAACCGCCGCTTCGCCGCGATCACCGGGAGCACCGGCAGCCGCGACAGGCCGGCGAGGCGGTTGGTGAGACTATCTTCCGGACCGAACACGATCGACGGGCGGATGATCGTCGCGCTCGGGAAAGCCGCGCGAACCGCGATCTCGCCTTCGCCCTTGGTGCGGCCATAGACGGATTGGGCCCGAGGATCGGCGCCGATGGCGGAGATGTGGACCAGCGCTTCCGCTCCGGCATCGCGCGCGGCCTCGGCAATGGTCTTCGCGCCTTCTACATGGATGTCATGGAGCGAGCCGCTGAAGGTGCCGACTAGGTTGATGACGGCCGAGGAGTCGGTCACCGCCTCGCGGACCGAGGCGGCGTTCGTAACGTCAGCGCGGACTCGTCCCCACTTGCCGACCGGCGCCAGCGGCTGGAGGAAGTAGGCGCTGCGCGGATCGCGGCTGGCTACTCGTACTCGGGCGTCGCTCCTGAACAGCTCCTCGCACACGTAGCGGCCGATGAAGCCGCCCCCGCCGAAGACCGTGACGATGCGATTGTCGAGGTTGATCATGGCTCGCCACTAGCCTTGGGAGACGCCCCTCACAAGCGGCCGCTGATCAGTCGTCCCGCTTCGCCTTCGAGCGGGTCGCGACCTCGCCGCCGAGCGCGCTCGGCTGACGCCAGTCCCTGGTTGAAGGCGCGTCCTCGGGGTCTTCCTCGGGCCGGCCGGCGAACGTGAATCCCGGCCGTTCGTTCTCCAGATCCTGCTCGCGCACGTCATGCTTGTCCTGTTCGGGGCGGTCCATTTGCTGCTCCTTGGCTGATGGTGGGAGAACGAGGCGCGACGGGCGCCGTTCCGGAGCCATTTGCGTCGGTTGACAAGCGGCCGACCCGCCTCCAAATGGCGCGCCCTACCACTCATCGACGAGCACCGTGCCCAGGTGGCGGAATTGGTAGACGCACCAGCTTCAGGTGCTGGCGCTCGCAAGGGCGTGGAGGTTCGAGTCCTCTCCTGGGCACCATCGCCACGCGCAGGACTGCCGGGGGCAGTCCGAGTATGGCGATCCGCCGGATGGCGACCCGATGCAGCCTCGACCTAAAACGGAAAATAAATCCTGATTGCGACCACCGCCGCCGCCCACGTGATGAAGTTGAGTGGCAGCCCGACCTTCAGGAAGTCGACGTAATTGTACCGGCCCATCTGGTAGACCAGGACATTGGTCTGGTAGCCGAACGGAGTCGCGAAGGCGGCGCTGGCCGCGATCATGATCGCCACCAGGAACGGCCGGGGGCTGACTGAAAAGGCATCCGCCATCGACACCGCGACCGGGGTGAACAGCACCGCGACAGTCGCGTTCGACAAAAGCTCGGTCGCGAATAGGGTCACTCCATAGAGGATGATGAGGGCGAGCAGCGGGCTCATGCCCTTCATCGAGCCGATCAGCGCGTGGGTCGCGGATTCGGCCAGCCCCGTCTCCTCCAGTGCGATCCCGAGCACCACCATGCCCGCGATCAGCATCAACACTTCGGGTCGAAGTCCGCGATAGGCTTCGTCGGCAGTGATCACGCGCATCAGGATCAGGAAAATGGCGCCGGCAAAGGCTGCGGCCGCGATCGGAGCGACGTTGAAGGCGGCAAGAGCGACGACGGCAACGAAGGTGAGTGAAGAGACTGTCGCTCCCCACGGCCGCAATTCCGATCGTTTGGCGAACGGCCCGGCCCTGCCGACGAGGCCGCCGGCAAGCCCCGGCTCCCGCATGCCGGCGGCAGTGTCGGCCGCCTCGGCCGCGCGTTCGTTGCCGCCGGTTCCCTCGTTGACCAGCTTCGAGGTGAAGATAAGCAGGTACAGGCCGCCCGCGAGCGCAACCGCGAGGCCGACCGGGGTGATCTCGAAAATGCCGAACCGCGGCTGGCCGGCGACCGAAGCCATGTCGTTGACCAAAAGGTTGGTCGAGGTGCCGATGAGGGTGCAGCAGCCGCCGAGCACCGCCGCGTAGGAGAGCGGCATCAGGTAGGTTTTGGGCGAGCGATTGAGTGACTTGGCGACGTCGCGAACGACTGGAGCGCCAAGGACAACGATGGGCGTATTGTTGAGGAAAGCCGACGCCGCTCCGAGAAGACCGATGAGGACCCAGATGCCCGCGGCGCCGATGCGCCGGCATAGCCGAACGACCCGCTCGATAGCCGCGTCGAGCAGACCCGACAGCTCCATCGCGTAAGCGATAACGAACAGGGACGCGAGCGCGATGATCGCGGGGCTCGCGAAGGCCCCCTGGACCTCCACCGGCCGGACGACACCGGCCATCAGCAGGACCGCCGCCCCGGTGAGCGCGACCACGTCGGCCCTCAACTTGTCCCAGATGAGCGCGGCGACGACCGCCGCGAGAACAAGCAAAGTGACGACTTGGTCAAAGGTCACGCGTGCTCCGCTTTGCTTCGCGCCCGCTCCTTTGCCGAAATCGGCCCTCTGGCCAACCCACGCTGGACTTCCATGGCGCTGATTGTGCTATCCCCCTTCCGATGCTGACCGTGCGCCAAACGCTCTCGACGGCAGCCGCTGCCGCAGCCGTCCTCACCGGCGCGTGCCAAGGCGGGGAAAGCCACAACCAGGGCGCCAATGCCGCCCGACAGCAGACGGTTCCAACGCTTGCGATACCGGTTGCGAAGCCCGTGATGGATCGCGAGCAGCTGCTGGTGGCGAGCCTGCGCGCCGCGACCGCCTTCGTGGCCGGCACCGACGATCGCGAGCTTCAGAGGAGCCTCTCCGACAGGAAGTTCGAATTCCGGATCCGCTTCGGCTGCGAAGGCCCCGGCACGGAGGGCGCCCAGGAGCCGTTCCGTTGGACCTACGATCCGGCCACCCGGGCGCTGAAGGTTCGCGCGACTCCGGCGCTGTCGCTCGAGGATGCGCCGGTGAAGGCGATTGCAGACGAAGCCTTCGAGACGGTCGAAGGCTTCTGGCTTCCCCAGCCGTGGCTGCTGGCGCCGGTGTGTCTGCGTCACGACGAGCAGGCTGCCGCACAGGCGCAACAAGCGCGGCCCTCGCAGCAGAGTGTCGGGATCGCGCAATTCTTCGCCAAAGCCGGACCTCGCACCCTGCGGCGGTCCGGCCGTCCATACGAAGCGACGACTCGGCTGGAGACGGACCAGCCGCCGACCGCCGGCTTCGACCTGGTCCTGGCGGGACGGCTGGTGGCGCTGCCCGACGGGCAAGTGATCGCCTGCACCCGCTCGCAGTCCGGAGAGCGGCCGGCATGCCTGATCTCGGTCGAATTCGGGACGGTGTCGATCGAGCGCGCCGACACCCACGAGCAGCTCGCTCAATGGGGCGCCGGTTAATCGGGCCTCCAGCCCGGCAAAAGCAAAGCGCCGGGGAAGTGGCTGCTGCAGGCCATCACCCAGGTGATCGCCTCGCGGTCGTATTCGTCGCCGGAAGGATGCGTTTCGAAAAGGGCGTTCAGCCGCTCGACTCGCTCGGGCCAGAAGTCGGCGCTCTGCAGGCCGACCGAGACTCCGTAATTGGCGAAGGCGATCCTGACGTGCCTAGCGTAGCTGGCGCGGGCGAAATAGCCCGCCGGCTCGATCCACAGCTCGTCGAGGGCTTCGAGCGAGCGCTGCGACTGCACCTTCGCCCAATCTTCCTTCGGGAAGAAATGGGCGAGCCACAGCATCATTCCCAGGCCAAGGTCCTGGTCGATGTCCAGGCTGGGGTACTGCCGGTCGATGATCGCCCTCATCTCGGCGATTTCGCCGGCAAGCTCGGTTTCGCCCAGCAGCCGATAGGAAACATAGCCGTCGAACGCGTCCATCGCGCCGAGGCCGTAGCCCGGGTACGGAGCCGACAAGTCCTCGTTCATTTTCCAGATCACGCCGGTTCCGGGGATCACGAACGGGCGGTGGATCGCCTTGGCGACCTGGACTCCCTTTTCGCGGTAGCTCGGGTCCTGCTCGCCGAGGCAGGCGAGCGCGTAGAGCCACATGGCGAGATAATGGAAATATTGACCGTCGCGGTCCGGAGCTTCGCCGATGCGATAACCGCGCGGGCGGCCGAGCACCCGGTCGACGTCGGCGACGAGGGCGCGCGCGGAGTCCAGCCACTTTCCTTCGCCGGTCGAGCGAAAGAGCGACACATAGAGAACCACGCCGAACGCGTCCGTCCATAAATATCTGAGCCCGTTGGGCCAGATCCGCTCCTCGCGCATCCAGTCGAGCTTGTTCAGGACGTAGTCGATCTCGCAAAGCGCCATCGCGGGCCTCTGCCGACCAATGAGGGAGCGGCAGGCGGGTTCCGCGTCGCCCGACGAACAGTTAGGAGGCCAGGATGCCGCTCTATCGCCTCGACGATCTCGCGCCCGTGCTTGCCGAAGGCGCATGGGCGGCGCCGTCCGCGGACCTCATCGGCGACGTCCGGCTCGAAGCGCGCGCGAGCGTCTGGTTCGGCGCGGTGATCCGCGGCGACAACACGCCGATCCTCATCGGCGAGGAGAGCAACGTCCAGGACGGCGCCATCGGCCATTCCGATCCCGGAGCGCCGCTGACCATCGGGGCGCGGGTCACGATTGGCCACCAGGCGATCGTCCACGGCTGCACGATTGCCGACGATTGCCTGATCGGAATGGGCGCGCGGATCCTGAACGGCGCGGTGCTCGCCCCCAATTGCCTCGTCGGCGCGGGGGCGCTGATCACCGAGGGCAAGACGTTCGCGACCGGCAGCCTGATCGTCGGCGCTCCGGCACGGGTGGTGCGGCTGCTGACGGATGAGGAGAAAGCCGCGATCCGCGTTTCGGCTGCCCATTATGCGGAAAAAGCGGCCCGCTACGCGGCCGCGCTCGAGCGCGTCTAGACGCTGGGGCCACGCACGCTAAAGCTGCCGCGCATCCATGTGGCAGCTTTACCAATTCCCGCTCTGTCCCTTTTCGCGCAAGGTCCGAATGGTCCTCGCCGAAAAAGGCATCGCCCATGACCTCGTTCGCGAAAATCCGTGGGAGCGCCGCGACGAATTCATGGACCTGAACCCGGCGGGCGAGACCCCGGTCATGGTCGATAGCGAGGCCGGGCTCGTCCTGATCGGAAGCCAGCCGATCGTCGAATATCTGGACGAGACGGTCGAGAAGATGCCGATGATCCACGGCAATGCCGTGCTCCGAGCCGAGATCCGGCGGCTCGTCGAATGGTTCGACGAGAAGCTCTATCGCGAAGTCGTCGAGCCGCTGATGAACGAGCGAATGCGCAAGCGCCTCGTCAGCCGCGAAAGCCCCGACACCCGCGTCCTTCGGGATTCGATGCGGATCGCCAACGGCCACCTCGATTATGTCGACTATCTGCTCGACCATCGACGCTGGCTCGCGGGGCCTGGCCTGAGCCTGGCCGATTTCACTGCCGCCGCGCATTTGAGCGTCGTCGATTATCTGGGAGCGCTCGACTGGCGCGGCCACCAGCAATCGAAGGACTGGTATGCGGTGATGAAATCGCGGCCCTGCTTCCGCCCTCTGCTGGGAGAGCGAATGGAGGTAATCGTTCCTCCGCAACATTACGACAAGGTGGATTTCTGAGCGCTTCGGCTGAACCTGCCGGCAGCGGCACGTGGTTCGGTCACCCGAAGGGCCTGCTGTTCCTGGCCTTCACCGAGGCGTGGGAGCGATTTTCCTATTACGGCATGATCTCGCTGCTGGTGCTCTACATGGTCAACCAGCTGCTTCTGCCCGGCCACGTCGAGCATGTCGTCGACTTCGCCGGATTCCGGTCGGCGCTGGAAAGCCTGTTCGGGCCGCTGACAGTGCAGCAGCTCGCGTCGCAGATTTTCGGGCTCTACGCGGGATTCGTCTATTTCACTCCGGTGCTGGGTGGCTGGATTGCCGACCGCTGGATCGGGCAGCGCAACGCGGTAGTGCTCGGCGCGCTGTCGATGGCTGGCGGCCACGTCGCAATGGGCTTCGACCAAAGCTTCCTTTTCGCGCTTCTGCTGCTGATCGTCGGCTCGGGATTGCTCAAGGGCAATATTTCGGCACAGGTCGGCGGCCTTTATCCGAAGGACCACGAAGCCCGGCGTACTCGCGGCTTCGTCATCTTCAGCACCGCGATCAACCTTGGCGCGGTAACGGGGCCCTTGGTGTGCGGATTCCTCGGCAGCCGCTACGGCTGGCACGTCGGGTTCGGCCTCGCGGCCGTGTTCATGCTGGCCGGGCTCGCCACTTATCTGAGCGGCTTCAAATATCTGCCGGCCAAAGTCGAGCGGAAGGTTCTCGCTACCGCGCCGATGTCGCGCGCCGACTGGACGATCGTCGCGGCGCTGGTCGCGGTGATGGCGATCGCAGTGTTTCAGTCCATCGCTTATTACCAGCTCGCCAACGTGCTTCCGGTGTGGCTGCAGCAGCATGCCGACCTGAACCTCGCCGGCTTCCGGATCCCTGTGCCCTGGTATGCGTCGATCGATCCGCTCGCCAGCATGGTCGCCGTCCCGTTCCTTTTCGCGCTCTGGAAACGGCAGTCGAAGCGGTCCGGACGCGAACCTTCCGATCTCGCCAAGATCGGGATGGGCGCCTGGGTCTGCGCTCTCGCCAATCTCGTCATCGTCGCCGCCATCGCGGTTGCAGGCGACCGGCCGGTCCTGTGGGTCTGGCCGTTCCTCTATTGCGTGCTGCAAGGCGTCGGCTTCATTTATTACTGGCCGACCTTGCTCGCTCTGATTTCGCGATGCGCGCCGGCAAAGGTGAATTCGACGATGATGGGTATCGGCTTTCTCACTTTGTTCGTCGCCAACAACCTGATTGGCTGGATCGGCACCTTTTACGAAGAGCTCGGCCCGCTGGCATTCTGGGCAATGCACGCCGCGATTGCGGCAGCCGGCGGCATCTTGATCCTGCTATTCGGCCCCGCATTGCGCCGGACCTTGGAACCGAAGGCGACTCAGGGGCTTCGTCCTGCAGCGATGACCGAGGAGGTCGAGAGATGACGGTTGCCGACGCAACGCCCGATTATGAAGTCGAAAGCAACGACGACCGCGCGTTCCTCGGCCATCCCAAGGGCTTGGGCTATCTCGGCTTCACGGAAGGCTGCGAGCGATTCTCTTATTATTCGATGCAGACTTTGCTTGTGCTCTACATGGTCAATTATCTGCTCGTGCCGGGGCGGATGGAGCATGTCCTCGGCCTCGATTGGCTGAACGCGCATGTCTATCCCGGTCTGTCGGGCCAGCCGCTGGCCTCCGCGATCTTCGGCACCTACACCGCGCTCGTCTATCTGACCCCCATCTTCGGCGGGATCATCGCCGACAAGTGGCTGGGGCGCGACGCGACCCTGATCGTCGGCGGAATCCTGATGGCGATCGGCCATTTCCTGATGGCAATCCAGCCGGCCTTCCTGATTGCGCTTCTCGCGCTCCTGCTCGGGGTCGGCGCCTTCAAGGGCAATATCGCGACGCAAGTGGGCGCGCTCTACGGCCCCAACGACCTCAGGCGCGCGATGGCATTCCAGATCTTCTACATCTTCATCAACGTCAGCGTGATCATCGGCCCGCTGATCTCCGGAACGCTCGGCCAGAAGGTCGGCTGGCACTGGGGCTTCGGCTGTGCCGGCGTGGTGATGGTCCTGGGCCTCATCATCTATATGTCGGGCCGCAAATATCTTCCCGCAGAGGCCTCGCGCGCCGAGAAGAAAGTGGCTCGCCCGAAGGAGAAGCTGACCCGCGACGACTGGCTGTGCGTCCTTTATCTCCTTATCCTGATCCCGGTGCTCGCAGTCTCGCTCCTGACCAACCAGGAGATTTTCAACGCCTACCTCGTCTGGGGCGATCAGCACTTCAACCTCAACCTGCTCGGCTACACTTTCCCAAGCACCTGGCTGATCACCATCGATGCGGCGGTCAGCTTCACCATGCTGGTGGCGGTCGCCGCCTTCTGGAAGTGGTGGGGCACCCATCACCGCGAGCCCGACGAGCTCAGCAAGATGATCATCGGCAGCGTCTTCACCATCGCCGGCGGGCTGTGCCTGTTCATGGGCGCGCTGACCCAGGCCGACGGCGGCAGGATCAGCATGTTCTGGCCGATGCTATTCGAGCTGTTCAACAGCATCGGCTTCGCCCACGTGCTGCCGATCAGCCTCGCGCTGTTCTCGAAGATTTCGCCAAGGCAGATCACCTCGACGGTGATCGGCCTTTATTATCTTTCCTTTTTCATCGCCAACGCGGTGGTCGGTTACGTCGGCGGTCTCTACTCAAGCCTGCCGACGACCACTTTCTGGCTGATCCACGTCGCCAGCGCCGCTTTCGGGCTGGTGGCCTTCATCATCTTCAAGATCGTGCTCGGCCACCGCATGGGCGACAGCGCCGCGGACCAGGCGAAGGCGCTCAGTTAGGGACGACCGGAAGATAGATGGCGCTGGCGTTGCTGCCGCCGAAGAATACGCTCTGGGTCGCGGCGCGGTAGTCCCCGGCTTTGGCGTAGAAGATGTTCGGGACATAGGTCTGCGGGTTGCGGTCGTAGAGCGGGAACAGGCTCGACTGGACCTGCACCATCAGCCGGTGGCCGGGCAGGAAGACGTGGTCGACGTTGGGTAGGTTCCAGCGATATTCCGTCACCTTGCCGGGGATGAGCGCGTGCGGCTGGGCGAAGCTGTCGACATAGCGGCCGCGGAAAATCTCGATTCCGATCGGAAGCTCGAACCCAGACATGTCGGCCTTGGATCCCTGCGACGCGCCTTCCGGATTCTCGTTCGGATAGACGTCGATCAGCTTGACCACCCAGTCGCTGTCGGTGCCGCTGGTCGCCGCGAACAGCTGGACCTGCGGCGGCCCCATGATGTGGACCGGCTTGGTCAGCGGAGCGCTGGTGTAGCTCAGAACGTCGGTCCGGCCGTCGACGAAGCGCTGGTCGTGGACCAGCCACGTGTGCCACTGGTCGGCGTCGTTCATATTGACCGGCCGCGGCAGGAACGGCACCGGCCTGGCGGGGTCAGAGACATAATCGCTGCGCCCGCTCGCCGCCGGCTTTTCGAAGCTGATTCCGTTGCCGGCCGTCAAATAGATCGGAGTCGGAGTGCCCATCGGCCAGCGCGGGCTCGACTGCCATTGGTTGATGCCCGTCGCATAGGTGTAGACCGGCGGCGTGTGCGGATCGGGCCCGCCTTTGAGATAATGGTCGAGGAACGGCTTGAGCTCCTGAGTCCGCCACTGGAGCGCGGTGTCGCCGTTGAAGGTGAGCGCACCCAGCTCATAGCCATAATGGTTGGCGCCCGAGTGCCGCCACGGCCCGATCACCAGGTGGAGCAGCCCGCTTCCTTCATATTTGGCCTTGAGCGCCTTGTAGACCGCCGGCGCACCGTAGCTGTCCTCCTGGTCCCATTGGCCGACCTCGAGCATCGTCGGCACCGTCAGCGGGCGCGCGCCCATCCACTTGTCGACCGCCTGGCCGGACCAGAACTCCGTGTAAGCCGGATTCTGCATCAGCTTCTGGACGAACGGCACGTTCTCGACGTGATATTTGCGCGCATAGTCGCCCATCGATCCGGCTTCGAGATAGCGGGTGTAATCGTCGCCGGTGCCGGTCGGGAGGCTGGCGCCCGCGTCCGCCTTGCCGGTGCTTTGCGACAGAGCGAAATCGAAGCCGCTGACCCGGAAGGCGCCGTTGTGGAACCAGTCGTCGCCCATCCAGCCGTCGACCATCGGGCTTTGCGGGACCGCCGCCTTGAGCGCCGGGTGCGGGTTGATTTCCGAAGCGAGCGTCAGGAAGCCGAGATAGGACGAACCGATCGTTCCGACCTTGCCGTTCGATTCCGGGACGTTCTTCACCAGCCAGTCGATGGTGTCGTAGGCGTCGGTACTCTCGTCGATCCCGCTGTGATTGAGCGGGCCGACGATCGGCCGGTTCATCACGAACGTCCCTTCGCTGTGGTGGAGGCCGCGGATGTCCTGCTGGACGATGATGTAGCCGTCCTTGACGAACTCCTTGTACATGATCGGGAGGACGTCGACGACCGACTCGCTCGCGGTCCGGTCTGTGCTTCCCTTCGCGTCATACGGGGTTCGCGACAGCAGGATCGGGGCGTTGGTCGTGCCCTTCTTCATGTACATGACCGTGTAGAGCTTCGTCCCGTCGCGCATCGGAACCATCGCCTCGCGCCGGATGAAATCGGCCTGCGGGAGAATTGGATTGTAGGACGCGACGACGTCCGGCGTCATCGGAGTTACGCGCTCGGGCGGAGCGGCGGCTGCGATTGCGAAAAGCGGGAGGAGCGAAGCGGCGGCGCGGAGGATGGAGCGGTTCATGGCGGGCGACCCTAAGCACGCTCGCCACACGCGGCAACATCTCCGCAGGCTGCTCGTTTGACGGCTAATGGCGAATGTCGCTGCCGAGGGACTGAAGCACGCGCTGGAGGCGGAGCGGAGCATCGCCCGGCCGAGCAACCTGCGCGCGTCGTGGGAAGCGCTGCTCGACGACGCGCGCTCGTGCACGCGCTGCCATCTCTACAGGCATGCGACCCAGACCGTGTTCGGCGAAGGCCCGCTGGATGCGAAGATCCTGTTCGTCGGAGAGCAGCCGGGCGATGCCGAGGACCTGGCCGGGCGGCCGTTCGTCGGGCCGGCCGGGAAGCTGTTCGACTCCCTGCTCGAGAAAGCGGGCGTCGACCGGTCGCAGACCTACGTCACCAACGCGGTCAAGCACTTCAAGTTCGTCCAGAAGGGCAAGCGGCGAATCCACAACAAGCCCGATGCGGGCGAAATCACCGCCTGCCGCTGGTGGCTGGAGCACGAGCGCGAGCTGATCCGCCCACCGGTGACCGTCGCGCTCGGAGCGACAGCGGCGCGATCCCTGATCGGCAAGGCGGTGACGATCGGCAAGGTTCGCGGCGAGCCCATCACGCTTGAAGACGGGTCGGAATGCTGGGTGACCGTGCACCCGAGCGCGCTGCTTCGAATGCCGGAGCCCGAGCGCCGCCGGGCCGAGCGCGACCGATTCGTCGAGGACATGAAGCGGATTTGGGCGAGGGCGAAGGAGCTGGCTTCCTAGCTACTCCGCGGCCAGCAAGGTCTCCGCACCGCCAAGGTCTACCGAGACGAGCCGGCTGACACCCTTTTCGATCATGGTGACTCCGTAGAGCCGGTGCATCCTGCTCATCGTCACCGCATTGTGGGTTACGATCAGATAGCGCGTATCGGTCTCCTTCGTCATCCGGTCCAGAAGGCTGCAGAAGCGCTCGACATTGGCATCGTCGAGCGGCGCGTCGACCTCGTCGAGGACACAGATCGGCGCCGGATTGGTGAGGAAGATCGCGAAGATCAACGCGATGGCGGTCAGCGCCTGCTCACCGCCCGACAACAAAGTCAGCGACTGCAGCCTCTTGCCTGGCGGCTGGGCCATGATCTCCAGCCCCGCTTCCAGCGGGTCGTCGCTCTCGACCAGCTCGAGATGCGCCTGGCCGCCTTCGAACAGCGTTGTGAACAGGCTGCGGAAATGGTCGTCGACTTGGCTGAATGCGTCGAGCAGCCGCACCCTGCCTTCGCGGTTGAGGCTTCCGATCGAGCCGCGAAGGCGGTGGATCGCCTGGGTCAGCTCCTCGGCTTCGGCTGCGCCGCGGGTGCGGTCCTCGTCGATCTCGGCCAGCTCCTGCTCGGCGACGAGGTTCACCGGCCCGATTCGATCGCGGTCCATGGTGAGCTTTTCGAGCGCAGCCGATTCGGCGTCGGGATCGCGGACCTCGTCGGGATCGAAGCCTATTTTCTCGGGCAGCCGCTGCGGCACGCATTCGAATTTCTCGACGCAGATCCGCGCATATTCGGCGCGGCGCGATTCCTGCGCTTCCGATCGCGCGAGCGCCGCCGCCCGCCGCTCGCGCGCCGAGGCCGAGGCTTCGGAGGCTGCGGTCACCGCGAGCGACGCTTGCGACAGCGCCGTCTCGGCTTCCCTTTCGGAAGAGGCAGCTTGCGAGATGACAGCCTCGCTTCCGGCGCTTTCCTGTTCGAGCGCCCTGACTTGCTCGTCGAGAACCGGCGGCTCCTTTTGAAGCTCGCTACGCTCCTGCCCTTGGCGCTCGAGCGTTTCGCGCGCCTGCTTCAGCCGGGCTTCGGCATCGCCGAGGCGGCGGCGCCACTCGGCCTGCTCGCGGCCGCCGGCGGAATGGCGTTCGCGGGCGGCCGATGTCTCGCGCGCGCGGGTCGCGGCTTCCGCACGCTTGTCGGCGACGGCCGCTCCGGCATCGGCAGCGAGGGCGCGCGCGCTTTCCACCTGCGCTTCCAGATCGACCGGATCGGGAAGCGTCGCCAGCGAAGCCTCCGCGCCAGCCACCGCCTCGCCGGCCGCTTGCGTCAGCGGGTCGAGGTCGGCGAGGCGCTGTTCGAGCGCGCTTCGCTGCGCCTGCGCCCGCTCGATCGCCGAAGCGGCGCTGTCGATCGCCCGCTCGGCCTCGCGCATGTCGCGTTCGGCCGCCAGAGCCTGCGAGCGCGCGGTTTCGGCTTCGCTCCGCAAGCTGTCGAGCGCTTCGAACGCGGCTGTGCGTTTGGCCTCGCAGTCGGCGACCTGCAGCTCAAGCGCGGGAAGATGCCGCGCCAGCTCGGCGAGGCGGTTGGCGCGCAGCAGCCGTTCGGCCGCCGCCGCGCCCGCGCCTTCGGCAACAAAGCCGTCCCAGCGCCGCATCCGGCCGTCGCGGGTGACCACCCGCTGCCCCACCGCAAGCTGCTGGCCGGTATCGCCGTCGGCAATTCCGACCTGGCGAAGGCGGCGGATCAGCTCCGGCGGCGCTTCCACATGGTCGGCGAGGCATTCCATTCCGGCGCCCAGTGGCGGATCATCCGCCTGCGCTTCGCTGCCCTGCCAGCGGCGCGCGCCTTCGCTGCCGATCTCGGCATCGGCATCGTCGCCGAGCGCCGCCGCGAGCGCCTGCTCGTATCCCGGCTCGGCGCTGAGGCGCGACACGACCGAACTGCCGCCATGATCGAGCGCACGCGCGAGCGCGTCATGTTCGGCCCGGATTGCAGATAAAGCCGCGCGCGCCCTGGCGAGATCGGTTTCGGCCGAATCGCGGGCGTCCGCGGCGGCAACGCGGCCCTGCTCCGCTTCCCCCAGCCGCTCCTCCGCCTCGCCGCGCGCTTTTCCGGCGGCTTGCGCACGGACCGTCGCGTCGCTTCGGGCCCGCTCCTCGGCCGATCCGTCGGCGATCGAATCGAGCTGCTGCCTCAGCTTGTCACCCTCGACCTGGACTCGCGAGGCGTGGGCGCGGGCGGATTCGAGCGCGGCTTCGGCGACCCGGCGCTCGGCGCGCATCGCCGCCTGGCGGGCCAGGAGGTCGGCAAGCGCCGCTTCGGCTTCGCGGGATGCCGCTTCCAGCCCGGTCAGCTGTGCCGCGACTCGGGCCGCCTCGCCTTCGCTGTCCGCGAGCCTTAGATCGATCGCCTCGCGCTCCTCTTCGAGCTGCGCGATTGCCGCCGCCGCATCCTGCCTCAGCGATTCCTCGCGGGCGATGTCGTTGCCGCTTGCGGCCTCCAGCCTTTCGAGCTCCGACAGGCGCCTGGCGACCGTGTCGCGGCGCGCCCGCGCAGTCGCGAGCTGGTGCGCGATTTCGCTTCCGCGCGCCCGGGCGTCGGCGGTCGCCCGGCGGCGGTCGGCGAGAAGCGCCTCCGCATTGTCCTGAGCGCCGCGAGCAGCCTCGATCTGCTCGCCAAGTCGCTCGACTTCCTGGCTTGCCGAGGCGGCGTCGAGACCCGCCTGCCCGGCGGCCGAATCGGCCTCGGCCCAGCGCGCGTGGACGAGCCGAGCCTCGACTGCCCTGATCTTGTCGGTGAGCAGGCGATACCGTTCGGCCGCCCGCGCCTGCTTTCGAAGCGCGGCCGCGCGCTGCTCCTGCTCGCCGAGCAGCTCGGATAGCCGCGCGAGATTGGCCTCGGCGGCGCGAAGCTTCTGCTCGGCATCCTTGCGGCGCGCATGAAGCCCGGAAATGCCCGCCGCTTCCTCGAGCAGAAGCCGCCGCTCGGTGGGCTTGGCGGCAATGATCGAGGCGATCTTGCCCTGGCTGACGAGCGCCGGCGAATGAGCGCCGGTCGCGGCATCGGCGAACAACAGGGCTACATCCTTGGCGCGAACGTCGCGGCCGTCGATCCGGTAGGCGGAGCCGGCGCCGCGCTCGATCCGGCGCGTGACCTCGCCTTCTGCGGCCTCACCGTCGTCGTCGTCGCGGTCGATCAGCATCGACACTTCGGCGAACTCGCGCGCCGGCCGCATCGCTGTCCCGGCGAAGATCACGTCTTCCATGCCGTCGCCGCGAAGCGACTTCGGACTGCCCTCGCCCATCACCCAGCGGATGGCTTCGAGCAGGTTGGACTTGCCGCAGCCGTTGGGCCCGACGACGCCGGTGAGGCCGGGCTCGATCCTCAGCTCCGTCGGTTCGACGAAGCTCTTGAACCCGCTGAGCTTGAGGCGCCTGATCCTCAACGCGTCTTCCCCACCGGCCGTGCGCTTATCCGCCCAGCGCGGCCTTGATCTTGGCCTCGAGCGCCGACCACACCTGCGCTTCCGTCACCGGCCCGAGGTCGACCATCTTGCCGTTGATGATGAAGGTCGGGGTTCCCGGCATGTCCGGGAAGCTCGTGGTCGCGTCGCTGTTCATCTGCACCAGCTGGTTCACCTTCGCCTGGTCGGTGAGGCACTGGGTGCTCTTCGCGGCCGGGACTCCGCGCATCGCGGCCCATTGCTGAAGCCCGGCAAGCCTGGCTACCTCGATGAACTGCTTGTCCGGCGGAAGGTTCTGCAGGCCGTTGAGCTGAGCCTCGGGCGCAGCCTGGATCTTCCCGACCCAATCCGGCTGCTCCTTGTACAGCGCCTCGGTCAGCGGAAAGAAGCTCTTCGACCCATTGCAGCGTGCGATCAGCGACGCCGCGATGTCGAACGGGTCGCGGACATAGTTGCGGAACTCGTAGTTGACCTTGCCGCTCTTCACATAATTCTGCGTGAGCGGCTGGAAACCCGTTTCGCTGAACGAGCGGCAATGCGGGCAGGTCATCGAGCCATATTCGATGAGCTTTACCTTGGCGTCCGGATTGCCCATCCGGAATCCGCCGGCGGTCGTGGCGACGGTAACCGTGCTCCAGTCGCCGTTGGCAGGCGGCTTCACGGCCTCGGCACTGGTCGATTCGGTGGCGTTTCCGGCCGCGGCGTTGCCGCCGTTCTTCGCGTTGCAGGCGCCGCTGGCCAGGATCGCCGCGGTTGCCATCAGGATGTAGCTCGGCTTCATCAACGTATCACTCCAATCGTTGGAATTGGCTTCGGCTGAGGAATTTCGACCTCCGGCGCCCCATCGCTCGCCTCGATGCGCGCCGCAAGGGCTTCGAGGCAGGCACGGAGCTCCGGATCGGCAATTTCCCGCAAGCCTTCGCCAAGTTGCTTCGAGACCGGGCGGAGCGGCGGCCGCTTCACTTGCTCCCGCCGCTCCAGTGGAGCGCCCTGCCTGAACGCCAGCTTTGCGACGGCATGGTAGCCGAAGAAGCGGTTGACCCGCTCGACGATCACCGGTGCCAGATGCTGCATCAGCGGAGCGTGCGCGCCCTGGACAACGATGTTGAGAATCCCGCCCGATTTCTTGCCTGCCGGGAAGCGGATCGATTCCGGGCTCGACACCTTCGCATAGCGATCGCCGACGATCTCGGACCAGCGGCTGACGACCGATGCCTGGATGAAGCCGAAGCGGCGGAAGGCGAGAGCCCCGACGTGACCGATCAGCTCGCCCGCCGCCCGGGCGCGGCCCTGCCGGGGCGCGTCGTCCTTCTTTTTTCCCACCCGCATCTTCGCCATTTCAGCCGAGCATGGCATAGGCCGCCGATGCGCGCCAATATCAGCGATCGGCTGCTCCAACATTATGTGGATAAGTCGCGCTCGCTTGCCTGGCGTTCCCCGCCGGGCTCGCCGCCGCCGGAACCCTATCGCGTGTGGCTGAGCGAGGTGATGCTTCAGCAGACCACCGTCGCCGCCGTTACGCCTCGATTCGAGCGATTCTTCGCTCGCTGGCCGAGCGTCGAGGCGCTTGCCGCCGCAGCCGACGAGGAGGTGCTGAGCGAGTGGGCGGGCCTGGGCTATTATGCGCGAGCGCGAAACCTCATCGCCTGCGCTCGCGAGGTAGCAGCTCGCGGCGGGTTTCCGACAACAGAGACCGAGCTGCGCGAGCTCCCGGGCATCGGCGACTATACGGCCGCGGCGATTGCCGCGATCGCCTTTGGTCGCGCCGCCGTCGTCATCGATTCGAACGTGGAGAGAGTGACGGCGCGGCTGAACGGCTTGGAACGGCCGTCGAAGTCGCAACTTCGACAGGCTGTCGCGGCAATGACCCCGGCCAGGAGCGCCGGCGACTTCGCCCAGGCGATGATGGATCTAGGCGCGACGATCTGCAGGCCGCGGGCCCCGCTTTGCGGCGAATGCCCGCTGAGCGGCAGTTGCGCGGCGTTTGCGAGCGGCACTCCGGAGCTGTTTCCCTCGCCCAGGGCACGAGTCCAAAAGCCTGTCCGCCACGGCATCGCCCACTGGGTCGAGCGCGACGGAGCCGTCTGGCTGGTCCGCCGTCCGCCCAGCGGCCTGCTCGGCGCAATGCCCGCGCTTCCAGGCGGCGAGTGGACGAGCGACAAGCGGCCTGCAGGCGCTGTGCTCGGCCGGGTGCGGCATGTCTTCACCCACTTCGCGCTCGAGCTCGACATTGTCGCGTCGAACGACGCACCAGCCGGCGGCTGGTGGCAAGCCATCGCCACTCTTGACGGAGCCGGCCTGCCGACGCTGTACCGCCACGCGGTGAACGCAGTGCTTGGATCGAGGGGAAGACTTGCGGCCTGAACCTTTCTTCGCGGGTCCGGGGCTCGACCGCTCCGACGCTGCCCGCGCCGATTCCGGGCGCCTTGCCGAATTCGGGCAAAGTCCGCTCGCCCGCGAACTGCTGTGGCAGGACGGTCTCCCGGCCCTCGGGCCAGACGGTGAGCTTCAATGGGTCGAGCTTTCGGAGCCGGCATTGTTCCTCGGCCTCGACGGCGAAGCGCCCCGCTTCTCGGCTTTCCAGAAGGAGGTCGGCGGCGGGCCGGCGGCATTCGCGATCCTAGCCAATCTCAGCGCCACCGACGCCCCGTTGTTCGCGGCCGCGCTCAGCCTCGCGCGCTGGCACAGCCGCCACCGTTTCTGCGCGACTTGCGGGAGCGAAAGCGAGATCGTCCGCGGCGGCTGGTCGCGGCGTTGCCCGAGCTGCTCGGCCGAACATTATCCGCGCGTCGACCCGGTCGTGATCATGCTCGCCGAGCATGACGGGCGGCTGTTGCTCGGCCGCCAGCACCATTACCCGCCGCGCCGCTATTCCGCGCTGGCCGGTTTCGTCGAGGTCGGCGAGACGATCGAGGATGCGGTCGCCCGCGAGCTCAAGGAGGAAGCAGGGATCGATGTCGCCGATGTGACCTATGTCGCGAGTCAGCCCTGGCCCTTTCCTTCCTCGCTGATGGTCGGCTGCACCTCGCGCGCGCTGGGCGACGAGTTGAAGATTGATTTCACGGAGCTAGAGGACGCGCGCTGGTTCACTCGCGAGGAGGTCGGGGCCGCCATCGCAGGCGCTGACGACGCTGTGTTCCTGCCGCCTCCGCCGCACGCAATCGCCCGAACTTTGCTGGAGCGCTGGCTCGCGTCTTGAACAAGTCCGGACGGCTTCGTAAAGGGCACCCATCTCACGCTTTCGGCACTCGCCGCAGGGGACTCCATGGACGATCGCTTTAACACCATCGCTGGTTGGGTTTTGTTTGCGGGAATCGTCGCACTCGGATCCTCGATCGTTGCCAGTGAATCGTTCCATTCGGAGGCTCCCGAGCAGGAAGGCTATAACATCGAGGGCGCGCAGGAAGGCGCCGCGGGTACAGCCGAAGCGGAGAAGCCGATCGAATTCTACCTGGCCAGCGCCGATCCGACGAAGGGCGCGGACGTGTTCAAGAAATGCGCCGCCTGCCACAACGCGGACAATGGCGGCCCGAATCAGCTCGGGCCAAACCTTTGGGGAGTGGTCGGAGCGCCAATCGGCCAAGGTCGCGGCTTCGCCTGGTCCGACGTTTTGTCGAAGCACGGTGGGACCTGGGATTGGGACAGCCTCAGCAAGTGGCTGACCAGCCCCAAGGCGTTCGCTCCGGGAACGAAGATGACCTTCGCCGGCCTCAGCAAGCCTGAGGACCGCGCCAACGTCATCGCTTTCCTCAACCAACACAGCGATTCGCCCAAGCCGATGCCGGCCCCACCGGCGGCGCCTCCAGGGAGCCCGACGGCAGGCGGCGGCGAAGGCAAGCCCGCGGCCGCGGCGCCCGGCAACGTTCCGGGACAGAAATCGACCAAGGAGCCGGTGCTCAACAACACCGCCGCGGACGTGAAGGGCAACGGCCCGGCGGCGCCGCAGAAGTAACTGCCGCCTACTCGGGCGGCGCGGTCTGGATTCGTGGCGGTTCGGGGTGCTGCTCGTAGAAGCGCACGACGTAATCCCACGCTTCCTGCGCGTCCTCGCTCCAATGAAGAAGATCGAGGTCGTGCGGGGCGATTACGCCCTCCTCGGCCATCGCCTCGAAATTGACCACGCGGTCCCAATAGTCGCGGCCGAACAGAAGGATCGGTAGCGGCCGGACCTTCCCGGTCTGGATCAGGGTCAGAAGCTCGAACATCTCGTCGAACGTTCCGAACCCGCCCGGGAAGACCGCGACCGCGCGAGCGCGGAGCAGGAAGTGCATCTTGCGAAGAGCGAAATAGTGGAACTGGAAGCTCAGTTCCGGAGTGACGTAGGTGTTCGGAAGCTGTTCGTGCGGAAGCACGATGTTCAGCCCGATGCTGTCCTTGCCCTCGTCCGAAGCGCCGCGGTTGGCGCCTTCCATGATCGAGGGCCCGCCACCCGAGCACACGACAAAATGCCGCATCCCCTCCTCGTCCATCTGGCAGCGGCTGGCGAGACGCGCCAGCTCGCGCGCAATTTCGACATAATGCGCCTTGGCCTTGAGCCGCTCGGCGATCCGGCGCTGCTGCTCGTTGGTGGCTGCGGCGACCAGCGCGTCGGCATTGTCCGGGGACGGGATTCGCGCCGATCCGTAAAAGACGAAGGTCGATCCGATCTTCGCTTCCTGGAGGAACAGCTCGGGCTTGAGCAGCTCCAGCTGGAAGCGGACGGGTCGAAGATCCTCGCGGAGGAGGAAATCCAGGTCCTGGAAGGCGAGCTTGTAGGCTTCGCTCTCGGTCTGCGGGATCGAGGGCACGTGCTTCGCGGCATGCGCTTCGACCTTGGAGCTCGGGAAAATGCGCTTGGGCGGTGTCGTGTCGGCCATGTCCGAAGCCCCTAGCGGAGCGGCGTTACAAGCCCAAGTGGCCGATCAATACACCCGCGCCTTGGGCTTGATGTATTCGACGTCGTCGGTGAGCGTGAAGTCGTGGACCGGGCGAAAGTCGATCTTCACTTCGCCGCCCTTGCCGCCCCAGCCGTCGAACCAGGCGACAGTGTGCTTCATCCAATTCTTGTCGTCGCGCTTGGGGAAATCCTCATGCATATGCGCCCCGCGGCTTTCCTTGCGGTTTTCCGCGCAGTGCATCGTCACCACCGCCTGGGCGATGAGATTGTCGAGCTCGAGAGTCTCGACGAGGTCTGTGTTCCAGATGAGGCTCCGGTCGGTGACCGAAATGTCGGTCATCCGGTGATAGACCTTGTCGATCTTCGTCACGCCCTCGGCGAGCGTCCGCTCCGTGCGGAACACCGCTGCATCGGCCTGCATCGTGCGCTGCATCTCGACCCGAATCTGCGCAGTGGGGCTGCTTCCGTCGGCATAACGGAAGTGGTCGAGCCGCCCGAGTGCGAAGTCGGCGGACTCCTTCGAAAGCGGCTCCTGCAGGACACCCGGCTTGCAGACCTCTGCGAGCCGCATACCGGCGGCGCGGCCGAAGACGACCAGGTCGATGAGGCTGTTTGAGCCGAGCCGGTTGGCGCCGTGAACCGAGACGCACGCCGCTTCGCCGACGGCGAACAGCCCGGGCACGATCGCGTCCGGATCGCCGTCGCGGAGGGTAACGACCTCGCCGTGATAATTGGTCGGTATTCCGCCCATGTTATAATGGACCGTCGGGATCACCGGGATTGGCTGGCGAGTCACATCGACTCCCGCGAAAATTCGCGCGCTTTCGCTAATTCCCGGCAGGCGTTCGGCCAGGATCTTCGGGTCCAGGTGGTCGAGGTGAAGGAAGATGTGATCCTTGTTCTCGCCGACGCCGCGGCCTTCACGGATCTCCATTGCCATCGCTCGCGAAACGACATCGCGGCTGGCGAGGTCCTTGGCGCTCGGCGCGTAACGCTCCATGAAGCGCTCGCCCTCGCTGTTGGTCAGATAGCCGCCCTCGCCGCGAGCGCCCTCCGTGATCAGCACCCCCACCCCGTAGACTCCGGTCGGGTGGAACTGGACGAACTCCATATCCTGAAGCGGAAGCCCGGCGCGAAGCACCATGGCATTGCCGTCGCCTGTCTGGGTGTGTGCCCCAGTGCAGGAGAAATAGATCCGGCCGTAGCCGCCCGTCGCAAGTACCACCGCCTGCGCACGAAAGCGGTGGATCGACCCGTCTTCCATGTTGAGCGCGATGACTCCGCGGCACGCGCCATTTTCCATGATCAGGTCGATGGCGAAATATTCGACGAAGAAGTCGGCGTCATACTTCAGGCTCTGCTGGTAGAGCGTGTGAAGCATCGCATGGCCGGTGCGGTCGGCGGCGGCGGCCGTGCGCTGGGCGGCGGGGCCTTCGCCCATGTTCTGGGTCATTCCGCCGAACGCACGCTGATAGATCTTGCCCTCGGGCGTGCGGCTGAACGGGAGGCCCATGTGCTCGAGCTCGATCACCGCGGCGGGAGCTTCGCGGGTCAGATATTCGATCGCGTCCTGGTCACCGAGCCAGTCGGAGCCCTTGACGGTATCATACATGTGCCAGGTCCAGTGATCCGGCCCCATGTTGCCGAGCGCGGCGGCGATGCCGCCCTGGGCAGCGACGGTATGGCTGCGCGTCGGGAACACCTTGGTGATGCAGGCGGTCTTGAGCCCGTTCTGGGCGGCGCCCATCGTCGTTCGAAGGCCCGAGCCGCCGGCGCCGACGACGACAACATCAAAACTGTGGTCGATAATCTTGTAGGCGCTGGTCACGCGGCAGCTCCGAAAGCGATCTTGCCGAGGGCGAACAGCGAGAGCGATGCGCCGGCAACCGCGAAGAAGAGGATGACAATATTGACGACCCAGCGGCCGACCTCGCCCGAGACATAATCGTCGACCGACTGCTTGAGGCCGTCGACGGCGTGCCAGAAAGCGACGATCACGAACAAGGCCATCGGAACCGCTCCCCCTGCCCCGCGCAGCCATTCGACGAGCGTTCGCTCGTCGAGCTTTGGAAGGAACAGGAGCGAGGCGAGGAACCAGGTTCCGAGGAGCAGCAAGGCGATGCTGGTCAGGCGCTCGGAAAGCCAGTCGACCCCGCCGGCCCGGGCCGAGCCCAGGCCGCGGACCTTGCCGACGTCGCTGGCGCTGTCGCCGATGCTCATGCGAACGCTCCCAGCCAATAGGCCCAGATGATGGCGGTTGCCACGATCGAGCCGACGATGGTCGCGATCGCGCCGGCTTTGTTGGCGCTCAGCTCGAAGCCCATTCCGGTGTCCATGATCAGGTGCCGGATTCCCGAAAACAAATGCTGGAAGAAGGCCCAGGTGAGGCCGATCAGGACGATGGTCCCGAGCCAGTGGGTCGCCGCCTTGACGAAAGTCGCATAGGCGTCTGCGCCGCCGGCGATGGCCAGCAACCACCAGGTCAGCACCGCCAGGCCGATGATGGACAATCCCGCGCCCGTGATCCGGTGGAGGATCGAAACCACCATGTGCGGGCCCCATCGCCAGATCGTGAGATGCGGCGACATCGGTCTGTCCCGGACTGCTGGCATAAGCGGGCGCTTCCCTTCGAAGATTGTTCAGCTCGGGCCGGCGGAGTGCGGCCGAAGTCCGCTTAGGACCGCGCCAGCACCGGCGCAAGATTGGCGCGTCCTAACCGGCTTTTAACCATTGCGAGCGCAAGAGCGGGGCCAGCAGGCGGCCTCTGCGGCCCCGGCGGGAAATTATGGCGACGGAGCGAAATCCAATGAAGAGCGACACTGCGCATCTGCAACGGCTGACGGACGAGCAGGTGAGCGCGCGCCTCTCGGCCTACAATCCCGGCGGATCGCTGGAAGCCGACATCCAGTTCCTCAAGGAAGCTGCGCTCGACATCTTCGCCGAGGAGATCGTAACCGAATTCGGCGCCGAGCGTGCGGAGCGTTTCGCCAGGAATTATGACGGCAAGGTCGATTCCCACTGGGTCCAGAACGTCGCGGAATATGGCCGCGAGCTGTTTTCGCAGAAATTGTCTGTCCCGGGCTACATCGCCCAGCGCGCGGCAACCGCCGATCGCATGGTCGCGCGGCTTGTCGAGCGTTTTTCCGGCGATCCGGACAAGCTGCACAAATGTGTCGCTTCAGTGCTTCGGATCGGACAGTTCGAAACCGACATCATCCTTGCCCAGGTCGCGCTTCTCGAGGCGATCGAGGCGGCCGATGCTCGCGGTCGGCAGAGCAGCGAATTCGAGCGCCAGGTGGCCGATCTCGTGCGCGGAAGCACCGAGCAGTCGAAGAGCCTGACGGAGCGCACCCGGGCCACCGCCGCTTCGGCGCGCGGAATGCTCGGAAAGACAAGCGAGGTCGCCGCGGCCGCGGAACAATCCGCGGTGGCGATGCGCGAAGCGGCGCAGACGGCGGCCGGCCTCATCCGGGCGATCGAGGATGCCCGCTCCGAAGTGGAGGTCGCGGCCGACGTCGCCACCCGCGCCGGGGGGCAGGCCGAGAAGGCGGTGAACGTCAGTCAGGCACTGTCGGCGCACGTCGAAGCCATCGAATCGATCCTCAGCCTGATCCGCGACATCGCCGGGCAGACGAACCTGCTGGCGCTCAACGCAACGATCGAGGCCGCTCGCGCCGGCGATGCCGGCCGCGGCTTCGCGGTCGTCGCCCAGGAAGTGAAGACTCTCGCCGCACAGACCGCGCGCGCGACCGACGACATCACCGCCAAGATCACCGCGATCCAGCAGGCGACCAAGCAGACGGTCGAAGCCAATGGCTCGATCCAGTCGACCGTCGAAGAGGTCCAGACCTCGGCCGACCGGATCCGGCAGGCAATGGAGCTTCAGGCGCAGACTGTGACGATGATCACGGCCGCAGTCGACGAGACCGCGCTGGCCGCCGACTCGATGAGCTCGACGATCGCCGCCATCCGAAGCGACACCGAGAATGTCGCCAAGGACATCGATGAAGTCGAGCAGGGCTTCGGCCGCTTCTCCGACCAGATCGCCGACTTCAAGTCGACGACCAAGGAATTCGTCGCGGGAATGGCGGCCTGACTTTCACGAGTGACTGAGCGCGGCTAAGTCCGCGCTCATGAACATCCTCATCACCGGAGCGAGCCGCGGGATCGGAGCGGCGACTTACGACCTTCTCAAATCGCGCGGCCACGACGTCGCGGGCCATTCGAGCCGCGGCGGGGGCGAACTGATCGCCGCAGAGCTGACTGACCCGCAAGCGCCGCGAAAGCTCTGGAACGCCGCGCTCGACCGGCTCGGGGGGCGAATCGACGCCCTCGTCAACAATGCCGGCATTTATGAAGGTGTTTCGGACGATGCCTCCGATCCCGACTGGCATTCCGCCTGGGAACGGACGATGCGGATCAACCTTTACTCGGCAGCGGACCTCTGCCGCCACGCAATTCATCACTTCCGCGAGCGTGGCGGCGAAGGGCGAATCGTCAACGTCTCGAGCCGCGCCGGCTCGCGCGGGGACAGCCCGGCGCACTGGCATTATGCGGCTTCGAAAGGCGCGATCCTGGCGATGACCAAGAGCATCGCCCGCGGCTATGCGGCCGAGGGAATCCTCGCCTTCGCAGTCTCCCCGGGCTTCACCGTTTCGGAAATGACCGACGAATATCTGACCGGCCGCGGCGGAGAGAAGATTCTCGCCGAAATTCCGCTCGGGCGGGTCGCAACGACCAGCGAAATTGCGGAGACGATACGCTGGCTGGCGACCGAGGCCCCTGCATCGGCGACCGGCACGAACATCGACGTCAACGGCGCGAGCTATGTTCGATAGCCTTGTGCTGGCGGCGGCGGCCCAGCTGCTTCCGATCGTCATTCCGCTGCAGAAGACCCCGCCGCAGGTCGAGCAGAACATCGCGCCCATCCAGAGCGCCGGACCGCAGTTCGCCGCAACCTGCAAGGACTGGGACCATTACGACAAGCCCGCTCCGCCGGTCCGGGTGTTCGCCAATACCTATTATGTCGGGACATGCGGGATCTCGGCAATCCTGATCACCGGGACCGAAGGCGACATCCTCATCGACTCTGGAACCCAAAACGGCGCGGACCTGATCGCCCGGAACATCCACGGCCTCGGCTTCCGGCTGAGCGACGTCCGGATCCTCCTCCACAGCCACGAGCATTTCGATCATGTCGGCGGAATGGGGCGGCTGCAGCAACTGACCGGCGCGCAGCTTTTCGCGTCGCCGACGGCGGCGAGGGTGTTCGCCACCGGAACCGCCACCGCCGACGATCCGCAGGCGGGGATGAGCAAGCCGTTCCCGACAGCACGCGTCAGCCGGATCCTGAAGGACGGCGATATCGTCCGGCTCGGCAATTTGTGGCTGACCGCCGTCGCGACCCCCGGCCACACGCCGGGAGCGATGAGCTGGCACTGGGTGAGCTGCAACGGCGGCGTCTGCCGGAGCATCGTCTATGCCGACAGCCTGTCCCCGGTCAGCCGCGACGATTACCGCTTCAGCGATCATCCCGCTTATGTGCAGGCGTATCGCGACAGCATCGCCAAAGTCGCCGCGCTCGATTGCGACGTGCTTCTCACCCCCCATCCGTCGGCGAGCAATATGGTCGAGCGGTTCGCCGCGAAATCGCTAGAGGACCGCAAAGCCTGCCGCGCCTATGCAGCCAGGTTGACGACTCAGCTCGACGAGAGGCTCGCCAACGAAGCGGCCGGCAAGTGAGCTGGCGAGTCACCGTCGCCTGCACCCGCTCCCAGGCGGAGGCGATTCCCGACCCCGACCAGCTGTTCCCGGGGACAGCGCCACCGGTCATCGTGACCGACGAGCCGGATTCCTCGAAACCCGACGACTGGCTTCTCCACGCCTATTTCGAGCGCGAGCCGGCCGCGGCCGATCTCGAGCGGTTGCGCGGGCTCGGCAATGGCGCGGTGCAGGTCGAGCAGCTCGGCGAGGCCGATTGGGTGACGATGAGCCAGTCGGGCCTTCAGCCGATCAGGGCCGGCCGATTTTTCGTTCACACGCCGATGTACCGCTCGCACCCGCCGGGGACGATCGCCTTCGAGATCGACGCCGGCCTGGCATTCGGCACCGGGCAGCACGCGACGACCGCGGGCTGCCTAGAAGCGCTCGACAGGCTCGAAAGGGAGGGGAGGAGCTTCTCCAATATCGCCGACATTGGCACGGGCACCGGCCTGCTCGCGTTCGCGGCGGTCACCCTCTGGCCCGAGGCGAAGTGCATCGCCACCGACATCGACCCGCTCGCGATAGACGTCGCCCGCGACAATGCCGCGATCAACCGGGTTTCGCTCGGCCATGGTTCCGGCCAGCTGTTGCTCACGGTTGTCGACGGAATGCACTCGCCGCTGGTCGCCGCTCGAGCGCCCTTCGACCTCATTATCGCCAACATCCTAGCCGGCCCGCTGATCGAGCTCGCACCGGAGTTCGCCAAAGCGCTGGCGCCGCGCGGAACGGCGATCCTCGCCGGACTGCTCGGTACGCAGGCCGACTCCGTCGTCGCGGGCTTTCAGAGCTACGGGCTCGCGGTTTCCGGCCGAAGCTTCGGCGAGTGGCCGGTCGTGGTCTGCGAACGCCCGGCGTAGAGCCCAAATTCACTTGCCGGCCCGGGTGGGCGCTGCGACACCCGCGCAATGAAATATATTGCCCTGCTTGCCGCAACCGCGTTGGTCATATCGGCAGCCGCTCCCGCCATCGGAAAGCCGATTGCCAGGCATCCGCCGAAGACCGCGGCGGCAAAGAGTCCGGGCGACAAGCAGCCGGCCAAGGAATTTTTCCATCCCTCCGAGGTGCGTTCCGCGGGAACGGTGATCGTCGGCGGCCAGCCGATCGCATATGACGCGATCGCCGGCACGCTCGTCGTTCACTCGAAAGACTGGACCGATACGGACGCGATCGAGGCCGATCCGGAAAAGAGCGACGACAAGGACAAGGCTGGCCCCAAGCCCGAAGCGTCGATGTTCTACACGGCCTATTTCAAGCAGGGTGCGCCGGCGGCCGGCCGGCCGATCACTTTCCTGTTCAACGGCGGCCCCGGCTCGTCGAGCATCTGGCTGCACATGGGCGCGTTCGGGCCGGTGCGCGTGCAAACCGTGGACACCAAGCATAATCCGCCGGCGCCTTATTCGACCGTCAATAACGACCAGAGCCTGCTCGATTCGTCCGACCTCGTCTTCATCGACGCGCCCGGCACCGGCTTCAGCCGGATCGCCGGCAAGGACAAGGAAAAGGCATTCTACGGCGTCGACCAGGACATCCACGCCTTCACCGATTTCATCACCCAGTTCCTGACCAAATACGACCGCTGGAACTCGCCCAAATTTCTGTTCGGCGAAAGCTACGGGACGATGCGCGCGGCCGGGCTTTCGCTCGCACTTCAGAACGCCGACGTGGATTTGAACGGCGTCATCCTGCTGTCGGACATCCTCAACTGGGACTTCATGCCCGACGATCCGCAGCTCAACCCGGGGATCGACATGCCTTATGTGGTCGCACTGCCGACCTATGCGGCGACGGCCTGGTACTTCAACAAGGCGAAGGACCGGCCGGCCGACCTTCGCGCCTATCTCGACGAGGTCGAGAATTTCGCGACCGGCGACTATGCCCAGGCCTTGTCGAAGGGAAACACGCTTCCGGCCGGCGAGCGGCAGCAAATCGCGCAGAAGCTGTCCGCCTACACCGGCCTTTCCGTCCCCTATCTCCTCAAGAGCAACCTCAGGATCGAGTATGGCGCCTTCCAGAAGGAGCTGATGGCCAACGAGGAGTTGACGACCGGCACGCTCGACACCCGCTTCGTCGGTGCGACGCTGGACCCGCTCAGCAAGGTCGCGAGCTATGATCCGCAGGGCAGCGCGATCGGCGCGGCTTTCGTTGCGGCCTGGCACGACTATGCCCGCAACCGGCTCAATTACCGGCCGGACATCCAGTTCAAGTCGGGCATCCCGATTTATGGCAAGTGGGATTACAAGCATCAGCCGCCGGGAGCCGACAAGCCGCTCATCATGCTTCCGAACGTGCTTCCGGACCTCGCGGCCGCAATGAAGCAGAACCCGACCCTCAAGGTGATGGTGAACGGCGGCTATTACGACCTGTCGACGCCTTATTTCGAAGGCGTGATGGAGCTTCGCCACCTCCCCGTTCCGCCGAATATCCAGCAGAATATCGAATATCGATACTATCAGTCGGGTCACATGGTTTACGTCCACCCGCCAACGCTGGTGGAGCTGCACGACAACGTCTCCGATTTCATCAGACGAACGTCGAACCTTCGGTAGCCCTTGAGCTCGACCGCTCCCCCCGTGCCCGCAGCCAGATCGCAAAGGCGAACGTTGCTACGCATCCTATTTTGGGCGGCCTGCGCCTTCGCCTTTGTGATGGCGGTGGTGCCGCACCCTCCGATCCTTCCCGGCCACCCGTCCGACAAGCTCCAGCACATTGCAGCGTTCGTGGTGCTCGCGGTGCTTGGGCGCCTTGCCTATCCGGAAACGAAGAAGCGCAAGCTGCTCCTGGGGCTGATGGCATTCGGCGCGCTTATCGAAATTGTTCAGGCGATCCCGCCGTTGCATCGCGATGCCGACCCGCTCGACTGGCTCGCCGACACCGGCGCAGCGCTCACCGTGTTCGTCATCGTCGCGCTGTGGGGATATCTAACGGCGCGCCGCCGAGCCCGCTAGGCTTCCGCCACGATCGTCGCCCACTCGGCTTCGCCGATCACCTGGATCCCGAGCTCCTCGGCTTTCTTGAGCTTGGAGCCCGCGCCGGGGCCGGCGACCACCAAGTCCGTTTTCGCGCTGACCGAGGCGGCGCAGCGCGCGCCGAGGCGCTCGGCCTGCGCCTTGGCTTCGTCGCGGCTCATGGTTTCAAGGCTGCCGGTGAAGACGATCGTCTTGCCGCTCCATTGAGTCTCGCGCGCGTTGCTCACGAACGGCGTGGGCGAGACTTCGGACAACAAATCGTCGAGCACTTCGCGGTTGTGCGGCTCGTGGAAGAAGTCGACGAGGGCTTCGGCCACCACCGGCCCGACACCGTCGACCGCCGAAAGCTCGGCAGCGGCCTGGTCTGACATTGCGACCCGACGAAGCTCCTCGACGGTTCCGAAGCATTTCAGCAGGTCTTTGGCGGTGACGATCCCGACGTGCCGGATTCCCAGCCCGAACAGGAATCGCGCCGGATCGGGCTCGCGCTTCGCCTCGATCGCGGCAAGCAGATTGTCGACCGACTTTTCCTTCCACCCCTCGCGCGCCACCAATTCTTCGCGGCGCCTGCGCAGTCGAAAAATGTCGGCGGGCGACTGAAGCCAGCCGATCTCGAAGAACTCCTGGATGCTCTTCTCGCCCAGCCCCTCGATGTCGAGTGCTCCGCGGCTGACGAAATGTTTCAGCCGCTCAACTCTTTGAGCAGGACAAATGAGGCCGCCGGTGCAACGGATATCGACCTCGCCTTCCTCGGCGACGGCCTCGCTGTGGCACTCCGGACAATGGTCGGGAAAGGCATAGGCCGGCCGCGGCTCGTCGCGGGTGAGATTGTCGATCACCTGCGGGATGACGTCACCGGCGCGCTGGATCAGGACCCGGTCGCCCGGGCGCAAGCCGAGCCGCTCGATCTCGTCGCGATTGTGGAGGGTAACGTTGGCGACGATCACTCCGCCGACACCGACCGGCGTCAGACGCCCGACGGGAGTAAGCTTGCCCGTCCGGCCGACCTGGATGTCGATGGCTTCCAGAGTGGTCTCGGCTTTCTCAGCCGGGAACTTGTGCGCCAGGGCCCAGCGCGGCGCGCGCGCAACCTGCCCCAGCCGCTCCTGCCAGTCGAGCCGGTCGACCTTGTAGACGACGCCGTCGATGTCGAACTGAAGCTCGGCGCGCGCCTTCTCGATCGCCCGGTAATGCGCCAGCATCGCCTCGACGCTGATGCAGTGGACGAGTAGCGCCGGAACCGGAAAGCCAAATCCCTCGATGCGCTTCATCGCCTCGAACTGAGTTTGGGCAAGCGGCTCCGAAAGCTCGCCCCAGCCGTGCGCGAAGAAGCGCAGCGGGCGCGCTTCGGTAATGGCCGGGTCCTTCTGCCGAAGCGACCCCGCTGCCGAGTTGCGGGGATTGGCGAAGATCTTTCCCCCGCCTGCCTGCTGCCGCTGGTTGAGCGCCTCGAAATCCGCCTTCGACATGTAAACCTCGCCGCGCACCTCAAGCACGCTCGGCGCCCCGACGATCCGCTGCGGAATGTCGGAAATGGTGCGAACGTTGGCCGTCACGTCCTCGCCGACCGTCCCGTCGCCGCGAGTCGCTCCGAGAACCAGAGCGCCATTCTCGTAGCGAAGCGAGCAGCTCAGCCCGTCGATTTTCGGCTCGGCGGTCACCGGCACCGCGGCGCTGTCCGGAAGATTGAGGAATCGCTTCACCCGGGCGACGAACTCCTCGACTTCCGCGTCGGAGAATGCGTTCTCGAGGCTGAGCATCGGCCGCGAATGCGCGACCTTGGCGAGCGGTCCGCTCGGCGCCGCGCCGACCTGCCGCGACGGCGAGTCGGAGCGGACGAGATTCGGAAAGCGTGCCTCTAGCTCCGCATTCTCACGGACGAGGGCGTCATAGGCCGCGTCGGAAATCTCCGGCGAGTCCTGGTCGTGATAGAGCCGGTTGTGCCGCGCGATGTCCTTCGCCAGCCGCATCAGGCGGTTGGCGGCCTCGGCTTCGGTCAGCTCAGTGGTCATGCCCGCCGAAGAGTTCCTCGAGCAGGCTGATGAAGCTCGTCCACGACCGCTCGGCGGCAAGGGCGTTATAGGCGACGCCCTCGATCTGGAGATCGCTTGCATGCGGGTTGGTGAAGCCGTGGCCAACGTGGCCGTAAGCGTGGATCTGCCAGTCGGCCTCGGCCTTCGTCAGCTCCTGCCCGAGAGCGACCACCTTGTCCGGCGGCACCATCGGGTCGTCCCAGCCGTGGAAGGCCACGACCTTGGCGCTGATCTTCTCCTCCGGGAGGCCGGGCGGATCGAACAGGCCGTGGAAGCTCACAGCGGCGGCAAAGTTCGCTCCGCTTCGCGCCAGGTCGAGCGCGCACTGGCCGCCGAAGCAATAGCCGGCGGCGACGATCTGGTCCCGCGAGACTTCGTCGAGGCCTCCGGCAAGGTCGAGCACGTGTTGAAGCCGGCGCCGAAGGGCCGCGCGGTCGGAGCGGAGGCGGTTCATCTCGCCGAAGCAGATATCGCGCTCCGCACCGTGAAATTCCCTGCCGAAAATATCTGCGACAAGCGCGTTGTAGCCGAGCTCGACCAGTTGCCGTCCGAACCCGATCTCGAGGTTGGAAACGCCCATCACCGACGGGATCAGGATTACGGTCGGCCGCGGCGCCTGGTCGCGCCGGCCGACGAACACGCTTTCCAGTTGCTCGCCCTCGAATTGATGGCCGATTGGGCGTTCCTTGCTCATGACATCTCCCTTGCGAGCTCGGCCAGCTTGGCGACCGTGTTCATGTTTCGCGCAGTCCCGGCTTCCGCTGCCGGAATACGCAGGCGCGACTTGCCGATACCCCTTTCGCCGTACGCGACAAAGACCTCGCGAGGACCGGTCGCGATGCGCTCGTCGTCGGCCTTGTTGCGAACCGTGGAAAGCAGGGCCGTGGGTGGCGCATCGTTCATGAAAAAGGCCTGGACCCGATTGCCATGGTGATCCCTGAACGGGTTCCCCTTCACCACCGCTTCCAGTTCTTCCGCTGTGCGGAGCATCACCCGCACCTGCTTGCCCATGTGTTTCTGCAGATTCTTCTCGAGCATCACCCGGAGCTCTTCCTCGGCCTTATCGCTGGTGAAGACGAGGTTGCCGCTGGCGATGTAGGTCCGCACTCGCTCCAGTCCGAGCTTCTCGGCGATCGTCTTGAGATCGGCCATCTTGAGGGTGCTCTTGCCCACCAGATTCACGCCCCGCAAAAGTGCGACGTAGGCGCCTCCGCTCATGCGGCGTCGAGAAGCCGCGACGCCTGGGCCCTCGCCTCTTCAGTGATCGAGGTTCCCGACAGCATTCGTGCGATTTCCTCGCGCCGTTCCTCGGCGTTGAGCCGGCGAACCGTAGTCGTGGTCGACTGCCCGTCGTGCGCCTTCTCGATCCGGTAATGGTGCGCGGCTCGCGCCGCCACCTGCGGTGAATGCGTGACGACCAGCACCTGGCTGTCCTTCGCCAGCCGCGCCAGCCGCTCGCCGATCGCGCTGGCGACGGCCCCGCCGACGCCGCGGTCGATCTCGTCGAAGATCATCGTCGCCGCGCTCCCGGCTTCGGCAAGCGCCACCTTGAGCGCGAGGATGAATCGCGACAGCTCGCCGCCGCTTGCGATCTTCGTCAGCGGGCCGAACGGAGCGCCGGGATTGGTCGAGACTTCGAACTCGACACGATCGGTGCCCGTGGGGCCCGGTTCGGCCTGGCCAAAAGCGGTCCGGAACTTCGCCGAATCCAGCTTCAGCGGCGCAAGCTCGTCCGCGACTGCCAAATCGAGCTTCGCCGCCGCTTCATGCCGCTTCCCGCTGAGTTGCTCGGCGAGATGCGAATAATCGAGCCGAGCCTGCCGGAGCTGGGCGTCGAGCCCCTCGATCCGCTCCTCGCCCGCTTCGATTTCGGCCACTTGCGCGCGCATTCTCTCACCCAGCTCGGCGAGCTGGTCCGGCTCGACTCGATGCTTGCGCGCCAGCCCGCGGATGTCGAACAGCCGCGCCTCGACGGCTTCCAGCCGCTCGGGATCGAAAACGAGGGCGTCCGCTGCCCGGTCGATCTTGTCCTGCGCGTCATGGCCTTCGATCAGGGCGCGGTCGAGCGCCGCCAGCGCATCGGCCAGCAACGGATGATCGGCCGCCCCGTGTTCGATCCGCCGCGCCGCCTGCCGGAGCTGCGCCAGCGCCCCGTCCGCCCCGCCGAGAAGCTCGTCGACGCCCTGGAGCGCTTCTCCGGCCTTGGCCCCGGCCTGGATCGTGGCGCGTTCCTGAGACAGGCTGGTCTCCTCCCCCGGCTTCGGGTCGAGAGCTTCGATTTCGGCGACGGAATGGGCCAGATAGTCGCGGTCGCGCTCGGCTTCGGCCGCGGCGGATCGCGCCGCGGCAAGCTCATGCTCGATTGCCGTGACCTTTGCCCAGGCCTCTTGGGTCGCGCGGCTATCGATGCCGCCAAATGCATCCAGGAGCGAGCGATGGCCGCGCGGGTTGAGAAGGCCGCGGTCGTCATGCTGGCCGTGGATTTCGACGAGGAGCGCAGCCACGTCGCGGATTGCGGCGGCGGGCACCGCCGAGGCGCCGATGAAGGCGCGGCTGCCACCGTCGTTCTTCAGCGTCCGGCGAAGGATGAGCGGCTCGCCGGGGTCGCAATCCAGGCCCTGCTCCTCCAGCAGGCGCCGTGCCGAGTGACCGGGGGGAAGCTCGATTTCGGCGGTGACCGATGCGCCCTCCTCCCCCTGCCGGACGAGCGCCGTGTCGGCCCGCGCACCGAGCGCCAGCCCGAGCGAATCGAGAAGTATGGACTTGCCCGCCCCGGTCTCGCCGGTCAGCACTCCAAGGCCGCGCTCGAATTGGATTTCGAGCTGGTCGATGAGGACGACGTTGCGGATCGCGAGCTGCCTAAGCATGGCTCGCTGCTTACATCATCCCTGAGGCTGCGGCTGCGGCTCTTGCTGCTGCTGCTGCGGCTGGACTTGCAGCTGCTCTGGCGGCTCTTCGGCCGGCGGCTGAACGAGCGGCTGCGGCTGTTTCTGCTGAGCGGACAGCGGCGCCTGCGGAGGAGGCGCCGGCGCCGGCTGCATCTTCGCCGGATGCTGCTGCATCATTCGATACGCATATTTGTACCATTTGCTGCCCCGATAATTCGCGCCGAGCACCGCCGCCGCCTTCTGCGCCTCGGCCGGAATTCCGAGCTGGAGATAGGTTTCGACCATGCGCTCGAGCGCTTCAGGGGCGTGGCTCGTGGTCTGGTAATTTTCGACGACCCTGCGGAAGCGCAGGTTTGCGGCGAGCCACTTGCCGGATCGCTCGTAGAAGCGTCCGATCTCCATCTCCTTGCCCGCCAAATGGTCGTTCAGAAGATCCATCTTCAGCCGCGCGTCGGAGGCGTAGCGGCTGTCGGGATAGAGCCGCACGAGCTCTCCGAACGCATCCATCGCCTGCTGCGTGTTGCGCTGGTCGCGAGTGACGTCGCTGACCTGCTGATAATAGCTCATCGCGACGAGATAGTGCGCGTACGGCGCATCCTTGTTGCCCGGATGGATCGTCAGGAACCGCTGGGCCGAGCTGATGGCCTCGGTATATTTGTGCGCAAGATAATAACTGAAGGCGCTCATCAGCTGCGCCCGCCGCGCCCAGACCGAATAAGGGTGCTGCCGCTCGACTTCGTCGAACAGCTTCGCGGCCTGTTCGTAATCGCCCTGGTCCAGACTCTTCTTGGCGAGAGCGTAGAGCGTGTTGACGTCGCGCGCGACATAACCGGTATCGCTCTTGGCGCGGTTGCGGGCGCAACCGGCGGCGGGAAACACCAGCGCGGCGGCGACCGTCACGGCCGCGATACGGGTCATCTTCGACATGCGATCCTCATTAGCGTGGCCTCAAGCTGAGACAAGCGTGACTGCGTGGGAAAGAACGAACCTCGGCTGAACGGATCAGGCAGCCTGCGGCCCGGGAGTGTCGGCGGGCGCCTTGACGAAGCTGTCGGGGCTCACGCCCAGCCAGACGAGCACCGGCGTCGAAATGTAAATCGACGAATAGGTGCCGACGACGACGCCCAGGAAAATCGCGAGCGAAAGCCCGAAGATCACCTCCGGCCCGATCACCATCAGCACGGCCAGGGCGATCAGCACCGTCATTGAGGTCACGACGGTTCTGGCGAGCGTCTCGTTGAGCGACAGGTTCAGTAGCGGAAGGATCGCCATCTTCCGGTATTTCCGAAGGTTCTCTCGGATTCGGTCGTAGATGACCACTGTGTCGTTCAGCGAATAGCCGACAACCGTGAGGAACGCCGCCACGACGTTGAGGTCGACCTGCAACCGGCTGAAAGCGAAGAAGCCAAGGATCATGGAAACATCATGCGCAATCGTGATCAGCGCGCCGACGCCGAACTGCCATTCGAACCGGACCCAGATGTAGATCGAGATTCCGATCATTGCGAAAATGATCGCCATCGCGCCATTTTCGGCGAGTTCCTCGCTGACCTTGCCAGATACCGATTCGACGGAATCGATCCGCGCGCCCGGATAGCTTGCGGTGATCATGTCCTTCGCCTTGGTGGCGGCGACGTTCGCAGCAGCATCGCCTCCTGGCGGCTTGGGGAGCCGAATCTGGTAGGTCTTGGGGCCGCCGAATTCCTGGATACTGGCCTCGCCGAGATGGAGCGCGTCTACCCGGCCGCGCAACTGCTCGGCATTGATCGACTGGGCAAAGCTGACCCGGATCATCTGCCCGCCGACGAAATCGACACCCATGTTGAGGCCGCGATAGGCCGTATAGGACAGCGCCAGGATCGTCATGATCGTCGAAAGCACGACGGCGACGTTGCGCCACCGCATGAAATCGACGTTGGTGTGGTCGGGAACCAGCTTCAGAAGGCGCATTGTCAAAGCCTCAAATCGGCAGCGTTTTGGGCCGCGTGTTGCGGATCCAAAGAGCGACGAGCATTCGGGTGAAGAAGACCGCCGTGAACACCGAGGTGACGACACCGATCAAAAGCACGACTGCGAAGCCGCGCACCGGGCCGGAGCCGAAATAGGCCATCAGCGCAGCCGAGATCACGTGCGTGACGTTGGCGTCGTAAATGGCGCGCATCGCTTCCTGGTAGCCGGTCTCGACGGCGTCGATGATCCTTCGCCCGCGCCTGTGCTCCTCGCGTATTCGCTCGTTGATCAGGACGTTGGCGTCGACCGCGGCGCCGATGGTCAGAACGAAGCCCGCGATACCCGGAAGAGTGAGCGTCGCGTTGAAGACGGCCATGATTCCCAGGATCAGGAAGCCGTTCACGACCAGCGCGATGTTCGCATAGACTCCGAAGCGCCCGTAGGTGACCAGCATGAACAGGATCACGCCGGCGGTGCCGATCAGGCTCGCGATCACGCCCTTGTGGATCGAATCGGCGCCCAGATCGGGGCCGACCGTGCGCTCCTCGATCACGTTCAGCTTCACCGGAAGCTTGCCCGACGCCAGCGCGATCGCAAGCTCGTTGGCGCTTTGGACGGTGAATCCGCCGCTGATCTGCGCACTTCCGCCAAGGATCGGTTCGTTGATATTGGGCGCCGACAGCACCTTGTCGTCGAGGATGATTGCGAACGGCTTGTTGACGTTCTCCTGGGTCACTCGGCCGAAGCGCCGTGCGCCGTCGGCATTGAACTTGATCTCGACGACCGGCTTGCCATCCTGGTCGAAACCCTGGCGGGCATTCTCCAGCTGGTCGCCGGAAACGATTACCCGCCGCTTGACGGCGACGGGTCCGCTGCCGTCGGCCCGCTGCAGGATCTGGCTCCCGGCCGGCGCGCGGCCTTGAGCGACCTGGTTGGGGTCGGCGGACAGGTCGACGAGCTTGAACTCGAGCCGCGCCGTCTGCCCGATCAGCCGCTTGAGCTCCTCGGGATTTTCCACCCCCGGCACCTGGACCAGGATCCGATCGCTGCCTTCGGTGATGACCGTGATTTCCTTGGTTCCGCCGGGATCGATCCGGCGCCGGACGACGTCGCGGGCGACGCTCATCGCGTTCTTGAGCGCTTGCTGGGTACCGCTCTTCGTCGGGGTCAGGACCACGCGGTTGAGATCGATGACTCCGACATCCCAGTCGCGGGTGCCGGTCAGGCCGACGCCCTGGGTGACGGAGCGCATCCGCTCGACCGCCGCATCGACCTGGGTCGGATCGGTGACAAGGAAAGACACTCGACCGCCGCTGGTCGAAACGTCGGAGATGCCGATCGGCGTATCGGTGCGGCCCATCTCGCTGGTGACCGTGTCCTCCATCGTCTGGAGGCGCTGCTTGTTGAGGTCCTGGAGGTCGGCCTCGAGAAGCAGGTGGCTCCCGCCCGCGAGATCGAGGCCAAGGCTGATCGTCGAATGGGGAAGGAAGGACGGCCAGTGCTGGCGAGCGCTGGGCGGAAGCAGGCTCGGAATCGAGAACAGGATTCCGAGCAGGATCACCGCCAGGATCGAAAGCACCTTCCAGCGGGGGAAATCCAGCATCGCCGCGATTCCCTAGTCGTTCGCCGGCTTGGCGTTCGGCCTCAGCACCTGGGTGAGCGTCGACTTGACCGCTCGGACCTTCACGCCCTGCGCGATCTCGACCTCGACTTCGGCGTCAGCGACCTTGGTCACCCGCCCTCTAAGCCCGCCGCCGGTAATCACCTCGTCGCCCTTCTTGACGCTCGAGATTTCGGCCTGGTGGTCCTTGGCCCTTTTCTGCTGCGGCCTGATGAGCAGCACGTAGAAAATGACGAAGATGAGCAGCCAGGGAGCGATGCCGATCAGCATCCCCATAGCGCCGCCGCCCGGGGCTGCCGCTGCGGCTGTGGTGAGGGTGAGGAAGGATTCGGACATTCGTGAAGTAGATTTCCCTTGAAAAGGATGGTCGGGGCGACTGGATTCGAACCAGCGACCTCCACACCCCCAGTGTGATGCGCTACCAGGCTGCGCTACGCCCCGACTGCCGTTGTTGTGAACGGTGGAGGCGCATCTAGGCAGGCGCATGGGCGAAGGCAAGCCGAAGCGGGTTGGATACAGGCGGCGAGGCAAGAAGCCGACGCTCGTTGCGCGAATCCTGACGGTGCTGCTGGCGCTTCCGGCCGCTTACATGGTCGCGGCGCTGGCCGGATCCTTCATTCCGGTGAACAGCGGATGGAGCGAGCCGCAACAGGGCATCGCCGTCTATCTTGCCGACAACGGCATTCACACCGACATCATCATGCCCGCCGAAGCCCAGGGGCTGGACTGGGCGCCGCTGGTGCCGAAAAGCGATCCGGCGGCGCTTCCGCCTGCCGCGAAGTGGGTCGCTTTCGGTTCGGGCGAAGAGAAGGTCTACCTCGAAACTCCGACCTGGTGGGACATCCGGCCGAAGACGATCTGGGCGGCACTGACCGGAAGCCGGCGGGTGATGCACGTCGAATGGGTCGACGATCCTTCGTACGCGGAGCGGGTGATTCGCCTGCGCCCGGAGGAATACCGGAGGCTATGGACGGCGATCCGTGCCGATTTCAGGCCGGGACCATCCGACCGGCCAATCCGGATCGCACACCCCGGCTACGGCTGTTGCGACGCTTTCTATTGGGGGAGCGGCCGGTTCAATGCGCTGAAGACGTGCAACAGCTGGACCGCCGACAAGCTCCGGATCGCCGGGGTAAAGACCAGCCTGTGGCCGCCCTTCGCCCCCGGCCTGCTGTGGCGGTACCGCAGAACCTCCCTGCCACCGCAGGTGGTGGGGAGGGGAACCGCTCAGCGAAAGCTGAGTAGTGGAGGGGCCCTTCCGTCAGTCCTTCGGACTGCCACCTCCCCATCGCTTCGCGACAGGAGGAATATCAGAGCACGTAGCGGCTAAGGTCGGCGTTCTTGGCGATCCCCGCGAGCTGCTTCTCGACGAAAGCGGCATCGACCGTCAGCGTGTCGCCCTTGTGATCCTCGGCCGAGAAGCTGACATCCTCGAGCAGCTTTTCCATCACCGTCTGGAGCCGCCGCGCGCCGATATTCTCGACCGCCTCGTTCACATCGGCGGCAATCCGGGCAAGCCCTTCGATGCCGTCGTCGGTGAAGGTGATGGTGACTCCTTCGGTGCCCAGGAGCGCCTTGTATTGCTCGGTCAGGCTCGCCTTGGTCTGCGACAGGATCCGGACGAAATCCTCCTCGGTCAGCGCCTTGAGCTCGACCCGGATCGGAAGCCGGCCCTGGAGCTCGGGGAGCAGGTCGGCGGGCTTGGCGATGTGGAACGCGCCCGAAGCGATGAACAGGATGTGGTCGGTCTTGAGCGGCCCGTATTTGGTCGCGACCGTTGTCCCCTCGATCAGCGGCAGAAGGTCGCGCTGGACTCCCTCCCGGCTGATCGAGCCGCCGTGGACGTCGCTGACCGCGATCTTGTCGATCTCGTCGAGGAAGACGATGCCGTTGGCCTGCGCGTCCTCGAGCGCGCAGCGGTTGATATCGTCGGGATCGATTCGCTTGTCAGCTTCCTCGTCGGTCAGCCGGGCGAACGCCTCGGGAACCTTGAGCTTCCGGCGCTTGCTCGGGCCCTGGCCGAACGCCTTGCCCATCATTTCAGTCAGGTTGAGAACGCCGACCTGGCCCATTCCGGGCACTTCGAACGGCATGTTCGGCGCTTCCTGGACGTCGATCTCGACCTCGGCATCCTCGAGGCTGCCGTCGTCGAATCGCTGGCGGAAGCTGGCCCGGGTCGCCGCGCTCGACCCCTTGCCGGTCAGCGCATCGAGGAGCCGGTCCATCGCCGCCTCCTCGGCCGCCTGGCGCACCTTTTCGCGCCGCCGCTCGCGCTCGAGCCGGACCGCTTCCTCGACCAGGTCGCGAGCGATCTGCTCGACATCGCGGCCGACGTAGCCGACCTCGGTGAACTTGGTCGCCTCGACCTTCACGAACGGGGCGTCGGCGAGCTTGGCCAGGCGGCGGCTGATCTCGGTCTTGCCGCACCCCGTCGGACCGATCATCAGGATGTTCTTGGGCGTGATCTCGTCGCGAAGCTCGGGAGCAAGCTGTTGCCGGCGCCAGCGGTTGCGAAGAGCGACCGCGACCGCCTTCTTCGCATCGTCCTGGCCGACGATATGCTCGTCGAGAGCGGCGACGATCGCTTTTGGGGTCAGCTTGGACGCGAGCAAATCGGATGCCCCGGCGCTGTTGGTGACTTGTGCCTGGTAGTTCATCTGCACGCTAGATTGGATACCGGCCGCGGCTGTTCAAGCGCATCATGCGCCCACCGTCTCGAGGGTCAGCTGGTCATTGGTGAAGACGCACACCTCGGCGGCGATGGCCATCGCCCGGCGGGCGAGCACCTCGGGATCGGGCTCGTATTCGGTCAGCGCCCGCGCCGCGGCGAGCGCGTAATTGCCGCCCGACCCGATCGCCGCGACGCCGCCTTCGGGCTCGAGAACGTCGCCGTTGCCGGTCAGAATCAGCATCGAATCCTTGTCAGCGACGATCATCATCGCCTCCAGGTTGCGCAGATATTTGTCCATCCGCCAGTCCTTCGCCAACTCGACGGCGGCACGGAGCAGCTGGCCGTTGTACTGCTCCAGCTTACTTTCCAGCCGCTCGAATAAAGTAAAGGCGTCGGCGGTCGCTCCGGCAAAGCCGCCGATGACGTTGCCGTCCTGCCCCAGCCGCCGGACCTTGCGCGCATTGGGCTTGATCACCGTGTTGCCGAGGCTGACCTGGCCGTCGCCGGCAATGACGGTCTTGCCGTCCTTCTTGACGCCGAGGATCGTGGTTCCGTGATACTGTTCCAACTGCGGCTCCTTCGAGCGGCGATTTGGGATCGCCCTATTGCGCTTGCAAGCGGCGTTCGAAACGGCGGTCGGGGATGAGCCACATGATCGCGACGCCGATATAGAAGGCGACCGCCAGATAAGGCGAGACCAGGAAACAGGCCGCAAGCCCGAGCACATAGCCAGCCATGCTGATCCACTCCTTGTGCCTGGCGCCCACGGCCTTTGCGATCTCCGACTCGGCGCCTTCCGCAGCAATCAGCGATCGCTCCAGCACCAGATAGAAGATCGCCGCCATCAACAGAACGATGCCGAAAGCCGCGACCGGGAACGGAGTAACGCCGCGCTCGCCGATCCAGCGGATGACGAACGGGAACAGGCTGAGCCAGAACAGAAGCCCGAGGTTGGACCAGAGCACGCGCCCGTTCACCCGCTTCGCCGACTGAAGCATGTGGTGGTGGTTGTTCCAGTACAACCCGACATAGATGAAGGAGAGGACATAGGCCGCAAACAGAGGCAGCTCCGGCCGAAGCGCCTCGAAGCCGGTCCCTTCGGGCACGTGCAATTCCAGCACCATCACGGTGATGACGATCGCGAAGAAACCGTCGGTGAAAGCGTTGAGCCGGTCGGGTTTCATTGGCAGCCCCTGTTACCCCGAACCTGTCACCGTGATCGGCTATCGAAGTCAACTCGTCACGGTGCGTTCGGCTGTATCAGCGCCTGCGCCTTCACCCACTTGATCAGCTCGTCCAGCTGGATCGCCTGCTCCGTTGCTAACTCGCGGTCTGCTAGAGGAAATCTACCATCCCGCGTTGCGCTCCATTTGAAGCGGCCGACGGGTCCGCCCACGAGCAGCCCGACCATCACGGAGGTCATGGCGGCGATGAAGCCGCCGAGCGCGCCGCCGAAGATGACGACGATCGTGTGCTCCTCGGCCGGGCTCCAGCCGCCCCACGTCAACAGGCAGACGAGCAGCACCGAGCAGGTGCCGCAGAACATGCCCGCGGCCGCCGCCAGCCGGCCGTAGACCAGCCGCTGGCCTTCGGCGAAGGTTCGCGGCGGCGGGAGGGAGCGAAACGGCGGGTCGCAAGCTTCGCTGGTTTCCTGGCCTTTGCCGTGCTGGCTCCGCGCTTGCGGTTCAGCGGCAGTCATCATGCTCTCCAATGCGGTTCGCAAGCCATCCGTAGAGAAACGTCTCGTTGGCTGGACGCCGCTCGGCGAGCCGGAGGTAGCGCTCGCCCTGCAGCGCATCGAGCGCGCGCAAAAGGACCGTCTCGCCGGACGGCTTTCCACGAAGATCGAGGAATCGGTCGAGCGCTGCCGGGATGGCGGCTCCGATGCGCCCGTCCGGCACCAGGTAGGCATAGTCCTTTCGGTCGCGGTTCAACGCCGACGGCGCCCGCTGAAGGAAAGTCGCCGCCACCGCCGGTCCCATGTTGACTCCGGTGTCGAGCAGCTCCGCGGCGACCGCAGCCGATCGCTTTGCGACCTGGTCGAATTTCGGCCGAAGCCAGTACAGGCGCTTGTAGATTGCGGCCGCCTCGTCGCGCGGCAGCTCGCGCGTCGCCCCGCGATAGCCGTGGGCGCGGGCGACCGCCTCCGTAATTCCGTAGTTGGTTGGGCCTCCACGGTCGGCGGGATGGTTCGAATAGCCACCCTCGCGATCGATCACCGCATCAATGAGTGGTCAACGTCCATGAAGCGGCTCCTTCTCGTGTTCGAGTCGAGCCGCTGAGAACCATATTGGTTCTGCGTAGGAAGGTTGCTTTGTTGTTTCTGGTTAATTAAGCGCGGCGAGGACCCGCTCGGTCAACGCCGCGCAATCGGCGCCCGCGAACGGGAAGCTACCCGAAAAGACGCCTTTGACTTCGGGTGCGAGCGCCTGCTGAAGCTTCGCCCGGGCGCGATGCAACCGGGTCTTCACCGTTGCCGGAAGGATGTCGAGCGCCTCGGCGGTATCCTCGACGCTCAGTCCCTCGATCTCCCGAAGCACGAACACCGAGCGGAAGTTGTCGGGCAGGTCGGCGACCGCTTTTTCGATCAGCAGACGCAGCTGCTCCCGGGCGACCGCCACGTCGGGCGCCGGTTCGGCCGATGCCTGCGCCAGCCGATCGCGATAGGATTCGATCAAGGTGACACCTTCGCTTTCCAGGTGCGAGCGGCGGCGACGCTGGGCTCGAAGCCGGCCGAGCGCCTCATTGATGACGATTCGGGTCAGCCAGGTTGCCAGCGACGACCGCCCTTCGAACCGGTCGATCGCCGAAAAGGCGCTCAGATAGCCGGCCTGCACCGCCTCCTCGGCTTCGGCGCGGTCTTTGAGAATGCTCCAGGCGGCCCGGAACAGCCGCTGGTTGTTGGACGTCACCAGGTGCCGGACGGCGTCCCTGTCGCGCCTTACGCAGAGCTTCGCCAGGGCAACGTCGTCGAGCGCCGAAAAATCCAGGTGGGGCTGGGCCGTCATTTGCCTGCCTTTAGCACGCCTTTCATCCCCGGATGATATTTGCACACGAACGGAAAGGTTCCGGTCTTTGTGACCCGCATACGCACCGCCTTGCCAGCAGGAAGGTCGATGTCGAACACGCCCTTGTCGGTAGCGCTGTGGCGGAACATGTCGCGGTTGTCCCACACGATGATGTCGCCCTGGTGGACCAGCGCGGGGACCGCCCCGAACTTCATCTTGTCGATGACGACCGTGTAGGTGTGGGAAGCCGCTGCTGCCGGGGTTGATGGCAGCAGCGACCACAGGACGGCGGCAAACAGGGGGCAAAGCCGCCGGATCTTCATTTACTTAAGCTCCGACGCCAGGTGCTCGGCGTGGTGCTGGTGCTCGGTGAACAGCGTCAGGCCGGTCTCCAGCAGCGATTTCAGCTGCGCGTTATTCGCCGACGGGATCAGCGTCGACTTGAGCGCGCCGTTCACCGTCTTGTGGAACGCCACTTCGTTGGCGGCATACGCCTTGTCGAAAGCGGACCCCTTCAGCGCAGCCAGCTTTTTCATCTCGTCGGCAGCGCCCTTGTTCAGCGCCTTGCTGGTTGCATTGTCCTCGGGCGTGACCTTCAACTGCTTGACCAGCGCCAGCGCCTTGTCGTTAACGGCCTGGTGATCCCGAACCATCTCGCTCGCGAATTCGCGAACGGCCTTGTTGTGCGACTTGGCAAGCGCCTGCTTGCCCGCGGCGACGTCGATATTGCCGGCCGTGTAGGCAATGTGCGCGATCTGCGCGTCGTTGGGGCCATCCGCCGCCATCGCGACGCCGGCCACGGCCATCGCGGCGGCAGCAACAAATCCAGCCAGTTTGTAACGCATCCCAATCCTCCTTCATTCGAGCGTGGGGGTATCTCCCTTCGCGCTCCTCGACCGATTGGATGGCAATTCCAAAGGAAGGTTCCCGACCGTGACTCTCATTGCTAATTTCGCTCTCGGTTTCGCCGCTGCGCTGGCCGTCGTTTCAGCGCCCGCGTCGGCAAAGCTTTCGCCTGCCGAGCAGAAGATGGTGCAGGTCGTCGATTCAGAACACGACCGTACGGTCGCGATGCTCGGGCGCTGGGTCGAACAGAACAGCGGGACGATGAACCTCGAGGGCGTTCGCGCCGTCGGGGCAATGCTCCGCCAGGAGCTGGAGCCGCTCGGCTTCGACATCCGCTGGGCCGACGAGAGCGGCGCCAACCGCGCGGGTCACCTGGTCGCGTACCACAAGGGCCGCGGCAAGAAGCTGCTTCTCATCGGCCACCTCGACACGGTGTTCGAAAAGTCGTCGCCGTTCCAGCATTGGGAGCTGAAGGGCGACACCGGCGTCGGCCCCGGGTCGAGCGACGACAAGGGCGGGATGGCGGTGATCGTCGCGGCGCTCCGGGCGATGCAGCAGGCGGGCACTCTCAGGAATGCCGACATCACCGTCTTCCTGAGCGGCGACGAGGAGGACGCCGGCAATCCGCTGTCGATCTCGCGCGGCGAGCTGATCCGCGAAGGCAAGCGCGCCGACGTCGCCATCGATTTCGAACCGCTCGCGGTCAAGGACGGGCACGACATGGGCTCGACGGCGCGCCGGAGCTCGGGAAGCTGGACGCTCACTGTCAGCGGCCGCTCCGCCCATTCCAGTGGAATCTTCGCTCCGGGCGTCGGCTATGGCGCGGTGTACGAGCTCGCGCGCATCCTCGACGAATTCCGCCGCGAGCTTCCCGAAACCAATCTCACCTACAATGTCGGGCTGGTGACCGGCGGCGCCACCGCCGAACTGCAGGACGGCGGCCTCAGCGGCGTCGCCACCGGCAAGACCAACATCATCCCGGCGGTTGCGATCGCTCGAGGCGACCTGCGCGCCCTGACTCAGGACCAGATCGACCGCACCAAGGCGAAGATGCTGGCGATCGTCTCGCGCCCGCTTGCGGGAACGACCGCGATCCTCAATTTCGATCCGGGCGATTACCCGCCGATGGCGCCGACGGCCGGCAACCGGGCGATCCTCGCCAGGCTGAACGGCGTCAACCGCGACATGGGCCTCGAAGAAATGGGCGAACTTCCGCCGTCCGACCGCGGCGCCGGCGACATCAGCTTCGTCGCCGCGGACGTCGATTCGCTTGCCGGAATGGGCGCGTCGGGAAGCGGGAGCCACGCGCCCGGCGAGACGGTCGACATCCCGTCCATCTTCAAGCAGGCGAAGCGCACCGCGATCCTGCTCACCCGCCTCAGCCGCGAACGCTAGTCGGTGGACGCGATTTCTGGAGTGTTGCCGAACATCTGCGGCATCGCCAGGGCGTCGAAGCCGTAAGGGTCGTTGCGGAACACCAAGCCGTTCCCCTTCGACACCACGGTGAGATAGGTCAGGTACACCGGCACCGGTCTGGGGACCTGGAACGTCTGCTCGCGCGACGTGCTCGGTTGCGGGACGCCGCCGAACACCCAGGAGGCAAACCGCTTATAGTCGGCAAGGCGGATGCAGCCGTTGCTGACCCAGCGGTCGCTCTTTGCGAACAGCTCCTTGTGCGGCGTGTCGTGGAGGTAGATTCCGAACTCGTTGGGCATTTCGAACTTCATCTCGCCCATCGAATTCCACGGGCCGGGAAGCTGGCGGACAAGGACCGTCGGCTTTGCCTTGCCCGAGGCAATCGCCTTCCAGTTGACGGTCTTCGGGTCGACCGGCTGGCCGTTGCCGCTCCAGTTGGACAGCACCTCGTAATGGAAGGCCTTGAGATAGGAGAGCCCCTGCTGCTCGATCCGCTTTGCGGTCAGCGAGCGGATCAGCTCCGGCGGGACGTTCCAATAGGGGTTGGCCTTCGCATCGCGAAGGATGACCGCCATCATCGGGGTCTTGGTTTTCGCCGAGCCGACGACCACGCGCATTCCGTCGGCCACCCGGTCGTGGTCGAACAGATAGGCTTCGGCGGCGCCGGAATCGACGACCACATAGCGATCGAACCGGCCGGTCGGGGGCAGCCGGTGGGCGCGTTCCATGTTGATCGCGATCCTGCGCTCGTAATAAAGCGCGCCGCGGTTCAATGACGCAATCGTGCCCCGGCCCGCGATCCCGTCGGCGGGATCGAGCCCGTGCACCAGCTGATACGCCCGCACGGCATTCTTGACGCTCTCGTCATAGCCGCCGTTCGAAGACAGGCCGAGACGAGTCCGCAAAAGCTCGACACGTTTGCCGGTCGAGCCGGGCTTGAGAGTCGCGCCGGACGGGATATTCACCTGCGGCAGCCGGCCCCAGGTGGCCTGATAATTCTGGAGGCCCTGTGCAAGCGAAATGAAGATCGGGTTGGGCTCGTCGCGGCGGCCGCCAAATGCCCAGTCGAGTCCGATGGTCCTCAGCAGCCAGTTGACCGGCCGCTGGTGGCGCTTTGCAACGGCATCCAGCTGCGGATCCACATAGACGAAGTCGATGCCCTGCTTGATGGTGCGTGGAACCGCGATCGGCTCGTCGCCGAGCGGAAAGGCGGACGAGGGCGCAGCTGTCAACAGGGCTGCAGCGCCCAGGATCAGGCAAATCTTCTTGTGCATAATTTCGGGCTTGCGCCCGTCTCCAGACTCTCGGCTATTTTCTGCTCAACGCCACAACAATGGAATGGTTCGCGTTTCGCCGGCCTGAACGCGCCGTTTCAGTGGCGGAAAGGCCGCTCCTGCCCCCGGCAACGACTGTTTCTTCGCGACTGTGGCTTTCGAGCGACTTGTCTGGGCGAGAGAGCGGAGCATAGTTGGCCGAGGGGAGCTGCCCTGGGCTCCCGGGAGGGGGTTCGATGTCACTGGGTCGCTCGATGATTCGCGCTTTTGCGGGCACGTCCGCACTTGCTCTTGCCGCCGTCGCCACTCCGGCGAGCGCGCAGCGCGTCGATAATATCGTCGCTTTCGGCGACAGCTATGCCGACACCGGCAACCTGTTCAAGATCATTGGCTTCAACCCATCGCCGCTCGCCTATCCGACAGGGCGCTTTTCCGGCGGCACCAATTATATCGACAGCCTTTCACAGATCCTCAGCGCGCCGGCGGAGGATTTCGCGATCGGCGGCGCGAACACCGACAACACCAATATCAACGGCGCCGGAATTCCCGGTTTCGTCACCGAGTGGAACGCCTATCTCGCCGGCGGCGGCGGGCCGTTCCCGGTGGTCCCGGGAACGTTCGATTCCAGCGATCTCGTGACCTTCTCGATCGGCGGCAATGATGCGCGCGCCTATCAAAAGGCCGGCGGAAGCCTTGCCGGAGCTCCGACCGCCGCGCAGGCCTCGGCAGCCTTCGCCACTGCCGGTACCAACGCGCTGGTGAACGCCGGCGCGCAAAACATCAGCTTCCTTGCCGGCAACACCGCGATGCTTCCGGAAATCGCTGGCGATTCTGCTGCCCAGGCGGTCCGCAACTCCTTTTCGACGACCTTCAACACCGCGATGCAGAGCACGCTCGCCGGCTATGCGGCGAACGGGGTCACCGTTCATTATCTCGACCTCACTCTGATCGGGCAGCAGATCACCGCCGATCCCGCGGCTTTCGGACTGACGAGCGCCGGGGCCTGCTCGCCGGCGCTGCAGTGCATCGCCGATCCAAATTACACCAGCCAGTTCCTGTTCTACGTCGACAACCTCCACCTGACGTCGGCCGGCTTCGCGATCGTCGCTCGCTATATCGCGGCCCAGCTCACCGCTCCGCTGACTCTCGAAGCACCGAGCGACATGGCGCTCGACACCGCGCGCCAGTTCGGGCGCACCCTCGCCTTCCGAAGCGACGTCAATGGGCGGACGGCGGTGCCGGGAATCCATCTCTTCTTCACCGGTGACGCATTCTCGCACAGGATCGGGGCCAGCCCGACCAACGACGCGTTCAAGGTCGACGGTATGGGCGCAACCGCCGGCGTCGAAGCCGGCGTCGGCCTTGGGGTCGCCGGCGTGGCGGTGAATTACACTCGCCCGCGGGTCCGGTTCGGCAATGATGCGGCCAAGGACAATGCCCACAGCTACCAGATCGGCGCCTATGCGGGCATTGCGGTCGGGCCGCTCTTTGGCCAGGCGCAGCTCGGCTACGGCACCGACAAGCACCACATCGAGCGCGCAGGCGTGGCCTCCGGCATGGATGCCGATCCCGACGGGCATCACGTCCTCGCCGGCGCGCGGGGCGGCTATCTGATGCCGTTCGGCCTGTTCCGCGCCGGGCCCGTCGTCGGGCTCGATTATGCCAAGGCGACGGTGAACGCCTACACCGAGGATGGCGATCCGGCGCTGACCCTCAACGTCTCGAAGCAGAGCTACAAAGCGCTGACGGGCAACCTGGGTCTCGAGTTTCGCGGCGCGGTCGGAGTTCCGGGCGCCGGCGTGCATCCCTACGCCCAGGCGCTTCTCGAAAAAGACTTCATCGGCGACGGCCGCACCATCTTCTTCGCGCAGACCAGCGCCCCCGGGATCGTCAATCGCTTCGATTACGAGAGCCGCTCGAAGAAGCTGTACGGCCGTCTGAACGGCGGTATCTCCGCTTCCGTCCTCGGCGCGATCGGCATCGACGCGGCGGTTTCGACGACGGTCGGCAAGAAGCAGGGCAACGAAATTTCCGGTCAGGTCGGAGTGCGAATCCCGCTCTGATCCCGGCCCTCCGCGACTGCTTGACTTCAATTTCGTTTCGGGGCCTCCTCCTTTTCGCGGCGCATCGCTGCGCCGCGCTGAGGGGGAACGGCGATGGCTACGACTGCCAAAGGGCGCGCGCCCGCACATCTGTGGATTGTCGGTGTTCTTGCACTGCTGTGGAACGGTTACGCCTGCTTCGAATATCTGATGATCGAGACCGCAAACCAGGGATACATGTCGAAGATCCCGGCCGACCAGCTTGCTTTCATGGACAGCCTGCCGTCATGGCTGACCGCCTTCTGGGCGCTGGGCGTGTGGGGCGGACTTCTCGGCGCGATTCTGCTGCTGATGCGCAACCGCTACGCCGTATTCGCCTTCGCGGCATCGCTCGTCGGCGCGGTCGTCGGGCTTGGCTATCAGATGTTCATGACGCAGATGCCGGCAAGCATGACCGCGGGGATGATGGCCTACATGCCGTGGGTCATCATCATCGTCGCCGCTTTCCTGCTCTGGTACAGCTGGAGCGAGGAAAAGAAGAGCGTCTTGAGATAAGCTGAGTCGGGCGGGCGGCGCTAACCCCGCCGTCCGCCGAACCGAGTCCGCTGGGACTTCCCGAAGCGCCCTTTGCGGGTGCCGGGCTTGCCTTCGGTCGAGTGGCCGATCCGCGGCGCGGCCCGGTCGGGATCTGGGATTCCGAGGTCGTTTTCTTCCAGCCGCCGGATCTCGTCGCGAAGCCGCGCCGCTTCCTCGAACTCGAGGTCGGCGGCGGCTTTGCGCATCCGCTGCTCGAGGTCGGCGATATACGCCTTGAGATTGTGCCCGACGAGGTGCGGCCGCTCCGCGTCGCCGGTGTCGACAACGACACCGTCGCGCGTTGCGAGATGCGACATGATGTCGTGGACGTTGCGCTTGATGCTCTCGGGCGTGATCCCGTGCTCCCGGTTGTAGGCGACCTGCTTTTCGCGGCGCCGGTCGGTCTCCGCCAGGGCCCGCTCGATCGAGCCGGTGATCGTGTCGGCATAGAGGATGACTCGGCCTTCGATGTTTCGCGCCGCCCGGCCGATGGTCTGGATCAGCGACGTTTCCGACCGGAGAAAGCCTTCCTTGTCGGCATCGAGGATGGCGACGAGCCCGCATTCGGGGATGTCGAGGCCCTCGCGAAGCAGGTTGATCCCCACGAGCACGTCATAGACCCCGAGCCTTAGCTCGCGGATCAGCTCGATTCGCTCCAGGGTCTCGACGTCGGAGTGCATGTATCGGACCTTCAGACCCGCCTCGTGCAGATATTCGGTGAGGTCCTCGGCCATGCGCTTGGTCAGAGTCGTCACCAAAGTCCGGTAGCCCTTGCGCGCCGTCTCCTTTGCCTCGTGGACGAGATCGTCGACCTGGTCCTCGACCGGCTTGATCTCGACCGGCGGGTCAATCAGCCCTGTCGGGCGGATCACTTGTTCGGAGAACACGCCGCCGGTCTCGTTCATCTCCCACGGGCCGGGGGTCGCGGAGACGAAAGTCGTCTGCGGGCGCATCGCGTCCCATTCGTTGAAGCGAAGCGGCCGGTTATCGATGCAGCTCGGAAGCCGGAATCCATATTCCGCAAGCGTGATCTTCCGCCGGTGATCGCCCCGCGCCATGGCGCCGATCTGCGGCACCGTCTGGTGGCTCTCGTCGACGAACAGCAACGCATTGTCGGGCAGATATTCGAACAAGGTCGGCGGCGGCTCCCCGGGCAGCCGGCCGGTGAGGAATCGCGAATAATTCTCGATCCCCGCGCACGATCCGGTGGCGGCGATCATCTCGAGGTCGAAATTGGTGCGCTGCTCCAACCGTTGGAGCTCCAGCAGCCGCCCCTCCGCCTGCAATTCCTTCAGCCGCTCCGCAAGCTCGTGGCGGATCGCTTCCATTGCCTGCTTGAGCGTGGGCCCGGGGGTCACATAGTGCGAGTTCGCATAGACCTTGATGCTGTCGAGGCTCGCCGCCTTCTTGCCAGTCAGCGGATCGAACTCGACGATCTCCTCGATCTCGTCGCCGAAGAACGACACTCGCCAGGCGGTGTCCTCATAATGTGAGGGGAAAATCTCCAGGTTGTCGCCGCGCACCCTGAAATTGCCGCGCGCGAAGGCCTGGTCGTTGCGGCGATACTGGAGCGCCACGAGCTTGCGGATGACCTCGCGCTGATCCTCGGATGCACCCTTCTTCAGGCTGAAGGTCATCGCCGAATAGGTCTCGACTGAGCCAATGCCGTAGAGGCAGGACACCGAAGCGACGATGATCACGTCGTCCCGCTCGAGGAGCGATCGGGTGGCCGAGTGGCGCATCCGGTCGATCGCCTCGTTCACGCTCGACTCCTTCTCGATGTAAGTGTCGGACCGCGGGACGTACGCCTCGGGCTGATAGTAATCGTAGTAACTGACGAAGAACTCGACCGCATTGTCGGGGAAGTAGCTCTTGAACTCGCCGTAAAGCTGCGCCGCGAGGATCTTGTTGGGCGCCATCACCAGGGCCGGGCGCTGCAGAGTCTCGATGACCTTGGCCATCGTGAAGGTCTTGCCGGACCCGGTGACTCCCAGCAGCACCTGGCTCTTCTCGCCATCGATCGCCTGGCTCGTCAGCTCCTTGATCGCCGTCGGCTGGTCCCCGGCCGGTTCGTAGTCGGAGCGGATGACGAAGCGTCGCCCGCCTTCCGCTTTCTCGGGGCGAGCGGGCTTGTGCGGCACGAAAGTTTCGCCCGATTCGGGTTCCGCCAGTGAGGTTCGGATTTGAATCGCCATGTTCCGAGCATATGGTGGGCTCGGGAAACAGGCGCAACGCGGGTTGCGCTCAAGACGGGGGAGCTCGACCGTGATGATTCGCGCAATCCTTTTGCTCGGCCTCGCGCTGCCGCTCGCCGCCTGCGGATCGAAGCCCGCGGTCAGCGAGAAGAATGTGACCGTCGAGCAGGTCGCAAACAGCGTCCGCGACGCCTCTCGCAAAGAAGCACTGATCCGGCCCGGCAAATGGCAGTCGACCATGACCATCGAGGATATGGACATGCCGGGAATGCCCGCCGGGCAGCAGGAGCAGATGAGGAAGATGTTCGCCCAGTCGCGAGTCACCGAAAATTGCGTGACTCCCGAGGAAGCGCGCCAGCCGCAGCCGAAGATATTCGCCGGCAACGACCAGTGCCGCTACGACCATTTCACCATGGGCAACGGCAAGATCGATGCCGAGATGCACTGCAAGCAGCAGGGTGCGACTCAGACGATGACCATGGCCGGCACCTACGGACCCGAGGCCTATGCGATGCACATGACGACCAAGACCGAAGGCGGTCCCGCCGGGGAAGCCGTGTCGATGAAGATGCGCGTCGAGTCGAAGCGCATCGGGGAATGCACGGCGAAGCAATCCTGACGGCCGTTCGCGCGTTCATGCCCGAGTGAAGGCGCACATCCTCATCAACCGCGGCGGCGGGTCCGTCGGCGACGCGCTCGCCATCGAGCGGGCGCTCGATTCCGCCGGGATCGACGGCCACGTCCTGTTGCTCCACGGCCACCAGCTGTGCGACGCGGCGAGCGAAGCGGTGAACGAGGGCGTTGACCTGGTCGTTGCCGGCGGCGGGGACGGTACGATCAGCTGCGTCGCCGGCGCCGTCGCGGGAACTGGGACCGCGCTCGGAGTCCTGCCGCTGGGAACGCTCAACCATTTCGCTCGCGATCTTGGAATTCCCCTGGACCTTGGCGAGGCGGCGAAGTTGATCGCGACCGGCAACAGGCGCGAAGTGGATGTTGGCGAGGTCAACGGCCAGCTGTTCGTCAACAACAGCGCGATCGGAGTCTATCCGCTGATGGTCAGCGACCGCGATCGGCAGCAGGAGCGGCTCGGCCGAAGAAAGCGGCTGGCGATGGCCATCGCGGTGGCGCGCACGCTGCTTCGCTTCTCCAGCCGGCGGTTGATGCTGACGGTCAACGATCACAAGGCACAGGTCGACACGCCTTTGCTGTTCGTCGGCAACAACCGCTATCGGCTCGAGCTTCCTGGCGCGGGGACCCGCGAGCGGCTGGACGCGGGCGAGCTTTGCGTCATCGTCCTTCGCCGCAAGTCGCCTTGGGGCTTTTGCGCGGCGGCGATCCGCTCGCTGATGGGCCGCGAGCGCCCGGCCGACATCGTCCAGCTCGACGACGTGCACACTCTGCGCGTCGATAGCGCCCGCCCATCACTCACGATCTCATTGGACGGCGAGACGGCGAGAATGGAGACGCCGCTCAACTACCGGATCCGGCCCAAGGTGCTTAAAGTGATCGCGCCATGAGATGGGTGGTTCCGATTCTCGGCGGCATCGCGCTCGCCGGCTGCACCAGCATCCAGCTTCCGCCGGCGCCCAGGGCGGAAGCGGGTGTCGCTTTCGACCGCAACGGCGAGGTAGGCGCCTTCGCGGCCGGCGTCGCCGACCCGCAAAGCGGCCGCGCCGTCACGCCCGACGATCCGGCGCGAGTCGCGTCCGTCAGCAAGCTTGTCGTCGCCATCGGAGTGATGAAGCTCGTCGAAGCCGGGAAGCTCGACCTCGACAGCGACGTCTCGCGCTGGCTCGGCTGGAGCCTTCGCAACCCCGCATTTCCCAGCCGCCCGGTCACGCTCCGCCAGCTCCTGTCGCACACGAGCTCGGTGCGCGACCATGACGATCAATATGCGATCGCGCTGGGCGGCTCGGTTCAGGCGGCAATGGCGAACCCGAAATCGTGGGACCTCAAGCATGGCCCTGGCGACACTTACTTCACCTATTCGAACATGAATTTCCCCATAGTGGGTTCGATTATCGAGCGGGTCACCGGCGAGCGCTTCGACCTCTGGACGCGCCGCAACGTCCTCGATCCGATGAAGATCGATGCCTGCTACAATTGGGCCACGTGCAGCGACGAGGCAATCAGCCGCGCGGTCGAGCTCGATACGCCCGACGGCAAGCCGGTGAAGGACGATTTGCACGCGAATCGGCCCGACTGCCCGGTGTTCGTCAACCCGGGAGAGTCTTGCGACCTGTCGCTGTCCGAACTCGGTGAGAACGGCTCGTTGTTCGCGCCGCAGGGCGGCCTCAGGATTTCGGTTCGCGGCCTGGAACGGGTGGGCCGGATGCTTCTTGGCGGAGGCACGCTCGATGGCGCTCGGATCCTCTCGCCGCAATCGATCGAGACGATGTTCGCGCCTGTTTGGCGCTACGACGGGAGCAACGGGAATACGGAGCACGGATTCTATTGCACCTACGGCCTCGCGACCCAGACCATCCCGACCCGGGTCAGCGGCTGCAACGACGATCCGGTCGGCGATGGCATCGTCAGAACCGGCCATGCCGGCGACGCCTACGGCTTGCGCTCGGGCCTGTGGCTCGACCGAGCTCGCGGAACCGGCGTCGCTTTCTTCGTCACCGGGCTCGGCGACAATCCGCCACGCGGCCGAAGCGCATTCCGCGCCGAAGAGGAGCAGGCGTTCCGCCATTCCCTTTCACTTTTTCGGCTGTAGGAACAGCAGGCGCCGAACTTCGTTGTCGGGGCGAAATCACAAGGGAGAGAGAGCATGAGGAAACTGGTACTGCTCGCGCTTGTAGCCGGCGTTTCGGCTTGCGCGACGACACCTGCAACCCACACCTGCCCCGACGGGTCGGTGATCAACGCGGCGGTTCCTTGCCCACCACCGCCACCACCGCCTCCGCCGCCACCGGCAACGATGACTTGCCCGGACGGAACGGTGGTCAATGTCGGCACCCCGTGCCCGGCTCCGCCTCCTCCTCCTCCGCCGCCGCCACCGCCCGCACGGGCCGGAGAACGCGGCTGACGCCAACGCGGGCCCGCACTAGGCGGGCCTGTAAATTTCGAGCCACGGCGGCGGGAATCGCAGGATTCCCGCCGCTCCCCAATCGCTTCGGCGCGTGCTAGCGCCCGCCGATGGATATTGCGCACGCTCTGTCCGGTTTTCTCGTCGGCCTCCTTGTCGGCGTGACGGGAGTGGGCGGCGGGTCGCTGATGGCACCGCTCCTGATCCTGATTTTCGGAGTGCCGGCGACAACCGCAATCGGCACCGACCTGTGGTTCGCCGGAACCACCAAGACCGTCGGCGGCGCCATCCACCACGCGAAGAACAATGCCGATCTGAAGATCGTCGGAAGGCTGATGATCGGGAGCCTTCCAGCCGCATTCGCGACGCTGGTCGTAATGAACGCGATGCACTGGAACCAGGTTCGGAACGGCTGGCTTCCAATCACGCTCGGGGTGGTCCTCTTCCTGACCGCCGTGGCGACGATCGCGCGGCCCTCGATGCATCGATGGGTGGTCGCGAAATCGCAGGGGCACGGAAGCTCGCTACCGCGCCTGCAATTGCCGCTGACCGTAGTTGCCGGAATCTTCCTCGGGGTACTGGTGACGATCACCTCGGTCGGCGCCGGCGCTTTCGGGGCAACCCTTCTGGTGTTCCTCTATCCCGGCCGACTGAATGCGAAGCAGGTGGTCGGGACCGACATCGTCCACGCCATCCCGCTGACGTTCGCTGCCGGTATCGGCCACCTGCTGATCGGTAGCGTCGATGGGCATTTGCTGCTGAACCTTTTGATCGGGTCGATACCGGGAATCATCATCGGCTCGCTGCTCGTCCACAAGGTCAGCGAAAAGCTGGTGAGGATCGCTCTGTCGATCGTCCTGATTCTGGCGGGGGCGCGACTGATCGCCGTCTGATCAGAAGCGGAAGGCGACTCCCGAATAGATTTCCACGTCGGGGGCGTTGCGGTTGAGCCCGAAATTGGCCCCCGCGTCGAGCTGCGTGTCCTTGCCGAGCAGATAGGCGATTGCACCGTCGATCGAATATTGCCTCACCGTCCCCGCTTCGTCGAAATCCCACGCTCCCCAAAGCTCACCGGAAATCGTGAGGCGGTCCGAAAGCGGAACTCCGGCGCTCGCGGCGACGGTGGTTGCAAGGTGATAACCGGAGCCGTCGCTGTCCGCGACGAGGTCTATTTCCGGTGCAACGTCCCACCCGACTGACGAACCGGCAAAGGTGGAGTCCGCAAGCATCGCGATTCCGCCCTCGACCTTGCCATTGCCGAGCGCGTGGCGCGCTGTCGGGATCTTGACGAAAGGCCGCACGGCGACCTGGATCGGCGAGCCGTGGTTCGTGAGCCGGTACTTCAAAGCGAGAGCGGAATCGCCGAACCCCGATGCGCGATCGCCAAGTCCCCCTGCGTGGGTGTGAATGTCGATGTAGGCCGGAAGGTCGAGTTCGAGGTGCAGGCGATCGGTGATTCCGAACTTCACCGCCGTTCCGCCGATGTCCAGTTCGTCGGACCGCATTCCGCCGGAGCTGTCGCGCGACCAGTCTGCAAGCCCGCTCTCGACCTGGATGATTCCGGCGGGGACGGTGCACGTGGGCGTCGCCTTGCCTGGCCGGTCGGCGCAGATCGGTCCCGCATCGGCGGCGTGCGCCGCGGCACCCGATCCCGCCAGCAGCAATGCAAGGACAAGCTGTTTCGTCACGAGGCCCCCGCCCCGGAACTGCCGCTCCCGTCCCACGGCGTCGAGTTAAAAACGCGACGCGCACTGCAATTCACACGGAGCGTTTACGAGTCACTGCCGAACGGCGGCGCTCTCTTCGCGCACCTTTGCAAACTCCGACTGGGGATTCCACCTGGGCCATTCGCGGTCGTTGGCGAGCCGGTTTCCGATCGCGTAGAACAGTTCGGCTTCCTGCGCTGCGCCGCGCAAGTCCCATGTCGGCGACCAGCTGTCGCACGTCTGGTGGTAGCAATTCGTCGTGAACTCATTGAGCCACTTTTCGCCCGCCGCCCGCCCGCCGTTCACCATGTTGTAGGCACCGGCGAGCGCCATATCGAGGAGCACGGGGACTCCGCGTTTCGCAAAGGAGAAGTGGTCGGCGCGATAGAAGAGGCCGCGCTCCGGATGGCCTTCCGGGGTTACATAGCGGCCTTGCCTTGCAGCCTCCTGCGCGAGAATCTCCTCCATCTGGCTCTGCCCCTTGCCGATCAGGACCACATCCTTGACCGGGCCGTTCCATTGCAGAGTGTCGAACGTCAGGTTCGCGACCATCTTCTCCATCGGATAGAGCGGGTGCTGCGAATAATAAGCGGAGCCGAGGAGCCCGCGCTCCTCGCCGGTCCAGGCGAAGAACAGAAGCGTTCGCTGCGGCCGCGGGCCCGACGCGAACAATCGCGCATCCTCCAGCATCGCCGCAAGGCCAAGCGCATCGTCCGCCGCGCCGGGCCGGATCGTCCGTCCCTTGGCATCTGCGGGACCGATCCCATAGGCGTCCCAGTGGCCGCCATAGCTCACCGTCTCATCCGGATATTTGGAGCCTGTCAGCTTGCCGATGACATTCTGGCTCTGGATCTTGTCGAGCGTGACGTTCGCGTCGATGGAGAAATTCGCTTTGAGGTCGATGGGCTTGAACCCGGCGGTCCGCGCCTCCCGCTTCACCGTGTCGTAGTCGTAACCCGCGCGTTTCAGCAGCGCCGCGGCGGCATCGCGTTGAATCCAGCCGTTGAGAAGCACCGGCTGCGGCTGGCCCGGTGACGACGGGATTGCGTAACTCTCGCCCGCCGGGCTCTTCACAACGGTCCAGGGATAGCCCGCCGCGTCGGTCTCGTGGACCACAAGCGCGCCGATTGCGCCGCGCCGCGCCGCTTCCTCATATTTGTAGGTCCAGCGGCCGTAATAAGTCATCGTCTTGCCGCCGAACTTGCCGGCCACCGGCTCGGTCGGAGCGGCTTCAAAATCGGGATCGTTGACCAGGAAGACGGCAATCTTGCCCTTCAGATCGACGCCCTTGAAATCGTCCCAACCGCGTTCCGGCGCGTTTACTCCGTAGCCGACGAACACCATCGGAGCGTCGGCGATCTCGACCTTCTGTACCGGCCGCACCGTGCCCAGGTAGATGTCGGCAGGATCGGCGAGAGTCACCGTCTGCCCCGTCTGCCTGACCATGACTTTGATCGGGTCCTTCAGCTGGGTGCGGATCATGGGAACCATCTGCGTCCAGCTCCCGTTCTCGCCGCCCGGCTCGAGCCCGGCCGCCTTGAACTGGGCGACCAGGTACGGGATCGCTTTCGCCTCGCCGGCAGTGCCCGGCGCGCGGCCCTGGAAATCGTCGGATGCGAGCACGCGCGTAATCTCGCTCATCCTTTGCGCGTCGACGTGCGGCGCCTGGGCCGAGGCGGCCCCGCAGCCCAGCAGGGCGATGGCCGCCGGGAAATGCCACATCCTCATCCCAAATCTCCACTTGTCCGCGCAAAGACGCGCTATAACCAAAGCGGGAGGAGAGCCGCGATGCAACTCACCTATGCGATAAAATATGTCGCCGACATGGACGCCGCCGTCACGTTTCACCGCGACGTGCTCGGGCTCGAGCTGAAATTCCAGTCGCCCGAATGGAGCGAATTCGCGACCGGCCAGACGACTCTCGCGCTCCACCGCGCGACGCCCGACAAGAAGGCAGGAACGGTCGATCTCGGTTTCACCGCCGACGACCTTGCCGCATTCTACGCGCGGCGCGATGCGCTCGGGGTCGAGTTCACGCAGCCACCAACGCAAATGCACGGAACGGAAATCGCCCAGCTTCGCGATCCCGACGGCGCCGACACTTCGATCACCGGACCCACCTAGGCCGCCTTGGGCAGCGCGTAAGCGATGACGTCGTCTCCCGGCGTCGTTCCCAGCGTTCCATGCCCGCCGGCGACGACGACGACATATTGCCGCCCGTCCGCGCCCTGATAGCTCATCGGGGTCGCCTGCCCGCCCGCGGGCAGCCGCGCCTGCCACAGCTGCAGGCCCGTGGTGAGGTCATAGGCGCGGACATAATTGTCGAGGCTGGAGCTGAGGAACGCAACTCCGCCGGCCGTGACGATCGGGCCGCCGAGCGACGGCACGCCAAGCTTGAACGGCATCAGCCCGAGCGGGCTCTGGTCGCGAATGGTGCCGTTCTTGTGCATCCAGGCGACCTTGCCCGTCGTCAGGTCCATGCCCGCGACATAGCCCCAGGGCGGCGCCTGGCACGGCAGGCCGAGCTTGGACAGGAACGGATTGAGATAGACCGCATAGGGCGATCCGGTATTCGGGTTCAGGCCTTGCTTGACCTCGGCTTTCTGCATGTCCGCCGGCCGCTTCGCCGTCAGCTTGTCGACGAACGCCATGTAGCTGGGGTTGGCGAAGGCGACCTTGCGAACCGGGTCGATCGCCATCCCGCCCCAGTCGATCACGCCGAAATTGCCGGGATAGACGAGCGAGCCTTTCGTCGAAGGCGGAGTGAACGGGCCGTCGTAGCGCAAGCTCCGGAACGCGACCCGGCACATCAGCTGGTCGAGCATCGTCGCGCCCCACATGTCGGCGCCGGTGATTCGTTTGAGCGGCATGAACGAGGCTTGCGAGAACGGCTGCGTTTTCGATGTCCAGTCGCCCGGTGCCGCTCCTTGCGGCACCGGCCTCTCCTCAACGGGAATGACGGGCTTTCCGGTGCGGCGGTCGAGAACGAAGATATTGCCGGTCTTCGTGACCTGGACGAGCGCCGGCACCATCGTTCCGCCGATCGGAAGATCGACCAGCGCCGGCTGGGCGGGAACGTCCATGTCCCACAGATCGTGGTGGACGGTCTGGAACACCCACTTCAATTTACCGGTCGCCGAATCCAGCGCGACGACGCTGCTCGCGAATTTTTCCGTGGTCGCCGGGCGGTGGCCGCCGAACTGATCCACGGCGCCCATTCCGAACGGGATGTAGATCATCCCCAGTTTCTCGTCCGCGGCCGACGTGCTCCAGCTGTTGGGCGACGACAGGCTGTAATGCTGGCCCGGCGCAAGCGGCGCGGTCTGGTCCGGATTGCCCGGATCGAAGTTCCACACCAGCTTGCCGGTCTTGCCGTCGAACGCACGGACCACGCCCGACGGCATCTTCACGGATCGATTGTCGAAAATCGCTCCCGCAAGGACGACGAGGCCGCGGGTCACGAGCGGGGCCGAGGTGAACTGGTACCACCCCTCCGTGTAGCCGGGATATTGGGGCGTGAGGTTGATCTCACCGGCGTTGCCGAAATCGCCGCAGCGCTTTCCGGTCAGCGCGTCGAGGGCGATGAGGCGAGCGTCGTTCGTCGCGAGGAAAAGCCGCGTGCTGCAGTCCGGCGCGCGCGGCGGCTGCGGCGGCGAGCCCGGGGCGGCGGCGGTGTCGTAATAGCTGACGCCGCGGCAGCTCATATGCTGGGTGCCCGAGACGTTTACCTTCGGATCGAACCGCCACACCTGCTTTCCGCTGACCGGATCGAGCGCGATGACGATGTCGTGCGGAGTGCACAAATAGAGCAGATTGCCGACCTTGATTGGCGTCATTTCATAGGTGAACTCGCCCGGATCGCCGGGCCGCTTGAGATCGTCGGTATGGATGTGCCAGGCGGCCTCGAGCTTGCCGGCGTTGGCGGGCGTGATCTGCGTCAGCGGCGAATATTTCAGGCCGTCCCAAGTGCCGCCGTAGGCCGGCCAGTCGCCGAGCGCGGCATAGCTTACGGGCGGAGCGCCGGCGGCGGCGGTCGGGAGACTCCCCGGCTGGTCGTTGGGGTTCTGGAAAAGCGCGATCACCAGCACGGCGATCGAGGCGACGAGGACCGCCGACAGCAGGATTCCCGCGCCGCGGACCGCACTGGTGGCAGGCCGTAGCCAGCGGGTGACCCACGGAAGCAGGAGCGCGACGGCGATCGGGACCAGCAGGTTTCCTCGCGGCGACAATTGCCAGAAGTCGAGGCCAACCTCGGCGAGCGCCCAGATCAAGGTCCCGGCGAGAACGATGGCATAGACCCATAAGGCTGCCGCGCTTGCGCGATAGACGAGCACCGCGGTGACGATCAGGCCGATCCCGGCGATTACATAATAAAGTGACCCGCCAAGCACCGCGAGCCAGGCGCCGAAGGCGGCCGTCCACACTCCGATCACAGCGATGATGATGACCATGATCAGCGGGAAGAGTGGCGGTCGCTCTGGCCGTTTCCTGTCAGGCACGATTTATGCCTCCATTTGACCGAAGGTTTGCCGGTTAACCGACCAAAGGCCGCAATCGTTGCAGCGCCGTTCGAATTGACCACGCCAAGCACCAAGGCCGTGGCGCGCTAGAAGCTTTTCCCGACCGAAAGCATGGCCCGGAAGCGATTGTCCGGGTGCGAGTTGCGGATATGCTGCCAAAGCGGGAGCGCCACTGCGGCTCCCGCCGACCAACCGCTGCGCGAATTGAAACGCACGCCAGGGGCGGCATAGATCCAGCTTCCTCCGCTCGCTCTTTCGGCGATCCCGGCGATTTCCTGCCGGCCCTCCCATTCGCCGCCAAGCTCGACGAAAGCATCCCAGCTATCGTGCGCTTCATGGTGGTGATGATGTTCGGCCTCGCCATCGTCATGGTGATGAGGCGCCTCCTTCGACTCGCCGAAGTGGTGAGCGATCGAAAAGCCGCCCTGCAGCCGGTCGCCGAGCCTCGTGTCCTGCGCGCCCTTTCCCGCGAACTGGTAGAGCGCGCTCGCGGTGAGCTGGACGGCGCCGGCCTTCATCGCCGCCGATGCGCCGACAATCGGATCCCAGCTTCCGGTTCCGGGCTGGTGTTCGGTCTCGAGCCGCTCGCCCTCGAGGTCATGTTTGTGCGTGCTTCCCGTCGGCGCCTTGATCCCGCCGACGATCGCGAAGCGAAGGCCGTCTTCACCCGTCAGCCGATATTTGGCGAGCAGGTCCAGGTCGCCGATGCCCGAGACCGTTCCAAGCCGCTCGACCGCGTTGGTTGCGACAGGCCCGACCTGCGAATGCTCGCCTTCGCGAAGCCGGTCGCGCCGGAGATAGGGAAGCTCGGCCGAGACGGTCAGCCTGTGCGTGATCCCGTAAGCGACACCGATCGACGCGTTGAGATTATAGTCCGTGTTGTGCGCGTGGATGTGCTCGGCGGCGAGTTGTTCGAGCTCCTGGTCCGAACGATGCTCCGGGCGCGTGTAGAGGATTCGAAACCCGACAGCGCCGCGGCCCTCATCGAGCGTATCGGGAGCGAAGACGTTGAGTCCGCTTCCCGAACCGACGCCGCTTGGACCGGTGTGATCGGCGAACGCCGGAGTTGCGAGCGCGGCGAGCGCCGCGCCGACGAGAAACCTGCAGGTCATGATTACCCTTTTCTTGCCGCCGCGCGATTTCCTCGAGCGCGGAATCGACGCAACTGCCGATTGGATGAGGCGGCGGCGCATCGGTTCCCGCGCCCGTGCTCTTGCAGCCAATCCACAAGGTTCACCGCACTGCACCGGTCCGCTTCTCGTTCGCGGCCAGCGAGACCGCGAACATTCCGAGTCACGCGTGAAAAGTCACTTTGGCAACCGTTCCGGGGCCGGAGCCAAAATCGAGCCTGCCGTGCAGCTGGTGCGCCAGGCTCTGCAGAATGCCCTGACCGAGGCTGGAGCCATTCTTCCTTGCGAAATCCGCGGGAAGACCAGGACCATCGTCAGCGATCGACATCGTATAGGTGCCCCCGCCGCCAGCCACGCTTATCGCGATAAACCCGTCGGTGCGGTCGCGGAATGCGTGCTTGAGGCTGTTGGTGACCAGCTCCGCGGCGATCAGGGACAGCGACATCAGGCCATTGAGGCTCAAGCGCACGGAAGGACTTTCGACCGTCAGCCGGACCGTGGGCGTATCGCTCGCCGCGATCAAATCGGCGCATAAGGACTGAAGATAGGACTGCAAAGGCTGATCCAGGGAGGCGGGGTCGTTCAGCCCGCGGTGGACTCGCGACATGGTTTCAAGGCGCGCTTGCGCCGCCATGAGCGCTTCTGTGCAGGCGGAATCCGACCTGAGCATCTTCCTTCGACGCATCAGGAGCGCCGCGACGAACTGGAGATTGTTTGCGACCCGATGCTGCAGCTCGCGGAACAGCAGGCTCGATCGCTCACGTGCCTCCGACAGCTCGTCGATGGCGACGTTGAGCGTTCGGATGACGTAGAGCTCGAGCCCTGCGGTGAGGACGAATATGACCATCGTGATGATATGCGGCGTTGCCAGAGTGAAAGTGCCGTAAGGCGGAAAGAACATGACCCACGCAACGAGCGTGCAAATGGCCGCGAGCAGAACACCGACTCGGATCCCGCCAAACAGCCCGGCGAGCAATATTGCCGGCAAGAACGTCATCGGCCCGAAGTCTTCGCTCATGCCTCGAAGCAACCAGCGCAGCACCGACGCGATGACGAAGAAAGCACCGCCTGCCGCCAGCCCGAGTCCGGGCCGGTCGCGCGGCTGCCGCCGGAAAGCGGATGAAAATCTCCCCACGAGCTTCACTTCTCCCCGCGCCAAGCTCCACGATTTCGGCGCCAAAGACAATCAACCGTAAACCGGCATCCTGGTCATCTCCATCGGCCGATCCTTCCTAAGCGGACAGCGTCCGACGCTCCGCTCGATCGAAATCCGCGGCTCATCAGCTCGTTTCCACAGGAAATTTGCTTCGCATTGCATTTACCCGCTTGCGTTGTGACTCGGATGAGGCACAATGGGTTGTAGGGAACAGGGGAATTGCTCCCAAGCACTAGTGTCTGGCGCCGGAATCTGCTATTCCGGCGACGGGAATGTTCGTCCCCGATTTCCACAGGCCCGGACAGGCGACAAAGCATCTCCGGGGCTGCAGAATGACTCGTCTCGATCGGCTCGAGCGAGTAGAACGATAGGTGAACAAACGGCTCATGCTCGAGTCGGGAAATGGGGTAGCGCGATGGATTTCACGACTGGCAGCGAAGTTCCTTCCGGGGATGTGACGGCAAGCGCCGCGCCGTCGAGCAAGAGCGTTGCTCCGCCAGCCTTTCCGGTGACGACCGACCCGTCGCGCGACGATTTGCTGACCGAGTTCGGCAAGGAGACCTTGCGCGACCGCTATTTGCTTCCCGGCGAATCCTATCAGGACCTCTTCGCCCGGGTCGCTTCGGCTTATGCCGACGATGCCGACCATGCGCAGCGCGTCTACGATTACATTTCGCGACTGTGGGTCATGCCGGCCACTCCGGTGCTGTCGAATGGCGGCACCGGCCGCGGGCTCCCGATCAGCTGCTATCTCAACAGCGTCTCCGACAGCCTCGAAGGAATCGTCGGCACCTGGAACGAGAATGTGTGGCTGGCGAGCCGCGGCGGCGGAATCGGTACCTATTGGGGAAGCGTCCGCGGGATCGGCGAGCCCGTCGGCCTCAACGGCAAGACCAGCGGGATCATCCCGTTCGTGCGGGTGATGGATTCGCTGACGCTGGCGATTTCGCAGGGCTCGCTTCGGCGCGGCTCGGCCGCCTGCTATCTCGATATCTCTCATCCCGAGATCGAGGAGTTCCTCGAGATCCGCAAACCCTCGGGCGACTTCAACCGCAAGGCGCTCAATCTTCACCACGGAGTACTCGTCACCGACGAGTTCATGGAGGCGGTCCGCGAAGGCGCGGAGTTCGAGCTCAAGAGCCCGAAGGACCAGAGCGTCCGCGGCAAGGTCGACGCACGCGCCCTGTTCCAGAAGCTGGTCGAGACCCGGCTTGCGACCGGCGAGCCCTACATCATCTTCATCGACCAGGTGAACCGGTCGATGCCCAAGCATCACCGCGACCTTGGGCTGAAGGTGACGACGTCGAACCTGTGCTCGGAGATCACGCTTCCGACCGGCCGCGACCATCTCGGCGCCGACCGGACCGCCGTGTGCTGCCTGTCCTCGCTCAATCTCGAGACGTGGGACGACTGGAACGGCGACAAGAATTTCATCGAGGACGTGATGCGCTTCCTCGACAATGTGCTTTCCGACTACATCGCTCGCGCTCCCGACGAGATGGCGCGCGCCAAATATAGCGCCGAACGCGAGCGCAGCGTCGGCCTCGGGGTCATGGGCTTCCATTCCTTCCTCCAGGCGCGCGGAATTCCGTTCGAAGGGGCGATGGCGAAAAGCTGGAATCTCAAGATTTTCAAGCACGTGCGCGCCCAGGTCGACGAAGCTTCGATGATGCTCGCCAACGAACGGGGCCCCTGCCCCGACGCGCAGGACATGGGCGTGATGGAGCGCTTCAGCTGCAAGATGGCGATCGCCCCGACTGCGTCGATCTCGATCATCTGCGGCGGCACGTCCGCCTGCATCGAGCCGATCCCGGCCAACGTCTACACGCACAAGACCCTGTCGGGCTCGTTCGTGGTCAAGAACCCGCACCTTCAGGCCTTGCTCGAAGCCAAGTCGAAGGCGAGCGACAAGGTGTGGAGCTCGATCCTCGAGCACGGCGGCTCGGTGGCTCATCTCGACTTCTTCACTCAGGAAGAAAAGGACGTGTTCAAGACCAGCTTCGAAATCGACCAGCGCTGGCTGATCGAGCTCGCCGCCGACCGCACGCCCTTCATCGACCAGGCCCAATCGCTGAACCTGTTCATCCCCGCCGACGTCGACAAATGGGACCTTCTGATGCTCCACTTCCGTGCTTGGGAGCTTGGCATCAAGTCGCTCTATTATTTGCGTTCGAAGTCGGTCCAGCGCGCCGGTTTCGCCGGCGGGGTGGAAGCCGACAACACACCCGACCTCAAGGAAATCCCGCTCGCCTCGACGACCGATTACGACGAGTGCCTGGCGTGCCAGTGATGGCCATTTTTTCGACGAACGACAGTTCCCGCGCGGTTGTGCAGGGCGCAGTCTCGCTCCCGCAAATCATCGATTCGGGAGCGGAATAATGAAGCAGCTTGCCATCGCCTTCCTTGCCTCGGTTGCCTCCGCGGCGATCGCCACGCCCGCCGTCGCGGCCGACACTTCGGCGCTCGAGCAGCGGTTCGATTCGATGATCAGCTCGGCCGACCAGCAGCAGTGGCTGCAGCAGATGTCGTCGGCGCCCAACCACGTCGGCTCGCCGCACGACAAGGCCAATGCGGAGATGGAGCTGGCGTTGTTCAAGCAATGGGGCTGGGACGCGCATATCGAGCAGTTCGACGTCCTCTATCCGACGCCGATCACCACCACGCTCGAGCTGGTGACGCCCGAGCGCGTGACGCTTGGCGGGCAAGAGCCGCCGGTTCCGGAGGACCCGACGTCCAATTCGCCGGGGATGCTTCCGCCCTATGTCGCCTACCAGGGCGACGGCGACGTCACCGCGCCGGTGGTTTACGTCAATTACGGAATGCCCGACGATTACGTCGCGCTCGAACGGCGCGGAATCAGCGTCAAGGGCAAGATCGCGCTCGCCCGCTACGGCGCCGGCTGGCGCGGCCTCAAGCCGAAGCTTGCGCAGGAGCATGGCGCGGTCGGCACGCTCATTTACTCAGACCCGGCGGACGACGGCTACACGCAGGACGATCCCTATCCCGCCGGCGGCGCCCGCCCGCCGCACGGGGTCCAGCGCGGCTCGGTCGAGGACATGACCCTCTACCCGGGCGACCCGCTCACTCCGGGGGTCGGGGCAACCGCGAACGCCAAGCGCCTGACTCGAGAGGAATCGCCGGTCCTGCTCAAGATCCCGGTGCTCCCGATCTCCTACGCCGACGCGTCGAAGATCATCGAGCACCTGCAAGGGCCGGTGGTAACCGGCAACGAGCGCGGCGCTCTGGGAATGACCTATCACTGGGGCGGCACCGACGCGGTGAAGGTGCATTTGGCGGTCAAGTCCGATTGGTCGCTCAAGCCCGTGTACGACGTGATCGCCAAGCTTCCCGGCAAGACCTATCCGGACCAGTGGGTGGTGCGCGGCAACCACCGCGACGGCTGGGTGATGGGCGCTTCCGATCCGCTGTCGGGCCAGGTGGCGCTGATGAGCGAAGCCAAGGCCCTCGGCGCCATGTACCGCTCCGGCTGGCGGCCCGATCGAACCATCGTCTACACCAGCTGGGACGGCGAGGAGCCGGGCCTGCTCGGCTCGACCGAATGGGCCGAGACCCACGCCGACGAGTTGAAGCGCAAGGCGGTCCTCTACATCAACACCGACAATAACGGCCGCGGCTATCTGTTCGCGCAGGGCAATGGCGAGCTTCAGCGCCTGATGACCGGCGTCGCGGGCGACGTCGCCGATCCGCAGACGGGCGTGCCGGTGCTCGAACGCAGCCGCGCCGCCCTCCTTGCCGGCCGCTACATCGAGCCCGAAAGCGTCCGCCCCGGCCTCGTCGCCGATGCCAAAGCCGGGAAGCTCCCGCTCGGGGCACTCGGCTCGGGCTCGGATTATTCGGCCTTCGCCCAGCATCTCGGGATTCCGTCATTGAATCTCGGCTTCGGGGGAGAGGACCAGTCGGGCGGGAGCTATCACTCCATCTACGATTCTTATTACCACGTGATGCATTTCGACGACCCCGGCCTCGCTTATGGAGCGGCGCTGTCGAAGGTCGTCGGGCGGGTCGTCCTGCGGTCCGCGTCCGCTCCGCGAGTCCCGGCGCATTATTCCGATCTTGCCGGCGACATCTCCGACTATATCGCCGACATCCAGAAGCTCGCCGCCGACCAGCGCGAGAAGGATCGCGCGCTCGCCGACCTTCGCCGCGAGGGCGACTTCAAGCTCTCCTCCTCGCCGACCGACCCGACCGCCGCTCCGCCCGACCAGGGGATCACTCCGCTGATCGACATGCTGCCGCTGCAGAACGCGTCGGATCATTTGACCCGGGCCGCCGCGGCCGCCGACTCCCTGCTTGCGCGCGAGGACAAGCTGTCGCCGGCGACTCAGGCGCGGATCAACGGCGCGCTCAACAATATCGACCAGCTGCTTCTCGATCCTGCCGGGCTGCCCGGCCGCGGCTGGTACAAGAACCTGATCTCCGCCCCGGGAATGCTGACCGGCTATGGCGCCAAGACCCTGCCGGGCGTTCGCGAAGCGGTCGAGCAGCGGCGCTGGGATGACGCGCACACCTACGTCGGCCGCACCGCCGCGGTGATCGAAGCCTATGCCAGCCGCCTCGACCAGGTCGTAGCCATGGCGGGCGGGACGTCATGACGACCGGCGCCATCGTCGAGGTCGCGGTTGCGGCGCTGCTGCTGGTCGGCGGCATTTGGCTCTATCGCCGCAACGCCCCCGTCGACGGCGGCTACGGAAGCCAGGGCGCGGTGATCCTGTTCGTCATCGCGGCGATCCTTTTTATCCACGGCTTCGGCCTTCTCGAATACCGGCCGTCGGCGTCGGAGCTCGGACGATGATGCGTCCCCACTTGCCAGAGGTGGGGGAATGGGCCGCGCATGCGCCATCCACGAAGTGCGCGCGCGATCCATGCCGCAGCGGGGGTGGTGGGCTCCCGCTGCGGCTCCTCATGGGGGCAGCGATCGGCTCGATGCTGCTTCTGTCCGCCTGCGCGGCGACCCAGGCGCCGGATACGGTCGCTCACGCGCCCGGCACGCCCGGCTTCCTCCTCGGCCTGTGGCACGGCTTCATCTTCCCGGTCGCCTGGGTGATCTCGCTGTTCACCGACAAGGTCGCGATTTACGCGGTTCCCAACAGCGGCGGCTGGTACGATTTCGGCTATTTCCTCGGCATCGTCGTGTTCGGAGTCGGCGCCCGCAAGAGCCATATCGTCTATCGCGACCGAGTCGTCAGGGTGCGTTCGCGATGACCGCCTCGCATGCCTTCATGCTGATCGTCGGGATCCTCGCCCTCGGCCTCGGGCTGACCACGCTTCTTCGCCCATCGATCACGCGCAGCCTGCTGGGTATGCCGGATCACGAGGCGACGACCTATATTCTTCGCATGGGCGGAATGATGGTCACCGTGTTCGGGCTGGTCCTCGTCCTGTTCGTCGCCGCCTTCACCGCGACGCCGGGAGTGGCGCGATGAGCGCCCGCATCACCATATCCGCGCGGCTGCCGCGCGAACCGATTTTTCTGGGAGCCTAGTCATGCCGTTGTTGGAAGCCCGCAAGCAGTACAAGCCGTTCGAATATCCGTGGGCGTACGATTTCTGGAAGCGCCAGCAGCAGATCCACTGGATGCCGGAGGAGGTACCGCTCGGCGAGGATTGCCGCGACTGGGCGCAAAAGCTCACCGACCATGAGCGTAACCTGCTGACGCAGATCTTCCGCTTCTTCACCCAGGCCGATGTCGAGGTGCAGGACTGCTACCACGACAAATACGGCCGAGTGTTCAAGCCGACCGAGATCAAGATGATGCTCGCCGCTTTCTCCAACATGGAGACGGTGCACATCGCGGCCTACTCGCACCTGCTCGACACGATCGGCATGCCGGAGAGCGAGTACAGCGCCTTCCTCCAGTTCAAGGAGATGAAGGACAAGCACGATTACATGCAGCAGTTCGGCGTCGACAATGACGAGGACATCG
>Ga0207705_10000122_pt1 | contig 86442 bp, 70 predicted proteins | sample KBSC13metaG_FD_184314 | JGI IMG/M metagenome (GOLD analysis project Ga0207705, IMG submission 184314) | Corn rhizosphere microbial communities from Kellogg Biological Station, Michigan, USA - KBS C1-3 metaG (SPAdes) (version 2) | ecosystem: Host-associated > Plants > Roots > Rhizosphere > Soil ... | reverse complement strand
CTCCGCAATTCTGCCCGCCGCTCCCGAATCCTATTTGCGGCACATGTCCGTGATCGGATTTGATCCCTTGGCTGTCAGAAGGCCGAGCCGGTATGGCAACTGGATGTAATCCGAAGGGTGGACCGACGGGTCGTTACCCTGGAACAGGAACTGAAGCGGCTTGCAGGGGTCAATGACCTGCGTCTGATCGGCCGTGTCCCGGATCAGTTCGCCATGCGAAATGCCCTCGGACCAGATGCTCTCAACGTTGTCGGCTGTTGCGAAGGGATTCTTGGCGGCTGTGCCCAGCGGCACCCAACTGCCTTCCAAACCGTCGCTTTTCCATATCCGGAAATAACGCCCTTTTGGGCCGATCGCCTCCACCACGGTGAGGTAGGTATTGGTTCCCTTTACGCGATAGTGGCTGCTTGCCTCGAACGCGTCCTCTCGGGGTTGAGTGATGACGATGACGGTATTGTGAAAGCCGTTCGGGAATTGATCTATCCCCGTCTCCGACCGCATGACATGGCCATTATCGTCGGTATTGAAGAGGTAGCACTTGGTATCGTTGCAGATAATGTAGAAATCGAGCCACCCTGTCCCCGCCGGTGGCTTCGTGATGTCCGGCGCCGTGGCAAAGAACGGGCGAGCAGCGCTCCATGACATCGGGTCATCGATGTTGGTCGTGGTGGAATACATCGGATCGCCGCCCTGAAATATCAGATACCAGAGCTTCTTCGGAGCAAAGTAGAACACTTCCGGCGCCGCGCGATACCCGGGGCCTATCGGCGATTTGTCGAGAGGGAATATCGGCGCCGTCGATGCGGACGACCAATCGGCGAAGCTTGTATAGGCAATGCCCCACCCTTTCGACCCGGCCGTGGTCATAAAGACATGGTATTTGCCGTTCGCAAATACGACGGATGGATCCTTTACCGCGTAAACGGTCTGGGATGGATCAGCTTGCGGACCGATCAACGGTGCGCTTGATTTCCAGTAAAAGTCTCCGTGAGACGGCGCCAAGGATGACGGAGACAAACCGGCAGACGCCGCGCCGCCGCCAGCGCATCCGGCCAGCAAGGCGACGGCCGCCAGGCTCACCGAACGGAATGCCAAAGCTTTCAATCCTTGCATGTTTTTCCGGGAATTCATGATATGATTGTCTTTCAATCTCGAGCTGCCAATGTGACAGGGTGCGCAAACGCACACTGGTTCCCGGCGGAAGGACGTGAACCTCAGCATTGCTTTAATCTTATCTATCGGCGTCACCTTGCCGCCCTATCACTGTTCGAAGGGTGGTGAGGAATGCCACGTGCCGGCCTTCCGCTTCCGGCTGCGGTTCCACCTCCGCATGCAGTCAGGCCGAGCGCAAGCGGGCCTGACAACGGCACTGATGCACTCACCCACGAAATTTCATTTCCTCATCCCCGGGGCACGTTGGCCGAAAACCCTTGCGCACCGGCGTCGAGTTCACGTGGGCTATACGCCAACAAAAAATAGCGCCCCGGGATTGTTTCGGGCCGGAAAATGCCGGCTGCGAAATGGACATGGCAACAGCGAACTGGTTGCAGCGCCGACTTATCCGCGCGAATCAGGATATTAGAGGTACCAGCGGATCCTAGATCCGCATGCCAACATATCCTACTATTATTCAACGACTTAGTATGGAACGAAATAGGCTCGGCCGGACCCGGCCCCATGCCGGACAACAGCGACGGCACACGCTTTATCTGATCCAAATTAAAAGGGTGGTGCTGGCGCATCCGAGGATGCGACGGCGCAGCGGCCGGTAGGCGATCCTCAGTCTCTCAACCACTAAAAGGGCCATGACGAGGCCAAAGGTGACGACTTCATCCTCATGAAGGAGTGGCCGTGCTATTCGTCCAGGGGCCAGCGCCACCGAACCGCCCACGGCGTTATCATATAGCCTGAAAAACGCCGGCAACGAACAATTCCCCGTCTGTAAACAGTTGTAACGCGGGGATAACGCGATGGTCGCATTGTTGTAGGCGACTTTCCAGCTCTGTTGTAATACTTGCCTGGCACGGACCAAACTATCGAAGTGGCGGGTGCGCTCCTCCGGGGTTCGGACCTTCGTTGCTCGGCAATCTCCGGTTGGAAAGATCGCCGATGCCCCCGAGCCGTTCGCCTGACACTCCGACCGCCACGATCGTCGAAGATATGCCGCTTCTACGGACGCAAACGCGTGAGACGGTCGAGGAGATGGGATTCGAGGCGAGGGAAGCAGCCAACGTGACCGACGCCATCTCGATCATCGAGGCGATGGCGCGCCCCCTTTCGTTGCTGGTTACCGACGTCGAGATGCCAGGCGAACGCCATGGCCTGGATCTCGCCTGGGAAATTCACGAGCGATGGCCGATAACGCGCATTCTGGTCGTTTCCGGTAACAGATGTTTCGCGACGGAGCGGCTACCGCCTGGGGCGCTCTTTCTCGCAAAGCCATTTGGAGCAGCGAAATTGAAGGCATGTGTACACGCATTGTTCGAGGGGCCGCGATATGGGCCAACGCCCGCCCCTTCGCGTCAGGCGGATTTGACCGGATATTGTTAACCCGATGGCGCAAAGCCGAAGAACTTTGCTTCTGTTGGCTTGGCGACGGCAGGGTCAAATCGCCAGACAGGAATCTGAGATACACCCCCCGCTCCGTCAGCCGGTCTTGGCTTTCCCTGCAGGGGTGGCCGAACCGCCTTTTCGGCGCGTGTCACGACGCCGCTGAATGTCCCCGCAGCGGCTATCCGAGCGGATCAGACCCCGATGACGTAGCGGAAACTCGCCCCGGGCGTTACAACTGTTTACATGCCGGCGATTGTCGCCCTTCAGCCCCGTTGCTAGCAGCGGCGCATGTCGCGGAGCAGCACCCCTTCCAGGAGAGCGAACCACCAGCCGCCAAGCGTGATGCTATCCCTCGAGGCGCTCTGCGCGGGGCAGCACCGCAATCGCCTACCCGATTTCAGGCGGGTGGCGGGCACGCTTATGGCTGAGCCCTATTGAGTTCGCGCAAGGGCCTTGCATGCGAATCGCGGTAGTCGATGACGATGAAAGCGTGATCGAATATGCTTCGGCAGCACTCGCCGGTGCAGGGCATTCGTGCACAGGATTTCGCAACGGCGCCTCCCTTCTCGCCGCATTGCGAAGGCAGACTTTCGACCTGATCCTGCTTGACTGGAACCTGCCGGACAGCTCCGGGATCGAGCTGCTGCGATCGATCCGCGATGCCGTTTCGCGCGCAACCGCGATCATCATGCTCACGAGCCGGTCGGACAAGGACGATGTAGCGGCCGCGCTCCATGCCGGGGCGGACGACTATGTCGTAAAACCGGAAACCGGCACGGTGATTGTGGCGCGGGTCCAGGCGGTACTGCGTCGCGCGATGCCGATGGCCGCGCAAGACCGCGTCCGGCAATTCGGAACCTATGCCTTCGACCGCCTGACGGAGCGGGTGAGCATTGGCGACGAGGAAGTGGCGTTGAGCGCAAAGGAGTTCCAGCTCGCGCTGGCCCTTTTCGAGAATGTGCACCGCGCACTTTCGAGGAGCTATCTGCTGGAGACGATTTGGCAGAGCGCCGCCGACCTCTCGACGCGAACGCTCGACATGCACGTCTCCCGAATCCGAACGAAGCTCAAGCTAACCCCCGAGAACGGCTACCGAATCGTTGCCATATCTGGCTATGGTTATCGCTTGGAGCGTTTCGGGGCAGAAAATTGAGCATCTTACTCGCGGTCGCCGCGCACGCCGCCGCCGTCACGCCTGCCCCACCGCGTAATGACGATATCTGGTATGTCATTCGGCGAGGTGACACGCTCTACGGGCTGAGCAGGAGCTTTCTCGTGCCGGAGCACCGCTGGGAAGGGCTCCTCCGGCTGGCGGCGATCCGTGACCCGAGGCGACTGCCCGTGGGCCGCAAGTTGCGAATCCCGCGAGCCTGGCTGCGCTTCAAAGTCGAGCCGGCCCGGCTGGCCGGCTACCGTGGCACCGTCAGGCTGTCGATGAGCGGCAGGACAGCGGCACCCTCCGTCGGCATCGCTATCGGCGAAGGTGCCGAAATCATGACGGCGGGCAACAGCTTCGCGACGCTCATGCTGGCGGACCGCTCGCAAGTGGTGATCCCGTCGCAAAGCCGGGTGCGTGTTCGGGAGCTGCGGCGGATCCTGCTGACAGGGGCAATCGACTATCGCATCGACGTCGAACAGGGCCGGCTCGAGACCAAGGTCACGCCGCTGGAGCAACCATCCGGCAGATACCGGATTCATACGCCGATCAGCATGACCGCGGTCCGGGGAACGGAGTTCCGCGTCTCCTTCGAGGGCGAGCGCCACGCCGCAGCCACCGAGGTCCTTGCGGGGACGGTGACGTTTTCACCTTCCAAGAGCGAGACGGGGCTGAGGCTCGAACGCAGCTTCGGAGCCACGCTCGATCCCGAGGGCAAATCTCGCGTCGAAAAACTGCTCGCCGCGCCCGATCTCGACAAGCCGCCGGCATTGCAGACGAAAGACGCAGTCGAGTTCCACGTCCGCAAGCTCGAAGGCTCACTACGCTACCGGGCCGTGATCGCCTCCGACGCGGGCTTCATCGACAACATTGCCGAGCAATTCTCCGACGACGGCGCGTTCGCGCTGGCGGATATACCCAACGGCAACCTCTTCGTCCGCGTTTCCGCGATCGCTGCGAGCGGCCTCGAAGGGATGGCACAATCCTACAGCTTCCAGCGCCGGCTCGCCTCGATACGCGGCAGCGTGGAACCCGAGGATGACGGCTATCGATTCCGGTGGGCCGGGGCCGGCGGCGGCGTGCGCCGATACCGCTTTCAGCTGAGGCAGGACACGCCGCAGGGCGCACTCGTCGTCGACGAGGTGGCGCTCGCACGCGATACGCTCACGCTGCGGCGGCTGAAGGCGGGCGTCTATTACTGGCAGGTGGGCCTCGCACAGCTCGAAGATGGCGAAGTCACCGAATCCTGGACGGAGCCGGAGAAGCTCACGATCACCGACCCTTCCCGATCGCCGAAGGGCTGAAGAGGTGTTCCGGCGCCTGCTGGTCGAATGGTGCGCCGTCGCCTTGCTCGTCCTAGGCCTCACTCTCGGCCTTACCCTTATCGGAGCAACGTCCAAGGCGGATGACGCGATCTACGATCAGATCGTGCAATGGCGCGCGCCACCTGCTTCGGATCGGATACTTCTGATCACGATCGACGATACGAGCCTCGCTACGCTCGGGCATTGGCCTTGGCCGAGAACCGTTCATGCGAAAGCGATCCAGGCTATCTCGGCCGCTCGGCCGGCGGCAATCGCCTATGATGTGCTCTTCACCGAGCGCGCGCAGGCGCCAAAGGAAGATGCGGCGCTTGCCGTGGCCCTCAGCGATGCGAAGAAGGTCACGCTGCCCATTCTTTTCGAAGCCCCAGGCGCGAATGGTCGTTCGTTCGACACGGTGCTTCCCGTCGCCCCGATCGCTCGCGCCGCAGCGGCGCTCGGCCATGTTGCACTCCCCGATGACGCGGACGGCAAGGCGCGGGCTGCGCTGCTCGCGGTGAACGACGGATCGCGCGTCTGGCCGCATCTGGCCGAGCAGACGTTTCGGCTGGCATACGGGCGGCCGTCGCCGGCATGGCAGCGCGACGTTCGGCGAGGCGAAATGTCGGTGCTTGTGCCGTACCGCGAAGCGGGTGCCTACCGCACCGTATCTTTCAGCGATGTGCTCGCGGGCCGGCTTCCGCCCGCCTTCGTCCGCGATCGCATCGTGCTCGTCGGCGCGACCGCGGGCGGACTTGGCGACCGTCACGACGTCGCCGGGGCCGGAACGCTGGCGGGTATCGAGATTCAGGCGAACCTGCTGAACGCAATGCTGACCGACCGGTTCGTGCGGGAGGCGCCGCTTCCGCTGCGCCTCGCGACCGGAGCGTTGCCAGCGCTCATCCTGCTGTTCCTGTTTTGGCGGTTGCGACCCTCCGCAGCATTGGTGGCCTCACTGGTGATGTTCGGGCTCGTCGCTACCGTGCCGATCCTGCTGGTCGCCATGACCGGGCTCTGGATCCCGCCTGCGGCGGCCCTTGTCGGCGTGCTGTTCGTGTATCCGTTATGGGGTTGGCGGCGGTTGCACACGATCGACAAGGCGGTTGCCCGGGAATTGTCCCAATTGTCGGATGACCTCGGCGGGTGGGTGGCGCCGACGATAGACGGGCTGGACCGCCCGGGACGCAACGCGCTCGCTCTGAGCGGATCGATCACGGCGCTTCGCGACTTGAAACGGCTCGTCGCGGACACCGTGGAGGGAGTTGCCGATCCCTTGGTCGTCACCACGATGGAGGGTGACATCCTCGTTGCCAACCGGCACGCGGAGACCCTTCTCTCCAAGAATGCCGGCGTTCGCGATGCGCTGTACAGCATGCCCGGTACGAACGATCTGGTATCGGCGGATGGACGGCACTTCTCGCACCGCCGCACACCGCTTACCGGTGCCGACGGCGCGCGGCGTGGCTGGATCCATCTGCTCGCGGAAATCACTGGTATCAGGGCTGTCGAGCGGGATCGCGAGCAAGCTCTCGAATTCCTGAGCCACGATATGCGTTCGCCGCAAGCGTCGATCCTCACGTTGCTGGAGGGATCGAAAACGGGCGTCGGCGCGGATGCGGCAGACAAGATCGCCTATCACGCCCGGCGTACCCTCAACCTTGCCGAGAATTTCGTGCAGCTCGCCCGCTTGCGCGAGACGCCCTTCGACCCCGAAGAAACCGACCTTCAGGACTGCCTCGCGGAGGCAAGCGATGCGCTATGGCCGCTGGCGTCGAAGAAAGGCGCCTGGATCGTCGCGCCTCCCGCCGAGCCCCGTTGCGTGGCAGGTGAACGCCACGCCGTTACCCGCGCCTTGCTTAACCTGCTCGACAACGCCGTCAGGTTCAGCCCCCCCGGCGCGAAGGTCAGATGCGGAATCGACGCTGTGGAAACCGCGAGCGGCTCGCTGTTCGAGCTTTGGATCGAGGACCAGGGCCCAGGCATATCCGAGGAACGGTTGACGGATCTGACCAGCCGCTTCGGCCCGCTGGCGGCCGCCGGGCCGGGTCTCAGCGTCGGTCTCGGCCTCGCTTACGTCCGGACCGTCGCCGAACGCCATGGAGGCAACCTGCGGTACGAGGCGATCTCGCCCCACGGATCGCGCTTCATCTTCACGATCCCTGCACTCGACCCCTCATCCGCTGACAGCGGTCCGCACGAGCTCGGATAATATCTTCGCCGGCAAGCCGCCGCAGTGGCGCGCCGCCGCGGCGTTTCTGAACAATAGCGAGCCGTCGGTCCGGTCGATCATTCCGACCGTCAAGACATGGCGTTGCGGCCGGCATAACACGATGGGGTGCATCGTTCCCTTCACGCTTTCCGCACTATTCTCTGGCCGCTGGACCTCGACATCGGGCCGCGCGCTCGCGAGACCGATCTCGAGCCGATAACGTCCGTTCGGGCTTTCGCGATATCCTTTTCCGGCCAAGGCCTCCCGCACCAGGAGGGATGCGTCCTTCACCGTGCCGCCAGCGTCCCCCGGAGCCGGCGCGAATGTATAGGTGGCATCTTTCAACCGCGCTCCGGCGGGAGGCAATGGGCCTTGCCGACTCAGCGGAGACGTGCACGCGCCGACAAGAGACAGCGTTGCCGCTGCGATCAACCGTGCTCTACGCATTACATTCTCCGTACCCCCCGCATCCTGCCCATAGACGAGACCAGGGCTAAGCCTCAACTCGCTGGAGCCGGCGCGGGGCTTTATCGAATGACATTTCTCAGCCCCCGCAGCCGGCCGGGTGGCGGGGCCCGGAAAAATAGCATCGCTTCCCACCCCAATCGGGTTGGCGAAATCTCAGATTGCCTATATTATATCTGGATAGTTAATGTTCGCATCTGTAATTTGATGTTTTATACATCACGAGGAATCATGATCACGTCTCAGCAAATGCGCGCGGCCCGCGCCCTTCTCGAAATTGACCAGCGCCAGCTCGCCGACCTGGCGGGACTGTCTCTGCCGACGATCCAGCGCATGGAGGCGTCAGACGGCCAGGTACGCGGTGTCGTGGACACGCTGGTCAAGGTGATTTCCGCGATCGAGCGCGCCGGCATCGAACTGATCGGAGAGAATGCGCCGAGCATTGGCGTGGGGCGCGGCGTACGACTGAAAGAGACGCTGAGCGGAGAGTCGCTCAAGCACGTGCCGTCCATGTTGTTCGATCAGGCGTCGGGAGCCAATGACAGTGCTGCATGACGCGCGCTGGGCGACCTATACGCCCAAACTGATCACCGTTCTCCGCGAAGGCTATTCGTTCGATCGTTTCAAGCGGGATGCCATAGCGGGCCTGACCGTCGCCATCGTTGCCCTGCCCTTGGCGATGGCGCTCGGCATCGCGAGCGGTGCGTCACCCGACAAAGGTCTGGTCACGGCGGTCATCGCCGGTTTCCTGATCTCCGCGCTGGGCGGATCGCGAGCGCAGGTCGGCGGTCCCACCGGCGCGTTCGTCGTGGTCGTGTTCAACGTGATCGCGCAACACGGCTATGACGGACTGCTACTCGCGACTTTAGTCGCCGGCTTTCTCCTGATTATCGCCGGTTATGCCAAGCTCGGCGCGCTGGTGAAGTTCATTCCGCATCCCGTGGTGACGGGCTTCACCGCGGGCATCGCCGTCATCATCGCGTCGGGCGAGGTGAAGGATTTCCTCGGCCTGTCGATCGACAAGGTCCCGGCGGACTTCCTGCCCAAATGGCAGGCTTATTTCGAAGCGCTCGGCAGCATCCATGCCACGACACTGGCGATCGGCGCCGGGTCGCTCGTCCTCATCCTCGGCTTGCGCAAAGTGGCGCCACGCGTGCCCGGTTTCCTGGTCGCGGTGGTCGTCGCATCCATGGCGGTAGCGCTTTTGCACCTGCCCGTGGAGACGATCGGTTCTCGGTTCCCGCATATCCCGGCCGGCCTGCCTGCGCCGGCGCTGCCGTCGATCTCGCTGGCAAAGTTCCAGGCAATCCTGCCTTCCGCCTTCACCATCGCATTCCTTGCGGGGATCGAGGCATTGCTGTCGGCAGTGGTGGCCGACGGGATGATCGGATCGCGGCACCGTTCCAATCAGGAGCTGGTCGGCCAGGGCGTCGCCAATATCGCCTCGGCCCTGTTCGGCGGATTGCCGGCGACCGGCGCGATCGCAAGGACGGCAACCAACATCCGGGCCGGCGCGCTGACCCCGGTGGCGGGCATGCTGCACGCGCTGTTCCTGCTCCTGTTCATCCTGTTCGCGACCAATCTGATGGCGTTCGTGCCGATGGCGGCGCTCGCCGCGATCCTGTTTCTGGTCGCCTGGGGAATGAGCGAGCATAAGCGCTTCATCGGCCTGCTGCGCATGCCCAATGGCGATCGCGCGGTGTTGCTGCTGACCTTCGGGCTCACGGTGCTGGTCGATCTCACCATGGCGATCGCCGTCGGCGTCACGCTTGCCTCGCTCCTGTTCATGATGCGGATGAGCGAGACGGTCCAGATCGACGCGGGAGGCGACGAAACGCCGGACGACGATGATGCCGAGGATATCCATCAGCGCGATGCTCTTCCCCCGGGAGTCGAAGTATTCCGTATCGACGGACCGGTCTTTTTTGGCATCGCCAGCGAGTTGCTCGATACGCTGCGACGTATCGGCAGCAGGCCGAAGGTCATCATCCTGCGCATGCGACGCGTGCCGTTGCTCGACGCGAGCGGCGCGACGACGATCGCCGACATCTTCCGCCAGTCGACTGCCGCCGGCACCCAGATCATCCTGTCCGGCGTGCAGCGGCAACCTCTCGCCATGCTCGATCGGGTTCGTCTCGGGCGAGGCAATGCCGGCGTCATTCACGCCGAGAGCTTTCCCGAAGCGCTGCGAATTGCCGCAAGCATCGTGAACGCGACAGACGCCGCGCCCACGGCGCTCAACTGACACCTGGAACGAAAGCTCGATCGTGACCGATAGCAATGACGATTATGTGTATGACGATGCCACCGGCGAGTGGATCAGCGCCTCCGCGGCCGCGGCGAACGCGCAGGATCCCGACATCGTCGACGTCCGCGATGCGGTCGGCAATCTGCTCGCGGATGGCGATAGCGTGACCCTCATCAAGGACCTGACGGTCAAAGGCGCGAACCAGACGCTGAAGCGAGGCACGGTGATCAAGTCGATCCGATTGACCGGCGACGCTCAGGAGATCGACTGCCGTTACGAAGGCATCAAGGGCCTGGTCCTGCGCGCCGAGTTCGTCCGAAAACGCTGACGATTGCCTTGGTCTGGTGCGGGATCGAGAGCGAAGATGTGAGCGGCGATAGTCATCGATACTCGCGTAAACTGATCGATCATGGCCGCTCGCCTGCGGCAGAGACTTTGCCTATGCATTCCGCATGATCGGCCTCCGCTCCGCCATAGCACGTCACGTTCGCGGTTTGCTGTCCGATCCCGCCAACCCGCCGATCGTCCGTGCGCTTGACGGCAGTGGCTTGTTCGCGCCCGATTCGATCAGCTGGCGCGTCCATATCGACGTTACCGGCATGATGGTCGGCGGCATTGCTGCGCTGATGCTGCAGATGCTGCACCCGCGCGTGCTGGCGGGCGTATGGGACCATTCGAGCTTTCGCGACGACATGAATGCTCGCCTCAAAGGCACGGCACGCTTCATCGCCCAGACGACGTTCGAAACGCGCGCATCGGCGGAAGCGCAGATCGCGCGCGTCCGCCACATTCACGATGCGGTGTCGGGGACCCTGCCGGACGGCACTCCGTATCGCGCGGCCGACCCCCATCTGCTCGCCTGGGTCCATGTCGCCGAAGTGTCGAGCTTTCTCGCCGGATGGATCCGCTACGGCGAACCTGGCATGAGCGTCGCCGACCAGGATCGCTATTATGCCGAGGTCGCGCTGATCGCCGAACTGCTTGGCGCCGATCCGATCCCGCGCAGCCGCGCCGAGGCAGAGGCGATCATCCGCGACTTCCTGCCCGAATTGAAGGCCGATGCGCGCAGCCATGAAGTGCTGCACATCCTGCTCGACCAGCCACCCCCCAGCCTGATGCTGGTGCCGTTCCAGGCGATGACGATGCGCGCCGCCATCGACCTGCTGCCCGACTGGGCACGCCGGATGCACGGCCTCCGGCGGCCGAGCCTGAGCCGCCCGGTCGTCCATGCCGGCACGCGCGGCATCGCGGAGGTCGTGCGCTGGGCGCTGAAGCCGTGAACGCTATGCGATCGAGGCGCGACGCCGGGCGTAGAGGAAATAGATCGTCAGCCCGATCCCGTTCCAGATGAAGAACGAGATCTGCGTAATGCTCTGCAGGCTGGTGAAGAGGTAGAGGCAGCCGAGGATCGCGATCGGGGCGACCAACCATACCAGCGGCGTACGGAACGGCCGCTTCACTCCCGGATCGCGCCGGCGCGACACCAGCACGCACACCGCCACAGCGACGAACGCGCACAAGGTTCCGGCATTGGCGAGGCTGGCGATGACGTCGAGCGGTACCAATGCGGCGAGCACCGACACCAAAACCGCCGTCACCGCCGTGATCCGCGCGGGCGTGCCGCGCGTCGATACCTTGGCGAGGCTGGCCGGCAGGAAGCCATCGCGGGCCATCACCAGGAAGATCCGGCTCTGACCATAGAGAAAGCCCAGAATGACGGTTGGCAGCGCGATCGCCGCCGCCGCCGCGACGACGGTCGCAACGCTGCCCTGCCCGATCTCGCGCAGGATCAGCGCGAGCGGCTCCGGGCTGTTGGCGAATTTGGAGAAGTGGAGCGCCCCGACAGCCGCGGCTGCTACCACCATGTAGATGACGGTGCACGCCAGCATCGAGCCGACGATGCCGATGGCGAGGTCGCGCTCCGGCCGCTTGGCTTCTTCCGCCGCGGTCGAGATCGCATCGAACCCGTAAAAGGCGAAGAAGATGATCGCCGCCGCACCCATCATGCCGAATTTGACGCCACCCGCGCCGGGAGTGCTGCCATAACCGAGCGGGGCGAACGGATGCAGGTTGGCCGCATCGAAATGCGGTAGCGCCACCGCGACGAACAGGGTCAAGGTCACGATCTTGAGCACGACCAGGGCGGTATTGATCCGGGCGCTTTCACGCGTGCCCAGCATCAGCAGCCCAGCAACCACCGCGATGATGAAGATTGCCGGGACGTTGATTCCCGGCGTCGCGAGACGGAGCGTGCCATCGGCGAGCGAGCCGGCGAGGCTCGGTCCATGCGTCAATGCGTCGGGCAGGACGATCCCCAGCCCCTTTAAAAAGCCGACCGCATAGCCCGACCAACCCACCGCGACCGTGGCGACCACCAGTGAATATTCCAGGATCAGCGACCAGCCGACGACCCAGGCGATCACTTCGCCCAGGGTCGCATAGCTATAGGTATAGGCACTCCCCGACGCGGGGATCAGCGTCGCCATTTCGGCATAGCAGAGCGCCGCCGCCGCGCAGATCGCGCCGGCCACGACAAAGCTCAACAGCACCGCCGGTCCGGCACGATCGGCGCCAACTCCAATCAGCGTCAGAATCCCCGTGCCGACGATCGCGCCGACGCCGAGCGCGACCAGATGCGGCCAGCTCAATGTCCGCGCGAGCTGATGCTCGGGCGGCGCTTCGGTGATGGTCTTGCGGCGGAGAAGACTTGGCATTGGCACCCCTAATTTGCTCGCCTAGAGCGTCGCGCGTGATTTCTGAATCACGCACTCCGCTCCAGTTATCTGTTGTCGCATCGCTTTTGCGGAAAACCGGTATCCACTTTTCCGCGCGATGCTCTAGGGCAGGTCGTAACAGACGAAACCGTCCTGCGGGAGATGACAATGGACGCCACGCTCGACTTCGCGCTCGGCGAAACCTCCGACATGATCCGCGACACGACGCGTCGCTTCGCGAGCGAGAAGATCGCGCCCCTCGCCGCGAAGATCGACGCCGAGGACTGGTTTCCCATCGAGCTCTGGCCGCAGATGGGCGAGCTCGGCTTGCACGGCATCACGGTCGAAGAGGAATATGGCGGGCTCGGGCTGGGTTATCTCGAACATGTCATCGCCTGCGAGGAAGTCAGCCGTGCCTCGGCCTCGATCGGCCTTTCTTATGGCGCGCATTCCAACCTCTGCATCAACCAGCTGCGCCGCTGGGCCAGCCCGGAGCAAAAGGCCAAATATCTGCCCAAGCTGATCTCGGGCGAACATGTCGGCAGCCTGGCCATGTCCGAAGCGGGCGCCGGATCCGATGTGGTGGGCATGAAGCTGCGCGCCGAAGAGGTTCAGGGCGGCTATGTCCTCAACGGCACCAAATTCTGGATCACCAACGCGGCCTATGCCGACACGCTCGTCGTCTATGCCAAGACCGGCGAAGGATCGCGCGGCATCACCACCTTCATCATCGAAAAGGGCATGCCCGGCTTCTCGATCGGCCAGAAGATCGACAAGATGGGCATGCGCGGCAGCCCGACCGCGGAACTGGTGTTCAACGATTGCGAAGTGCCCGAAGAGAACATCATGGGCCCGCTCAACGGCGGCGTCGGCGTGCTGATGTCGGGGCTCGATTACGAGCGTACCGTGCTCGCCGGCATCCAGCTCGGCATCATGCAGGCCTGCCTTGACGTCGTCATTCCCTATGTCCGCGAGCGCAAGCAATTCGGCCAGTCGATCGGCACCTTCCAGCTGATGCAGGCCAAGATCGCGGACATGTATGTCGCGCTCAATTCGGCGCGCGCTTATGTCTATGCGGTCGCCAAATCGTGCGATACCGGCAAGACTACCCGGTTCGACGCGGCGGGCGCGATCCTGCTGGCGAGCGAGAATGCGGTGAAGGTCAGCCTGGAGGCGATCCAGGCGCTGGGCGGCGCGGGCTATACCAAGGACTGGCCGGTCGAGCGCTTCGCCCGCGACGCCAAATTGCTCGACATCGGCGCGGGGACCAATGAAATCCGCCGCATGCTGATCGGCCGTGAACTGATCGGCGCGGGGTCATAGGAGCCAGCCAAGCATGAAACTGATCGGCCAGTACGATTCACCCTTCGTCCGCCGCGTCGGCATCACGCTGACGCTCTATGACATCGCGTTCGAACACCTGCCCTGGTCGACCTTCGGCGATGCCGACAAGATCGCGCCCTATAATCCGCTGCGGCGCGTGCCGGTTCTGGTGTTCGACGACGGTGTGTCGGTGATGGACTCCGGCGTCATCGTTACCTTGCTCGACGAGATGGCGGGCAATAACGCCATACTCACACGCACCGGTGCCGACCTGCGGACCATGTTGCGCTGGTGTGCGCTCGCCGCCGGCGCGGCCGACAAGGGCGTCAGCCTGGTCTATGAAAAGGCGTTCCGCGACGGTCTGCCGATGTGGGTCGAACGCTGCCGGGCGCAGGTGACCGACACGCTCGATTTGCTCGATCACGAGCGGGCCACGGCAGGTCAATGGTTCGGCGGTTCATCGATGAGCCATGCCGACCTGCTGACAGCGACCGTTTTCCGCTTCATCAGCGAGGCGCTGGTCGGACAATTCGATTTCAACCGCTGGCCCGCTCTCGCCGCGCATTCCAAAACATGCGAAGTGATGCCTGCGTTCCGCGAGATCTATCAACAGTACGAACTCACGCCGCCCAAGGACTGAGCGATGTGGCGAACAGTCATCCTCTATGCACTGGGGCTAGCCATCGCCGCGGTCGCGCTCGAACAACTCAAGTTCCGCTACGCCGCCGACCAGATTTCGACCGATCTCTATGTCGGCTTGCTGGCGCTCGGCTTTATCGGCTTGGGATTGTGGGTCGGCCATAAGCTGACGACGAAGAAGTCGACCGCTGCGTTCGAACGCAACGATGCAGCGATCGCGTCGCTTGGCCTCACTCCGCGCGAATGCGAAATCCTCAAGCTGCTCGCCTCCGGTCAGTCTAACAAGGAACTGGCTCGCAAGCTCAGCATTTCGCCCAATACGGTCAAGACCCACCTGGCCAGCCTGTTCGCCAAGCTCGAGGTCGATCGCCGCGTCAAGGCGATCGAGAAGGCGCGGCTCCTATCGCTGATCGAGTGACATAAAATCCTCCCCGTTCCGGGCAGAGTAATCGCATATGGAGCGGGACGGTATAATCAAGGGCCCGAACCGTCATGCCGGCCTCGTGCCGGCATCCACCAAGGCCTCTTGGCGCGAAGCTTGAGCATCGAGCCCTCAGCCTGCCTCCCGGTGGACCCCGGCACAAGGCCGGGGTGACGTCGGGGAAATGGCCTAAAGCCCCTCAAGCGCGGTATTTTCTGGCCAGTCGCGGCAATGGGACGAAGCACAGACCGCTCCCCTCCTGACCAAACATCCCATAGGCGATTGCCCTGCCGGCACGGGGAGAATTTGATTTCCGCCGCTCGTCCCATTTGGCCAAAATCACCCGTTCGGGCGATAGTGTTCCGGGGAGCGAGCGGCGATCACCTCGCCGTTCGCAACAAGGGGGAATATCATGACTCCGACGCTTCGATACGCACTGATCTATGGCGGACTCGCCAGCATCGTACTCGCCGCTTTCATCGCGGTAACGGCATTGCTGCATCATCAGGTGCAATGGGTCGCAACGTTGACCTTCGGCTATTCGGTCATGCTGGTGGCGATGAGCTTCATCTTCGTCGGCGTGAAGCGATATCGCGACGTCGAGCGCGGTGGCGTGATTCGCTTCTTTCCCGCGCTCGGCTTGGCCCTGTTGATCGCGCTGATCGCGACCATCGCTTATACATTGATCTGGGAAATGTATCTCGCGGCGACGCACTATCGCTTCATGGACGATTATATCGCGTCGGTACTCGCCAAGGCGCGCGCGAGCGGCAAGAGCGCGGCGGAGATCGCTCGGATAAGCGCCGAGTTGGACGGCATACGCGCGATGTACGCCAATCCGTTGATCCGCTTGCCGATGACCGCGATGGAGGTCGCTCCGGTCGGGTTGGCGGTATCGATCGTCTCCGCGGCGCTGCTGCGCAATCCCAGGCTGCTGCCTGCGCGCGAGAATATCAGAGCAGCATCACTTTCGCCGTCACCGACAGACCCGGCCTGAGCGTCGCCAGTGCCGCCTGGCCCGGGTCGAGCCGGATGCGCACGCCGACGCGCTGGACGATCTTGGTGAAATTGCCCGATCCCGGTTCGAACGGTAGCAGGGTGAATTCGCTGCCCGATCCCGGCGCGAAGCTTTCGACCGTGCCGGACAGCGTCTCGCCCAGCGCGTCGACATAGACCTTCGCCTTCTGACCCTCGCGCATGCCGCGCGTCTGCGTTTCCTTGAAATTGGCGACGACGTAGAGCGAGCGCGTCGGCACGACGGTGAACACGCGGCTGCCCGGCTGGACGAAATCGCCGACCTGGACCTGGCGGTTGCCGACCACGCCGTCGATCGGCGCGGCGATCAGCGTGTGCCCGCGATCCTGACGCGCGAGATCGAGCGCGGCGCGCGCCTTCAGCGCCGCTGCTTCGGCGGAGGCGACTTGCGCTTCGAGCACCGGGCGCCGCGCGCGCGTCACATCCGCCTGTTCGCTGGTCACGCCCAGCTCGGCGCGCGACTTCTCGGCAGCCGATGCCGCGCCGATCGCGGTCGCCTTGATCCGTTCGGCGTCGCGGCGCGTGGCGAAACCCTGACCCAACAGCGAATCGTATCGCACCTTGTCCGCATTGGCGCGGATCAGTTCTGCGTCCGCCGAGGCGATCACCGTGCTCGCGGCACGCACCTGGGCCGAGGCGAGACGCTCGTCAGCGTCGAGCGCCGCGAGCGACGCGCGCGCGGTGGCGACACCGGCCTCGGCGTCGGCCAGCGCGGCCTGAGCGGCTTGCACCTTCGCGTCGTAATCCTGGGTATCGATGCGAACCAGTGGGTCGCCCGCGCGGACGATCTGATTGTCCTTGACTAGCACCGCCGCGACCAGCCCGCCGACCTTGGGCGCGACCGCGCTCGAATCGGCGTGAAGATAGGCGTTGTCGGTCGACTCGCTCGACCGCGGCGCGGTCAGCCACAGGATGCCGGCAATCGCCACCGCGAGCGCCACCAGCCCCATGACCAGCGCGCTGCGCGGGACCGCGAAACGCTTCCTGGCTGGAAGTTCGGACGCCGTCGCGGCGTTGGTCGAACTGAAAGGAGCATTCATTTGGCAAGCACCAGCAAGGTGGACGTCGCGGTCGCCATCACGCGGCCATGGGCATCGCGAATATCCGCCTCGGCAAAGGCGACACGGCGGCCGATATTGACCACCCTCCCCTCGGCGCGAACAAGCCCGGTTTGGTCGTTCATCCCGCGCAGATACGAGACCTTGAGTTCGAGCGTGGTGAACCCCTGACCGGGCGTCAGCATCGAATGCACCGCGATCCCGCAGGCCGAATCGAGCAAGGTCGCGGCATATCCGCCATGGACCCCACCCATCGGATTATAATGGCGCTCGTCGGGCGTTCCTTCGAACACCGCGCGTCCCCGTTCGACTTCGACCAGCGAGAAATCGAGCGTCCGTCCGATCGGCGGCTGGGCGCCGCGGGCGAGCAGGTCGCGAACCTGCTGCAGACCGTCGGGCGCGTCGATCACCTCGCTCATTGCCGCTCCTCCAGGCCATAACGCGCGACCAGCAAGGCGTGCACATCCGCCAGGATCGCGTCCGACTGCGCCGGATCGGCGACCGCGCGCGACAACGCGACCGCACCGACCATTTGCGCCAGCATCGCCGATCCTTCCGCATGCGCCTCGGCGATGCCGATGCCGCCCAGCGCCTTGGCCAGCCGCAAGGTCAGCGCTTCCATGCCCTTGCCGAAGCGCGCGCGCTGCTGCTCGCCCGATCGCGCCAGGTCACCCGACAAGGCGGGAAGCGGGCATCCCCGCTCGCGGCGGTCGCGATGCGCCGGGCTGAGGTAGAAGTCGATATAGGCCTTGAGCGCGGCGCGCGGGTCACTGGTCTGCTCGATCGCATCCGACCGTCCGCGCGCATCGTCGAACATCGTGCCGATCGCATCGGCGATCATCGCATCCTTCGATTCGAAATGCGCATAGAAACCGCCATGCGTCAGGCCAGCGCGGGCCATCACGGCCGCCACGGCGACGCCATCGGGGCCCTTCGCGCGGATCTCCTGCGCGGCCTCTTTCAGCACCCGCCGGCGCGTCTCTGCCTTGTGCTCGTTCGAATAGCGCACTTGAACGCCTCCTTTATATGACGCATATAATATAAACGCAGCCGGAGGCAAGTACGTTGGCGTCGATACCACTCTCCCCCCAGGGATCGGCGCGCGCTCCGGCTGCACCGTTCGATCCCTCTCGTCTGACCAACCGCCAGAAATATCTGATCTTCGGCGTGATGGCGTTCGGCCAGTTCATGGCCTTGATCGACATCCAGATCGTCGCCGCCTCACTCAACGAGGTTCAGGCCGGCCTGTCCGCCGGCCCCGACGAAATCAGCTGGGTACAGACCGCCTATCTGATGGCCGAATTGGTGATGATCCCCTTCTCGGCGTTCCTCGCCCAAGCCTTGTCGACGCGATGGCTGTTCGCGCTGTCGGCCGGGCTGTTCACCGTCTCGAGCATCTTCTGCGGCTTTGCCTGGAACATCGAATCGATGATCGTATCGCGCGCCGTCCAGGGGTTCGTCGGCGGCGCGATGATCCCAACCGTGTTCGCGACCGGCTATGTCCTGTTCACGGGCAAGCAGCGCGCGATGATCCCCGCGATCCTCGGCATGGTTTCGGTGCTCGCCCCGACCCTCGGTCCGACCGTCGGCGGCTGGATCACCGATGCGATGGGGTGGCGCTGGGTATTCTTCATCAACGTCGCGCCAGGCGTGATGGTGACAATTCTCACGCTTGTGCTGATCCGCGTCGATACCCCCAACCTCGCGATGCTCAAGCGCATCGACTGGGTCCACCTTGCCTCGATGGCGGTGGCGCTGGCGGGGCTCGAATATGTGCTGGAGGAAGGGCCCAAGAACGAGTGGTTCACAGACATCCGCATCCAGATCGGCGCCTGGCTATCGGTCGTCGCGTTCCTGCTGTTCCTCGAACGGTCGTTCCGGTCGAGCGGCCCGATCGTCAAGCTGACGCCGTTCCGCAAACCGACGTTCGTCTTCGCTTGCGCGTTCAACCTCGTGATCGGTTTCGGCCTCTATGCCGGCACCTATCTAATCCCGCTCTTCCTCGGCCGGGTGCGTGGATACAATGCGTCGGAAATCGGCTCGACGGTCGTTATCGCCGGCTGCGCGCAATTGCTCGGCGTGCCGATCGCCGCCAGCCTGTCACAGCGGGTCGACCAGCGCATCGTCATCACGTTCGGCCTGGCGCTGTTCGCCGCGGGGCTGTGGCTGTTTTCGGCGATGACCCCGGACTGGGGCTTTGCCGCGCTGTTCTGGCCACAAGTGGTGCGCAGCTTCGCGGTGATGCTGTGCATCGTCCCCTCGGTCGGCCTCGCGCTCGGCAATTTCGAAGGTCCCGAACTGCGTTACGCGTCCAGCCTGTTCAACCTGATGCGCAATGCCGGCGGCGCGGTCGGGATTGCCTTGGCCAATACCTGGCTGGCCGACAATACGCGGCTCCATGCGCTGCGGCTGAGCGAGGCGCTGGGGCAGTCGGCCAAGGCCGCGAACGACACGGCGGCGATGCTGGCGCGCGAGTTGAGTGCGGTCACGCCGGATCCGGCCCAAGCGCTGTTGATGGCACAAGGCCTGATGAGCCGGATCGTCGGGCGCGAGGCGCTCACGTTGGCGTTCGACGACGTCTTCCGCCTGATGGCGTATTTGTTCCTGGCGGCGTTGGTGATGGTGCCGTTCTGCCGGCCACCGCGCGTCGGTGCAGCGCCGCCGCCGGATGCGCATTGAGGGTCACGGCGTCCGCGTTGGGCCAATAGGAGCCATTCAGCCGCGCAGCGGCGATGACACGGCACGTCGCAATGAAGGGACCTTCTTGCGTCGCGAGTCGAGCCACCATCGCGGCCTCGCGGGAAGGTGCGTCGGTGCTTGAGCTGCTTGGCAGCGTCTCACACAACGGCGACAGCTTGGAAGAAGTGCGTCCAATAGTCGCTAGATCGAACGCCCCTGAAGGATCGCGCATCGACGCCTGTTGCTGAGCGTCGTCATCGGCGAGCCGGTCGCCCTGGCGGCTAATACCAAGGTGCGTAGGCTCTGAACTATGATGACGGCGTTTTGGCGGTTCTCGGCAAGGAGCATCCGAAGGAATGATGCGGGGTCATCATTCCGAGGGCGTGACGCTGTCCGAGGGCCGCCAAAACGCCGCCCGCACGGTGCCCAGCCCCGCCCGCTGGACATCCTCATGGGTCAGAGGCTACACACCTTGGTATAAGCCCGCCGCCTACGCGAAGAAGTCCGCAGCCTGTCGGGCGCGCGGCTCCGCCTTGGCCTGCGCCGGACGGACGACGACGCTCACCAGTTTGTCCTCATGGTCGATGACGAAACCGCGCCCGACCAGCCAGTCGGCATCGTCGTACAGCTCGGGCGCTGTCGCGTCGCGCGACCGCGGTCGGTCGAGCGCGATCAGGAGCTGAAACTGCGCCGGGGTCAACGGAGTCATTGGGCGTAGTGCCACCTCGCGCGTGTCGAGCACGACCGCACCGTCCTCCCGTTCGAACAGTTGGAGGACGGGTGATTGCTGGCGGACCGATGCCGCGCGCCAGTCGGCTATGGCGGTACCCAACCGCTCAAGCAGATCGGTGTTGTCGAGCAGCTCGGTCGAATAGTCTCCGTCGAAATGATAGGCGATGTCGGCGGTGTCGATCGCGGCGGGGTAGAGCGCGCGATATGCCCCGAACGGTCTTACCGCGCCGATCCCGTTGTCGCGATGCCCACGATAGAGCGGGCTAAACCGGTCGATGACGATACGGTGCATCGCATTGGGGGGATCGAGATGGGCGAGCAGCGGCATCAGTGCCGCCATTGCCGCGTAATCCGCCGCCGCCTCGCCCGGAAAACCGTAGATGATTCCCCAGGCAACGCGGATCCCCGCCGCCGCGCAATCGCGCAGCAATGCGATATTCTGCTGCGCCGACACACCCTTGCGCATCAGCCGCAATGGGCCCGTGGCCAGTGATTCGATACCAGGTTGAATCATCGCGACCCCGCCGCGCGCCATCGTCTCTACCTCGGCGCGGGTCATATTCGATTTGACTTCGTAGAATAGGCTCAGCCGTGGCTTTCGCTCCGCCAGCCCGGGCAGGAGATCGGCGAGATAGGGGCGCGGCATGATATTGTCGGCCATGTAGATCGACGGCCCGCCGCTTTGGGCCAGCGCGTCGAGCTCCGCGCGCATCCGATCCGCCGGCTTGTGGCGGAACGCCATGCCCTCCTCGCCGTTGAGCCCGCAAAACGTGCAATGGCTCTTCGCGCCCCACCAGCAGCCGCGCGAGCTTTCCGCGGTGATGTAGCGCGGCAGATTCTCGGGGAGTGATCCCGCTGCCTGCAACGGCCGCAGCGCCGCGAAATAGTCGCTGAAGTCAGGTGCTGCGACTACGCGCATGTCACGAATCGACGCGCTGCGCTTCACCCGATCGCGCGGCGCGAGCTCGCCGCGGACCAGCTTTTCGCAAAAGTCGGGAAAGTCGATGTCCGACTCCCCGGCAAACACATGATCGATCCAGGGAAAGGCACGCGCAAGACCCAGGCAGAGTGGCCAGGCCGCGTTGGCGCCGCCGAGGACGATCCGGATATCGGGCGCCCGTTGCTTCACGCGCAGGGCGATCGCCGAACACGCCATATTCTGCTGAAAGGTCGAGGACAGCCCGAGGATGCGGGGTCGCATTTCCAGGATGTCATCGATGATCTCGGCGATCGTCGGCTCGATCGCGGGCGCGACGCGGTCGAACACCGCCTGGAGGTCGGCGGCCAGCGAATCGGGCGCGGGTAGCGTGGCAGCCGTCTCCTGTGGATAGGCGAAGTCACGAAAGAGGTGGTCCGCTATCATCGCGCGCATTGGTGTCGCCTCGACCGCCTCATAGCTTTTGAGCCCGATCCGCGCGGCGAGCTTCAGATTGCCATAGACGATTCGGGTCGCGAGCCCCCGCTGTAGGCATGCCGCCTTGAGCACCGCGGTACCGAGCTGCGGGAAGCTGACCGACGCGAAGGGCGGCACGAACAGGCAGATGTCGGGCCGGTCGCGTTCGCCTGTCGCCATGTTGATCATATCCACTTCCATGCCCTCTGCGGCCAGGACCGCCAAGTCCCCTCTTAACGCGGAGACACTTGAAGCAGAGAGCGAACTCGTGCGAGCAGACAGCATGATCCGCCCAGCCCCCTCCCTGACCTGGCCACCCGTTGCGGGAGAGATGGCCCTCTATGACGCGCGCGATGGTTGCTATCATGTCCTCAACAGCTCGGCGGCGGCGATCTGGACAGCCATTGCGGCGGAGACGCCGGTCGAGCGGGTCGCGACAGACCTTGCCATTGCGCATGGCGTTCCGATCGAGGCTATGCGGACGGACGTCGACGCCTTCATCGCCGAAGCGCTCCAGCTGGGTCTGCTCGTCGATGCGTAGGGCCGCAACGTGAGCGGGATTGCGGGCGTCGTCTTCGCCGACGGCCGGCCGGTAAGGCCGGACCTTCTCCACCGGATCGCGGGATCGACCTTTCGCCGCGGCTTTGACGGCGTGCGGACCTGGCACGACGAGCGCGCAGGCATGATCCGCTTCGCCCATGCCACGACGCCCGAGGCGCGCGGTGAGACCCAGCCCTTTGTCGGGGCGGACTCCGGGATCGCCCTGTTGTTCGACGGACGCCTCGACAATCGCGCGGAGCTACTCGCGCTTCTCGGCGCAGAGGGCGTGCGGCTGACCGACGCGCCCGACGGTCTGATCGCACTCAGGCTGTTCGAACGCGAGGGACGTGAGTTCGTCCATCGTCTGGTCGGCGACTATGCTATCGCCGCGTGGCAACCGCGCTCGCGTCGCGTGGACCTGTTCCGCTCGCCGATGGGCTGGCGGCCCTTGCTCTGGGCATTCGACGGCACGACCTTCGGCTTTGCGACCGAGCCGCGCGCGCTGATCCTGGGATTGGGATTCGAGCGCAGACTGAACGAGGGTGCAATCGGCGAGTATCTGTCGGCGCGCTTCGTTTCGGAAACGGATACGTTATGGGCCGGGATCGAGCGGGTGCCGCAAGGCGGGGCGATTACATTCGAGAATGGCTCCGTATCGCGCTGGAATTGGCATGGCGGTCCGTTCGAGGATCTGTCGAATCGATCGATCGACGAACATGTCGAGCGGTTCAACCACCTGCTCAACCAGTCGCTGGAGGCGACGATCCGCAGCGACGGACCGGTCACAGCGCAGCTGTCGGGCGGCCTCGATTCCTCATCGCTCGTGTGCCGCGCGACGCACTTGTTCCGCGAAGGCAGGGTGGACCATCAGATCGGCGCTATCTCCGCGCGCTTCCCGGGCGAGCCGCATGACGAAACCGAATGGAGCAGTGCGGTGGAGGCGCATCTCGGAATCTCCGCCGAGGTGGTCGGCGCGTTGCGCTTCGATCCCGATGTGGCGCGGCAATGGTGCGCCGATTCCTATCAGCTGCCGGTACGCCCCAACGTGCTCGATTCGATGGGCGGAGCGCTGAAGGCGCTGCAGTCCGACGGACGGCGCGTGCTGTGGACCGGGGAAGGCGGCGACGACTGGCTCAACGGATCACTGGCGCACTGGCCGGACCGGTTCATGGCTGGCCGCTGGGGGAAATTGTTCCGCCACGGCGCGGAGCAGTGGCCCGATTCGCCCTGGTACGTTCAGGCCCGCCGGACGCTTCACAGCACGCTGCTGCCGCTGGCCAGCCGAAAGCATCGTGAGGCGTTGCTGACCCCCCATCTCGACTTCCGCCTCGACCGCCCCGACTGGATCCGTCCCGACTGGATGACGCGGATCGGGCTGGCGGACCGCTGGCACCAGAAGATCGCACGCTCGGGCCTTCGCGGAATGGACCAGCAGTCGCGCTACGGCGTTTTCTCGCTTGGCCGACGCTACACGATGATCGATACCGTCCTCGCTTTTGCCGAGGGGCACGGAGTCGAGGTGCGGCACCCGTTCCACGATCTGCGCCTGACCCGTTTCTTCATGGGCGCGGGCGGCGAGCATCTCCGCAAGTTCAATACCCGCAAGCATCTGTTGCGCGAGGCGATGAAGGGAACGCTGCCTGAGAAGATCCGCCAGCGGCGCACAAAATCCTATTTCGTGTCGCACCAGGTGGACGCGATCGGCGAGCTATTGCGCCAACGGCCGGCGCATGAACTGACCGCGGTCAAGCTCGGCTGGATCGTGCCCGAACGGATCGCGGCGATGCACGCGCCATTCGAGGCGTGGCGCAAGAGCGGATCGAACGGCCCCATACCCGACAGCGCATGGGGTCCGGTTTGGTTCACCCTTGCCACCGAGATGTGGCTGGAGCATGCCTTCGGTCTGAAAGCGTAGGGGGCGGGTAACATGGTTCGGACGGCGACGATCGACGACGGGACGAAGCTGCGTCGCAAGGCGGCGGTGGTCAGTGCGGACGTCGCCGACGACGCGATCTTGCTCGACATCGATTCGGGCTATTTCTTCCAGCTCAACCGCACGGGCACCCGCATCTGGACCTTTGTCGAGGCGCCGCAGACGCTGGACGCCCTGTGCAATCATATGGCAGCGAATTACCGGGTGGATGTCGAGGCATGCCGCCGCGACGTGACCACGTTCGTCGCCGATCTGCTCGAGCGCGGCGTGCTGGAAGTCGCGGATTAGAGTGTCGCGCGTAAAAGCGGAACCGGTTTTCCGCAAGAAGCGATGCGATCACAAATAACTAGAGACGCGCGTGATCCAGAAACCGGGCGTGCCTCTCTGGCCGATCGCATCACCCCCGAGCGCGATAGATCCAGCCGTTCAGGGCGAAGCGCGAATCGGCAAAGGCGCGCGACGGGCAGTGGACCGGCATAACCTCATGCGGTCCCCAGGACGGGAAGACGACCAGGCTATTGTCGTCGGGTTCGATATCGAGCCCCGCATCGCCCGGTGCTGCGCCCAGCCGGTGGAGCCGCAGCGCGCCGCCTGCGAACCCCTTGGGCCGTCGATGGAAATAATAGACTGCGCTCAGCATCCGGTCGCCCCGCCTACTTTGCGCGCTGGCATAGGTGTCCGCATGGAGCGTGAAATGCGCGCCGTCATTGTGCGCGGCGAGTTCGAGTTCGACCTCGCTCGTCGCGAACGGAGTGGATCGCAGCATGGCCGACCAATGGGGGGCTGCCTCGCGCAACCGGAGGTCCAGCAACTCGGCGATCTCGCCAAGGTCACGAAGCACCAGTGCGCGGCGGACTTCGGGCTTGATCATTCCTCCGGCCAGTTGTGCGGGGACGAATCGGGCTTCGTTCTCCAGCGCCCATTCGAGGAGAGCGGCATGGCTTTCCGTATCGAGGAAATCGACGATGCGCAGATGCGGCAGGATCGGTGCGGTCATCCGGTGGGCCGCGCCGGTGCCGCCCGCTCGCGCAAGTAGCGCAGCACCATCGCCTCGCTCGCGCTATCCGCTTGGCGGCGCATCCGGGGCGCGCGCGGCTCGGCATCGCTGTCCAGATACCGGAGCACTGCACGCACGCTGCCGCCATAATCGGCCGTCAGTGCCTCATAACTCAGCGCATGCGGCGTTGCGTCCATCGCCACGAACAGGTTGCGGAAATGGCCGTGGCAGAAATCGGAATAGCTCATGATCCGCTCGATCCGATCGGCGTCGAACGGTGCGGTCGTGAGGGAGTCCTCTCCGGTCGCGCCCGGAATCGAACGCCAACGCCCGGTCTCGACCGCGAGTATCGCTGAGACCGCTTGGCGCAACCTGTCCTCGCGCCACAGATGGACGAACTGCGGGTTGGGGAACAGCCGAGCGACGTGTTTGGCGAGAGCCGCGTAATAGCTGGCGGGCGCTTCGGATGGCGGCACGTTGGCGAAGCGATCCAGCTCGAGGTCTGCATCGCGCGCGATCTCCTCGATGTCGCGCCAAAAGAGTTTCACGCTTAACGTGCCGTCAGGCGAGGTGCGATGGCGGCGAACGGCGGCGCTCAAGCTGTCATGGTCAGGCGCATTCCAGCGCCGGGTGAAGGAAGGGCGAAACCCGGCATGGAAATATTCGAGCGGGCAGCCGAGCCCGCCCGCAAAATATAGCGCTTCGCAGAGCAACGTGCTGCCCGAGCGCGGGTGGGTGCAGAGCAGCACCGTACGACGCGGTGGACCTTCCCATTGGGGATAGTCATGGGCGGCGGACGCCAGATCATAGGGAACAACACCCTGGGCGCGATCGGAGAATCCCCCCATTACGCGGCACAATCGATCAACAGAGGGCTTTGCCGCCGCGTGCCGATCGGACACGCGGGCTCCAATCCGATCAGGGCTTCAGGTCAGGTTGCTGATGCCATCCGTCGGACGATAGGAAATGCCCTCGGCGGCCTTCGCCGGGAGAAAGCTAGCGATTTCGGGCTTCACCCACTCTTCTGTTTCGACCTTAGCGATCTGTTCGTCGTTCTTCGGAAGCTTTTCCATCCTACCCACCCTCTTTGATTTCAGAAATAGGTCTAGCACTCCGCCTTCGGCAAATCAATTCGCCTGCCACAGCCGCACGCGGTCCCGCTCATGCGCCCCACCGACCGCGACCGGCTCGCCAGCCCGCGTCTCCAACGGTTGCGGAAACCGCCAGAGAAGAGCGCCCCAGCAGGAAGCGGCCCCAGGCTCCGGCCGATTCTCGTACCGGCCAACCGCATCCATTTCGAGAGCGATCCATTGTACGATCCCGTCCACCCGGCTGCCTTGCGACGCGATCGCGAATTCCCGCCGTTCCGCCTTGCGAGGCTCGGCGCTGGCGAAGTCGAAGCTGAACAGATCGACCGGATCGCTGCACAACGCCACTTGTTCCAATCCGACGCGGATCATCTCGCTCGGCGAGGCGAGGCGATTGAACGCGGACAGATCGAATCCACTAGCGTCGGTGAGACGCGGAGCCCGGCTGCGCAAATCGCGAGCAAGCGCGACGCGGATCGTCCCGCGCGGAGGAATGACAATGCCACCGGGCGCTAGCAGCCGGGCGACCGCATCCTCATGCGCCGTCAGCACCCCTTCGCTGAGCAGGTCGTTGCTAATGATCTCCGACACGAGAATGTCGGCCGGGCCACCCAGGTCGCGGTCGACGTCGAGTGCAGTGGAATGCTTGTTGATCACCGTGACCCGATCGGCAAAGCCGTTCGCCGCGACCACGTCGCGCGCGGCCGCGGCGATGGCGGGATCGGCTTCGCACGTCACCACGCGCGCACCCTCCCGCGCGGCCATCATCGCGAGCAGCCCGCTACCCGCACCGATCTCCAGCACACGGCAACCAGGATGGATGGCGCGGATCAACGCCTGTTCATAGGCCTGGTTGCGCGCGCGATCGAAGGGGATCACGAAATGCCAGCTATGGACGCCATCGCTCAATATCTCGGCGGCGGTGACTCCAGCTTCGCCGCGACCACCCGTCATCGCATGGACCTGGTCCGCCAGTTCCAGCGCGCGCCGACGTTCGCCAGCCGCGATCAACTGGCGCGCGATCGCGATCATTCCACGGGGGTCGCCCGCCACCTTGGGCAGCAGGGCGGAGAGTTGGGCAGCGCGATCGGTCATCGGGATGCGGTAGCCGACTGAGTATCGCATGCAACCGCGTCGGGGTTCAGCAACGGACGGAGCAGCGCCTTGACCTGTGGCAGCGCCGCATAGTCGCTGGGATAAACCAGCCGCCAGGCCGGGCGGTTGTGGAGCAATTCGCGCAGTCCCGACACGGCATGGACACGTTCCTGCATGCTGGTACCGCTCGGGTTGAAATGGACGATCTGCGGCACGATCAGCGTCATGGCCTCGGCGATCCCGAGCCGCTCCAGCCGCGGCTCGGCCACATTAGCGCGACGGTCGAGAAAGATCAGCGCGCGCAACGGGACCAGCGCGGGCGGGTCGCCCGCCACGAGCGGGCAACGCGACTTGCCAGTGGCGCTGGCGAGCGGCACACTGCGCCCGGCCGGCAGCTCCAGTCCGTCACGCGATTCCGGCCACAGGCACACCGTTTTCGCGCCTGCGCCCAGCATCGGTGCGTCGGGCTGCCACAGCAAGGCGGTATCGTCGCCCAGGATCTGCCAGCCGTCCTGCACGGTCAGCGCCGCGCAGAGCGTCGATTTGCCCGCGCCCGAACGCCCGATCAGCAACATTCCGCCGCCATCCTGGAACAGTGAGGCGGCGTGGACCGCGATCGCCCCTTGCAGCATCGGCACCCGCGTCAGCACGCGGCGTAACAGAACCTCGATCGCCGCCGCATCGGGCGGCATGGTTTCCGCGACCAGCGTCATCGCGCGTCCATCACGGTCGATCAGATAGCTCCCGTCGAAGCGCGAGCGGATCAGCCAGCGCCCGTCCCGCTCGCCCAGGCGCAAGCGATAGCCGTTGCGCCATTCATAACTGACCGAGTCATGCTCGACTGGCGATCCGGTCTCGACCGCCAGGTCGAGGTCGCCGGTCCATCCGCCGTCGCCATCGGCCGCAGGCACCAGCCCGGGCAATTCGATCTGGGACCGGACCCGGAGACCGCCGAAGCTGTAGTGATAGGTCATGCTTCTTGCCTGTCGTACGTCAGGCGCGCAGGCGCCGGATCGCCCAGCCGAATGGCCGGATCAGCGGATACATCCAACCGAGTCTGCGGGGTAGCGCGAATGCGGCCCGATCCTGCGGCGAACTAAGGTCCCACGCCAGTTGGCGGCCCCAGAAATGCCGGGTCGGCTTCATTGCATAAGTGATCGACCGGCTCCACACGCTCCCGGCGATGAACCGGCGCAGCGAATTGCGCGGCCTAGCCTCATACCATTGCGGCCCGTCGTGAAATTGCGCGACCAGCCGGTTGAGCAGCCTTACGTCGATCCGCCGCGCGCCGCGCGCCAGCACTGCTGCCGGCACCGGGCGCGTCAGCCAGTGGTGCAGCGCCCAGCCGACATGCAGCATCATCCCGCTGAGCCCTTCTTTGGCGGCCGTAGCGAGGGCTTGGTCCCACGCAGCATCGGAATCGAGCAGTACGGCGAGATCGGCCAGCCACATCAGCCGCTGCCAGCCATGCCGGATGCCGTGCACGGCCAGATAGACCGGCAACCGCCGCCGCATCATCGCGGGAACCGCCATGCCGGCGATCGTCACCGTCTCGCGCTCGGCCCAGAGCGCCTCGAAGTCCCAAGGGAGCAGCGCTGGATTCTCGCAGAGGCGATCGTGCAGCTCGACCAGGATGCGCCTCTCTCCATGCACCCATCCGCTTTCCTTGGGCGGCGTGTCCTCATCCGGTCGGACAGGCCCAGCATGGATCGGCGGCACATAGCCCAGGTCACGCAGGATCGCTTCGGCGTCGCTGGTGCGCTGGCGCTCGACCAGCACGTCGATGTCGCGCCCACCCCGCGCGACCGGATCGCCGTATAGCTGGATCGACAGGGCGATACCCTTGATGAATACATATCGGATTCCGGCTGCGTCGAACGCGCGCGCAATCCGTACCAGTTCATGCAATCGGCTCATCGCGCCGACGACATGCGCGCGACGCGCGTCCTCGAGCACCGCGCAGGTTGCAACAGGCATGACCCTAGCGTGCAGCAGAGCCGGAAGGGCGAGCCCGATCAGACCATGATGCACGAGCCCGCGCTGGACGATATCCCAGTCCCCGACCTGTGCCGCGGCACGATCCAGTTGAACCGAGGCGCCGCCGCTCGCCAGTCGGGTCGCTGCGAAGACAAAGCGCAATTCGGGCGAGAAATCAGGGAGAGGAGCGCCATCATCTCCTCCAGGCCGAATCGCGAACCCCGACATCGCCTACCCCTGTTACGCCCCCTGATCCGATCACCCGGCAAGTAGCGCGATACAATATTCAATTCCACCTTGCCGCCAATCGGTCCGCAGGCCCAGCCGTACTTGCGTCCGACTTTATACCGCGGGACTGAATATCTATCGGAGGTTGACCAGACGGTGTAGGTGCCGCGGCCTGAATCGGTAGGTCGGTTCTCGACCCAAAATGGCGCTAACGGACCCTTCGGCCAAGCGACGGCCATTTCAGCCGCGACGAGCGCGAAAGCCACCGCGCCGATTGCGGCGCGGAAATCGTCATTCGGACTGCCAACTCAATCCTGACCGATCGCCCGCCGGGACATACCCCCAGCGGGGATATGCCCTCGCGCCCACCGGATGCCGGTCGAGATCGACGATCGCCGCTAGCATCGTGCGATCGTCCGGCGCCACGCGCCTTACCAGACGTGGACGCGGTCGCCCGGCGCCAGATAGCGCTTGTCGCCCGGCTTGATCCCGAACGCGTCGTACCACGCGTCGAGGTTGCGCACCGTCTCGACCCGCAGCGGCGCCAGCGCATGGACGTCGGTCGCGATCCGCGCCCGGATCGCGCGATCGCGCATCTTGGTCCGCCAGCTCTGCGCGAAGGCCAGAAAGAAGCGCTGATCGCCAGTCAGCCCGTCGATCACCGGCGCGGGCTTGCCGCCCAGCGACGCGTGATAGGCCTCGTACGACGCGGTCAGGCCGGCGGTGTCGGCGATATTCTCGCCCAGTTCCTGCGCACCATTGGCGTACAGGCCCGGTAGCACTTCATATTTGTTATACTGGTCGATCAGCGCCTTGCCCGATGCCTCGAACCGAGCGAGATCGGTCTTGGTCCACCAATTGTGCAGGCGGCCGGTGGAATCGAAATCCGATCCCAGATTGTCGAACGAGTGGCTGACCTCATGCCCGATTGTTGCGCCGATCGCGCCGTAATTGGCCGCCGGGTCGAAGGTCGGATCGAAATAGGGTGTGTTGAGGATCGCGGCCGGGAAATTGAGCGCGTTCTGCAGCGGCAAATTTACCGCGTTGACGGTCTGCGGCGTCATCCACCATTCGCCGCGATCGGGCGTCTTGCCGAGCTTGCCGATCTGATAGCGATAGTTGGACAGCCTGGCGCGGAGCAGATTGCCCGCCGGATCGGTCGCACTGACCGCATAATAAGGACGTATCGGCCAGGTGTCTGGGTAACCGACCCCGACCTTCAGCACCGACAGCTTCTTGCGCGCTTCGGTCTTGGTCGCAGGCGCCATCCAGTCGAGCGCGGCGATGCGTTTGTCGAACGCACCGACGATGTTCTTGACCATCGTCTGGATCGCCGCCTTGGACGATGCCGGGAAATATTTGGCCGCATAGATCTTGCCGACCTCATAGCCCAGCGCGCCGTTGACCGCGCCGATCGAGCGCTTGTCGCGCGGCTGCTGCGCCGGCGTGCCGGTCATCTGCTTGCCGAAAAAGTCGAATTTGGCATCGTCGAATGCCCTGGGCAGCGCGGTAGCGACCTCATTGATGCGGTGGAACGCCAGCCAGTCCTGCCACGACTGCATAGGCTCGCTGGCAACCAGCGCTGCGAGCTTGGTGGTCGTCTCGGGGTTCCAGACGATGAAATTCTGCTGCTTGGGCAGACCTGCCGCGGTCCAATAAGCGTTCCAGTCGATGCCCGGCGCCTTCTTGGCGAAATCGGCGCGGGTCCAGGGATTGTCGCCCTTATGCGCGTCCTGCGCGGTCACGATGTCGGTCTGCGCCTGGGCGATCTTCGTCTCGAGCGCGAAAACGCGGCCGGCCCGCGCCTTGGGATCGCTCATCCCGGCAAGCGTGAAGACCTTCTCCAGATAGTCCTTATAGCCGTCGCGAAGCTCGGCCATCTCCTTCTTGTCGGACAGATAATAATCGCGGTCGGGCATGCCGACGCCGCCCTGCATCAGATAGGGCGCGTTGATCGTCGGCTTGTTGAGATCCTGCCCCACGAACAGCCCGAACAGATTGTCGGTCGAGGCGTAATTGTTGTTGTTGAACGGATCGGTATCGGCTCGCATGTTGGCACCGAGCATCGCCGACAATTGCGCGCGCGTCTTGAGCGCGTCGATCGGCGCCAGGATCGGCTTCAGCGGGGCGGTCCCGCGCGCCTCGATCGCGGCGGCATTGTTATAGGCGTCGTAATAATCGGCGATGCGACGCAGGTCGCTGCCCGGCTTCGCCTTTGACGCTGCGGCACCCTTGATGATGTCCGCGTTGCGCGCCTCGGCCACCTTGAACACGTCGAGCCCGACCCCGATCGACGAACGGTCGGCAGGGATTTCGGCGGTCTTCAGCCAGATGCCATTGGCATAGGCATTGAAATCGTCGCCGGGCTTTACGCTATGGTCGATCAGCGCCTGGTCGACGCCGGATTTGGTCCCCATCACTGCCTGGGCGAGAGCAGGAGCCTGCCATAGGGCAACTCCGCCTGCGGTGGTGGCGAGCAGCATGGCGGCGAGAATTGAGCGCTTCATCGGGAACCCTCTTTGGTCTGGTGTATGACTCGCTGGCTACACCAACACAGTTTGCCGCGCTAGGGGACCGTGCGGCTTCCCAATGCCAATCTGCACGGCTAGTCAGGGCGGCATGAGCGCCCCCGTTCTCGACACTCGCCTTTCCCCCGACAGCGACCAGTTCCGCGCCAATGCTGCGCACAATCGCGCGCTCGTCGACCGCCTTCGCGCCGACATCGCGACGGCCGCGCTGGGCGGCAATGAGAAGAGCCGCGAGCGCCACACGTCGCGCGGCAAATTGCTCCCGCGCGATCGTGTCGAACGCCTGCTCGACCCGGGCTCGCCGTTCCTCGAGATCGGCCAACTCGCCGCGTGCGATCTGTACGGCGGAGAAGTGCCCGGTGCGGGGATGATCGCCGGGATCGGCCGCGTCTCGGGCCGCCAGGCGATGATCGTGTGCAACGACGCCACGGTCAAAGGCGGCACTTACTATCCGATGACGGTCAAGAAGCATCTCCGCGCGCAGGAGATCGCCGAACAGAACCGCCTGCCCTGCATCTATCTGGTCGATTCGGGCGGCGCCAACCTGCCGCACCAGGCCGAGGTCTTCCCCGACCGCGATCATTTCGGCCGGATCTTCTTCAACCAGGCGAACATGTCGGCGAAGGGCATTCCCCAGATCGCCTGCGTGATGGGTAGCTGCACCGCGGGCGGCGCTTACGTCCCCGCAATGTCCGACGAGAGCGTGATCGTCCGCAATCAAGGCACGATCTTTCTTGCCGGCCCTCCGCTCGTCCAGGCCGCGACCGGCGAAGTGATCAGCGCCGAGGATCTCGGCGGCGGCGATTTGCACGCACGCAAGTCTGGAGTGGTCGACCATCTCGCCGAGAATGATGAGCACGCGCTGACCATCGTGCGCGACATCGTCTCGACGCTGCAGGCCGATCGCCGTCCCGATATCGAATTGCGCGAGCCGCGCCCGCCCAAGTTCGATCCACACGATCTGTACGGCATCATCCCGCAGGATGTGCGTGCGCCCTACGACGTGCACGAGATCATCGCGCGGCTGGTCGACGGATCGGAATTTCAGGAGTTCAAGGCGCTGTACGGCAGCTCGCTGGTGTGCGGCTTTGCGCATATCTGGGGCATGCCGGTCGCGATCCTCGCCAATAACGGCGTGCTGTTCAGCGAAAGCGCGATCAAAGGCGCGCATTTCATCGAGCTCGCCTGCCAGCGGCGCATCCCGTTGCTGTTCCTCCAGAACATCTCGGGCTTCATGGTCGGCGGCAAGTACGAGGCGGAGGGCATCGCCAAGCATGGCGCCAAATTGGTGACCGCGGTTGCCACCGCCAGCGTGCCGAAGGTCACCGTGCTGATCGGCGGCAGCTTCGGCGCGGGCAATTACGGTATGGCGGGCCGCGCTTATAGTCCGCGCTTCTTGTTCACCTGGCCCAACAGCCGGATCAGCGTGATGGGCGGCGAACAGGCAGCGTCCGTGCTGGCGACGGTCCACCGCGATGCGGCCACTTGGACGCCAGAGGAAGCCGAGGCTTTCAAGCAGCCGATCCGCGACGACTATGAGGCGCAAGGTAATCCCTGGCACGCCACTGCGCGTTTGTGGGACGATGGCATCATCGACCCGGCGCAGACCCGCGACGTACTCGGCCTCGCCTTCGCCGCCTGCCTCAACGCCCCGATCCCCGAAGCCCCGCGCTTCGGCGTGTTCCGGATGTGATGCTAAGGGACGGGCTCTTCTCATTCCTCCCCGAGCTCGTCTCGGGGAGGGGGACCGCCCGGCGCAGCCGGGTGGTGGAGGGGCAATCGCGCACGTGCAGTCGCGACAATGTACTCGATCACGCCAGACAGATTCCTCAACACCTCGCTCGCCGGTATCCGCACGGTCGTCACACCCGCCTTCCCCAGCCAAGCGTCACGAGCAGCATTCCGAGCCGGCCGGTCGCCACATCCATGCGCCTCGCCATCGACCTCGATCGCCAGCCGCGCGTCGCTGCAGAAAAAGTCGAGGCTCAGTTTCCGCCCCGTAGGCCGCTGACGCCGAAACTTCAGCCCACCTGGGCGTTTGCGCAGTTCCTGCCAGAGCAGCACCTCCGGCAGCGTCATCTCGCGGCGAAGCCGGCGCGACTGCCGGACAGCTCCAGCTTGCCCTTTCGGTGCGACATCTCGGTACATAACCCTTGCCCCTCCACCATGCTTCGCATGCGCGGGGGCGAGATCGTGTCTCCCAGACACGATCTTGGCCAGCCGGGGGCTGGCCAAAGCCCCCCGCGCCCTCCCCGAGCAAAGCTCGGGGAGGAATTGAAAGAACCAAGATGAACGCAATCCTCCTCCCTCTCCTTCTCCTCGCCTCGGTCGCGGACCAGAAGTCCAGCGACAAGCTTCCCCCCGCCAATCCCCTGCCGATGCCCGTCAGCGAGGAATCGCAAGTGATGGTCCCGCTCAATGCATGGTTCGCCGCGATCGACGCCGCTGACGCCAATGCGATACGCGCGCAATTGCGCATGGACGGCGGCGGCGGCGCGACCGTTGCGGCGACAAAGGCCGATGGTAGCAAGATCGTGCGCCACCTGACCTGGGAGCAATATCTCGCCAACGTGAAGCCCGGCGAGCACCGCTATCACGAGCAATTCACCGGCCAGCCGGCAATCGGGATCGATGGCGACATCGCAATGGTCTGGGGCGAGTTCACCTTATCGGTCGATGGCAAGGTCGCGACTTGCGGCGTCGATCATTTCGACATGGTGCGGGAAAACGGCGTGTGGAAGGCCCAGAACGTGACTTGGTCGCAGCGGACGACGGAGTGTCCCGGCGCGTGATCACTTCGCTCCTCATCGCCAATCGCGGCGAGATTGCCTGCCGTATCATCCGCACGGCGCGAGACATGGGCATCCGCACGATCGCGGTCTATTCGGACGCCGACGCCCAAGCACTCCATGTCCGGCAAGCCGACGAAGCGGTGCATATCGGCCCTTCGCCCGCCCGCGAAAGCTATCTGGTCGGCGAGAAGATCCTTGCCGCCGCCATGTCTACAGGAGCGGAGGCGATCCACCCCGGCTACGGTTTTCTCAGCGAGAATGCCGACTTCGCCCAGGCGGTGAAGGATGCCGGGCTGATCTGGGTTGGCCCCAATCCCGACAGCATCCGCGCGATGGGGCTGAAGGACGCCGCCAAGCAGCGCATGATCGCCGCCGGCGTGCCGGTGACCCCGGGCTATCTCGGCGAGGATCAGCGTCCCGATCATCTCAAAGCCGAAGCCGAGACGATCGGCTATCCTGTACTCATCAAAGCAGTCGCGGGTGGTGGCGGCAAGGGCATGCGCCGGGTCGATGCGCCGGAAGACTTCGCCGACGCGCTCGCTTCCTGCCAGCGCGAGGCTGCCGCTTCGTTCGGCGACGATCGCGTGCTGATCGAGAAATATATTCTGAGCCCTCGCCATATCGAAGTGCAGGTGTTCGGCGACAGCCACGGCAACGTCGTCCACCTGTTCGAGCGCGACTGCTCGCTGCAGCGCCGGCACCAGAAAGTGATCGAGGAAGCCCCCGCCCCCGGCATGGACGACGATACGCGTGCTGCGATCTGTGCTGCAGCGGTCCGTGCAGCAAAAGCGGTCGATTATGTCGGCGCCGGCACGATCGAGTTCATCGCCGATGCCAGCGACGGCCTGCGCGCCGACCGCATCTGGTTCATGGAGATGAACACCCGACTCCAGGTCGAGCATCCGGTGACCGAGGAGATTACCGGGCAGGATCTGGTCGAGTGGCAGTTGCGCGTCGCCTCGGGCGAAGAGTTGCCGCGGACGCAGGACGAGCTCGAGATCAACGGTTGGGCAATGGAAGCACGGCTCTATGCCGAGGACCCGGCCAAAGGATTCCTGCCCTCGATCGGCCGGCTCGAAGCGTTCGACCTGGGCGACGATGCCCGCGTCGATACCGGGGTCGAGCAAGGCGCCGACATCTCGCCTTTCTACGATCCGATGATCGCCAAGGTCATCGCCTGGGGTGAAGACCGCGAGGAAGCGCGCGAGCTGCTGGCCGACGCCTTGTCCGACGCGATCGTCTGGCCGGTGCGGTCAAATGCAGGCTTCCTGGTCGAAGCACTCGAGCATGAGGCGTTCGCCGAGGGGAATGTCGACACCGGCCTGATCGCGCGCGAAGGCGATGCGTTGATGCCGCCCGAACGACCCTCGGACGAGGCGCTGGCCGACGCCGCCGCCGCGCTGATCGGCGAGCTGCCGATGGCGGGCTTCCGCCTCAACGCGCAGCCCCGGCGAACCGACACTTTCCTGCTCGACGGCGCCACGGTCGCGATCGAACACGGCGCGGCCGAACCCGGATCGGAAGCGGTCGACAGTCTGCTGATCGCCGAGGGCGGACAGGTCTGGCAATTGACCCGCTGGCGTGCAGCCGGAGGTGCGGCAGGCGCCGCCGGCGACGGCGCGATCCTGGCACCGATGCCCGGCCGGGTGATCGCGGTCGATGTCGCCGCGGGCGATACGGTCGCCAAAGGCCAGAAGCTGCTGACGCTCGAGGCGATGAAGATGGAACACGGCCTGACCGCGCCGTTCGATGGTATAGTGGCAGAGTTGAACGCAGCAATTGGGTCGCAGGTCCAGGTCGATGCCTTGCTGGTCAGAATCGAGAACCCCGAATGAGCGAGCCCCAGGCCACGACCTTGCGATAGCCCGGCCCGAGGCCTAAGCGGCGGGCATGGCGAAGACCCATCGTTTCTTCTCGCACCACGCGCACGAATTTCTGCGCGTGGCCGCCTGCACCCCGGTGGCCAGCGTCGGCGACATCGCCGCGAATGTCCGCGAGACGATCGCGCTGGCGAAGCGCGGTCACAAGGAAGCGTGCGACCTGCTCGTCTATCCCGAGCTCAATCTCACCTCCTATGCGATCGACGATCTGCATCTGCAGCAGACGATCCAGCGCGCGACCGAAGCGGCACTCGCCGAAGTCGCGGCGGCGACCGCCAAATTGCGCCCGGTGCTGCTGGTCGGCGCGGCGATCCCGCGCAATGGCCGGCTCTATAATTGCGCCGTGGCGATCCATCGCGGCCGGATCCTGGGCATCGTGCCCAAGACATTCCTGCCCAATTATCGCGAATATTATGAGAAACGCTGGTTCGCGAGCGGCGACGGCGTGGTCGGGACAGAGATCGACATTGCGGGGCAAACGGGCGTGCCGTTCGGCACCGACCTGATCTTCGCGGCCAGCGACTTATCGCATTTCATTTTCCATGCGGAAATCTGCGAGGATTATTGGGCGCCTGTTCCGCCCTCGACCTGGGCGGCGCTGGCCGGTGCGCTGGTCTGCTGCAACCTGTCGGCGTCCAACGTCCTGATCGGCAAGGAGCGCCAGCGGATGCTGCTGTCGGGGTCGCAGTCCGATCGAGCGGTGTGCGCCTACGTCTTCTCCGCCGCCGGTCCGGGCGAAAGCACGACCGATCTAGCCTGGGACGGGCAGGGGATGGTGCACGAACTGGGCGAGTTGATCGCAGAGTCCGAGCGCTTTCCGGCGACATCGGGCTTGTTGGTCGCCGATGTCGATTGCGGACGTGTCCGGCACGAGCGGATGCGCAACAGCACCTTCGCCGATGCCGCCCGTTTCGCCGGGATCGCCGATGGCGACTTCCGCTTCATCGGCTTCGAGGCGAAACCCGATTTTGCCGATGTCGGTTTCAAGCGCGACGTGCGGCGCTTTCCGTTCGTTCCCAACGCGCCGGAAAAACTCGACGCCGATTGCTACGAGGCGTTCAACATCCAGGTTTCCGGGCTGATCCGCCGCGTCGAGGCGGCGTGCGCCAAGCGACTGGTGATCGGCGTGTCGGGCGGGCTCGATTCTACCCACGCGCTGATCGTCGCGGCGAAGGCCATGGACCGGCTGGGCCGCTCGCGCGACCATATCCTGGGCTATACGATGCCCGGTTTCGCGACCAGCGAGGGGACCAAGTCGAACGCCTGGGCACTGATGCGCGCGCTCGGCGTGGCGGGTGACGAGATCGACATCCGACCCGCCGCGAGACAGATGCTCGGCGATATGCGGCACCCGTTCGCCAATGGCGAGCCGGTCTATGACGTGACGTTCGAGAACGTTCAGGCCGGCCTCAGGACCGACTATCTCTTCCGCCTGGCCAACCAGCATGACGGTCTGGTCGTCGGCACCGGCGACCTGTCGGAGCTCGCGCTCGGTTGGTGTACTTATGGCGTCGGCGACCAGATGAGCCACTACGCGGTCAATGCCGGCGTGCCCAAGACGCTGATCCAGTTCCTGATCCGCTGGTGCATCCGCACCGACCAATATGACGGCGAGACCGACCGCGTGCTCGAGGCTATCGTGGCGCAGGAAATCTCGCCCGAACTGGTCCCGGCCGGTGCCGACGGCGCGATCCAGTCGACCGAGAACAAGATCGGTCCGTATGAGCTCAACGACTTCTTCACGCATTATATCGTGCGTCACGGCATGGTGCCGTCCAAGGTCGCGTTCCTGGCGCTGAAGGCGTGGGAAGATGCGAGCGCTGGCCGCTGGCCGCGCGATTTCCCCGCCGCCGCGCGGAACGCTTACGACTTGCCGACGATCCGCTCGTGGCTGGAGAAGTTCCTGTTCCGCTTCTTCACGATCAGCCAGTTCAAGCGCTCGGCGATCCCGAACGGGCCGAAGGTTTCGGCCGGTGGCGCACTGTCCCCGCGTGGCGACTGGCGCGCGCCGTCGGACGGCACTGCCCAGCCCTTCCTGGACGAACTGGCCGCGAACCTGCCCTGACGCCGACGCTTGTGCTGCGAGTGCTCGCGCGAAGGCGGGAGCCCAGAATTACAAGCGGAAGAGCGGGCGATTCTGGGCTCCCGCTTTAGCAGGAGCACCAAAATCGTTTACTTAAGGGAACAAGACGGTTCGACTGAGTTCCGTCAAAGCCCGATCTGCAGCGTCGCGCGCAGCGAGAGCGCGGCGCGGTTGTTCTGCTGCTCGGCGCCGACCTCGCCGCCGACGCGGAAACCGGGCGAGCCGCCCGAGGCGCGGAAGCGGCCGACCCAGCCGTCGGTGCGCTTGTCCGGGATCAAAGTGAAGGCCTGGCCGCCCGTGAAGCTCGCCGTGGTCGACCCCAATTGCCCGCCGATGATCTGGCGGCGTCCGCCCTCTATCTCGGTATGGAACCAGCCGTCCTCGGTCGAGCCGAAAGTGAGGCCCACCGCCATGGTGGCATTGGCCGCGAATTCGTCGCTGGTGCGCTTGGCGATCGACAGGTCGAACGCCTTACCGCCGCCGCTTTCGGTATGGGCATCCTCGTCCAGCCGGTAATAGTCGACCGACAGGATCGGGCGGAAGGTCAGGTGACCGACCGCGCCTTCGTATGAGGCGCCGCCGGTGGCCGACAGCATATTGCCGCTCCACTTCGAGCTGTTGCTCAGCGCGACCGGAGTGCTGGTGCCGTCATTGCCGTTGAAGCTGCGTGAGCTCGAGAAATTGACCTTGGCGGCCGACACGCGGGCGAACGGACGCAGCCCGCCGAATTCGGCGCGCCAGTAGCCGCCGATTTCATACTGGTCCGACGACACCGTATTGTCGGTGCCATTGTCGTTGTCGTTACCGTGGATATAGGCGAGCGACAGGCCGAAATTGCCGAGCTTGGTCTTGTATTCGGCGCCGCCCGACGTGCCCCAGCCGTTGATGTCGTAGGAAGCGGTGTTGAGGAAACCCTTCGACCCGCCATAGGCGATTTCCTCGATCCAATAGCCCCATTTGCCCTTGTCGACATAGGGCGCGCCGCCGTCGGTCAGCATGCGGCCGATCGCCCGCGAGCCCGCGCTTACCGCGGCGAAGGTGCCGCCGGCATGGTCCGGCAGCATTTGGCGGATCGCGGTCTGGAAGGTGGTGCTGTCGGTAATGTTGAGGAACGAATTCGCGACCTTGCTGTCCTGGCTCAGCGCGGCATAGATCGCGCTATAAGCGGCGGATCCGGAGCGGTTGAGCCCCAACTCGCTCGCGGTCTTGGCCGCGATGTCGATCGCGATCTGGTTGGCGGGACCGCCGGTCGCGATGCTGGTCTTGTACATGTAAGGCAGCGCCACCGACGATGTCGTCAGATTGTTCGCACCGGTGATCGTGCCGGCGGTCAGGATCGTATAATGGCCGGTCCCGGTGACGAGGCCAGTCAGCTTGATCGCCAGCTTCGAATTGGCGTCGAAGCTCGCCGTCCCGGCGACATTGTACTGTGTGGCGGTGTTGGTAGTCGTGTTGACCGTGACGCCCAGCGTGCCGCCGCCGGTCACCGCCAGCGATCCGATCGACACCGGCGCCGTGCCAGTGTTGGTGAAGGTGCCGCCATTGACCGCGACGGCGAGCCCGGAGGCGTTGGCGAGCGTGCCGGCGAAAGTCGAGGTGCCACCGATCGTCAACGTGTCGGTGCCGCCGCCGAAATCGACCGCTCCCTTGTAAACCGCCGTGCCGGCCAGGGTCATCGCGTCGTTGCCCGCGCCGAACGTGGCGTTGCCAGACATCGTCGCATCACCCGACATCGTGAGCAGATTGTTGCCCGCACCGAACGTGACATTGCCGGCAAGCGAGCCGTCGCCGAGATCGAGCGTGTCGTTACCGCTGCCGAAACGGACGTCGCCGGCGATCGACGGCGCGGTCCCGCTGGCGACGACGATCTGTTTGACCGTCGCGCCGGTCGTGTTGGCGCTGAGATCGACAGCGATGTTGCGAGTCGATGTCGTGTCAGCACCGCTGGCAGTGATCGCGCCGGCATTTTCGACCAGGGTCACGCTGCCCGATTTGTCGACGATCGCGGTCGCGCCGGCAGCAGTCCCGGCAGTCGCCGAGATCGTCCCGGTGTTCCGGATCGACGTCACATTGGCACCGGCATCGACCACGACGGCTTGCGACAGCTGGCCGGCGGTCGACGCGCCGGTCGCGGTGATCTTGCCCGAGTTGACGATGGTCGGAACCGTCGCGCGGTGCCAATGCGCAACGCCGTCGCGTTCGCCGCATTGGCGGTCGCTGTAATCGCGCCGGTGACCTGCATGCCGTTGGTAACGGTGACCGCGCCGCCCAGCCCGCCGATCACGACGCCATTGGCATTGACCCCGGCATAGATGCCGTTGCCGGTCGCCGTGCCATTGACGATGAGGCCATAGCCCGCGCTATTGGCCACGGGTCCCAGGGTCACCGAATTGCCGGCCGCCCCGATCTGGAGCGCGGCGGCCGAGCCATAAGAGGTGATCGCCGCCGACCCTTCGTCGGCGTCGGGGATGCCGTCCTTGTCGGTATCCGGATCGGTGGTGCTGGTCGTCGGTGCGATGGCGAGGACGACGCCGCCGCCAACATTGCCGGTGATCGAGACTGCAGGACCGCCCTGGAGCAAGTCGTCGGCGTCGAGCTTGCTGGGGTCGGCCGGCACTGTCGTGTAGCGATAACCCGTGCTGGAAATCGCGCCCTGCAAGGTCAGCGCGCCCGAGACATTGCCGTTGATCAGTACCGCGCTCGACCCGCCGCCTTGCGCGGTGATCGTGCCGGCGATGCGCGCATTGCCGTTAATGTCGCCGGTCTTGACGCCGGCCGAGTTGTTGCCCGTGACCGTGATCGTGCCGTCGGTCGACAAATTGCCGTTGAGCGTCCCACCGAGCAGGATGCCGTAGGAATTGTTGCCCTCGACCGTGATCGACGCGCCCTTGGCGTTGGTGATCGCACCAGTGAAGGCGCCAGCGGTGCGGATGCCCGCGCGCCCGGTACCCGCGGCGAACGGGCCATCGAGGTCGCCGTCATTGTCGGTGTCGGTGGGCGTGTAGGTCTCGTCGACGATGATCTTGCCGGTATTGTTGATCGAGCCGGTCACGCCGGCGGCCGCGCCGATGCCGGTGGCATTGTCCGAATTGGTGATCTGGATCGTGCCAGCGTTGCTGACACCGTTGTTGCTGTCGATCGTCACCGCCGTGCCGCTGGTGACGGTTACCGATCCGGCCGAGGTGATGCTGACGTCAGACGGCGCGCCGTTATTCGCGGTCGATGTCTTCACCGGCGTGGTGATCGCGGTGGAGATCGAGCTTTGTGCCGCGGCGGGGGTGGCGGCGAACAGGATGACGGGGGTCAGGCAAGTCGAAGCAAGCAATACGCGCATCTGCAATCCCTTTTTCGGATGCCTGTTGGGGAGGGTGGCACCCGTTCAAAGGCGATGACGGCGCGGACGCGGCGCAACCTTGAGATTGGGTGAATTTTCCTAGAAAGCGGCGTCGAACCCGATCCGAACGGTACGTGGACGCAGCGGCGTGATCTGCTGGTCGCTGGACATCGCGAACGGCGTGCCCAGCGCGAAGCGGTTGCCGACCTCGTCGGCCAGGTTGGTCATGCTGGCCGTCAGCGCAAACCGCTCGAAGGACAGTCGCGCGGACACCCGCGTGTCGAGATAGTCGCCTTGCTCCGCCCCCAGGATCGGGCCGACGCCCAATCGCGACCGGCCGGTATATCGCGCCGACGCCGCGAGCGAGATCTGCGCCGTGTCGGACAATGCGAACTCGTATTTGACCGCCGCGCGCGCGACGACATTGGCGATGTTGGGCACGCGACCATAGGTCACCGCGTCGGCGGCGACCGCGTTGACGATGTGCGACGTGGTCGGTTGGCTGTTCGGGCCGGGGATGACGAAGCTGAGGAAGAAGGGGCTCGGATTGACCACCTTGCTGTCGTTGAGCGAGATGCCGCCCTCCAGGCTCAGCCCCGGCGCCGGACGCCAATCCGCCGATGCGGAGACCGTCCAGATTCGTCCGTCGCCGATATTGGCCGTGCTCGGCAACCCGCGGCCATCGATGAAGTCCGCCTGGATGTTGCGCCACAAGGTTCGCGACACGCTGAGCGAGACGCCGACTGGGTCGACGCCCGGCACGCCATGCCGCATGCCGAATTCGAACGTCTCGGCGCGGTCGTTGCGGAACCGTCGGACGAAATCTCCCTCGATCGCCAGGCCGCCGGGCCGGAAACTCTGCTGGTAGCGGGCGTAGAGCGTCAGCCGATCGAGCGGCGTCGCGGACAGTGCGAACGACGGCAGGAATGCGCTTTCCTCGCGTTCGGCCGTCACGTCCGCATTGAGCCGCGCGATCAGCGGAACGACGTCGGCCCCCTCGCCCGTCAGCCAGACATGGCTGTAGCGCCCGCCCCCGGTGAGCGTGAGCTTGGGCAGCAATTCGACCGAGACTTCGCCATAGCCGGTCGCCTCGGTAATGCGATTGACGACGCCGGTGGCAGGCAGCGGCATGTCGGGGTCGCCCATGGCACGGCTGAGCTTGGTCGTGTTGCGCACGACGCTGGCACCGAACACCCAGCCCAGGCCATCGGTCATCGGCCGCGACAGGCGGTTTTCGAACGAGAAGAGGTCGGTATGGTTGTTTTGCTTGAACAGCCGTTCGGGCCCGTTGGGCTCGGTCGCGTCGTAGCGCTCATTCAGCCGCTGGCGAGCGATGCCGAGCGAAGAGACGAACAGCAGACCGCTATCGAAGCGGCGGCTCGCCACCAACTCGCCCAGCGCATAGGTCGCGTCGCTGCCCTGTGGGAGCTTGCTGTTGCGCGTAAGTGGCGGCGCGTCGCGATCGGCATATTGGCTGTCGAGGTTGCGCGTCTTCTGAAACGTGCCGCCCAGGTCGATCGTCCAGCCGCCGACCTTGCCGCGCAGCGTCGCACGCCCGCCAAAGATGTTGGAGCGGTTGACATCGTTCTTTCCGAGCAACGGATTGTCGATATAGCCGCCCTCGGTAATCCCGTAGCCGAGCACGCGGATGCCCAGCGCATCCTCGGCGATCGGCAGGTTGAGCACGCCGGCGAGATCCCCCCCGGGCGCGCCGTGCCATGTCGCCGAGACGCCACCGGTCAGCGACCCGCCCACCGTCGTCAGATCGGGCGTGTTGCGGACGACACGGATGATGCCGCCGAGCGACCCGGCACCGTATAGCGTCCCCTGCGGCCCCTCGAGCACTTCGACCGATCCGACGTCGTAGAGCCTGAGATCGGGATCGGGCGCATTGTAGGTCAGGCGCACGTCGCCAAAATATTGGCCGACGGTCGCCTGGGTCGGTCCGGTGAAGCTCGAATCGGCGATGCCGCGGATGAATAGCTTATTGCGGCCGGCGCCGAGATAGGTCGACGACACGGTGGCAACGCGCGAGATGATCGCATCGGTGCCATTATCGGAGTCGCGACCCAGATCGAGGCCGCCGATTACGGTGACCGCGCCGGGAAAGTTCTGCAGCCGCGTGTCGCGCTTGCTCGCCGTTACGACGATATCGTCCGCCGCCTGCGGCTGCGGCGTTGGTGTTGGCGACGCCGGACGCCCGGCGGCGATGGCGCGAGCGATCGGCTTAGGCTTGGGGGGCGGCGCTGGGACGATCCGCCAAACGCCGGGCACCGGCGATACCGCTCGTGCGGCCGTTCCTTTCAACAGAATCGAGAGTGCGCGTCCGGCACCCATCGTACCGCGCACCGCACCGACCGGGCGGCGAAGCAAGCCGGGATCGTTCACCGCGACGACGATGCTGATGCGCGCCTGCGCGCCGAGTGCCGCGATCGCCTGGCCGAGCGTCCCAGCGGGAATGTCGATCGCCTGATCCTTCGCCTCGGCCGGCGACGCGATCAGGCAGAGCCCCGCCAACGCCGCGGGGCCGGCGAAACCCCTCATGGTCCGGCGATCACCCACCCTTTGCCCGAACGGCGCACATTCGCGCCGAGAAGGATACCAAGCCGCGCCATGGTCGGCTCGACGCCGCCGTCGAGCCGCACGACACCGCGGAACGGCCGCGCGGCAACCACGTCGTTCACGCTGACCGGCACGCCGAGATTGCGCTGCAAGTCAGCGGCAACGCGCGACAGCGGCGCTCCGTCATAGAAGAGCTGGCCGCTACGCCATGCGCCGACATCGGCCGGCCTGACCGCGCTCAGCCGCCCGGTCCGCTGTCCCTTGGCGAGCGTGAAACGCTGGCCGGCGGGCACGTCGATGCCGGCCTTGCCGGGGTCGACCACGACCATCCCTTCGCTCACCGCTAAGTCGAGCGCACCACCGCCGCTCGTGACTTCGAATGTCGTGCCGGCGTCGACCAAGGTGGCGTCGGCGGTCTCCAGCCGGAACGGATGCGCGGGATCGTGCCTTACGGTGAACAGCGCTTGGCCCTGTTCCATCCGCGCAAAGCGCTGATCCTTGCGATCGAGCTGGATCCTGGTCTCGCCATTGAGTTCCAGCTTGGTGTCCGCAAGCACTACAGTGCGGCGTTCGCCGGCGGCGGTCTGCACCGAATAGAGGTCGCGCGACGGCCAGGCGAGCCAGGAACCGGCAGCGACCGCCAGCGCGACAGAGGCCGCCAACGCACCACCGAGCCAGCGGCGACGCGACGGGACGATCGGCTCGTCGAAATCGGCCCCGGCTGGCCAGCTCACGCCGGTAAGCAGTTCATCGAGATCGCGATCGGCGGCGGCGGTTTCGGCATAAGCGCGCGCGTGCGCGGCGTCCGCGGCAAGCCATGCCTCGAACGTTTCCCAGTCATCGAAAGAAGGATCGCGCTGGCGGATCAGCCAAGCGATGGCTTCCTCCTCCATCTCGCGCGCCCAGTCGGTCATGTCCGCCTCCTATTTGCGAAGACGGACTCGGTTGGGTCAAACCTCATCGATCGACCTCCGATAGTCGAGTAGCGCACGATAGGCTCGCCTGAGATCGGCTTCCACGGTGCTCAGGCTGACTCCCAATTCGCGCGCGATGTCGCGTTGCTGGACGCCATCGATGCGATGACGGCGAAAGATCGTCGCGGTGCGCGCGCCCAATCCGTCCAACACCGCCTGCACGCCAGCGAGCGTCTCGCGCGCCACCAGGCTGCGGTCCGGCGGCGGATCGTCGGACCGGTCGGGCTCCGTCGGCCCGGCGGCATCGCTCCAATCCTGCTCGCGCCGCTCGGTCTGACGCCGCGAACGGAAGCGATCGACCATCAGATTGTTCGCCGCGCGGTAGAGATAGGACAACGGCTGGGCGACGGGTCCGGCATCAGCCGTCGCGACACGCACATAGAGGTCCTGAAGCACGTCTTCGGCCGCGTCCCCCGCCCCGCGCGCGATCAGGAATCGCAACAGCTTCTCCCTGTTCGCGAGGATGACGGCTTGGAGGCCGGAGGGAGGGGCATCGTCCATAAGCGGCGAAAAGGCATGAACCCGAAAGGGATGGCGACGCCCAGTACGGCTTGCGGCGCCGCTTATCCAGCCCCATCGCAGAGGGCCGCAACCAATCGATCCGCTACCCCAGTGCCAACTGCCGGGGGCAACTACGCTACGGGGCTTGGCTGAACAGGCTGGCAGAGGGCAGCACCTCGGTCGCGCCGGAATGGCGCGTCACCGCATAAGTAAATCCGGGAAGCAGCGCATAAGCGCCGACCCGGCCATCTTGCCCAAGTGCGAGAAAACCAACCTGGAGCCCCTTGATCGCATCGCCGCGCAACTGCGCGATATGCTTGACCGCTTCCTCGCACGCCGCCTGGGGCGACAGCCCGGCACGCATCGAGGCGACGACGCGCGCGGTTCCGGCGATCCGCGTCACTTCCTCACCGACTCCGGTGGATGCAGCCGCGCCTATCCCCTTTTCGAGGAACAGCCCGCATCCCGCCTGGGGCGAATCTCCGACCCGCCCGCGCATCTTGAACGCCATGCCCGACGTCGTGCAGGCCGCGGCCATCGCGCCGTCCAGGCCGCGCGCCATGATCCCGATCGTATCGTGATTGAGCTTCGATCCCGGCGGTCCCGGCAGCTGGTTCTCGATATTGGCGATCGGCCGGTAGTTCGCGGTCTTGAGCCATTCGCGCCAGCCCTTCTCGGCCTCGGGCGTAAGCAGCTTCGTGCGTTTCATGCCCTGATCGAGCCCGAAGCGGGTCGCCCCCTCCCCGACCAGCAGCGTATGGGGCGTCTTTTCCATGACCAGCCGGGCGACCGAGATGGCGTGGACGATATCCTCCAGCGCAGCGACCGCGCCGACGCCACCGCGATCGTCCATGATGATCGCATCGAGCGTCACGTGCCCGTCGCGATCGGGATAGCCGCCATAGCCCACCGAGTGATTGGTCGGATCGGCCTCGGGCACCTTCGCCCCGGCCTCGACCGCATCGAGCACCGAGCCGCCGGCCTTGAGGCTCGCGAGCGCGGCTTCGTTCGCGGCCTTGCCGAAATCCCAGGTAGAAAGGACGGCGACCGGATCGGCCGTTTCCGCCGCGGCGCTAGCGCTTGCCGCGAACACCGTCGCCGCGCCGATCCCCAATGCCCCGCGCCGTGAAATGCCGTCGTTCATACTTCGCTCCCATTTTTTTTGATTGCGGCACGCAACCGTTGCACGATCGTCTGATCGGTCGCACGCCGCGGCCCGGTCGCGAAGCCGAGCCGCAACGTGGCGGCATCGGGTTCGGGACCAGGGCTGCTCGCCGATCCATGGACTTCGCGTACGCCAGTGCCGGCAATGATCCGCGCGACATTGTCAGGTCGCACGCCTGCCCCGGCGATGATCGACAACCGCTCCCCGGCGGCGGCGACCATCGCCGCAAGCGTTACCATGCCTTCGACCGCGCTCGATGCGCCGCCCGAACTCAGGATTTTGTCGTAACCAAGCGCGATCGCCTCGCTCACCGCAACCACCGGGTCGGGGACCAGATCGATCGCGCGGTGCAACACAATCGTCGCATCGCGCGCGGCATCACGGAAACGCCCCAGCGCCACGCGGTCGAGTTCGCCGTCGGGCCGCAGCGCACCGACCACCACGCCGGCTGCGCCACGCGCGACGGCGGCGTCGATCTCCTCGACCATCAATGTCAGATCGTCTTCGCCATAAACGAAGCCGCCGGCGCGTGGGCGAATCATCGTGTGGATCGGACAACCGGCCCGAAGCGCATGATCGAGCAAGGCGGCGGACGGAGTCAGACCGCCCAGTTCGAGCGCCGAGCAAAGCTCGATCCGATCCGCCCCACCGGCAACCGCGGCGTCGAGCCCGGCCGCATCATCCACGCAGATTTCCAGGATAGCGCTCACAGACTCGCTCCTAAGCGGCTTCGCCGCATCTTGCCAGCGTGGCGCACCGCGTTCGCCTTCCGACGCGGTGCCGACGAAAAAGGCATTCGACCTTGCCTCTTAGCGGGCGAGCAGTGCGACAGCGAGTGAACCTTTCAGCACGTTCGCGCGATTCAAACGGCGATGGATACGACCGTGGCTACCTCCAGGGACGTGACCGACGCAAAGCCGGTGACGGGCTTTGCGTCGAATTTGGCGGTCGATCGTTCACGCATGAGTTGAAGCTGTATGGGAGCAGAGACACATGGGCGGCGACGTGAACGCGGAAGGCGAGGACACGCATGCTGAGCGTGCCGAGGTGCATTTCCTGGCCGCATTAACCGACGAATTGATGCGTGGGCTGCTGCTGGCCGGCGTCTTGTCGCAAGCGCAATTGAACGAGATCGAGGCAGCGGTCGCTGCGCGCGTGGGATCTGCGCCACGGGCGTGGTGACGCGGACGAGGCCGACGAGCTACCGTCGACCGGCTGGGCCGCTTACGGCATCTCATCCGACCTAGGCGGACAGAAACACCACGCCGGGAATCGCCGTGCCGTACGCGGCGGTGCCGAGGCGTCCGTCCTTGCCTAGCGCTAACCGCGAAACATTCCCCGACCGTTGGTTGGCAACCAGCATCTCCCCGCGCTCCTCGAGCAACAGGAACAGGCGTGGGCCCCGCCCCCCGGAGCCGACATGCTGAAGGAGGTTCAATCCGCCGTCCGCGTCGATCGCGAACACCGCAATGCTGTCGTGACCGCGATTGGAGACGTAAAGTCGCGTGCCGCTGCGATTGACTGCTATGTGAGCGGCCGTGGAGGTCTCGGAGAACTCTGCCGGCAAGGTGGAAACAGACCCCTTCGCGGCAAATGTGCCATCCGGACGCTCCTCAAGGATCGTCACCGTGTTAGCCAATTCGGAGACCAGATAGGCGATCCGCAGCCGCGGGTGGCGCGCGAGATGGCGCGGACCCGACCCCGCCGGCGCCCGGTAGGCGATCGAACTGGATAGGATTTCACCCGATCGTGGATCCAGTACGTGCGCGAAGATTGCATCCGCGCCCAGGTCCACCGCGTGGAGCAGCTTCCCGCCCATCGCAAAACCCACCCAATGCGCGTGGGGGCCCGCCTGCCGCGCGCGGTTGGGACCGCCGCCCGCATGTATCGCGAGTTGCGCTTCGCCCATTGGCCGACCGGTGGCGCGATCGATCCGCCAAACGGCAACACTTCCGCTCGAATAATTGGCTACGGCCAACATGCCGCCGTCCGGACTAAGGGCCGCGTGGCAGGGATCGGACCCGAGCGTGGAGAAATCCCCCAGAGGCTGCAATCCGCGATCGTAAACGCCGACCCGCCCCTTTGCCTGTTCATCGAGCAGATATCGAATGCCGTTCGCGCTCGCACGTACGCCAAACGACGCGTTACGGATCGTGTCCAACGGACGACCCGCTACCCAGCCGCTCGGACGCGCCGCCAGTGGCACAAGGCCGGGTCCGCCTTCCCGCGCATAGGTTCCAGCGATTAGTTCGACTGCGTTGCGCGCGAAAAGCCTGGAAGGAAGCGCCCCGAACGCCATTGCGGTTCCCACGAACGCGCGCCGGGAAAAGAGCAATGCGGGAGCAGTCATAGGTCGTACATCAAGTTGGATCCTTGCCAGTTGCAGCCAGGTTTTTCCGGATGCCCGCGCGCCCTCTCATGTTGGACCCAGGGCAGTCCCGAGCAAGGAAATCCGTAATTGGTTGGACAGATGTTACCTATTTGCCGCGATATTGGTGGTAAACGGCCTCTTTCAGTAGCGATCAAGCAATATCTGTCATACAGCAATTGTCGATCGAAGCTGGCGGCACCGACCAGCCTCCAATGAGGGGAAGAGGCAGATGCCGGAAGACATTGCCCGCGCGAGGGCGGGCGGCAGCACGTCGACCCGATACAGGCACCCGCCACAATGACCCCTGAGGATATCCGCCTGATCCTATCGGCTGCGTTCGGGATCGGTCTGTCCGTCGTCCTGATCGTCAAGGGTCGCCTCCACCCCTTCGTTGCGCTGCTATGCGGCGCGTTCGCCGCCGGCTTGTGCGCCGGCATGTCGCCTGTCGCCACGGCTGCGGCGGTGCAGAAGGGCGGTGGCGATATTCTCGGCGGAACGGGTCTGGTGGTAGCACTCGGCCTGTCCTTGGGCGCGATGCTTCAGCTGTCGGATGGCGCTGCGTCTTTGGCGCGGCACGGTCTGAAGCTCGCGGGCAATGCCGGCGCGCCCTGGGCAAGCCTGTTGGTGGCATTGGTCATCGGACTACCGCTGTTTTTCGAAACGGGCCTGGTGCTTCTGCTGCCCATCATTGCAACCGCCGCGGCGAACCTTCCCACCGACAAGAACGGCGATGCCGGAAAACTGCTGCTGATGCTCCCTGCCCTGGCGGGTCTTTCCGTGGTTCACGCGCTGGTGCCGCCACATCCCGGGCCGCTTCTCGCCGTCGCCGCACTCAACGCCAATCTCGGCCGGACGATTCTCTATGGCCTTGTCGTCGCGATCCCGACGGCGATCATCGCCGGGCCGTTGCTGTCGCGGTTGACCTCGCGGGGTATCGCGCTGGCCGCACCGTCGATCGAGCTCAGCGAACCGCTGCAAGTCGCGCCCGCATTGGGAATATCGCTCGCGATCATCCTGATGCCGGTGGTGCTGATTGCGGCGGGCCAGATACCGGCCTTGCTGCCGACCAATGCCGCCGCATCCGTCGGCTGGCTCACCTTTGCGAGCAACCCGGTCTTCGCGCTGCTGCTGACCAATCTCGTCGCGTTGCCGCTTCTGTTCGGCCGACGAGTCGGCGACGCAACGGTGCAAGCGACGATCTGGACCGACGCGATGAAGCCGGCGGGTACGATCCTGTTATCGATCGGGGCGGGCGGCGCGCTCAAGCAAGTGCTGGTAAGCGCCGGATTGTCGGACTTGCTGGCCAGGGTCGCGGCGGGCGGCGCCTTTTCGCCTATCGTGCTCGCCTGGCTCGTCGCGGTGGGCATTCGGCTGGCGACAGGCTCCGCCACCGTGGCGACGATCACGACCGCCGGCATCATGGTCGGGGTCGTCGCGAAAAGCGGCGCGTCGCCGGAGTGGGTGGTGCTCGCGATCGGTGCCGGATCGGTATTCTTCTCGCACGTCAACGATCCGGGCTTCTGGTTGGTAAAGGGGTATCTCGGCACCAGCACCGCCGACACGTTCCGCACCTGGTCGGTGCTCGAGACGGTCGTGTCGATCGTCGGCCTCGCCTGTGTGCTTGGCGCGAGCTCCCTGCTCTGATGAGACAGGACCGATAGTGACGACACCGTTGAAAGCCCGAAGAGGCCGGCGATGAACGAGGGACGCCTGGCCGACCGTGCCTATGCAGGCATCGTCGAGATCATCAACCGGGACCATCTGGAGGTCGGTGACCGCCTGCCGTCGGAAGCCGGGTTAGCCGAGAGGTTCGGCATCTCGCGCACGATTGTCCGCGAAGCGCTGGTCCGGCTGGCCTCTGACGGCATCACCGAAGCGCGGCGGGGCGCTGGCTCGTTCGTCAAGCGGCGTCCATCGGAGCGGTTGGTCGCGCATATGCCGATAGAGGAACTCTCCGCGACGCTTGGCAGCTATGAGGTGCGTTTCGTTCTGGAGGCGGAGGCGGCGCGGCTCGCCGCCGCGCGCCGGTCCGCCGAACAGATGCGCGTCATCGAACAGGAAATGGCACGGCTGGAAAAGGCCCTGCTGTCCAGCGGGCCTGCGCATCTGGAGGATATGGCGCTCCACCGCGCGATCGTGCTCGGCACCTCTAACCCCGCTTTCGTCTCCGCGTTCGATCACATGTTCGCGGACATGGATCGGGTCATGAAGGCGGGCGTCGACATATCCCGGTCGCGGCCGCCCGAGGCGATCGCTGCGATGCTGTCCGAACACCGGATGATCGTCGAAGCGATCCGGGTCCAGGACGCCGACGGTGCGGCGCTAGCGATGCGTTGGCACCTGTCGCAGGGACGCAAGCGGCTGATGCCGTGACGTCAGCCACGGTTCGGAGCCGGGAGTTGCGACCTGGATTCCGCTAGCCCTTCGGAACGAGTCTGTCCGGCGGCCATTCCCCCCCTGGCGATGGCGCACCCTCGTCACTTGGAGGAACTGCGGAGCGCCACCCGTCCCGGTCCTGGCGAGGATCAAAAGGACGCGACGACCTTAAGAATGGTATCGGCGCTTCGGATCAGTTCAGGCAGGCGCATCGGCAGCTCGTCGGCCGCGATGCTATGGGTGTGCAAGACCTCGGTCGGAATCTGGCCAGACTTGATCGCCTTGATCACTCGCGAGAAATCTTCGGTCAGCGCATTTCGGCTCGCGATCAGCGTCGCCTCACGCTTGTGGAACTCCGGGTCCTCGAAGCTGAGCTCGCCCCGGGCAACGCCGACCAGCACCAGTGCACCGCCGTGCGCGACGAACGACAAGCTGCGACGCATCGCCTCCAGCGACCCGGTAGCGTCGACAACGACGTCGAACATGTCGCCGTTGGTCCGATCGGCAAGCGCCTGGTCAAGCCGGTCGTCCGAGATGACCCCGTCTAACCCAAGGCGCTCGCGAACGAAGGCGACCCGAGCAGGCATCCGATCGACGATGAGCGGCTTTCTTCCATCCAGCTTCGCGAACAGCGCTGTCGCCACACCAATCGGCCCTGCGCCCACGACAAGCACGTGGTCACCATCCTTCGGCGCGCGGGCGATCGCGTGCGCTCCCACAGCCAGAAACTCGACCATCGCCGCCTGCACCGGCGAAAGACCCTCCGCATCGATGACCGCCGTTTGCGGCACGGCCAGAAATTCGCACATGCCGCCATCGACATGGACGCCCAGCACGCGAATGTTGACGCAAGCATTGGGTTTGCCGCGACGGCACGCCACACAATGGCCGCATGCGAGATAGGGATTGATCGCGACCTGCTGCCCGAGCCGCAGCGAGGTTCCCTCGCCCAAGGCTACGATCTCTCCGCCCAGTTCGTGGCCCATTACGCGCGGGTAATGAAGGAAGGGGTGTTTCCCGGCGAAGATATGGAAGTCGGTGCCGCACAAACCGACATTCCGAACTTGGATCAACGCCTCGCCGGGTCCCGGCCGGGGCTTGTCGCGTGCGATTACGTCGAGTTGAAACGGCTCATGGCATACAATGGCACGCATAATGTCGGCCCCTCCTGAGCAGCTCCATCGCACGGTTATTTCCGTATGTACAAGTTCGTTCTCGCTAGCGCTAAGAGATTTTGGCTGCAACCCCGCGCAAAGTTCCAAGGCGGGGCCTTGCATTCCCGAGGCCGAGCTCCCCGGATCGAGTTCGTCGAACCTGCAAACGTCGAAGGTTGTTGTGGTCAGCTTGGTTGATAGCCCAGTCGATCCGACACCCGCGTCGTGGCCGAGCGGAGGAGGCCACACGCTGCCTCGATATCGACTTTCTGCGAACCGTCGATCAGTTCGAGGAAGGGGATCGTCAACGCGGCAATAATCTCGCGATCAAAGCCGAAGACGGGAAAGCTGATGTCGGTCACGCCATAGGTGATCGGACTCTTGCGCAGATCGAAGCCAGCATCACGGATCGCCACCTTTCGCTCCATCAGCCAGTCGCGATCCACCTCGACGCCACGCTCGCTTTCCGCGGCACGAACAATCTGTTCGCGGCGCTGGTCATTCGAAAATGCCAGAATGACCTGGCCGGAGCAGCTTGCCACGATGTCGATATGAGCGCCGACCTTGAGCGCAAAACCGCGCGTACCGGGCTGTTCTTCGCGTGCTACCACGATCCCGCGACCGCCGTTCGGCACGACCAGATGGCAGGACTGGCCGGCTTCCATCGCCAGGACCTGCATTTCCGGCAGCGCCGCCCGGACGAGATCCTGCGACGGTGTCGCCCGGTAGGCGAGGTCGAGGAGCTTGTAGGTGACGGTGTAGCGGTCGGTCGTCTGCGATTTTTGGAGATATCCCAGCTGCTCCATCACGACCACGATGCGAAACAACTCTCCGACGGTGCGCCCTAGATCGGCCGCCATCTCGCTGACCAGTGCACCCTGCGGCCATTTCACGAGCAGTTCTATCACCTCGAAGGCTTTTTGGATCGCCGGAGCGGCGTAAGTCCCTTTCACCCCTGTGCGTCCCATCGCGGCCTCAGTCTCTCCATGATCCCTGTGGAAGGCGTGATCGCCCGGCCAGCGTCGCAGCGCAAGTCGAAGGCCGACACCACCCGTCTGCGCGCGAGCAGAGCCTGCGTCCCGACTCCTCTCGCATCCCGCCGCCGATTGCGACGCTCGAAGGCTCAGCCTTCCGAGCCCTTGGCGCTCGAGCATCCGCCAAGCGCAGTTCCATTTCAACCAGGTTGCATCAAAGAGAATAATATTGCACCAATGAAAACAACCGATAGGCCTGTGTGACGGCTGGACGGAATTAGCGCACACTAGCGGCGAGAGGGAGAGATGACGAAGTTCAGCAAGCGCGAGATTTTAGGCGGCCCGCTTCTTGCCCTCGGCGCTGGCGCGCTGGGCCGGATCCGACCTGCGGCGGCGGCGGCTCCTTCAGCGACCGAACGCGACATCGCGCGCGGCCCGTTCAACGCTACGCCGGAATCGCTCAAAACCTACCGGACGCCGGATTGGTTCAGGGACGCGAAGTTCGGCATCTGGGCACATTGGGGGCCGCAAGCGGTGCCGCGTCGGGGGGATTGGTACGCCCGCTTCATGTATGTGCCCGGCCATCCGCACTACGACCACCATCTTAAGACCTACGGCCATCCTTCGGAAAAGGGCTACAAGGACCTCATCCCGCTCTGGATGGCCGAGCGCTGGAATCCGGACGCGCTGATGGCGCGCTATGCGGCGGCAGGCGCGAAGTATTTCGTGTCGATGGGTGTCCACCACGACAATTTCGATCTTTGGAACTCGAAACATCATCGCTGGAATGCCGCCGCCATGGGGCCGAAGCGCGATGTCGTCGGCGCCTGGCAAGCGGCTGCGAAGCGGCAAGGACTGCGCTTCGGCGTTTCCGAGCATCTCGGCGCCAGCTATTGCTGGTGGTATCCGAACCATCTCTACGATCAGTTCTGGCCCAAACTTGGCGTCTCGTACGACGGCGCAGATCCGGCCTATGCCGATCTCTATCACGACAATCGCGACGAGCCGTACCGCAACACCAGGGAAAGTTGGTACACCACCAACCCGGCTTACCATCAGCTCTGGCTGAAACGAATCCGCGATCTTGTCGACAGTTACCAGCCGGACCTTCTCTACTCGGATGGCGGTCTGCCGTTCGGCGAAGTCGGCCGCACGCTGGTCGCCCACCTCTACAATAGCAGCATCGCCCGCACTGGTCGGCTCGAGGCAGTCTACAATTGCAAAGATTCGGGCACGGGCGAGTTCTTCAAGGAAGGAATGGTGCAGGACGTCGAGCGCGGGGTGCTCAAGGGGATCAATCCCCTACCCTGGCAGACCGACACCTCCAACGGCGACTGGTTCTACAGCGACAATTACAAATACAAGACGCCCGGTGAAATCCTGACCATGCTTGCCGACATCGTCAGCAAGAACGGCAACATGCTGTTGAACGTGGTCCTCTATGCGGACGGATCGCTGCCGCCGGAGTCGGACGAGCTCCTGACCGAGCTTTCGGCATGGATGGCCGTCAACGCCGAGGCAATCCACGGCACACGTCCATGGGCAATTTATGGCGAGGGGCCAACCGAGGCCGAAGCGGGCATGTTTAAGGAGCAGGTCGATTATACCGCCCGCGACATCCGCTTCACGGTCAAGGGCAAGGCGCTCTACGCGATTACGCTTGGCGAACCGTCGACCCGGACGGAGATAGTCTCGTTGAGGACGGGTGCGCCTCATGCCCAGGGTCGCATTGTTGGCGTCGAGCTGCTCGGCGCTGGCCCGGTTCGGTTTCGCCGAACCCCGAAAGCTCTTTCGATCGACATCCCCGGCCGCCTGCCGACCCGGCACGCCAGCGTTTTCAAAATTCTTCTTGCCTGACGCCAAAGAAGCGCCGGGCCGGCGCGGCCGATGCCCCGCTCACCGCTTCGACCATAGATCCATCGAAGAAGGGCCTGCCATGCTCCGCCGCTCGGCCAGCCTCGCCGCCATCGCCCTCGCACTCGTTGTTTCTAGCGGCGTTGCGCCGGCCAGCCTTAGCGCGCCAGCGCGCGCGCAGAGCGCCGCCGGGCACCCCGCATGGCCAGGCAAGGGCCAGTTGTTCGTCGGCACCTGCTATCAACCGATCGATCGCAGCCCGGAACAGATCCGGCAGGATATCGCGATCATGAAGGCAGCGGGTTTCAATCTGGTGCGCATGGGCGACCTGTCCTGGGATTCGTTCGAGCCGGAGGAAGGCCGCTTCGCGTTCGAATGGTTCGACAAGGTGATCGATCAGATGCACCAAGCCGGCATTCGGGTCATCGTCGATATCCCCGGTGAACCGGCTCCCATCTGGATGCACAAGCGCTATCCCGGCGTCGATATCGTCAATCAGGACGGTGTCAGGATCAACGCGGCGAGCCGCTATTGGGACAATATCAGCGATCCTGACTATCGCCGTCTGGCCAAGCGCCTCGCGCAAAAGATGATGGAGCGATATGCGCGAAATCCCGCGGTGATCGCCGTGGGTTACGACAACGAGATCGGCAACGGGCACATGTCCTATTCTGCGGCCGATCGCGACCGCTTCGTCGCATGGCTCAAGCGCCGTTACGGCTCGATCGAGGCGCTGAACAAGGCTTGGGCGACCCAGCGTTGGTCACGGCGCATCAACAGCTGGGATCAGGTCGATCTGCCCTATGAGCGAGGCCCAGGTCCGAACGAGCGCTATCTCGACCTCCACCGATATTGGTCCGACGACACGATCGGCGCGCTCGAGGACCTGGAAGCAGTCCGCAAGCAATACGCGCCGAACCTTCCGGTCGCCTCGAACTTATGGCCGACGGCCGGAACCAAGGGCTTCGACTATCTGCGCTCCTGGGAGAAGATCTCAACCTACGGCGCCCAAGGATTCTATCCGGGCGAACCGGCCAGCGCAGCGTTCGAAGCGATGTCGAACAGAGCTGGGCACGATACTCCGCTCTGGTTCAATGAGTTCACCGCCGGCGGCGGTGGCTATTATGGCACACCCGGCCGCTCGCGCATGTGGGCCTATTTCGGTCTGATCTACTACACGCAGACCTTCCTCGCGTGGACGTTCAATTCGCATATCGGCGGCGAGGAGCAGGCGCTGTTCGGATTGGTCGATCATGACGGCCGCCCTTCGTGGAAAGTCGACGAATTCGCGCAGATCGCGCGAGAGTTTCGGACGATGAAGACATTGGGTTTTCCGCGCTATCGCGAACCCGAGGTGGCGGTGAACTTCTCGTTCCAGACCCTCTGGTTGACCAGCCCGCCCTCCGGGCCGAACACGATGCCGGAATATTTCAAGGGCAATTACACCGGACAGGCGCAGGCCGCGTTTCGTCCCTTTTTCGAGGACAATATCGATACCGCGGTCATCGACTTCGGGCACGACGCGCTCGATCGCTACAAGCTCGCGATCCTTCCCAGCGCCTATGTGATGGACGAGCCGACCGCGGCCGCCGTGCGACGGTACGTCGCCAATGGCGGCACGGTGATCATGACCGGCTATTCGGCGAAAGTGGATGAAACGGGCAAATGGTTCGAAACCTCCCTGCCCGGTCGACTAAGCGACGTTTTCGGTCTGCGGACCAACGCATTCTATCGCGCCGAACACCCATTGAAGGTCTCTTTCGAGGGCCAGACGTTGACCGGCAGCGACCCCTATTACGAAGTGCTCGAACTTGGCACTGCCAAACCATTGGCGACATTCGCCGATACCCCGCAAAAGAGCGCCGCGATCACGGTCAATCATTTCGGCAAGGGCCAGGCGATCTATGTTGCCACCGCGCCGCAAGCTGAACTCCTCGGGCCGCTGGTGCGCTCGCTCTATCCCGCGCTTGGCATAAAACGCGGCCCTTCGACGCCGCCCGGCGTCATCGCGCGCGAGGTCGATGGGCGTACACTTTATGTCAACACGACCCAAACCGCGATCACTGTATCGTTCGACGGTGTGAAGACCGGCGTGCTGTCGCACAAGCGCTACGCCGGCACCGTTGCGCTGGCCCCGTACGGCGTAGAACTCGTTAAATAGGTTGCTCGAGCTCGAGGGAAATATCGCGCCCTGCCGCTAGAGAACCGATTGCAGGGCGCGATCGCACGACGAGAACGGAACCTATTGGCCGGTCAGGCCCTGCCGGGCCTGACCTGCCAATAGGTCGCGTATCGCTCGTGCGCGATACGGTAATACGGGATCAACCGTACCGGCTCCCCTTCCGCCGAGGCGATCGTGAATTCCAGCGGCTCAGCCCCAGCGCGGATCCCTTTTGCTAGAGCCTGCGGATCGCCGGCAAGGGTCGGCGCCGTGAAGTGGGTATCGTTATAGCTGCCATATCTGCGCTCATTCACGATGATGTCCGTGCCTGGCGCCAGCCCTTCCCGGCCCAACGCGCCGGCAAGCACCAGCGGACCGTAGGTGAACGCGACGATGTCGGGAGCTGCGGGCGCACTCTCAGCCGATGTTTCCATGGCGAGCCGCAGTTCGACCCTATCGCCGCTCGTCCAGGTGCGGGTGAGCGCGACATAACTGCCAGGAGCGGTCGAGCGCGCGACCTCCAGACCGTTGACCAGGACGGTCACGGTTCGGCTCCAGCGCGGGTGGCGCAGCTTCAGGGTCAGCTGGATCGGTCGCTGCAGCTTCCAGCGCAGCACAGTCGACGGCGCCTCGGGGAACGTCGTGACTTGCGACAGCACCGCCCCCTTCTCACTCCATCTCACCGACGACGGCACGAAAAGGTTCACATAGAGCGCGCCATCGTCATGAAAGTAGATCGAGTCCCGATACTTGACATGATTTTCCATGCCCGTTCCGGTGCAGCACCAGAAGGAGTCCTCGGGCGTGTGATAAAGCTTCATATAGCCCGGGCGCGCGCCCTGAAAGTACGTGGCCATCCCCGAATCCGGGTCCTGGGAAGCGAGGATGCCGTTGTAGAGCGTCCGCTCGTAATAATCTGCATATTCCGGGCGGGGGTCGTGCAGGAACAGCGCCCGGGTCAGCTTCAGCATATTATACTGGCAACACGTCTCCGACCCCTTGGCCGAGAAGACGTGCTTGCTGAAGTCTGCCATCGCGAAGAAATGCTCGTTATCGCCATGTCCGCCGGTCGCGAATGACCGCGTGCGTGCCACCGTTTTCCAGAAGAACGCAGCGGCATCGCGATACTTGGTATCCCCGGTCGCGTCATGGACGCGCTGAAAACCGACGATCTTGGGTACCTGCGTGTTCGCGTGCAGCCCGTCCAAATAGTCGCGACCTTCCGCCAGCGGCTCCATGATCGCCTTGTGCGAGAAACGCTGCGCGACGCTGAGATATTCGGGATTGCCGGTCATGAAATAGAGGTCGGCATAGATCTCGTTCATGCCGCCATGTTCGGTCGCCAGCATGGCTTCGAACTCCGCGTCGGTCAGCGGACGAGTGGCGACCACGCCCCAATCGGCCAGCCGCACCAGCACGGCGCGGGAAGACTCGCTGTCCGCGAACAGCGTTGCGTCGCGCAAGCCCGCATAGATCTTGTGGAGCGTGTACCAGGGGACACCGGCGATCTTCTCGCCGCGCAAATGCGCCGAGACCAGCACCGCCCCCTTCGGGAATGCGCAGACCAGTCCGGAGTTCGCCGCCTTCTGACACGCGGCCAGTTCGCCGGCGACATAGTCGATCCGCTGCTTGAACCGCTTGTCACCGGTCGATCGATAGGCAAATGCGCAGGCCGAGAGATAATGGCCGAGAGTGTGTCCGTGGCAATTTATCTCCGCCCATTCGGGCTCGGACTCCCAGCCGCCATAAACCAGTGCCTTGGGCTCCAGCCCCGCGTTCACCCGGAAGTTGTGCAGCATCCGATCGGGCTGCAACTTCAGGAGATACGCCTCGGTCATTCGCTGGGCATGAAGAAAAGGTCCTTCCTCCAGCGTCACGTCGGCCATATCGAAGGGCTGCACCTTGGTGACCGCCTGCTGCACTGGATTTTGTGGCGGGCTCGCCACGGCCGCAGCCGAGAACGTTCCCGTACCGCCCGCGACCAGCGCGACTGTGCCGGCATTTGCCAGAAATTGGCGGCGAGAGTGACCAGCGCGATCAGATTGGAAACTCAAGACGATTGCCTCCTCCAGTGCGGGAGTATGCTGACCGGCCGCAGGTAGCGGGGCAGCGCAGTTGCGAAACACGGCTCAGATCGGATCCTGGCGGCAACTATCGGTGCGAGATGGTGAGCGTTCTGAAAGCCTAGCTGGGCTAACGACGCGCGGCCATGGCGAGGTCTCGCGCGGGCTGCACGTACGCGAGCCAGGTTTGTTGCGCTGCAGTCGCCGCAATTTGGCGAGCGTCGCCCGACGGGCAAAAAGCGGGCCGGGGAAAACGGTCCCCGGCCCAGTGGAAGGCTCGTCCAAACTTGCCAAATCGCATGCGCCGGCCGACTGCTAAATGCTCTTCTCCAAAATCATCCGGTCCCCGCCCAATTCAGGAGGAACAGATACATTCTTCGCCCAGACCTTATTTGAGAAGTCAGTGCTAGTCCCCGCCCCGCGACAAATATCCCCTAGAGGCTAGCTTCGGACGACCAGCCCCAACGCCCTCAGTTCAAATCTATAGCGGCGCAATTGCGAGCGCGCTGAAATTGTTGTCAGGCGGGAAATTGGAACGGTAAAACGGTTCGGCTGATGGCAAGCCGGCAGGACAGGCCGCGAGCCAGGCAAGAATCCAGACCCTGCCGCTTCGGACGATGTTCGTCTCCTCGGCATCGCAAGCCTCGATCCTTCAGAGCGACTGTCCCAGCAACGCTTCAACCTCCGCGCGGTAACTCCGGCTGAGCATCAGGCGCGTGCCATCCTTCAGCACCACCTCGAACTCGCCATGGGACCGGCGCTCGAGAAGCGCGACGGATCTGAGGTTCACGACACTGGACCGATGAATGCGAACGAAGCGAAATGGGTCCAGCCGGCTCGCGACCGTGGCCAGTCCAGCGCGGTAAAGATATTCCTCCGCGCCCACGTGCAGCGTCACATACACGCCGGCCGCCTCGATCCAGTCGATATCCTGCGTCATCACGAACTGGGTCGCGTCCCGCTTCTTAACGACCATCCATTCCCATAACTCGCCGGGCTTCGCACGCTTCGCGGCCAGCTCGAGCAACTCTGGACCAAAGGAATTTGCGTCGCCCGCATTTTCCGCGCGCGGTTCGCCCAACCGCTTTTTGACGCGCTCCATCATCTTCTCGTAGCGAGAGTCGCCGAACGGTTTGAGCAGATAATCGACGGCCTCCGCGTCGAACGCCCGAAGCGCGAATTGGTCATAGGCGGTGACGAACACCGTCAGCGGCATGTTTTCGGCGCCCAAGGCATCGATCACGCCAAAACCATCCACACCGGGCATCTGGACATCGAGGAATACGATGTCCGGCTGCATGTTCTGGATCAGCGCAACAGCTTCGACACCGTTCTTCGCCTCAAGAATCTTGCCGACCCCACGGTCCTTGGCCAGCAGATCCGCCAGGCGTTTGCGCGCCGGCGCCTCGTCATCGACGACAAGAGCGGTGATTGGTCCAGATTGCGATTTCATCCCCTTATCGCCACTCTTGACTCAGTGGCACGCAAATGGCCACCTCGGTTCCACCACCCGGACGAGGCTGGATCGTCAGCGCTTGTTCACCCAGGTCCGGATAGAGCGCGGCAAGGCGTTCGCACGTCACGCGTATCCCCAGGCCCGCCGAAGTCTCCTTCCGCCAATTCGCCGGCAGGCCCACCCCGTCGTCAAGCACCTGGATTTGCAGCTGCCCCTCACCTCGCTTGGCCATTATGTCGATCGCGCCTCCAGACAGACGACCTTCGAGACCATGACGTATCGCGTTTTCGACTAGGGGCTGGAGCAGCATCGAGGGCACCATCGCCGTTAGCGCCTCGGGCTCGATATCGAGTTCGATCCGGATCCTGTCCCCAAACCGAATTCGCTGGATCGAGATATAATGTTCCAGGAGCGTCAATTCCTGCGCCAACGGTATTTCCAGCCTGTCCTTGCAATCGAGCGAGCGCCTAAGCAGCCCGGCAAGATCACCAATCATGTTGCGCGCCAATACGGGGTTCGTGCCGACCTCGGATGAAATGGCATTTAGCGCGTTGAAGAGGAAATGCGGCTCGAGGTGGAGGCGCAACGCGTTCAAACGCCACTCGAGCAAGTTCTTCTCTACGCGTCCCAATTCGAGCTGTCCCGTCAAATAGCGGCTATAATATCTGAAGCATTGAAATATGCCCGCAGCGGCGCAGTAAGTCTGCCAGCCCCCAAGGAAATAATATGCGGCGAACTCGCTGTTTGTTAGCGGATTCCACCAGACTTGGGGCACGAGGAGAAGAAGGAATCCTGACAGATATGTGTGGACCAGGCTGAAGGGGATGCTCAGGACGAGAAAGAACACGCTGAGGCGGAAGATGTTCTGGTCCTTCGGCACAACCTTCTTGTCGATGATCAATAGTGCGGGAGTAAGCAACGCCCAGGCCCAGGAATCGACTATCTTCGCCATGAAGAGGTGCCATTGAAAGCCCTTCAGCATATCCGGCAAGGACAGGAATATGCCGACCGCCGTCCAGATCAGGAAGATAAGGATTGCCGGGCGAAGCCAGGCTCGCCACACGCGATGCTTGATGTCGTCCGCTTGGGCGGACGGGACGCGTTGGATGCGCCGTCGCACATCATTCGCCAAGATCGAGGAGTTGGACTGCACGGAACTCATAATTGGATACAGCCTCTACCGCATTCGCGGCGAGAAAGCGCGTTTACGTCACGCCCGCCGCCGCACGGCGCCCGCGGAAAACCGGACTCCCGGCCAGACGGAACTGCCACCCTATGACGGCCAAACCTGGAACATTCCTTCACGCCGCGGCATCCGCCATCTCTAGCCGGGACAATACCAGGCTCAGCATGTTTGCGCTGACCGAATGAATATCATGGTTTCTCCTGAAATCCCCGCTGGGACGGCATAAGTATCGGCCGAAAGTCGCGAGTTGCAGCCGCAGGTGATTCGGCGATTGGCGATGGCCGCAGGCCGCGGGCCGCGCACAAACTGCTTATGGGCCTGCAGCCCCCCGACCAATGCCGGCGGATCGGCATTTGTCGAAAAATGTTGCGAAGCGGACTCGGCGTCCACGAGGCGGCCTGCAGGTCAGCAAAGCGGTCCAGACGCCCTTGTCCTTTATCATTTTTTGGCCGATTTTCGCGGATCTCGCCGACACAATATATGGACGCAGCGGAAAAATTGTGCCGTTTGATAAATACATGGCGAAGTCGCGGCGGCCTTGCAGGCCGGAAGAATGAACGAGCCGTATCGGGGAGAGATGATGCCGATCAGAGCGACACCTCCCCTTGCCATCTGAATGGAGGGGTCGAGGAATGGCCGTTGATCACGAAACGCTCGGCACGCGCTCTCAAGCGCTCGTGCCGCATCACGTCTGCTCCGCCCAGATCAAAGTCGACCCGCAAGGCTTGGACCACAGGGCGGCGAGGCTATTCTTCTCACCCAAAATTGGTAGCGGTACCAGTGTCACGTATCGTGATCGCACGCTGCTGAGCAAGGCTTGGGTCACAGGGCGGCGAGGCAATTTTTCTCACCCAAAATTGATAGCGGTACCAGTACCACGTATCGCGATCGCACGCGGTTGAAACGCGGTGCTGCGATCGAGCTCGGCCAGCTTCAGCCCTGCAGCCCATGATGGGTGAAAGATCATCGCAGCGAATGTCCCGTGATCGGTGCGCAGACCAACGGGACCAAGGAAATCTGGGACGACGCCTACTCAGGTCGACCACGTCCGCGAATAATATCAACATCTTATCAAGAACGTGAATGGAACGGGCAAATGAAAACACGCAACCTGTTGATCGAAGCCAGTGTTTCGGCACTGATCCTGGGAAGCCTCGGCGTGGCGCAGCCCGCATGGGCGCAAACCGCGGAGGCACAAACCTCCGACGATGCCACAGCGGACAAGCCTGCCAAGGCGAATGAGAATAGCGACGACGCCGCGACCGACATCATCGTCACTGCCCGACGCAAGGCGCTGGCGGATGCCATCTCGATCAAGAAGAACGCCGACACGATCGTCGATTCGGTGACCGCGGACGAAGCAGGCAAACTTCCAGATAATTCGATCACCGAGGTTCTTCAGCGCGTCCCGGGTGTGTCGATCTCCCGCTTCACGGGGGCCAACGGGGGCAGCACCGCGTTCCAGATCGAAGGCACGGGCATCACCGTGCGCGGCCTCCCCTACAATTCCAGCATGCTCAACGGCCAGCAGCTGTTCAGCGCCAACGGCGCGAGCGCCATCAGCTGGAACGAAGTCACGCCCGAATTGATGGCGGGGGTTGATGTCTACAAGGCGACGCGCGCCGACCTTATCGAAGGGGGCGCATCCACGATCGATCTGCGCACGCATGTGCCCTTCGACTTCAAGGAGACGCAGTTCAACATCACCGCGGGCGGCAGCTACGGCACCCAAGTGAAGAAGGGCTCGCCCCGCATTTCCGCGATGTTCTCGAAGCGGTTCGATACCGGCATCGGCGAAATCGGCATATTGTGGGACGTAGCCTTCAGCCGCCTGTATCAGCAGAGCAGCGATCTGGCAGTGGGCGCGATGTTCGCCCAATATGCGCCGACGGCCACGCGTAGCGATAAACTTGCCTTTATTCCGAGCTCGATCAACTGGAGCACCAACGAGAACAAGCGAGACAGGTACGGCGCGTATCAGGCGATTCAGTGGAAGCCAGCCTCGAACCTTACGCTGACCAACACGGTGTTCTTCTCGCAATATATCGAGGATAGTCGGGGGACCAACGGTAGCCTGGGGCAGAGCCCCTCTGGGATATCCGCGATCATGCCCACGCTTGGCAGCCCGGTCGAATATGATTCCAATGGCGCGTTCACGAAGGGGACCCTCGGCCTGGCATCCACCGGCAATTCGGTGCAGTATTCGAACACGACCGCCGGCATCGACTGGCTCCCCTCCTATTATCAAAATATCAATTGCGGTGCCGCCTATGGCACTCCTGTGTCGTCGATTCTATGGGACTGGTCGGCTAATTCCCAAATCGATCCGTCAAATCCTCCCGCGGGTTGGGATGGTAAAATTCTGGCGCAGTGCACCCCCCCAACCACTTCGCTGAACCCCAATGGTTCGGCGTCGGCATCGCACAGCAAGAATTCCACACTCGATATTTCGCAAAGCTTCGTCTGGACCCCGGGAGACCGGGTGTCGGTGCGTGGCGGTGTGCAATATGTCAGTTCCAGTTCGACCGGGCAGCAATTCTCCGCCAACATCAGTCAGACCAGTCCGATGGTTAATTCGGTGGGCCTCGACCTGACGGGATCGCTGCCGGTCGTATCCGGTTTGTCCCCTGCCGGCCTGCTCGACAAGAGCACAGCGTATTTGACTAATTTGGCCTATCACGAGCCCAACAACAAGGGGAGGATGCTGGCCGGCCATCTCGATCTCGAATACAGGGTCAGCGACAGTGGCTTCCTGCGCAGCATCACCGTTGGTGCTCGCGCCGCCCGGCGCACCGAAAAGGACGATTTTGTAGGGACGTATTGGGCACCGCTTGGCCAGTCGTGGCTAGCTAAACCGTCGGGGCCGGAATGGGCCGCTGCAGGGCCGGGAAATATTCAGTTTCTTAATAATCCGAATGTTCAGCAGTCGGATTATCAAGTTTCGACCTTCTCGAATTTCTTCGGCGGATCGGTGGCTGTCCCGGCGCAGATTTTCGTTCCCAGCAATTCTCTCCTGCAGAGCTATGACTGGTACCATCTGATCAAGACGTATAACGGTCAGCCCGTCACCACCAGCGACAATATCATTCACAACGACCCCACTAAAGCTCAGTATTTTACGAATTACATCGATCAGGGTCTGAATAAGACCGATAGCCGGATCACGAACTTCGCCGGCTATGCTGAGGCTAGGTTCGCGCATGACCGTATCGGTTTCATTCCGGCGTTCTCGGGTAATATCGGTGTTCGCGTATTCCACGATTCCCTGCGCGCTAACGCTCTGCTGGGAACGCAGGCCGCCTCGAACCTCGCGCTGAATGTGGCGGATAGCAACGCATTCTTCGCCAAGCAGCAGAATCAGCCAGGCGCGCCGGCGGTTTATCCGACACTCTATGGCTTTCCTCTAGCCTACTTCCCAAAGACGCGCGACTATAGCTACACGCGCGTCTTACCGTCGTTCAACATCAAGTTCGACGCATCCGACAAATTCAAGATTCGTGGCGCGGCGTCGATTTCGTCTGCTCCCCCCAACCTCAATGACATTCGCCCAGGCGGTTCGATCAGCGCCAGGTCCCTCCAGAACCCCACCAATTCGTCAGCACCCCAGATTCTCACGGGCGTTGTCGTCAACGGCGGCGGCACGAACCAGAAACCGACCATGATCAAGAGCGAAGATCTGACGTTCGAATACTATCCATCGGCATCCAGTTTCTTCTACATCGACTTCTTCGCCAAGCAGATCAAGGATGAACCGACATTCTATTCGTTCGTCATCAATCCTCTCACTACGCCGTTGAAAGCGTACGCCAATGGTGCGACGCCGCCCGCCAACGGAGCGGGGGTTACAACCAATCCGGATATCACGGATGTGACTTTGGATCTGCCGTGGTTCTATATGCAGAATAAGCCGTCAACTCAGACGGCCTATATCAAGGGCATCGAGATTGGCGGCCGCAAGTTCTTCGACAAACTGCCGGGTATTTTCCGCGGCTTGGGTATCGATGCCAACCTGACGTTTATCGATAGCCGCAACCCTGCGCAGCAGGCCAACAGCGTGCTGACCACTCCCCCGGTCGGTGGCCAAGTTGCAGGCCTCAATCCGGATGGTTCGGTTCCGCAGACCTATCCGAACCTTCCTTATGCCGGATTGTCGAAATGGGCCTATAACGTCCAGCTGCTGTACAGCCGCGGGAAGGTCAATTTCCGTCTGGCGTACAACTGGCGCGACAAGGCATTACTGTCGACCAACGTCAATCCGCTGTCTTATGCGACGAGTGGCGGCAATCCTTACACGCTCAACACCAGCCCGACCAACTTTGACGCGACGCATTCGTATCCCGTCTACAACATGGTCCCGGCCTATATGGCAGCGGCCGGTTACCTGGATATGGGTTTCGACTTCGCGGTGAGTAAGAAGATTTCCGTCTCGTTCAATGCGAACAACCTTCTCAACACGGTGTCGCGAACCCTCCAGGAGCCCATTCCTGGCGTGTTCGAGCCCTACGACTACAACGTCAGCGATCGGCGCTTCGACCTTACCATTCGAGTGCGCATGTGACGATCTGAACAGCGAAGGGCGCTTCGTCGAGGAGCGCCCTTCCTATTTTCGATCAGGCACGGCAGCGAGTACGTTCATAGCGAGGCATGTTTATGAGCAGCGGCCATCAACAGAATATCGTCATTCTCGGCGGCGGTGCGGCGGGGTGGATAGCGGCCGCGCTGCTGGCCAAGAAGACCGATCGCCGCCAAACGCATATCACACTGGTTGAATCGGAAGAAATTGGCATCATCGGCGTCGGGGAAGCGACGGTGCCAGTGCTGGCGCAGATCAATACCCTGCTCGGCATCGATGAATTCGACTTCATTCGCCGCACCCAGGGCACATTCAAGCTTGGTATCGAGTTCTGCGACTGGGGAGTCGTTGGAAACCGGCATTTCCATGCGTTCAGCGACTATGGTCACGCTGTCGAAGGCGTGGCGACCCACCATTATTGGCTGAGAATGCGGCAGTCAGGCGATGACCGCCCGATCGATGACTATTCCTTTGCCTACGCCGTCGCGAAACATAACAATTTCGCCCCGAGCGATCCGCAGAATTCGCGCTATCACCACGCCTATCATTTCGATGCGGCCTTGTACGCCCGTTATCTGCGCGACGTAGCGACGGAATTGGGCGTAGAACGCATCGAAGGCAAAATGACGCACGTCGACCTGGATGGCGAGTCCGGCAATATCGCCGCCATCCATCTTGCGAACGGCGCTACGGTTCGCGGCGACTTCTTCCTGGACTGCACCGGTTTCGCGTCCGCATTACTGGGAAAGGCACTGGACACGCCGTTCGTCGACTGGTCGCGCTGGTTGCTTTGCAACAGTGCCATGGCGGTGCCGTCGAAACGCGCCGGCGCGCCAACGCCGTTCACGCGATCCACCGCGCATGCCGGGGGCTGGCGTTGGACCATCCCGCTACAACACCGTAGCGGCAACGGCATGGTCTATAGCTCCGATTTCTGGAGTGATGACGAAGCGCGCGACGCCTTGCTGGGCAGCCTCGACGGCGAACCGCTCGCCGAGCCGCGGCTGTTCCGCTTTACCTCCGGGCATCGCAAGCAGTTCTGGAACCGCAATTGCGTGGGGATCGGTTTTGCCTCCAGCTTTCTCGAGCCTCTGGAATCAACCGGACTGCAGTTGATCGTCATGGGCGTCTTGAAGCTGCTTCGATACTTCCCGGAACGGATCATCGACCCCGTTCTGCGCGACGAATATAATCGAATCTCCACGAGCGAGATCGAGCGCATCCGCGACTTCATCATTGCGCATTATCATCTCTCGCGCCGTCCCGAGCCGTTATGGTCGGCGTGCCGCGACATGGCGATACCCGACAGTCTACGACACAAGCTAGAGGTCTGGAACGCCAGCGGACAGATCGCGCTGGGCGAAGGCGAATCCTATATGGAGCCGAGTTGGCTCGCCATCCTGTTGGGCAACGGCGTCATTCCAGCGAGCTACAACGTTTCGGCCGATCTCCATCCACTGGAGCAGATCCGCAAGGGTATGGAATTGCGCCGCGAAGAGATCGTGCGTTCGGCGCAGGCGGTCACGTCGCACCAGGATTTCATCGATCGTCACTGCAAGGCTCCCCAATCGGCACCAGCCAATCAGGTTGCGTCACCCCTTGCGGCTGGCGCGCGATGAAATTGCGCAGCGAGGTGATGAAAATGGTCGTGAAAGGTAATCGAACCATGCAGCTTATGCCCCTGCGGTGGACGTCGCTCGGATGTGCCGCCCTCCTGAGCATGCAGGCAGGCAGCGCCAATGCGAAAGACGCGGCGCCCCAGGTCGCGTGGGCCAAGGCCGGTGTCAGCTCTGCGCAATATCATGGCGATGCGTTGGAATGCGGGATGCAAGGCCTGGCGAGCAACATCGACGATTCAAAGCAAGTGAAGACCTTGGCGCGCGCCTCCAGTCAATTGGAAGCGCTCGACATCAGCGCTCAGGCCGGGATGGGTCTGGGCGCCGGCCCGACAGGACAGTCCGACTTGGCAGCGGACGCCGCCAACCGGTCCAATCAGCAGCAGCGGATCATAACGGCCGCCAGACCCAACCAGCAATATGCCGGCATCAAGACCCTGATGTTCGAGGTCGTACGACGCTGCATGACCAATCTAGGCTATGCCAAGATCGTCCTGACCGACGCTCAGCGCAAGGACTATGACGGGATCAAGGGCGGTGCCGAAGCGCGGCGCGCCTATATCTACAAACTGGCCAGCGATCCGCATGTGCTGGAAACGCAGCGCGAGGCGATTGCGCAGTAGATCGCCGGCGCAAGGTTCATCCATTCCATGACATTTGACGAATTGCCCCCCCTGCTCGCGGACCAGCGCGGCGTCCGCGAAGTCGGGACTCGGAAGGCCGCTTCACTCCCTTCTGGTCCGGTCCGCAACATTTCGTTCTTATTTGGAATCCGACATCTTGTCCGGGCCAGATGGCCAAATATCATAGCGCTGTCATATGCGAGGCGCGGCACCCCTGTAGCAGAGCGGCGTCTCTGTCCCGGTGCTGCGAATCCGCGGACACAGCTTGGTCTGGGCCGCGGCGAAGATCAGCATGCCTGGAGGAAACGAATGTCGCGACCGTTGAGGTCAAAATGGGGGCTGGCCGTCGCGCTGCTCGTCTGGGCGATGCCAAGCCCGGTGTTAGCGGAGACGCGCCGCCTGTCCCAGGACTGGCTGTTTGCCCGGGGCGAGGTGCAGGGTGCCGAAGCCCCCGCTTTCGACGATCGCCGCTGGAAGCCAGTCGCGGTACCGAATGACTGGTCGATCATGGATGGGCGCGACGGCGCCGGGCCATTCGACCGCCGCGCCACTGCCGGCCAGGATTCGGGCTATCTGCCGGGCGGCATCGGCTGGTATCGCCGCCATCTGAAACTCGACGCATCCGCGACGCGCAAGATCGTGCGGCTCAAATTCGAAGCGGTCTATATGGACGCCACGATCTGGGTGAACGGCCGCCGGATTGCCGAGCACCATTATGGCTATACCGCGTTCACGGTCGATCTTACCGGCAAGCTGCGGGCTGGCGACAACGTAATCGCTCTGCGCGTCAATCACGCAGATCCGTCATCGCGCTGGTATGCGGGATCGGGCATCATCCGGCCGGTCACGCTCCAGATCCTCGATTGCATTCATATCGACCCGGACTCGGTCTTCGTGACCACGCCCAAGGCGACGCCGGACATGGGTATGGTCGCGATTCGCGCATCGGCGAGCAACTGCGCGACCCGGGCGCAATCGGTCGAACTCGTGTCCAAGATAGTCGCGGCGAATGGCCGGGTGGTAGCGCAGATCAGCCGACGCCAAGATCTAGGAGCAAGGGCGAGCGGCGAATGGAACCAATCGCTCGCGATCCCGCGCCCGGCCTTGTGGTCGCCCGCTTCTCCCAATCTCTACACGCTGGTGCAAGAGACGCGGATAGGCGGCGTCGTCACCGACAGACGCCAGACCCGGTTCGGCATCCGCACCATCACCGTCGATGCGACGAACGGTCTTCGGATCAACGGCCAACGCGTCGTCCTGCGCGGCGGGAACATTCATCACGACAATTATATGCTCGGCGCCGCGGGGTTCCCGGATGCCGACCGGCGCAAGGTCGCGCTGATGAAGGCGGCCGGCTATAATGCCATCCGCAGCGCACACAATCCGGCTAGCCAAGCCACGCTCGACGCCGCCGACGAACTCGGCATGCTGGTAATCGACGAGGCCTTCGACAGCTGGAACAAGGACAAGCGCGCTCAGGATTATTCCCGTTTCTTCGCCGCGGATTGGCCGCAGGATATCGCCAGCATGGTGGTCAGCGGTCGCAATCACGCGAGCGTGATCTTCTGGAGCATCGGCAATGAAATCCCGGAACAGGGATCTCCGCTGGGAGTCGAGACGGCGCGGAAGCTGGCCGAGCGCGTGCGCGCCCTCGATCCGACCCGGCCAGTGACCCAAGCGGTCAGCATCGACCCGCCCGACAGCGACAAGCAATTCGCGGCGCTCGATGTGGCCGGATACAATTATCGAGCGCATTTGTTCGCGGGCGACCACCTGAAATTCCCGCAACGCGTGATGTACACCTCGGAATCGACCCCGCGGGATGCCTTTGACTATTGGCGGCCGGTCGAAACCATGCCCTGGGTGATCGGTGATTTCGTCTGGACCGCCGTCGACTATCTCGGCGAAGCCGGCATTGGCTGGATGGGCTATAGCCAGGACTGGCAGAAGCTTGGCCCCTACCCCTGGCATCTCGCTTATTGCGGCGAAATCGACGCGACAGGACGCAAGAGGGCCGCCGCTTATTACCGCGAAGTGCTGTGGAAGACCGGAATCGATCCGATCTCAGCGTTCGTTCGCCAGCCCGAAGGAACCCAGGACCTTCCCGACCGGCATTTCTATCCGATTACGCCACCCCATCTGGATTGGGCGCTCGACGACGTCCATCCCAGCTGGACGTGGCCGGGACAGGAAGGCAAGCCGCTCGAGGTCGTGGTCTATTCCGAACTTCCGGACGTGGAACTGTTGCTCAACGGAGTCAGCCTCGGGCGCAAGCAGGTAGGCGTCGAGAGCGAATTCAAGGCCGTGTTCAAGACGCCCTATGCGCCAGGCAGGCTGACAGCCATTGGCTATGACCATGGGCACGAAGTGGCGCGCTGGGAATTGCGCACCGCAGGCCCGCCGGCCACGGCCCGCGTGACCGTCGATCACCGGCACCTCACCGCCAATGGCGAAGATCTCGCTTATGTGACGGTAGAACTCGTCGATACCGAAGGAACGCCAGTCTATGACCAACGCGCAGACCGCGTCGTGACGGTGCGGGCCCTCGGCGCCGCGACGCTGGCGGGCATCGGCAACGGCAACCCGCAAGACGCATCGAGCTTCCAGTCGGGCACGCGCAAGAGCTTTCACGGACGCGTTGTTGCGGCATTGCGCGCGGGCCCCAAAGCCGGGCCCGTCTTGATCGAACTCGAAGTCGCGGGGTTGCCGACAAAGCGTCTTCGGCTCGACGCCGTTTCGAAATAAATCCAGTCCATCTCGGTTCTGACCACGCTGGTCAGCTATATCGACCCCCGACAACTACCCATCCAGAACCTTGGCATCGGTCAGCAATGTCCGTCTCCGAAAAAAGTACCACGTTTTTCGACCGCGCGTACCACGTTTGAGTCCCCGAATTTCGCCGGATGGGCGCGAACGGGTACGGACGGTCGTGACCGAGCTGGTCAGCCAAGTATCGGTTTTCAGGAGGAAAAAGTAGATCGCAGCGGACCAGCAGGGACCCTTGCGGAGGACCCCGTGGCGGAGAGGGTGGGATTCGAACCCACGGTACGGTTACCCGCACAACGGTTTTCGAGACCGTCCCAATCGACCACTCTGGCACCTCTCCGCACTGGGAGTTCCGCACCTTTATGCACTGCCTGGACGGTGCGGGTGCTGGTCGAAGGCGGCGCCTCTAACGCAGGTGGTCGGCGCGCGCAAGCGGTCCGCTTGTGCAGCGCCGAAGAAACTCTACATTATGGCGATGACTCGTACCGAAACCCATGATGTGCATTCGCAATCCGGCGTGCCGATGCCGGCGGTAGCGACCGCGCGGTTCACGATCGGTGATGTCGTTCGCCACCGGATGTTCGACTTTCGCGGCGTGATTTTCGATATCGACCCGGTCTTCGCCAATACCGACGAATGGTATGAATCGATTCCCGAGGACATGCGTCCGTCCAAGGAGCAGCCTTTCTATCATCTGCTCGCCGAGAATGGCGAGTCGAGCTATGTCGCCTATGTCAGCCAGCAGAACCTGCTCCGCGACGACAGCGAGGAACCGGTCGATCATCCCGCGATAGATGGACTGTTCACCGGCTTTGCCGACGGCCGCTACAACCTGCGCCGCGAGCATCGCCACTAAGGCCACGGCCCCGCCGAGCGATCGCTGTGTGACTTTTGTGCACCGCAAGAAAAACTTGCGGTGCAGGGCCCTGCCCGGCGTCTAGAAATGTTACCGACCTGTGACGATATCCGTCGCAACAGGGTAATCGGGACGTGCGTCCCCCCGCTTATAAGGGGTTATCATCATGACATTGAACCGTACCGCGCTCGCGGTCGCCGTTTCGGTGACCGCGCTGGCGAGCAGCCATGCCGCCTTCGCCCAGGACACCGCTCCCGCGGCGCCACAAGCCGATCCGGCCGCCAGCGATCAGGACGCCGCGCCGGGCAGCGAAATCATCGTCACCGGCACACGCGTCGCCGGGCGCACCAAGCTCGACACGGCGTCGCCGGTCGACGTTCTGAGCGGCGCGAGCCTGCGTAATCAAGGGACTACCGAGCTCGGCTCCGCCCTCGCAGCGGTCGCGCCGTCGATCGATTTCCCGCGCCCTTCAGCCGTCGATGGCACCGACGCGATCCGCCCCGCTACATTGCGCGGCCTGTCGCCCGACCAGACGCTGGTGTTGATCAACAACGTTCGCGCGCACACGTCCGCGCTGCTCAACATCAACGGCTCGGTCGGCCGCGGATCGGCGGCGACCGACCTCAACACCATCCCGACCGTCGCGCTCGACCGCATCGAAGTATTGCGCGACGGCGCCTCGGCGCAATACGGCTCGGACGCGATCGCAGGCGTGGTCAACCTCCGCCTGCGCGAAGCGCGTTCAGGTGGCGGCGTGTCGACCACTTATGGTTTCTACAACACCGATATCGAGACGGCGCGCGGCGACCGTCACACCAATGGCGAACACACCGTTTCGGTGTCGGGATGGCAGGGCATCGGCTTCGGCCAGGACGGCTATCTGACCATCTCGGGCGAGTTCGTTAACCGCCAGCCGACCAACCGCGCCGACTTCGATCCACGCGTGACGCCCAATGTCGTGACCGGTCGCTTCGGCGATCCGGCGGTCACGCAGTACAGCTTGTTCGCCAATTTCGGCACGTCGGTCGGCGGTGGCTGGAAGCTCTATGGCTGGGCGGGTTATCAGGATCGCGATACGCGCAGTGCCGCCTTCCCGCGGCTGGCGAGCGCCGCTGCCATTCCCGCCGCCAACGGAAACCCCGCGGTCACGGTGGGCAGCCTCTTTGCTCAGTATCCGAACGGCTTCCTGCCGCTGATCAACACCAAGTCGCGCGACATCAACACCGCGCTCGGCTTGAAGGGCGATGTAGGCGGTTGGGATGTGGACTTGAACGTCAGCTATGGCCGCAACAAAATCGGCTTCCGCACGCTCAATTCGGCAAATTACAGCTATGGCGCGAATTCCCCGACCGATTTCTCGGACGGCGCGCTGATCTATGATCAGCTGGTCGGCGGCATAGATGTGACGCGCAAGTTCGACGTGTTCCAGTCGCTCAACGTCGCTTTCGGCGTCGAGGGTCGACGCGAAGGTTTCCAGATCCAGCCTGGTGAAGTCGCGTCCTACGCGCTCGGCTCCATCCATAACGCCCAAGCCGGAGCCCAGGGCTTCGGCGGGTTCGCTCCGTTCAACGCGATCAAGCGGCATCGCCAGAACGGATCGATCTATCTCGATCTCGAAGCGCAGGTAACGGATAAGTTGCTGGTCGGCATCGCGGGTCGTGGTGAGGATTATTCCGATTTTGGCACGACCGGCACCGGTAAGGTGTCGCTGCGGTACGACTTCGCGCCCTGGTTCGCGCTGCGCGGCACGGCTTCGACCGGCTTCCGCGCACCGGCGTTGCAGCAGCAATATTTCACGTCGGTCGCCTCGGTCATCCAGAACGGGTCGCCGCTGCTGACCGGGCTCTATCCGCCGACCGACCCGGTGGCGAAGGCACTGGGCGGGCTACCGCTCAAGCCCGAGAAGTCGACCAATCTATCCGCCGGCGTCGTCATTCGCTCGGGCGGTTTCGACCTGACCGTCGACGGTTACTACATCAAGATCCGCGACCAGATCGGGCTGTCGGAGAACATCCAGGGGTCGTTCAGCTCTGCCGTCGCCGGCTTGCTGGCGCCTTATGGCGTATCCGCAGCGCGGTTCTTCATCAACGGACTCGCCTCGACCACCCAGGGCATCGACGCGGTGGCGCATTATCGGCTGCAGTCCGGCGGCGCCGGCACATTCGACTTCACGCTCGCGGCTAACGTCAACAAGATCGACGTGACCAAGATACCCAAGACCACCTCGGTGCTGAACCCGGCCCCGACCCTATTCGCGCGCAGCCGCATCCTGACGCTAGAAGAAGGCACGCCGGGCGAGAAGATCACCGGGTCGATCGACTGGTCGCTCGACAAGCTCGCGGCGACCGCGCGCGTCACCTATTATGGCGACGTCAACCAGCCGGGCACCACGCCAGCGGGGGATATCCACACCGGACAGCACGCGATCACCGACTTCGAGCTGCGCTACCAGCCCAAGAAGGGCGCGCAGGTCGCGCTCGGGGTCAACAACCTGTTCGACATCTATCCGGACAGGACCATCGCGGCGAACAACAGCACCGGCGTGGTCGGCTTCCCGTTCTATTCGCCGTTCGGGTTCAACGGGCGCTATCTCTATGCGCGCGTGGGCTTCAACTGGTAAGGACAGGCAAGACATGGCGGCGCGGTCACAAAACCGCGCCGCCACGGTTGACAGAATCACCTCGCTACCTTAGGCGCGCCCCTTCAACCGTGGGGCCCCGGCCTTCGCGGGCATACGGATTTGAAAGAGAAATAGGGCCATGTTCGCAGTCGTGCGCACGGGCGGCAAGCAATATCGCGTCGCCGCCGGAGACAAGATCGTCGTCGAGAAGATCGACGGAGAAGCCGGTAGCTCGGTGACCCTGGGCGACGTCCTGCTCGCCGGCGAGGGCTCGGAGCTGCAGTCGACCGACGGCCTGACCGTCGCCGCCGAGATCATCGCGCAGGCGAAGGGCGAGAAGGTCATCGTCTTCAAGAAGCGTCGTCGTCACAATTATCGTCGTCGCAACGGCCATCGCCAGAACCACACGATCCTGAAGATCGTGTCGATCGGCGCCGCCGAGAAGAAGGCTGCGCCCAAGAAGGCCGCTGCCAAGAAGACCGAAGAGGCCGGCGCTGAAGCCCCGGCTGCCGAAGCTTAAGATCGGGAAGAGTAGAGATGGCACATAAGAAAGCAGGCGGTTCGTCGCGCAACGGTCGCGATTCGGCTGGCCGTCGCCTCGGCGTGAAGAAGTTCGGCGGACAGGAAGTCGTCGCCGGCAACATCATCGTGCGTCAGCGCGGGACCAAATTCTATGCCGGCCGCAATGTCGGCATGGGCAAGGACCATACCCTTTTCGCGCTTACCGACGGTCGCGTGACCTTCCACGAGGGCAAGCTCGGCCGAAAGTTCTGCTCGGTAGACATTATGGCGCAAGCCGCAGAATAACGGGCAACCGCACGGGTTGCCCACCAGGGCGACCCGGGTCTCGGGCTAACCAGAGACCGAACAAGGGAGACGGGTCGCCCCGGCTCCCTTTTTTCATGCTCCCTCCACTTCCAGGTCGCGCAAACGTCACATCGACGTGCGAGCGGCCCGGCACGACACGGAGAGTGAGATGTTCGCGCGGACCAAGAGACTTACATTGCGTCCCGGCTGGCCCGAGGACGCCGCCGCGATCGCCCAGGCGATCGGGCATGAGGAAGTCGTGACCAAGCTGTCGCGGGTGCCCTGGCCCTATACCGAGGCCAATGCCGCCGAATGGCTGGCGACGCCGCGGGCACAGGACAATGTGTCGCTGTCGATCCTGGCGCATGAGGACGCGCTGCCACGGCTGGTCGGCGGGATCGGCATTCATCCGGCCGAGGATCTGGACGGCTACGAGATCGATTATTGGCTGACTCCCGACGCCTGGGGCCGTGGCTATGCGACCGAGGCCGGCAAGGCCGTGCTCGGCATCGCGCGATTCGCGATGGGCCTGAAGGGCCTGCGCTCGCGTTATTACGTGGACAATCCCGCGTCCGGTAACGTGTTGAGGAAACTAGGCTTCAGCCCGACCGGGCGGATGAGCACCTATAGTCTCGCGCGCGGATGCGAGGCCGAAAGTATTACGCTGGCGCTCGACTTCGACGCCGACGAGCCGCTCTGCCGAATGCCAATCGCTGCGTGATATCTTTCCCCGCCGCCCGGAACCGTGCCGGGCGGCGGTGGATTGATTTCACAGCGCGAAGCGCCGACAGGTCATCCATGTCCGTAAGCCCCCTTCCCGTCCGCCGTCGCCTGAGCCCCGAGGAATCGCGCGATGCCGCGCTCGATGCGGCGCGCAGCCTGTTGGTGGAATTCGGCCCGCAGGCGGTGACGCTGAAGGCGGTGGCCGCGCGCATCGGACGGACACATGCCAATCTGCTCCACCATTTCGGCTCGGCCGCGGGCCTGCAAAAGGCGCTGATCGAACGGATGGCGGAGTTCATCTCGACCACCATCCGCGAAACCGTGATTCGCCAACGCGCCGAGGACCAGAACCCGCGCGAAGTCGTCGACCTGGCGTTCGACGCGTTCGACACCGGTGGCGCCGGTGCCTTGGCGAGTTGGATGATCCTGTCGGGCAACGAGGATGCGCTCGATCCGATCCTCAACGCGATCCACGATCTGGTCGACGAACTGACCGAGGGTCATTCCAAACAGGATCGTCCGATCGAGGACGAAACGCTCCAGCTCGTCATCATGGCGTTGGGCGACGCGCTGTTCGGCGCGCCGCTCGCCCGCGCGCTCGGCTTGCCGCGCGACCGCGCGCGCCAATTGGCATATCAGGCGCTGCGTAACGGCAATTCGCCCGATCGCTGACAATCTACCCGATTTGGAACGGGGCCAATAGTGAGCGGGACGCTGGTCGGCTTCAAGCCGGCCCGCTCTGTCCTAGATCGCGCTCATGTCTTTCCGCCCCGATACCAAGGCCTTGATCTGCCGTATTATCGGCCACCGCCGTTCGCGACGAGTCTGGCACGAGGGGGATGGCTATCGCGCGCAATGCAAACGCTGCGGCACCGGCATGGCCAGGCTGCGTGGAGCATCTAACTGGAGTGCGTTGCCGTCCGAGAGCGACTGAAGGCGCGATAGTCGGACGGCGTCATTCCGAACCGTTCGCGAAACAGCCGGCCGAGATATGCGCCATCGCAAAACCCCCAACGTTCAGCGATGTCCGCGATACGGTCGCGCTCCATCGAGTCGGCGAGCGCCGCTGCGACGCTCTCCAGCCGGCGTTGTGTGATGTAAGCGTGCACGCCGCCCTCGTCTTCGAACAGGCGGTACAGCGCGGAACGCGACATGCCCAGCGCGCGGCATAAGGTCGCGACCGTCAGCGTTGCCGAGCCCAACCGCGCCTCTATTTCCGCCCGCGCGCGCATCAACGCGGCGCCTGCCACCGCCTCGCGGGTCGCGCGGCCGCCGCGTTCCTGCGCCACGGCGACCGCCAGCAGATCCAGGACGGTACCGGCCAGTCGCGCGCCTTGATCGACCGGCACGCGATCGGCGTGGCGCCAGATCTGCCGCAAATGCTCGCGCAGCAACACGGCGGTGGAGGGAGGAATGGCCAGGCCATGGAGCGAGCGAACACTCGGCAGATATCGTTCGGCCAGCGCGCGCGGCACATGAAAATAGGCCGTGGAACTCGCCTCGGATCTATGAAGCTGCGGTTGCGTCATATCGGTGAGCAAGGTCGATTCGCCGAGTGCGTCGAGGGCGACGCCGTTCATGTCGCCAACCGCCCCGCCCCGAAACCGCACGTTGACGACGAGATCGTCCACACCATCGGCGGCGGCCATTGCCCGGGTGCGCTCGAACGACTGCCCCGAGATCGTCGAGAAATGAATCTTGAGCGGCCCCAGCATCACTAGATCGGTGGCGACATCGAACGGTTCGTGGGGGCGTGTTTCGTACAGTCGGCCTACGGTCGACGGCGAACGACTGCACCACGCCTCGTGGCGATCGCGTTCGGGCAAATCGCCCGTCGCGAACCGTCCGCCGAAAAGAGACGCGCCGACATGAGACACATCAACGACCATTTTGATACCCCCGCATTTCCTTTATGTGCGCCGCAGCAAAAAAGGCAACCGCCCGGGAACAAGCGGCGCTCGAATATGGGAATGGCGGTCGGGGGTTAGCAGCGCGGCGTTCCGCGGCTAAGGCAGTTCGATGCACTTTCTCGATCAAGCCAAGATTTTCGTCCGTTCGGGCGCCGGCGGCCCCGGCGCGGTCAGCTTTCGGCGGGAGAAGTTCGTCGAATATGGCGGCCCCGACGGCGGCGACGGCGGCAAGGGCGGCGACATCGTGTTCGAAGCGGTCGCCGGCCTCAATACGTTGATCGACTTCCGCTATACCCAGCATTTCCGCGCGCCGCGCGGGACCGGCGGCTCAGGGTCGAACCGCACCGGCGCCGGTGGCGACGATCTCGTCATCAAGGTGCCGGTCGGTACCCAGATCCTGGCCGATGACGAGGAGCGCTCGCTGCTCGCCGACCTAACCCATGTCGGCCAGCGCATCACGTTCCTGCGCGGCGGGGACGGCGGGCGCGGCAATGCCAGCTACAAGACGTCGACCAATCGCGCGCCGCGCCAGCACGGTACCGGCTGGCCGTATGAAGAAGCCTGGGTGTGGCTGCGGCTCAAATTGCTCGCCGATGCCGGGCTGGTGGGATTGCCCAATGCCGGCAAATCGACCTTCATCAACCAGGTGACCAACGCCCAGGCCAAGGTCGGCGAATATGCCTTCACCACGACACGGCCGCAATTGGGCGTGGTGCGGCACAAGGGACGCGAATTCGTCATAGCCGACATTCCCGGACTGATCGAAGGCGCGGCCGAAGGCGCCGGAGTGGGTGACCGTTTCCTCGGGCATATCGAGCGCTGCCGGGTGCTCCTCCACCTGGTCGACGCCAACGATGCCGACGTGGCCGAAAGCTATCGCATCGTCCGTGATGAGCTCGAAGCCTATGGCGGCGGGCTGGTCGACAAACCGGTGGTGGTCGCGCTCAACAAGATCGACACGCTCGATGACGAGCTGATCTCTGCCTTGTCCGCCGAACTCGAAGAAGCGAGCGGCGCCGAGGTGATCCCAATCTCGGGCGCGAGCGGCGTCGGGGTGGATTGGGTGCTCGACAAATTGCTCGAAGCGATCCCGACCAACGAGTCGCCGATCGACGACGATGGCACCGAGGATGAGGTGCAATGGTCGCCGCTGTGATCGTTTCGCCCGTAGCGGGACGGCGCGGCGCCCGCTAAGCGCAAGCGCAATGTTCGAGATTTCGCCCTTTGCCGCGGCGCGCTGCCCGCGCCTGATCGTCAAGGTCGGGTCGTCGCTGCTCGTGACCCCGGACGGGGAAGTGCGGCGCGATTGGTTGGGGGGCCTCGCCGCCGACATCGCTGCGGCGGTGCGGAGCGGACAGCAAGTCGCGATCGTCTCGTCGGGCGCGATCGCGCTCGGCGCGCGACGGCTCAAGCTCACCAAGGGCGGACGCGCGAGCCTGGAAGACGCTCAAGCCGCCGCCGCGACTGGCCAGATCACGCTGAGCCAGACCTGGGCTGAGTGCCTTGAAGCGGAAGGGCTGACCGCTGCGCAGATGCTGGTGACGCTCGACGACCTCGAGGACCGGCGCCGCTATCTCAACGCCGCGGCGACCCTGGGCCGGCTGCTCGGGCTGGGCGTGGTGCCGGTGATCAACGAGAACGATTCGGTCGCGACCGAGGAAATCCGGTTCGGCGACAATGATCGGCTGGCGGCGCGCGTCGCGCAGGCGGCTGGCGCACAAGGCGTGCTGCTGCTGTCCGACATTGACGGGCTTTACGATCGCGCGCCCTCGCTGCCGGGGGCAACGCTGATCGATCGCGTGCCGAGGATCGACGCGGCGATCGAGGCGATGGCGGGCGGATCCATCTCCGGCATGGGATCGGGCGGCATGACCTCGAAGATTCAGGCCGCCAAGATCGCGACCCGCGCCGGCATCGCGCTGGCGATCGCCTCCGGCCGGGTGGATCATCCGTTCGCACGCTTTGTCGAGACCGGCCACGGCACGCTGTTCCCGGCGCAACGCGCCGCTCCGGCACGCAAAGCGTGGCTGGGCGGACGCCTCACGGTACGCGGGACGGTCCATATCGACGCCGGCGCGGTCGCCGCGCTCAACCAGGGCAAAAGCCTGTTGCCGGCGGGCGCTGTTCGGATCGAGGGCGACTTCGCGCGCGGCGACCTGATCGCGATCGCCGGCCCGGGCGGCGTGATCGCGAGCGGGCTTGCCGAATATGACGTGGCCGATGCCGTGCGGATCGCTGGCAAGCGCAGCGACGAGGCGGCGGAGATCCTCGGCTATGCGCCGCGCGCCGCGCTCGTCCATCGCAACCACATGGTGCTGGCATGACGGTGATCGCAGTCACCGGCGGCACCGGGTTCGTCGGCAGTCATCTGATTGAGCGCGCGCTTGCCGAAGGGCATCAATTGCGCGCACTGACGCGCCGGCCGCAGCCCCATCGACCCGGCGTGACCTGGGTCGAAGGTGCGCTCGGCAATGCCGACAGCATGGCGGCCTTGGTCCGGGGCGCCGATGCCGTCCTGCACATTGCCGGTGTGATCAACGCGCCCGACCGCGCCGGTTTCGCGGCAGGCAATATCGAGGGGACGCGCGTCCTGATCGCCGCGGCCGAAGCCGTCGGAATCCGCCGTTTCGTCCAGGTCTCGTCGCTGACCGCGCGCGAACCCGATCTATCGCTCTACGGCTGGTCGAAGGCCGAGGCGGACCGGTTGCTGATGGCAAGCAAGCTCGACTGGACCATCGTGCGTCCGCCGGCGATCTTCGGACCGCGCGATCAGGAGATGCTCGAGCTGTTCAAGCTCGCCAAACGCCATGTCGTGCCGTTGCCTCCAGCCGGCGGACGGATGTCGGTGATCGCGGTCGGCGAGCTCGTCCGGCTGTTGCTGGCGCTACCCTCCAGCAACGCGCTGATCCGCGAGATCGTCGAGCCCGACGACGGCAAGCCCGATGGCTGGGACCATCGCGATTTCGCCCGCGCGATCGGCATTGCGACGGGCAGCAAAGTGTTGCCGCTGCCCCTGCCCCGCCCGATCCTCGACGCGATCGCCGCGCTCGACGGCCTGTTTCGTGGCAAGAAGGCCAAGCTGACGCCCGACCGCGTCGCCTATTTCTGCCATCGCGACTGGGTCAGCCATGCTCGCCCCCCCGCGGACGTCTGGGCACCGCAAGAGGAAACGCCAATCGCGCTGGCCGCGACGGCGCAATGGTATCGCGCCCAAGGGTCGCTATAACCCTGCCGGAAAGCCGCCGCATTTGGCGGGCAACGCCTTCGCCACCCACAAGGACATGACAATGAGCGACCGCGCAGCAATATTCGAGACCGTCACCGGCCTGATCCAGCCGTTCAACAAGAAAGGCGTCGCTCTGTCCGACGCGACGACGTTCCAGCACGATCTGGAGTGGGACAGCCTGACCGTGATGGATTTCGTCGCGGCGATCGAGGACGAGTTCGACATCATCATCACGATGAACATGCAGGCCGAGATCGAGACGGTCGGCCAGCTGGTCGATGCCGTCCAGAAGCTGAAGAACGCCTGACCGCGGTGGATAAGGAAGACACGATGACCGACGCTATCGACACTGCCGAGGCGCTGCCCGAGCACCCTGCCACGGTCGCGCCGGAACGCGATCTGATGTCGAAGTTCGACGGCCTGATCGCCGAGCGCCAGGCGTTGCTCGACAGCGGCGTGACCGATCCGTTCGCGATCGTGATGGAGCAGGTAAAGTCCCCGACCGAAGCGGTGATCAAGGGCAAGGACACGATCCTGCTCGGCACCTACAATTATATGGGCATGACGTTCGACCCCGATGTCATCCAGGCCGGCAAGGACGCGCTCGACCAATTCGGCTCGGGCACCAACGGCAGCCGCATGCTCAACGGCACCTTCCGCGACCATATGGAAGTCGAGCAGGCGCTGCGCGATTTCTACGGCACGACCGGTGCGATCGTGTTCTCGACCGGCTATATGGCCAATCTCGGCATGATCTCGACGCTCGCCGGCAAGGGAGAGTACGTCATCCTCGACGCCGACAGCCACGCCTCAATCTATGACGGCTGCAAACAGGGCTATGCCGAGATCGTCCGCTTCCGCCACAACGATGTCGAGGATCTCGACAAGCGGCTCGGCCGCCTTCCCAAGGAGCCGGGCAAACTGGTCGTGCTCGAAGGCGTCTATTCGATGCTGGGCGATGTCGCGCCGCTCAAGGAAATGGTGGCGGTAGCCAAGAAGCACAATGCGATGGTGTTGTCCGACGAGGCGCATTCGATGGGTTTCTACGGCCCCAACGGCCGCGGCGTGTACGAAGCGCAGGGCTGCGAAGGCGATGTCGACTTCATCGTCGGCACTTTCTCCAAGTCGGTCGGCACAGTTGGCGGATTCTGCGTTTCCAATCACCCCAAGTTCGAGGCGATCCGCTTGGCCTGCCGACCCTATATCTTCACCGCCAGCCTTCCACCGTCGGTGGTCGCCACCGCGGCGATGTCGATCCGCAAGCTTCGGCACGCGCACAACAAGCGCGCGCATCTATGGGAAAACGCCAGACAATTGCATGGCGGGCTGACCCGGTTGGGCTTCAAGCTGGGCACCGAGAATCCGGATAGCGCGATCATCGCGGTGATCCTCGACGATCAGACGCAAGCCGTGATGATGTGGCAGGCGCTGCTCGACAGCGGCGTCTATGTGAACATGGCGCGGCCGCCGGCGACTCCCGCTGGCACCTATCTGCTGCGGTGTTCGCTGTGCGCGGAGCATACGGCCGAACAGATTGCGGCGGTGCTGGAGCGCTTCGAAGCGGCAGGCCGGGCAGCGCACGCGCTAAATTGAGGGAACCTGCGGGGTTTCCTCGATTCAACCGATTCGGTACAAGACGGCCATGAGCGGGAACGACGCCGAGCCGGGGCTCGTCGATCAGGCACGCGCGGTCTGGCGGGGCATTGCCCTGGCGGTCATGGCGTTACTCGGCACCGGCATCGTCGTCGCGCTGATCGTCATCCTGTCGGATACGACCGCGCAGCGCGATCGTGCGCTCAAGGCGCAAAGCCATAGCTATGACGTCATGATCCTGGCGCGGACGCTGTCAGGCACCATCGCGCATGCCGAAGCCGCACTGGGCCGCTACGTGATGAGCCGCGACCAGTTGGTCGGCCGCGAATATTACGATGAATGGAGTTCGGCGCAAAACCAGATCGACCGGCTCGATGCGCTGACCAACGACAATCCCATGCAGCAGCATTTGATCGACCAGCTGCGCGCGACTTACGAAGCGCGGGGCAAGGAATTGGCAGTCACCGCGCTCAGCACCTCGTACAAAAAGGACAGCCAGGCCTATTCACGCTTCTACGCCGCCGGGAAATCAGCGACGTTGCGCGATATCGACCGCCAGCTCGACGCGATCATCGATTCCGAGCACGGGCTGCTCGACAAGCGGGTCGCGACGGCGGCGGCGTCGATCCAGCGGTCCAACACGGTGGCGATGATCCTGGCGGTATTCGGCATGCTGATCCTGGTCGCGGCGGTCGTGCTCGGCTGGTTGACGATCGGCGTGATGCGCGAGCGCGCCGTCGCGCGTGCCGACGCAGATGTCGAACGCGAACGGTCGGCGGCGCTCGAGGATGCGGTGAACGAAGCCACCCAGGCATTGCGCGCACAAGAAGCCAAGCTGCGCCAGGTGCAGAAGATGGAAGCGGTCGGCCAGCTGACCGGCGGCATCGCCCACGATTTCAATAATATGCTGGCGGTGGTTCTCGGCGGCCTCGAACTGGCCCGGCGCACGTTGAAGGGCGATCCGCAGGGCGTCGCCCGTCACCTCGACAACGCTACCGAAGGCGCTCATCGCGCGGCCGCGCTGACCCGGCGCCTGCTCGCTTTTTCGCGCGAGGAAGCGCTCAACCCCGAACCGCTCGCACCCATCGCGACGATCGAGGGCATGTCCGACCTGCTCGACCGGACGCTGGGAGACGCGATCACCGTGGAAACGAGCGACGACGGATCGTCCTGGCATATCTGGGCCGACCGCCACGAACTCGAAAACACCATCCTCAACCTCGCGGTCAACGCGCGCGACGCGATGGATGGCCGCGGACGGCTGACGATTCAGGCCAGCGCGAGGACGCTCGCGGCCAATGAGGTCGGCCATTGCCTGGCCGGCGACCATGTCGCTATCGCGGTCAGGGACACTGGCTGCGGCATGGCGCCCGAGATCCTGGAACGAGTGTTCGAACCCTTCTTCACGACCAAGCCTGTCGGCAAGGGCACCGGCTTGGGGCTCAGCCAGATTTTCGCCTTTGTCCGCCAGTCGGGCGGCGAGATCGCGATCACTTCGGTCGAGGGCGAAGGGACAACGGTGACGCTGTATCTTCCCCGCCACGTGGGCGCCGGAGACGTCGCGGCGAAAGCGGAAACTGAGACGCCGCCCGCGCCGCCGCCCATTCGCGGCCTCGGCGTGCTGGTGGTCGAGGACGATCCGCGCGTCCTCAACGCCACGATCGGCGCGCTGGAGGAACTGAAACATCGTGCCGTGCCGTGCCCCGACCCGTTCGACGCGCCGCGCATCCTCGACGATCTCGGTCCGTTCGATCTCGTCATCACCGACGTGCTGATGCCCGGCCAGACCGGGCCGGAGATGATCGCCGGATTGTTGCAGCGTCGCCCCGATTTGGCCGTGCTGTTCGTCACCGGCTATGCCGGGGAAGGGTCGGCGGCCGATTTCGGCGGACGACCGGTCTTGCGCAAGCCGTTCACCATCGCCGGGCTGG